>WNGD01011864.1_pt1 | contig 15652 bp, 15 predicted proteins | sample 5400671 | NCBI WGS metagenome assembly WNGD01 (sample SAMN13153369, study PRJNA577476) | soil metagenome | isolation source: 40 cm soil or saprolite under grassland replicate 2 | place: USA:California | collected 2016-06-15 | reverse complement strand
TACCTGATCTCCTTGCTCATAGGCTGGCTCACGGGTCATGTTTCTTCAAAGCCTCAGCAACAGAATGCTGGACCTCCAAAATCGCCTTTCCTACAGCCTTGGAGCGCACGGAACATTCCACCGGAGATTCTTGACATTGGTCGCTGGGTGTTCCTGGCACTGATCCTGATCAGTGCCCTGTTAGTGGTGCGAGCCAGTTTGCAACGATGGCGCAAACCGAGCGATGACGAGGGGATCGAAGAGGTGCGCGAGGGGTTGGATGCTCGCTCGTTGTTGAGTGAGCGCTGGCGCGAGTGGTGGAATCGACGCAGGGGCCGCAAGAGTACTACCACTCCCCTTGAACTACTCGATCCAACCTCGGCCCGTGCTCACTATCGTGAGATGCTCCAGGCAGTAGCTACGAATAATGAAGAGCTGGCACGGATTCCTGCTGAGACGCCTCTAGAATACGAGGAGCGGCTTCTCGCGTATCTTGAGAGCGGAAAAGTACGTTCACAACAACTCTCAAAGAGTGACGATAGTTCGGCAGAGACCGCGATTCTAGACGAATTGACTCACGCTTATACACTGGAACGCTATGGCAGTAAGCACATTGATGATCGCCAACGTGAGCGTTTGCGAACCTGGGTACCACACTTGATAGCGCGATTGACAGGGAGAGCATCAACCAGGGCATCATTACGAGGACGAACTGGCAAGCGACGGCCTTGAGAACGTGCAAACATCGAAGCCGAACTGATCAGTTTTGCAAAAAGATTTCAGCGAGACGTGTCAGGTCCCGATCAGTTGGGACACAAATGATGCCACGCGGTTGGATGGGATGGCAAATCGTTCTGTGGCTCTGCGAAACGACTCGCTCACATGTGCGCAAAGTCCTCGGTCAGCCAGAGCTTTCCATGTTGCTGATCAATGAGAATAGCGATCCCAACGATATTGCCGCTAGTAGTCAGGATATTCTGGCGATGACCATCATCGGGTGGCTGTTCGCTCATCATGGTTTGATGCAGACCCAGCGTTCCATTGACGGTTTGATCGCTGGTTTCTCCAATATTCTCTGCCGCCCATGACGGTTTGATTCTGTTCGTCACAATCACCAGGGATGCTGCTGTTGTCCAGGTGGCATCGATGCCTCAAGCCGTTCTCGCATCTGCTGAAACGTCACGTCATCAATTTCGCCACGGGCATAGCGCTGACGGAGTATCTCTAAAGCGGAGGGCTGGTACAGTGGGGGAGTGGGATGATATCCGATTAGAGGTGCATTTCTCGTGGTGAGCCAGTGGATAAGCGCCCAGACAAGTAAAACGAGCAAAGCTATCCAGAAAATTGTGCCAAGCAAGGGGATCAGCCCCCAAAAAAAGTCAGGACCATGTCCAAATCGAAACATACAATCCTCTCTTTTCTAGTGTTAAGCATCATACGTAGCGATAGAGTAACTCTACTGTAAGGCCATTCCATTTTTGTCAAAACGCACATACTTCACAGAACAATGGTCCACTTGAACAGAGATTCAAGTGGCTCATGTCACCGACGCGCTACTTCTCGTTCCCTCTTGTATGCATTGTAACCTACATTTATCAAATAATCGGCACAAATCTGTAAAAAGTTTGTAAGGTATTAGAGGTTACTATTAATACTTCAGTGGTCATTGCACAGGCTTCCGACTGACGACAACGAACAGTGGAATGGCGGCGAGTTCAGCAATCAGGGAGAACGCAATCAGCGCTGGCAATGACACACCATACAGAATGCCGATCAGCGCACTACCCAGGAACCAGAAGATGCCATATCCGGCAGTGAAAAGGCCATAAGCTGAAGCGCGCCTCTGAATCGGTACCATTGGCGCCACCGCGGCAGGTATGATCGACTCGTGGACGCCTATGCCGAGCCCCCACAGTACGACACCGATGAGTGCCGCCCAGAAGCCGCCCAGGAAGACTAGCGGGGCAAATAAGGCCGAGATGATGGTCAAAGGTATCAAGACGGAGATGCCGAACCGATCGAAGAGACGCCCAAATAAAAGTGAACCAATCCCACCCACGCCCATCGCGACGGCGTAGAAGACCGGGATGAAGGTACTCGATACAGTTGACGCTTGTGCGAAGTGGAAAGCGATGAGCGAGAAGTCGGCGAACCCGGCAGCGACAAGCATTGCTCCCGCCAGATAGACCCAAAAGATACGCGGAAGTCCTTCGGTCCTGATGTCTGGTGGAGTCACCTCCATCTCCTGCGGTCGCGGATAGGTCAAGCGCGCGACGAGCAAGATGCTGAGCGTTATGAGGGCGGGTACGAGCAACACCGCAAAGGCGATCTGGTACTCACCTCGTAAGGCCAGTACGGCGGCAACAACCAATGGGCCGACGAGCGCACCGGATTGGTCAAGTGCCTCGTGCACCCCAAAGCCCCAACCGTATCCCATCTCCCTGGCGGCGTGCGAGAGCATCACATCACGAGGTGGGTTGCGGGTCGCCTTGCCAACGCGCTCCAGGATAATCAACAAGGCCGCCACTTGCCAACTCCCGGCCAATGCGAGCAGTGGCACCGCGAGCATCTGAACGATGTAGCCGAAGATCGTGATCGGCCAGTACTGCCCGGTCTGATCACTCATACGCCCTGAGACCAGGCGCAGGCCATATCCGAGTAATTCTCCGAAGCCAGCGATGATTCCAACGGCCGCAGCACTCGCACCGAGCACAGCAAGGTAGGGCCCGATAATACTGCGCGACCCCTCGTAAGTGAAATCCGCGAAAAAGCTCATGACGCCGATCAGTAGGACGAACTTAAGCGCTCGGGACTTGATGGAAGATTCTTTCATAGACCCCATTCTTCCCCTCTCTATAGCACTAACACGAGAACGCCCCCGCGGATAAAGTCATCTCTATGGGAGAGGCGCTCTCATGGACGAACGTTAGCTCGTAGGTGAGCAAGCATGGTTCAAAACGCAAAAACGCTTCTAACAGCCGACGATCTCTTTAGTCGGTTGCTAGAAGCTATCAGCATAGTGCGTTAGGCGAGCTTCATCGCCAGGAGTGTTCTGCTTCCCAGTTATCAATTATAAGGCATGCATCGAAGCAATTACAAGCAGTCGTCTTGCTCAGTCAAAGAACGCTGTGGTACAATAGCAACCAAAGCATGCAAGGAGCACCGGGAAGCCTGGTCGGTAGGTCCCGGTGCTTTTTTATGCGCGACTTTGACTCGGCTCCGCATGGTCCTCCTGAACGTCAGTCAGCGGATCTGCACGAGAGAGCGTACCTCCAGTATAGCAGAGAAAGGAACATGCTTCCGATGACCACATCCATGCCCCCGGTGCAGGCCCTGCTTCGGGCAGTCCTCGAGGCCTCAGGCATCCTGCCACTGCACCTCCTTGCTCTTGCATCCCACGCATTTCCAGAGAGGAGAGAGGCATGTCTGTTGGCGTAGCTGTACTCGTCTTTCTCGCATGCCTGATCATGACCCTGGTTTCCAGCGAGGTGCTGGTGCGTGGGCTGGTCGCGCTTGGCACCAAACTCACCTTGACCGAAGGCTTCTTGGGGCTGCTCACGGCCTTGGGAGCCGATGCGCCAGAAATCGCCTCGGCCATTGCCGCCATACTCGCCGGTGCTGCCGACTTAGGACGGGATGTGGTGCTTGGCTCCAATATCTTCAATCTGGCGATGCTCCTAGGACTCTCTGCTGTCCTGGCTGGACAGGTACGCATGCGACGGCAGGGCTTGCTGCTCGATGGCACTGTGGCGCTGTTCACGCTGCTCGTGGTCTCGGCGCTGCTCCTGGGTCTCTTCACCCCTGTCCTGACAATGGTACTGCTCGCCGTGCTGCTCCTTCCCTACGTGGTGCTGGTAGGACTCCACCCTCGTCAAGTCGACCACCTGCCTTTGCCCGATGGGCTGGCGCGCCTGCTGGCAATAGCAGCGAGCCAGGTCCCTGGGGAGCACAAGGATCAGCAGGAAACGGCGGGATCATGGCTTCCTGTCCTGCTGGTGCCTCTCTCCCTGCTCGCGATTGTGTTGGCCAGTGTGTGGCTGGTGCGGGCGGCATTGGCGCTGGCACAAGCCTGGCACCTCCCTTACGCGTTGGTGGGGGGAGTGATCCTTGCCTCGCTCACCAGCTTACCGAATGTATATACGGCAGCGCATCTGGCGCGCCGAGAACGGGGGGCAGCCGTGGTGAGTGCAACGGTCAATAGTAATACGATCAATCTCGTGGTCGGATTGGCGCTGCCGGCTCTGGTGATTGGAATGAGCAGTGCAGCACGTGGGGTCGGAGTCGAACTCGGGTGGTTGCTTGGCATGACTGTGATCGGGCTCCTGCTGCTGATCCCAGCCAAAGGGATGACCCGTGTGGGGGGAGCTGCACTGATCGTCCTATACCTGCTATTTGTCATCGTGCAGGTGCTCTGGCCCACCACCTAAGGGGTCACTTCCAGCAATGGCGTGCCGGAGTTCCTTTGCTCTGTGGCTGCTCATGTCTCCTCAGTCATTGAAACACTGCCAGGTTCCCTTGATCTGCTGACAGATGAGCACCCCCTGGTCAGCGAGCTGCTGCAATGCCTTTTTGGCCGCCCTCACCTCCTTGTGGCGTAGACGTGTGCGATGCAGCGGAGAGAAGCGGGAAGCTACCTCTTCTGGGGTAAAGATGGACAAACCGCAGGCGTGTTCGGACAGTTCGTGGGTGATGGCCGCTTCCTACCAGGCGACCAGGTCGGTGGAACCCGAAGGCAAAGGCACCAACAGGATTGGGCAAGGCGCCCTGCGCAAGACCTGTGCGGTGGTGCTTCCCAGCAGGAGCCGGCGCAGGCGGTATCGGAGTGCAGCGCCACGATATCCCAGGACGATGCAAGCCACCTGCCTTTCGGTGGCCACTTTCACCAGTTCCTCGGCGGGCACACCCTCACGCACTAGCGTTTCCAGCCGTGAAACCGCGATGCCCCCTTGCACCAACATGGCCTGGGCCAGCTGTAAGGTGTGCCTGGCCTGGGTTCGTTGGGCGGTCGTCGCAGACCAGGAAGGCGCCTGCCCGCGGAAGCGCCCAAGCGAGGAGGGTGTGTCATAGGGCACCGGGATGACGGCGAGCAGCAACGCCTGCTGCTGTGGAGCGAGCTGTACAAGGAAGCTCTTAGCTGTCTGCAACATCGTCTGGGTGGCTGGTGAGAGATCCATATCCACGCCGAGCAGGATCTGCTGGGTCATAGGCATCATCTCGTTTCGGTCTCCTTTTGTTCCTCTGGTCTGCTTATCCCTGCAAGCGCTGCTCTTCCAGGTCCAGTTCCCGCTCGACCAGGCGGAGCGTCTCATCATCAATGCGGCCCTGGTCGCGTAACCCGATCACCGCTGACCGCTCGGCCTGGAGGACCTCTTGCCGGAGTCGCTGCTTGATTGGCGCATGCCCGTCGAAGCGCTCATCGCCAGTGCCATCCATCGCTTCGGTGAGGGCCTCCAGTTTGTGTGCATAGTGGGAACGTAGGTGAGTGAGCACGTCCTGGGGAACCCACGCCTCGGTGGCCAGTTCATCCAGACGGGAGAGCGCCGCACGTGCCGCCACGAGATGTGCCTGCGCGTGTTCCCGTTCGAGGGCGCACTCCCGTTCGAGGCCGAGCAGCCGGATGATGGGCCCCAGGCTCAGTCCTTGCCCAACCAGCGTAGCCAGAATGACCCCGAAGGTGAAGAAGATCACCAAGTCGCGCTGCGGGAACGGCGCGCCATCTGTGAGCATAAGTGGCAGCGCAAGCGCTGCGGCAAGCGAGAGTCCCCCGCGCATGCCGATCCAGGCGACGATCGCCACCTGGCGCCATCCGGGATACGGGTCGCGGGCACGCAAACGAGGGCTGACCAGGCGCGGTAAATAAGCCGCGGGAAAAATCCAGGCGATGCGCACGGCGATGACGGCCAGGCTGATGAGCAGTGCTTGCCAGAGCAGCGTGAGCAGCGAGTAGCCCGCGATGCTGGCCACGATGCTGCGCAGTTGCAAGCCGATCAGCAGGAAGAGCAGGCCGTTCAGCAGGAAGACCAGCACGTTCCAGACCGCATTGGCTTGCAGGCGTGTATTGGAGGAGAAGAAGCGCGACGATTGCCGACTGAGGTAGAGGCCAGCCGAGAGCACGGCCAGGACTCCTGACACCTGCAGGGCATCGGCCACCAGGTAGGCAGCGTAGGGCGTGAGCAGGGTGATGGTGATTTCGATGGGCGCATCGTCCAGGTGACGGTGCATCCACGCCACTGGCCAGGCGATGACAAGTCCAATCACGAGGCCGCCGAGGCTCACGAAGACAAATTGCAGACTGGCCTGCCACAGTGAGAAACTCCCTATGACTACCGCCACCACGGCGAAGCGGTAGGCCACGAGCCCGGTCGCATCATTGACCATGCTCTCGCCCTCGATCACGGTTACGATGCGCCTAGGCAGGCCGAGTTGCCTGGCAGTTGCACTGGCCGCTACAGCATCGGTGGGTGAGACCACGGCTCCCAGGACAAAGGCGACGGGCCAGGACAAGCCAGCGATGGTGTGGGCCACCACAGCAATAACGAGGATGGTCACCAGAACCAGGCCGAGCGACAGCTGCAAGATCGGGCGAAGGCTCGCACGGAATTCGCGCCAGGAGGTGAGCCAGGCCGAGGAGTAGATCAGCGGCGGCAGAAAGAGCACCAGGATGAGCTCTGGATTGAGTTCAATCCTTGGCAGGCCCGGGACAAAGCCGAGAAGCAGGCCACCCAGGACAAGCAAAATAGGATAGGGGAGGCGCAACCGCGTCGCCAGGGTGGCCAGGACGACAATTGCCACTAGTAGGCCAAAGAGCAGCGATATGGTAGCCGACATAGGCGGAACCCTCCTTACCACACGGTATGGTGCCCGGCATCCTGCATGTGGAGGAGCAATCACCCCTACAAGACCACAAAAAACACCGGGCCCTGCCGACCAGGCTTCCCGGCGCTCCATGCTTGTTCATACAATTCTCATACCCTTGCTGGTATTGTACCATGCTTGTTCTTGACCGGGCAAGGGGAATGCATCCCTTGCATCCAATAGTGAGCACTGCTAGAATAGAGACAACTTCATTTCGGGAGCGTCAAAGGGGGGTGCCGGGAAGCCTGATCGGCAATCGTGGGTCAACGTGCCTTGTGAGCGAGGGAGCATGTACACAAGAAACATTACAGGGTAGACTAAACCGAAAGGAAAGGCATCCAATGGTTGACATTCCGTTGCTCATTCGCGACCTGGTTCTCTTTTTACTCGTGGCGCTCGTGGTGAACTTCATCACGGAGAAACTCGCGGTTCCTTACACCCTCGGTCTGGTGATCGTGGGCCTGGGTATCGGTTTGGTCGGACTGGCTCCAGAAGCCCAACTCTCCCCGGACCTGGTGCTCTTCGTGTTCCTCCCGCCCCTCCTCTTTGAGGGGGGCTGGAGTGTGAAGATCTCGCTGTTACGAGATAATTGGCGGGCCATCTTCTTCCTCGCTGGGCCAGGACTTCTCCTCTCGCTTGTGATCATCGCGGCGGCGCTTCATATCCTGGATGGGCTCGACTGGGCTACGGCTCTCCTGCTCGCGGCTATCCTCTCACCAACCGACCCGGTGGCCGTCCTCGGCTTATTCCGCCAGTTGCACGTCAATGAACGGCTCTCAAACATCATCGAGGGCGAGAGTCTCTTCAACGAGCTCACCTTTCACGGACAAGCTCCTACCGGGCTGGCTGCGCTCGGCAATGGACTACTCCTGTTTGTGGTGGAAGCCGGGGGAGGTCTGTTGTTCGGGGCAATCGCAGGGTTTCTCATTAGCCGCGTCTTGAGGCGCATCGATGATCCAGTCGTAGAGACCACCATCACGCTGCTCTCGGCCTATGGTATCTACTGGGTCGCCGATGCCGTGCATCTCTCGGCGATCATCGCAGTCCTTGTCACCGCGCTCATTCTAGGCAACTATGGGCGCGTCATCGGCATGTCTGAGCGCACCCGCACCGACGCGGACACCTTCTGGCGCATGCTCGCGTTTCTTGGCAACGCACTGATCTTTCTGTTGATGGGCGTGCAGTTCCATAAGTTTGCCCTGCTGCTCCTGGCAGGGCCCGCACTCACCACCTGGCTAGTGGCCCTCGTAGCTATCGGCGTCGTCCTTCTAGCGCGCTTTGCGCTGGTGCTGGTGCTCACGGCCCGCTCGTGGGTGAGTTTGCCACGCAAAGCCGGGCGTCCCCTTCTGGCTCCACTCGTCAAACAGCCGCTGCCACGCGCCTGGCAGTTGATCGTGTTCTGGAGCGGGCTGAGGGGAGCGCTCTCGCTTGCTCTGGTGCTCGCGCTGCCGCTGGATGTGCCTTCGCGTGAGGTGCTGGTATTTTCCACCTATGCCGTCGTCCTCTTCACGCTTCTCATCCAGGGGTTGAGCATCCACTGGGTGCTGCAGCGTGTCCTCTCTCCCGCTCCTGCTCGACAAGCTCACCTTGCTGGTGATCTCCTGGAGGACGAGCCGGTGATCGACGCTTCCACTACGGAAGAGGCGGAGGAGCCATTACAATGAGCGATACTTCTTCATCTCCTGCTTGTTCTTCCTCCCATGGCTTCATCGAACACCGGAATTGCCTGCACATAACTCGGCGCCGCGCCTCCAGGATGTCATCTCGCTTCCTCGTGGCTCATCACTGAAACGATAGTCATGCTTGCGCACGAGTTCGCGTACTTCTTCCAGCACTCGCCTGGTACAGGTGAGCTGGCAAGCGAGGACGTGACGCAATACCGTTGGTTCTTCCACCTCGGCCTGGTGACGCACCTGCGCCAAATGCACCAGGCATAGCCCGGTCGACTGGGAAAGCAGCAGTCGCATCTCTTCAGATCGCAGTTCCTGCACGAGCGTCGAAACGAGACGTTGCTCAACATTCGAGCGAGTACGGCAGAAAGGACAGTGATCGAACGTGGGATTCACATTCGTGGGAGCCTCATTTTTCGAATGAAACCATCTTCTCCACCAGCTCTTGAATACTGGCTCACGTTTCGAAACAGAGTCATCCGTTGCAGCAAGCTTACGGTAATCTTGATCCAGCTTCTGCTCTACATCGGTCAAGATTTCAGTGTAGATCAGGCCCAGCCTGAAAGCGTTGCTGCGCTGCGCCAATTGCCAGGTATGCAATGGACAGAAACCGCGTGAGCGGATGAGCTCATAGCGATGTTGAACATCGCTAAAGCCCTCGTATTCCCAGTTGTCTATAGAGCGCTCTAAGTACTCGAGCACAACCATACAGACAGGACACCCTTCGCGCCCACATGCGGCACGTAAGGAATCGGCATCTCGTGATCGCTGTTCTTTGATAGGTTCTTCCTGCATTTGCTCACCTGCTTGTTGTATGTGCACACTCGCTGTCATATTAGAACTGAGAGAATGCAGAGCCGGTCGGATAGCGCTCCAATATCTGTGTTTATGGATGTAAGGGAGATGAAAGGGAAGCCTTCTCACTCACTGGAAGACGGACGAGCAGTACCGGGCAAGGCGCATGATCCAGGACAAAACGAGCTACATGTCCTACCGACTTTGGTCCCAGAGCTGGCCCTCCAAATGCGGGGGAGCGAGAGCAGATGACAATCAAGTCTGCATTCCACTCAGCAGCACACTGGATGATCTCTCGCTCCGGCCTTCCTTCACGCGAGAGCGTTTCCGCCTGGGAAACGTAGCGTAACCCCTCCTGCAAGATATCCTGAGCGGCAACCACCTCTGCTTGCTGGATTTTTTCCTGTAATGGTCCGCTCGGATGGCGCGGGTATAACAATCCCTCGCGTTTGCGCTCAATTTCGTGATGAGGGCCAAGATCTGTGACATAGAGGAGTCCAATGGTGCGCTCATCAGCAGTGACCAGCGTAGCGAGCGCTCTGCTTATGAGTTCGATATTTGTGCCATCCAGGCAGCAAAGAACGCGCATATGCTTCCTCCTAGATAAGCAGAAGCCAGATCGCTATGGCTCCTGCGATAAGCATCAATGGGGTGACCAGGATGCCCACTTTGAAATAGTCCAGGCCCGACACCTCAATGTTCCGTTGGCGAAGGATAAGCAGCCAGAGAACCGTCGCGAGCGAGCCCACCGTTGTTAGATTTGGCCCAAGATCACAACCAAAGATAGTCGCGGCAATAAAACCCTGTTGGAGAGTAAGCGGCGCATGCTGCATACCATGCAACGAGGAGGTCATCACAACTGCCATGGGGACATTGTTGATGAGATTGGTCCCCAAAGCCGAGCCTAGTGTCCCGACCATGACGGCGCCAAAGCTGGTTCCGCCAGAGAGTCGGAGCAACAATTGACCAAATTGCGCCGTCAAGCCGGTCGTTTCGAGTGCTTGAACCACCAGAAACATCCCGGCGATGAACCCAAAAATAGGCCAGGAAATCTGCCTGGCTGTACTCAAGAGAGTTGTCTGCTTCCAGTAGAGCGCCCCAAACAAGAGCAAGAGTGATCCGCAAAGGGCGACCAGGGAGAGCGGGAATTGGATCGCCGCTGCGATGATATAGGCTGCTGCTACCACTATGAGAATGACACAGGTGTAGCGAAAGTACGCCTGGTGTTTCACTGTTTCCTGGAGAGCAGGCAAACGCTTGATGTCAAAGCGACCGTGTAGCTGCCTGCGATACAGAAAGTAGAAGACTCCGGCATTGATGCCAATCACAAGCAGTGACGGCAAGAAGAGCAAACGCAGAAAGGTCAGCAAACCAAGGGGAAATTGGGAGGTCACAAGAATGTTGATGGGATTGCTTACCGGTAACAAGAAAGAAGCGCTATCAGCGATGAAGGTACACGCGAACAGATACGGAAGCACAGGGAGTCGGAGCCGTGTGACGAGGCTATACACGATTGGTGTCAAAATGAGAGCGGTGGCATCATTGGAAAGCAGCATGGAGATGAGACTTCCAAGTAGGAAGGTGTTGAAGAAGAGACGCCGCGAACTGCTGCCAGAGAGCCGTGCTGCCTGGACTGCCAGCCAATCGAAAAGTCCCGCGGCTTCAGCAAGTGCCGCGAGGCTCATTATACCGAGAAAGAAGAAAAAGGTATTCCAGTCGCGCAGCAAGGTGGCAAGGGCATCTTTAGGGCTAAGAAGACCCAGGAGGAGCAGGGCCCCTGCTCCAGTGAGCGCTGTGATGGCTTCGCTCACCTTCCATGGACGAAGCATGATCCCAAGCAGAGTGAGTAGGGTGATGAGTGAGATGAGCACCGTTCTGGTGAGTGCCGGTATTTGAAAGAAGAGAAACATGGTCTGTCAAACCCCATTTTTACTCTAGCACGTTCAAGAGAATAGAAGAGTTTCACTAATGAGAACTTTCCCGACATATTCCCAAACATCCACTGTGGTAAAATTAAACTCAAGAGTTATTAATTTTTCACCTCACAAACTCATTGCGCGGTTGATTGCTTCAAGCTATCTATAGCATATGAAAGGAGAGGCGTGAGCGTCAAGAGAAGCACAGGCTCTCTGTGCTATCAGCTTTGTCTGCAACGAGTAGAGTGTTACACCAGGACGAGGTTAACTGCCTGAGATACCTCCATTGTTTGCATATGTGAAGCAAGATGAGCACTTTGCGGGACCGCATAGCACAGTATGAAAGACGCTTATAAGTATGAGTGTAATGGCACAACCAGACAAGGATTATAGGTGTATGCAGTTGTACGTTGTTGATTGACTGGAGTAACAGAGATGATTCGCATAGACATTCCCCAGCGTGGGATCATTGAACTGCACCATGCTGTTTTTGATGTCAATGGCACACTTGCCGTAGACGGAATACCAATCCCAGGGGTAGGAGATCGTTTGCAAGTGTTAGCAGAGCATCTTTCCCTACATGCACTGACAGCCGGTACACATGGCAACATCGCGGAGCTTGAACGCACGTTAGGTTTTCCCCTCCATATGATTGCTACTGGAGAGGAAAAGTTGCGCTACGTGGAACGACTGGGACCAGCAGGTGTGATCGCCTTCGGCAATGGCAGGAACGACGTGGCTATGCTGCATTTAGCTGCTATCGGCATAGCAATTCTAGCGGGAGAGGGAGTAGCAATTGAGGCACTTCAGGCTGCCGACGTGCTGGCGCCTGGCCCGGTTGAGGCGATTGACCTGGTGCTCAAACCCAAACGACTGATTGCGACCTTACGGGGGTGAAGTACCAGCTTACTGCTTTTCCCATAAAAGTTTCGCTTTATTACTTAAAAAGGTAAAGCCATCGATGGAAAGGGAGGCAAAATAGGAAGAACCGCTGTCACAATCAGAGCAATGATAAGCAAGATTGTAAAGAACGTTTCAAGCCTGAGGGTCTGAAACATTGCTACATGTAGACTCGCAGGGCTATCGGTTCGCAAGACAGTTGTGATGGTGATAACCAGAACAGGGAGTGTCCACAGCACGAGGAGCAGCAGATGTGGTGCATGGCTCGGTAATCCCAATGCCACTGTAGGCACATAGGCTCCCAGCACCAATAGTATATAAAGCGTACGGTTCATGCGCAATCCCAACAAGGACGCCAGTGTTAGTTTCCCAGCCTGAGTGTCACTCGCAATATCGCGCATATCATTTAAGTGAATGAAAGCCGCTGACAATAATCCGAGCGAGATACTATACGTATAAGCTATACGATCCAGGTGACCCGTTTGCGTCATATAAGAACCCAGCGTAAGCAAGGGACCAAAGATGAAAAAACCTACCAGATCGCCTAAAGCCAACGAAGAGAGTGCCTTAGGTACTCCGCTGTAGAAATATGCGGCAAGTATTCCAATTAGACCAAAGATAAAGACGAGCCAGCCGCCTGAAAGAGCAACGAAAGCGCCTGAAAGAGCACCCAATCCTAACGCAATCAGTCCGATAAAAAGCACCCGTTCAGGTTTGATTAAGCCTTGTTGTATCAGTCCGCCAGGCCCCAGGGAGTTGCTGATATCAATACCTCTGAGATAATCATAATAGTCATTGACAAGCTGAGCGCCAATTTGAAGGAGTAGTACCGCTGCAAGGGTAATAACAAACCTGATGGGATGAAAGTCTCCTCGCGGCGTCTGCGATGAAATACTTTGTGTCCAGGCCACTACGCTCCCGAGTATTACAGGCAGAAATGATAGAGGTAAATAGCCAGGGCGTATACCATTCCACCAGATCGAAAACCATTCACTCATACTGCGCTCATTTTCGAGAGGTTGGGCAACAAGCGGTACAGGCTGCATGATAGAGTGTGTCGAATCGACAGGGTGAACAGAGATTTCCGGCTGAAGCCCACTAACCGTTTGCTGTGTCTCTAAGGATATGGTAGGCGCTTCCTTTGCCTGGACAGATCCTGTAGTGACATTTTGTGAGGAAGGGGTAGAATCCGATTCTCTATTCGACGTATCTTTGCTTTGCATAGAGCTACTCACATGTTTAGCAAATCTTGCTGCAAGGCAAGCATGGTTCTTTCCAATTGAGCCTGCCTGACGGCAATTGTCAGATCACCACGAGTCTTTTCCAAAATACCCCGAGCTGTGTCTGTTGTGCGTCGCAGTCCTCCAGTTATAGCGTCGGGAAAATCGATGGTAATCAAAAGTGCGTAAATATCATCCATGTAGCGTAAGAAAATCTCGCAGTTGTCGAAATTGCTCTGCCGCAATTGATCCAACACATAACGTCTCAACTCGCCTATGGCTTCTCCCAGGCCGTTGAGGTAAGGTGCCCAACTGATTGAGAGGTCAGGCGCAAGTGGTAGGGGACGATTTTGAGTAAGAGCCATAAACGTGGCAGCTTCAGCATATTCTTTCTGGGCATCCTGTACAAACCCGGCATAGAAAATATCCTGGTGATCGCGCAAATCCTCCACCATTTCGGTAAGGAGTGCTGACGCCTGCCCAAGAAGTTCTGCGGCAACCTCATATTCCTGGCGGTGAGTCGCACGAATGCAGTTCGCACAATAGCGAATGGCGGTACGCGATTTCGGCAATGCACGTTCGCGCGCGGCGTGCTTGAATCCTAAGTGTTTTAGCGCTTCCTGTCCGGCGATCTCTAGATTTTCGGTCATAGCACTTCCTCTTCTTTCCTCCTTTTTATCTTCACAAAGTGTACCACAGGTCACATCCAATTCAAAGAGGTAACAGTCCGTAAAAGCAAAGTGACATCCCGGTCTAAATCAAACGCCGAACATCGATTTCTGGTGGGAAAGCCAGGCTATACAGATCGCCTGACCAGAAAAGTTGTTTCATCATTTCAGCCACTGCGTAGAGGAGATGTTGTAAAGTTCCCTCACGCCCTCGTTCAAATGCCAGACTTCCATGATAGGAAGCAATACCCGTAAACCAGGTGTGAAAGGGCGTGTTCATATTCAGACGCACCAGGTACATCTCTACCTTTAAAGCTCCATCTTCAACCGGCATAATTATACGCAATTGTGGCATCTGGTCGACGATATCCAGGCGATAGAAGACCCCATAATGATCGCGTGAGGACTGAAAAATGGAAACCTCAGGAACGGAGTTTTCATCATGCTGCTCATGTTCTGCGTATTCCATCTCAACTCCTAAATTTGCTAATATTGTTTCAAGTTGCTCATTGATATTCATGGGTATCCTTTCCAGTAATCTCGTTGATAATCCAATATCGATCATCTGTTCTTCTCTTCACCACGCTATTCCAACTTGATGACAAGAAAGCGGAAACGGTAAAAGCCTCCTTGTGTGCAAGATTGCTTGTGCACTAGTCAAACCACGTCCCCATTTGCCTCTGGACAGCAAACTGAATTACCGATACAATCAACCCATGCAGAATCTGGAACCACATAAACTCATTGAGTCCAGCGCACTGTTTCGCAACTTGCAGCCCGGCGAAACAGCGAATATTCTTGCCCGTCTCCAACCTGTCAACTATGAACGCGGCACACGTATTCTCGAACGTGGAGTATGGCACGGTCAGTTATACATCATAGCCTCCGGACTGGTAAGCATCTTACTACAAGAAGAAACAGGAAGTGGCGCAAGAATTGCACAACTGGGGCCAGGAGAGTGCTTTGGCGAGATGTCGCTCATCACAGGCGAACCTCCCTCAGCGACCGTTCGCGCAGATGAGGACATAACTCTCTGGGCACTACCCCAGGCAGATTTTCTGTCCCTGATAGGGACTTGTCCTACACTGCTGCAAAATATCAATGCTATTCTTTCCCTGCGCCTTGCACGCACGAACCAGCAAATTCTCTCACATTCCACTGCCGAGCGAGTCTGGCTCTCACTGGTGGTTAATCCAGGCGCGTCCTTCCCCCGTTTTGCTGTACAACCCAACCAGCTTCGCCCTGTTCTTCTTGAATGCGCGCGTGACCATAGCCTGCTCCAGGGGCATCGCGCTCCTACTGTGACACCCCAGGATCAATACTATCCTGCCCTTGCGGCTTTCGCAGCTACCTCTGAGCAGCTTACGACTATTGATAAGAGCCTGCTTACAACAACCTTAATCGACCTCGCAGGACTATACGATTACCTTGTACTGGTAACGACACAGGCAACCCCTCCAAACCTGCTACAAGTTATAGCGGAACAGTGCACAAGGGCAATTGTGATTATTTCGGCCAATTCCATTCAAAATGTAGAGGAGGAGTTTGCCCCTGCCAGGTCTAGTTTTTTCGTAGCGCATGTACCTGAATATCCCACAATCGGAGTGCAGGATCATTATGCCACTCGCCTCGGGCAAACCATTACACGT
>WNGD01003573.1_pt1 | contig 15653 bp, 14 predicted proteins | sample 5400671 | NCBI WGS metagenome assembly WNGD01 (sample SAMN13153369, study PRJNA577476) | soil metagenome | isolation source: 40 cm soil or saprolite under grassland replicate 2 | place: USA:California | collected 2016-06-15 | reverse complement strand
AGCGTCGGGATCGGCTACGACAGCCACCGCTTCGCCGACGGTCGCCGTCTCGTCATCGGCGGGGTGGAGATCGAGCACCCGCGCGGCCTCGCCGGCCATTCCGACGCCGACGTCCTCACCCACGCGGTGATCGACGCCCTGCTCGGCGCCGCCGGGATGGGCGATATCGGCACCCTCTTTCCCGACGGGGAGGAGCGCTGGCGTGACGCCGACTCGATCGACCTGCTGCGCACCGTCGTCGGCAAGATCCCCGGCCGGATCGTCAACGTCGACGCAACCCTCGTCTGCGAGCAGCCGCGGCTGGCGCCCCACCGGGCCGAGATGGAGCGGATCCTCGCGGAGGCGACCTCGGCGCGGGTCAACGTCAAGGCGACGAGCAACGAGGGGATGGGCTGGGTTGGTCGGGGAGAGGGAATCGCCTGCATAGCGGTCACCTCGGTCGATGTCGGCTAGCAACCGGATGGCCGATTCCCAATTGACGTGCCCGCGTCAGCCGTGGGTACGGGAATTGGAATCATTCATCTAGGCTTCGCCGTCGGATGGGACGTCTCAGCTCAATCGCGTCGAGCGCACGCCAGTCGGTCGCCGACGCCGTCTTCGAGGCAAAGGTGCTGCGCGAGGCGGGGATCCTCGGGCTGGAGCGTCCGGACAAAGCGATCAGGGTCGGGTCGGCCTTCGTCCGCTGGGGCGCCTCGCCGGCGCTCGGCATCACCACGGCAGCGATCCACCACCCGCACGAGACGGCGCTGATCGACGAGCGCGGCTCGCTCAGCTTCGAGCAGCTGCATCGCCGCTCCAACGCGCTCGCGCACGCCTTCGCGAAGATGGGCATCGGCTACGGCGACGGGGTCGGGGTCATGTGCCGCAACCACCGCGGCTTCGTCGAAGCGACCCTCGCCGCCGCCAAGCTGGGCGCCAGCGCGCTCTACCTCAACACGATGTTCGCCGGCCCCCAGCTGGTCGAGGTGACGCGCCGCGAGAAGCCCAAGGCGCTCGTCTACGACGAGGAGTTCGCCGATCTGCTCGACGGGGTGGACGAGAGCGTCGGGCGCATCGTCGGTTGGGCCGACGACCCCACCGAGGCGACGACGATCGACTCGCTGGTCGCCGCCAACGACGACTCCAACCTGAAGCCGCCCCCCGACAAGCCGCGCTTCGTGATCCTCACCTCGGGGACGACGGGGACGCCGAAGGGAGCGCAGCGCTCCAGCCCCGACGGGCTGCTGGCGCTTGCGGCGCTGATCGACCGGATCCCCTTCCGCAGCCGCGAGACGATGATGATCGCCGCGCCGCTCTTCCACTCCTGGGGGTTCTTCCACTTCATCATGAGCCTGCCGACCTCATCGACGATCGTGCTGCGTCGCCGCTTCGACGAGGGGGGGACGCTCCAGGCCGTCCAGGAGCACCGCGCCCAGGTGCTCGCCGTCGTCCCCGTCATGCTGCAGCGCATCCTGCAACTGCCCAAGGAGACGCTTGCCTCCTACGACCTCTCCTCGCTGCGAATCACCTCGGCGTCCGGTTCGACCTTGCCCGGCGAGATGGCGATCGAGTGGATGGACCGCTTCGGCGACACCGTCTACAACCTCTACGGCTCGACCGAGGTCTACGCGGCGACGGTCGCCACGCCGGAGGACCTGCGCGCCGCGCCGGGCACCGCGGGGCGGCCGCCCCGCGGCACGGTGGTGAGGCTCTACGACGAGGAGGGGCGGGAGGTGCCGCAGGGCCAGGTCGGGCGGATCTTCGTCGGCAACGAAATGTCGTTCGAGGGCTACACGGGCGGCGGCGGCAAGGAGGAGATCGACGGGCTGCTGTGCAGCGGCGACGTCGGCCACGTCGATTCCGATGGTCGCCTCTTCATCGACGGCCGCGACGACGAGATGATCGTCTCCGGCGGCGAGAACGTCTTCCCGCGCGAGGTCGAGGACCTGCTCGCCGACCACGAGGCCGTTGCCGACGTGGCCGTGGTCGGCGTCGAGGACGAGGAGTACGGGCAGCGGCTGAAGGCGTTCGTGGTGGCCGCGCCGGAGGCGGAGGCCTCCGAGGAGGAGCTGAAGGCCCACGTCAAGGCCCACCTCGCCTCCTACAAGGCGCCGCGCGAGATCGAGTTCCTCGACGAGCTGCCGCGCAACGCGACCGGCAAGGTTCTGAAGCGGAAGCTTCGAGAGCGCGAAACCCAACGGTCCGCTTAGGGATGGCCTTTAGCGTTCGGTTCCCGCTAATTGCGAGCTTCCGCGACGAGCGGGTAGCGAGCCCTCCGGGGCCCGTAGTAGCTTCCCGCGACATGGCTGAGCCTGTGGCGCAGTTGAGGGCAGTCGGGGAGGCGACCGGGCAGATCCACGAGGTTGCCGAGAAGGCCCTGGAGTGGGTTCGCGTAAGCGAGGAGCGGGCTGCCGAGGCTGAGGCGAAAGCCGAGCAGGTGCGCGCCGAGCTGAAGGGACGGGCGATGGCGACGCTGCAAAAGCTCGGCGAGGAAGGGCGCGTGCGCCTCGCCGCTGAGCGCGAGAAGCGGGGCGAGGCCGAGGGGCGTGCCGCCCGCGCCGAGGCGGCCCGGGACCGCGCCGAGCGTGCCTTCGAGCAGGCGCAGGAGCGCGCCCAGGCCGACCGCGAGGTGCTCGCCGCCGAGATGGCGACGTTGAGGGCGGAGTCCGAGGAATCGCGCGCCGAGACCGTCGAGCGTCTCGAGGCCGAGACCGAGCGGCGGGTGCGCGAGGCCGTCGAGGGCCTCGAGGTGGAGGCCGAGCGGCGGTTGCGCAAGGCCGTCCAGGACGTTCAGCGGGAGGCCGACAGTCGTGTCGCCGCGGCGGAGCAGCGCGCCGCGGACGCCGAAGCCGTCGCCCAGGAGGCGCACGAGGTTGCGGTCCGGCTCGAGGCCGAGATCGAGGAACGGGTGATGCAGGGAACCGAGGACATCCGCCGCGAGGCCCAGGACCGGGTCCGCAAGCTGGTGGAGAAGGTCGAGCGGGAGGCGGCGGAGACGGCGCGGGCGCGCGCCGAGGACCAGCTTCAGGCGGAGTCGGATCGGATCCGCAAGCAGGCGGAACAGCGCGAGGAGCGGGCGCGGCAGGTGGCCGAGGACGAGATCCAGGCGAGCGCCAAGCGGGCGCGGCGCGAAGCGCTTGCGGCGGCCGAGAAGACGGCGCCACCTTGGGCGCGGCGTGAAGCCGCTGCTTCAGGCGCCGGTTACCGCACGTTTTAGGGACAGAGCGCTCGGCCGCGGGTCCTGTCGCCGGGGTGGTCTGGCCTCGGCGGCCCTACGCGCTGCTCCGGGCGGAGGGACAGAGCGCTTGCAGGGTTGGGCCTTGCCCTCCGCAGCCTTCGGGCCGGCGAGTCCACACCACCCCGACACCACCCGCGGGAGATCGCAAATAGCATCTGCCCACATGCGCGAGGTTCGGATCAGGGACACGCTGAGCGGAGAGATGCGCTCGCTCGACCCAGGCCAGGAGGTCGGGATCTATGCGTGTGGGCCTACTGTCTATAGCCGGATTCACATTGGGAATGCACGGCCGTTCGTGGTGTTCTCGTTGCTGGCGCGGTTCCTGGAGTCGGAGGGGTACGAGGTCAAACTCGTTGTCAACGTCACTGACATCAACGACAAGATCTATGACGCTGCTCGGAAGGTGGGGGAGGCTTCGGCGGGGTTTGCGGAGCGGATGACTCGGGCTTATTTCGAGGACACCGAGCGGTTGGGGTTGGGGCGGCCCGATGCAGAGCCGCTGGCTACCGAGACGATCGGGGGGATCGTGGGGTTGATCGCCGAGTTGGTTGAGGCTGGACACGCCTATGAGTCGGGGGGCGACGTCTACTTTCGGGTGCGGAGCTTCGAGGGGTACGGGAAGCTGTCGAACCGGCGGGCCGAGGAGATGGACCAGGGCGAGGAGGCTGGCTCGGCCTCGCTGAAGGAGGACCCGCTCGACTTCGCGCTGTGGAAGGCCCACAAGGAGGGCGAGGACACCTCGTGGGACTCGCCCTGGGGCCCCGGGCGGCCCGGCTGGCACATCGAGTGCTCGGCGATGGCGGAGGCCGAGCTCGGCCCTTCGTTCGCGATCCACGGCGGCGGCTCGGATCTCGTCTTCCCCCACCACGAGAACGAGATCGCCCAGTCCGAGGCCGCGGGCCGGCCCTTCGCCCGGGTCTGGATGCACAACGGCATGGTGGAGACCGACGCCGAGAAGATGTCGAAGTCGGAGGGCAACATATTCCAGCTGTCCGAGGCGCTCGACCGCTACGGCCGCGAGGCGGTGGTCGACTACCTGGTCTCGGGCCACTACCGCCAGCCGCTCGCCTTCGGCCCCGAGCAGATGGAGCAGGCCGTTGCCCGGGTTGAGCGGCTGCGGAACTTCTTTCGAGACCATCCGCTCGGTGAGGGCCGAGACGGTGGGGGAGAGCCGGGTGAGGTCCCGCCGGAGCCAGTCGGGGGCGACTCGGGGGAGGACCCGTCGGAGCAACAGCGGGGAGGCTCCGCCGGACCCTCCCCCGAGTCCCGTCTCGGAGCGTTCAGGGATGCCCTCGCCGACGACTTCAACACGCCGCGCGCGATGGCCGAGGCTTTCGAGCTGGTCGCCGAAGCGAACCGGGAAGCGATCCCGGGGGCGCCGGAGACGCTGCGGGAGATGCTCGAGCTGGTCGGCCTCGATTCGCTGGCGAGCGCCGAGCAGGGCGCCGACGCCGAGGCGGAGGCGCTGCTGGCCGAGCGCGAAGCGGCCCGCGGCGCCAAGGACTTCGAGCGCGCCGACGAGATCCGCAACCGCTTGGCCGCGCTCGGTTGGGAGGTCCGCGACTCGGCCGACGGCGCCCGCCTCGTCCGTCGAGAGCGCGCGTGACCGGCGCATATCGGCGTCCTCGGTCGCTCGCGTGCAGAGCACGCCACGCTCCCCGCGTCCTTGATCTGCTTGGTCACGCGCGCGCTCGACCGTGAATTTGATCTATGGCAAGAGACCTGTTGCCGAGGCTGAGCGCGGGAAGCGCCGCGTCCACCGGATCTGGCGGGTGCCGGAGACTCCACCCGACGAGCTGGAGCGGCTCTGCGGCTCGCCCGATCATCAGGGCGTCGTCGCCGAGGTCGATCCCTTTCCGTACGCGGACCCCAGTGCTCTGCTGAAACGGGACGACGCGCTGCTCGTCGCCCTAGACCAGGTCCAGGACCCGCGCAACCTTGGCGCCGTCTGCCGCTCGGCCGAGGTCGCCGGCGCCGCCGGTGTCGTCATTCCCGAACGCCGCTCGGCCGAGGTGACCGCCGTCGCCTGCAAGGCATCGGCGGGAGCGGTCGAGCACCTTGCGATCGCCCACGTCCGCAATCTCGCCGACTGGCTTGGCGAGGCGAAGGCGGCAGGCTTCTGGATCTGGGGCGCCGACGCCAACTCCAAGTCCCACCCCTGGGACGTCGACCTGAGTGGCCCCACCGTTCTCGTCTTGGGCGGCGAGGGCAAGGGCATCCGCCCCCGCGTAGCAGCCGCCTGCGACGCTCTGATCGCCCTTCCGCAACAGGGAAAAGTCAGCTCCCTAAACGTCTCAGCCGCCGCTGCCGCCCTCCTCTTCGAGGCGCTCCGACAGCGGAACTAGACGCATCTCCCGCGGGCCAAGCGCCCAGTCCCTAGCCGGAGCACCCCTAACAAATGCAACGGCGGTTGCACGAACCTCAGTTCGGGGTTGACAGAACTCCGCTGAGCCGCAAGACTACCGCGCGATAAAGGGTGAACCTCAGCTTGAGTCTGAGGTAGCCCATCAGTGTAGGGGCGCCCCGGGGGAGGTAAGAGGCGCCACGACCCTTCGTCAAGGAGAAGGATCTGTGGCTCTATCTACTTCCACCCAGGAGATTCGGCTTCCCTCCGGACGCCTCAACGGCTCCCTCAAGCCCGCAAGCGATACTCAGGCTCAACCTGAGCTTGATGATCATTATCTCGTCGCCCTTGCCAAGGACGGGCGGGCCGACGCCTACGACGCGATCGTCCGGCGCTACCGTGGCTTCGTCCGCCTCAAGGCGTCCTCCTACTTCCTGCTCGGCGGCGAGCCCGACGACCTGATCCAGGAAGGCCTGCTCGGCCTCTACAAGGCGATCCGCGACTACCGCAGCGATCGCGAGTCGAGCTTCCGCAACTTCGCCGAGCTCTGCATCACGCGGCAGATCATCACCGCGGTGAAGACGGCGACCCGCAACAAGCACACGCCGCTCAACCAGTACGTCTCGTTCAGCCAGACGCCCGCGGCGGCGGGCGACTCGGACACGACGCTGGACGAGATCCTGCCGGGGCCGTCGGTCTTCGATCCCGCGAACCAGGTGATCGCCACCGAGGAGCTGGAGAGCCTCGTCTCCTGCCTCTCCGGTAGCTCTGGCATCCTCTCCGACCTCGAGAGCAGGGTGCTCTCCCTCTACCTCGACGGGCACTCCTACGAGACGACGGCGGAGCGGCTGGAGTGCGACACGAAGACCGTCGACAACGCCCTCCAGCGGGTCAAGCGCAAGGTCGGCGCCCACCTCGCCTCCCGCGAGGTGCTCGCCTGAGGCCGTCCGGCCGGCGCATATCGGCGTCCTCGGTCGCTCGCGTGCAGAGCACGCCACGCTCCCTGTGTCCTTGATCTGCTTGGCCGGACGGCCTCAGGCTCTCAGATCGATGGAGGAGGTAGTCGAGGCGGCGGCGTCTCTATATTCGAATCTGGTGCCCGCCTAGCTCAATTGGTAGAGCACTTGATTTGTAATCAAGAGGTTTCCGGTTCGATTCCGGAGGCGGGCTTGGCGATTTGGTTCAGTCCCCGCCCAGCACGCGGGTCTTCTCCGCGGCCAGCTCCTCGTCGCTGAGGATGCCCTTCTCGTGCAGGGTGGCTAGGCGCTCCAGGCGCTCGAGGCGGATGTCCTCCTCGCTGCGCCCGTCGCCACCGCCCCCCGCGGTGGCTGCTCCTTCGCCATCGCCTGGTCGGCGCATCTCCGGCAGGCGCAGCTTCGAGGCTCGCTCTCCTAGGTTGGCGCCCTTGACCGCGCCGACCATGCGCTTCCTGGTGCGGCCGAAGACGTCGCTCAGCTCGGCGTCGGGAAATTCCTCGCCCGCCTGCTTGCGCAGCTCGTGGATGCCGAAGGCTGCCATGCCGGCGATCGCCAGGGTGGTGAGGAAGGAGCGCAGGTTCTGGGTCGGCGCCGAGAGGAAGTAGATGCCGACGACGATCGCCAGGCCCGTGTAGACGTAGGGCGCGTGGTCGCGAAGCACCGGCGCCATTGTCCGCCGGCTGGCGCGCGCGGAGCCGGCCGGCGAGCCGAGCCAGCCGGCCACGGCGAACAGCGCCCCGATCACGATCACGGTCGTCGCGATGCTGGTCATCAGCGAGGTGGAGATCGACCAGGCGGCATCTGCCGCCGGCCGGATGCTCTCTTCAGTGACGAGCTGGCCGACGACGATTCCTCCGGCGACGTGACGGGCGACGATCACCGCGAAGCCGGCCGCGATCAGCCCGATCCCGCAGAAGAGCACGGTCACCCACCGCTGTCCCCGTGAGAGGTAGATGGCGAGGCCGAAGGCCAGGAACGTCAGCAGTGAGAGAAGAAGCGCCAGGCCCTTGATCGCGACCGCGATGTTCTGTGCCGTCTTCAGCTGGTCCGAGCGCAGGATCGTGACCTGGCCGGCGTCGGGGGGCAGCTTTTCGGCGAGTTTGGCGCCGATCCCGACCTGGTTGGCGAGGTTGGTGACGAGGCTGCCGAGGTTGAGGCTGACGTTCCCGCCTTCGGTGGAGACCGCTTCGCCCTTGTCTTCCAGCACGGCCAGCAGCTGTTCGTGCGCGGTCCGGTTGGCGTCCTGCCAGAGGCCCTGAGCGGTCGAGGTCTTGAGGATTTCTTCCGCGCCGCTGCCGGCCACCTGCCGCAGGCCGCCCGACACGGGACCGGCGAGCTGCTTCGTTTCTCCGGGCAGGATGTCCTTCAGTTCTTTCTCGACGTTGACGTTGGCATAGAGCTGATCGACCAGGTAGTTGCCGACGGCGGTGCGGATCGTCGGGTTCTGGATCAGACGGTCGCTGGTGTTGACCCAGTCGTCGGTGTTGAGCGCCTGCCGCTCGATCCAGATCGCGAAGACGCTGAGGAAGGCCAGCAGGGAGCCGAGCGCGACCAGTGCCTTCACGGTGCGACGCCGTCTGCGGCTCATCGGTGGGATGCTATACGTGACCTGGTGAAGCTCGAGGGAATTCACCACATCACCGCGATCACCGCCGACGCGCAGCGCAACGTCGATTTCTACGCCGGTGTGTTGGGCCTGCGCCTCGTCAAGAAGACGGTCAATCAGGACAACCCCTCCGTCTACCACCTCTTCTTCGCCGACGAGAAGGGCAGCGCCGGCTCCGACCTCACCTTCTTCGAGTTCCCCGGCGTGGAGCGGGGCCGCCCCGGAGCGGGGGCGGTGCACCGGATCGTCTGGCGCGTCGGCTCCTGGGAGTCGCTCGACTTCTGGGAGGAGCGACTCGGCGCCAAGGGGGTCGAGTCGGAGCGCGCCGGCGCGGGCCTGCGCTTCTCCGATCCCGAGGGGCTCGACCACGAGCTGGCGGTGGAGGAGGTCGACGACGAGCCGCTGGTCGCCGAGCACCTCGAGGTGCCGGCCGAGCTGGCCCTGCAGGGCTTCCACGCCGTCTGCGCCTACAGCGCCGCGCCCGACACGAGCCGGCGCCTGCTGGAAGCGCTCGAGTTCGAGCTGGTCGGAGAGGGCTGGGAAGCGCGCGGCGAGAAGCGCGGCGGCCTCTACGTCCTGGAGGAGGCGCCCGCCGAGCCGGCGCTGCAAGGCGCCGGCAGCGTCCACCACGTCGCCTGTGCCTCGCAGATGGACGAGCACACGGCCTGGCGCGAGCGGGCTATTGCCGCCGGCGCCCGCCCGACCCCGGTGATCGACCGCTTCTACTTCCGCTCGATCTACTTCCGCGAGCCGAGCGGCGTGCTCTTCGAGATCGCCACGCTCGGTCCCGGCTTCACCGTCGACGAGCCGCTCGAGCACCTGGGGGAGAAGCTGTCGCTCCCCCCCGACTACGAGCACCTGCGTGCCGAGGTAGAGGAGACGCTGCGCCCGGTCGTCAATCCGCGCGCGGTCTCGGCGGAGTGAACGGCAACTTCGTCTGGCGCGATGCGGGTCGCGTCGTCGTCTTCCGCGACAGCGGGGTGCACGATGCCCCGCAGCTGCTCGCCGAGCATGGGATGGAGTCGTTCGACCTGCTCTCGACGCCGCGACACCTGGGTGGGGCCGCGCAGCTAGCGAGCGCCGCTGCCGCGGTGCACGAGGTTCCGGCTGCCGCAACCCCGGCCAGCGGGGTAACGGCAGCTGCCGCCGAGCTGCTGGACCGGGTCAACGCTCAGACCCTCGTTGCCCTCGGCGGCGGCCGCACGATCGACACCGCCAAGGCGATCGCCTCGGTGACCGGCGCTCGCGTCGCGGCGATCCCGACGACGATGTCGGGGGCGGAGATGACCGGGATCCACCTCCTGCCCGCCGGCGTGGAGGACCGGGCGAGGGGTCTGGTACGGCCGGCGCTGGTGATCGCGGAGCCGGCAGCGATGACGAGCGCGCCCGAGCCGCAGCTGCGAGCCAGCTCGATGAACGCCCTCGCCCACGGCGCCGACTCCCTCTACACCCCCTTCGCCAACCCGGTCTCCCGGATGACCGCCCTGCACGGCGCCGAGCTGATCGCCACCGCGCTGGACCAGGAGCCCGCCGAGCGCGACCGCGCCGCCCTGGCGCTCGGCTCGATCCTCTGCGGCTACGCGATCGACTCCGCCATGTTCGCCATCCACCACGTGATCTGCCAGACCCTGGTCCGGATCTGCGGCACCCCCCACGCAGAGACCAACGCCACGATCCTCCCCCGCGCGATGGCCTTCATGGCCCCCCGAGCCCCCGACAACCTCAAGCCCCTGGCCACCGCCCTCGGCACAACCCCCGACAACATAGAAGCCCGCATCTTGCAACTGGGCGGCAATCCACCGGGCCTAGGCGAAGTCGGCGGCGACCGTTCGAAGCTGGAGCAAGCGCTGGACTCCATGCTTCTGCGTCCTGAGCTTGCATTCACGCCGGAACCGCCAACTCGCGAGGACTTGGAGCAGTTGATCGAGCAGGCCTGGTAGCTCAGCTATAGCGAGCGTTACCTCGGCGGGTGGTGTCGGGGTGGGGTGGACTCGCCAGTCTGGAGGCTGCGGAGGGCAAGGCCCCATCCCTCGCATTGATCTGTCCCTTCGCCCGGAGCAGCGCGTAAGGCTGCCGAGGCCACCCCACCCCGGCGACAGGACCCGCCGCCGGTAACCCTTGTCCCTAGCTCGTGTAGCGCTCTGCATGACCGCAGAGCGGCTGCACCGCTACCACGAGTACACCCGCCGCCACGGCGTAAACCGGCTCATGTACCTGGTCGCCCGGGTGCTGATGACCCCGTTCTTCCTCGTCTACTTCCGCTACGCCCGCGCCGGCCGCGAGCACGCCCGCGTCAAGGGGGGGCTGATCGTGGCCTCCAACCATCGCAGCTTCCTCGACCCCTTCGCGATCGGCGGCGCCCTCCCCTGGCGCCGCCCGATGAACTACGTCGCCAAGGTCGAGCTGTTCGAGCGCCGCTGGCAGGGATGGCTGCTCTCCAGGCTGGGCGCCTTCCCGATCCGCCGGGGCGAGTCCGACGAGGACTCGGTGCAGACCGCCCGCATCGTCGTCGAACGAGGGGGCGCCGTCTGCATCTTTCCGGAGGGAACGCGGATCCGACGTGGCTCGCTGGCGGCGCCGAAACGGGGAGTCGGCCGCCTCGCGCTCGAAACCGGCGCGCCGGTGATCCCGACCGCCGTGCTCGGGACCGAGCACGTGCGGCGCGGCTGGCGCATCCGGCCGCGCAAGGTCAAGGTCCGGCTGGGCCGGGCGATGACCTTCCCGCGCGCCGCCCAGCCCTCGCAGAGCCTGGCGGAAACCGTGACGGCGAGGATCTGGCCCAACGTCGAGCTGCAGTGGGAGGCGATGGGGGGCCTGCCGCCGATGCGCCGCGCCGCCGTGATCGGCGCCGGCAGCTGGGGCACCGCCGTCGCCGTGCTGCTGGCCAGGGGCGGGCTGGACGTTCAGCTCGGCACGCGCACCGCCGGGCAGGCGGCCGAGATCGACGCGGCCGGCGAGAACCCCCGCTACCTGGAGGGGGTGCGCCTGCCCGACTCGGTGCGGGTCCGCCAGGCCTCGGAGATCGAGCTGGCCGGGCTCGACCTCGTCTGCCTGGCGATCCCCTCCGGCTCGCTGCCCCAGGCGGTCGGCGCGATCGCCGACCGGGTGGGCGCACGCTCCTCGCTGCTGCTGCTGACCAAGGGCCTGATCGCACCCCAGGGCCAGTTGCCGGCCGAGTACGTGGGGGAGAGGATCCACGCCCGCGCGATCGCCTGCCTCGGCGGCCCGGCGCATGCCCGCGAGGCCGTCTCCGGCGTGGCGGCGCTCGTCCTCGGCTCCGCCGACCTCGACCTGCGCGACCAGCTCGGCGAGGTCTTCGACCGCGCCGGCCTAGTCTGCGAGCGCTCTGGGGACGTGACCGGCGTCGAGATGGCGGGCGCCGCGAAGAACGCCGCTGCGCTTGCGGCGGCGGCCGCCGAGTCGCACGGCCTCAACGCGGCGGGGATCGCCGCGGCGGAGATCTGGCGGGAGTGCATCGAGCACGCGATCGGTCGCGGCGCGGAGCTGGAGACCTTCTCCGGCCTGGCCGGGGTCGGCGACCTGACCGCGACGGTGATGGCGCCGTCCGGTCGCAACCGCCGCGCCGGCGAGCTGCTCGGTCGCGGCACCCCCGCGGAGGAGATCCCCGCCCTGATCGGACAGGCCTCGGAGGGCCTCGACGCGGTGCCGCTCCTGGCCACGGCCGTCTCGGCCGCGGGCCGCCAGGCCGAGGCCCTGGACGGGCTCGCCGCGCTGATCAGGGGTGAGATCGACACCGAGGCGTGGGTGGCCGGCCTGCGCCGGGTCGAGCGGGCGAGGAGGGCGGCATGAGGGGACTAGGCTTGGCGGGTGAGCGCCGAGGAGAACGTCGAGCCGTCGAGCCTCGATCCTGCCGCAAAGGCGGAGCTCGACCGTGCCTTCGAGGACCTCTACCGGACCCACCTGCGCGACATCTACTCCTACGCCTACTACCGGATCGGCAACCACCACGACGCCGAAGACCTCACCGAGCAGGCATTCCTCCAGGCCTACCGCCACTTCGACCGCGCCCGGCGCGAGTCGAACGGCCGGCCCCTGCGCCCCTGGCTGATCCGCATCGCGCACAACCTCGCCTCCAACTACTACCGGGACCGCTCCCGCCGGCCCCAGACCCCGCTCGACAGCACCGATCCGATCGCCGCTCAGCACGGGACCGAGGCGATCGCCGAGGGGCGGGAGGAGCTGAGGCAGGTCTTGGGGCATCTCGAGCACCTCTCCGACGACCGCCGCGAGGCGCTGATCATGCGCTTCGCGCTCGGCATGGACAACCGCGAGATCGCCCGCGCCCTCGGCCGCACCGACGGAGCGACCAAGGTGTTGATCCACCGCGCGATCAAACAGCTGCAGGAGGAGATGGGCGATGAGTGAGGTCGAGCGGCTGCTCGCCGACGCGCTGCGCCCGATCGAGCCGCCGGAGCGGCTCTCCGGGCGGGTGGAGGACACCCTCGCGGCGATCACCCAGGCAGCCGCCGAGGAGCTCTCCGAGTGGGCGGAGGAGCTGTCCGGCAGCGAGCTGCACGCTCTCCGCGATCCGCGCAACTGGGTGCGACCGGTCGTCGCCGTCGGCGTCGGCGGCGTCGCCACCGGCGCCCTGCTCGTGCTCGAGGCGCGCAGGCGCGGCCGCCAGCAGGCCAGCGGCCGCCTCCGCGCCCTGACGAACCGCCTCGGCCCTAGGTAGCCGCGACCGGCCGCGTTCCTTCGACCGGCGTCGCCATCGCGGCGCCGACTCCGAGCACTCCCAGGATCAGGTGGAGGAAGTTGTCCTCGGTGTTGACCGGGATGAAGCCGAGGATCGAGTCGCCGCCGCCGATGACGAATCCCCAGATCGCGATCGCGATGTAGACGATTCCCAGGTACAGCGCGTACTTACGCGCGGCGTAACCTGCCGCCAGCAGGCCGAGCGCGCCGGTGAGGATGTGGACGATGTTGTGCCACGCGTTGACCGCGAGGATCCCGAAGACATCATCGACGTTTCCCGGACTGCCGAACGAAGCGCTGTAGAAGAAGCCGATGATGCCGGCAACGACCAGTACACCGCCGACGAGGGTTGCGTAGAGCCTTGCGGGGCTTGCGCCTTCCATTATCTCCTCCTTTGCGAGGTGTTCGATGCGATTGTCCACCCCCCGGCGGCGGCTCGCAAGCCATAGGCTCCCCAATCCCGTGGCCCAAACTTGCTACAGGCACCCGAACCGGGAGACCGGCGTCTCCTGCTCCTCCTGCGGGCGGCCGATCTGCCCCGAGTGCATGACCCCGACCCCGGTCGGGATGCGCTGCCCGGAGTGCGCGAGGCAGCGGACGCGGGTTACCAGGGGCGTGGGCGAGGCGTCGCTGTTCGCCAGCGCCCCCGCCACCTTCATCCTGATCGCGCTCAACGTCATCGTCTACCTCGTCGAGATCGCCTCCGGGCCCGGCGGCATCTCCAATCCGAGCGGCAAGCTGATCTTCGACTACGGCCTGTTCGGGCCCTCGGTGGCGGAAGGCGAGTGGTACCGGCTCGTGACCGGGGGTTTCCTACAAGCAGGTCTCAGCCACATCGGCTTCAACATGGTCGCGCTCTACTTCCTCGGCCGGCTGCTGGAGCCGGCGATCGGGACGCCGCGGTTCCTCGCCGTCTACTTCGCCTCGCTGCTGGGCGGGTCGTTCGGAGCGCTCCTGCTCAGTCCGAACGATTTGACGGTCGGCGCCTCGGGCGCGGTCTTCGGCATCTTCGGCGCGGCGTTCGTGATCGCCCGCGGTCGCGGCGTCGACGCGGTCGCCTCGACGATCGGGGTGATCCTGCTGATCAACCTCGCCTTCAGCTTCAGCGTTCCCCACATAAGCCTCGGCGGCCACCTCGGCGGCCTGGTGGCGGGCGTCGTCTGCTCGCTCGCCATCCTCGCCGGCGAGCGGGGGATGCTCGGCGTCCGTCATTTCCCGGCCGAGATGGCCGCGATGGCCGCGGTCGCAGTCTTCTCTATCGCGTCAGCCATAGCCGTCGCGTAAGGGGCCATCCCGGTAGGGGTGGAACGTCTTGTACTTTTTCGTCGGCTGCTTCGGGCGCCAGCCCGATCGCGATCCACCGAAAAAGTTAAGTGGAAGCCCTGCCGGGATGGCTACTTATGGGTCCGTATGGCGAGCGCAGCTCGGCGAAGCCGATGCTGCCCGGTGGGTCGACCAGGTCGGGATGGATCAGGTGGCCGAGCAGCTCGACCCCGTCGACGAGGCGCGGTCCCGGTCGGGAGAAGGTGGACGCGGCGTCGACCGCGAAGATGCGCTGGGCGCTCAGCGTCTCGATCCGCTCCCAGTGGTCCATCGCCTGCGCCCGGGCGTCCTCGACGTACCAGCCGCACGGCATCACGACGACCACGTCGGGATTGAGGCCCGCCAGCTCGCCCCACGAGACCTCCGGGGACTTCAGCCCCGGCGGTCCGGCGACGTCCTCGCCGCCCGCGATCGAGATCATCTCCGGGACCCAGTGGCCGCCGACGTAGGGAGGATCGAGCCACTCCAGCGTGATCACGCGCGGCAGGCTCGCCCCCCAGACAGCGCCGCGGACGGACGCCAGCCTGCCTTCCAGCTCGCCGCGCAGCTCGTGGGCGGCCCCCTCGACTTTGGCCGCATCGCCGAGACGGATCACGTCCTCCAGCATCTCGGTCAGCGAGCTGGGGTCCTGCTGGACGACGCGGGGCCGGCTCGGCAGCCGGGCGGCGACCTCCAGCACGTCCTCGTAGGAGACGGCGCAGACGGCGCAGACGGCCTGGGTGACGATCAGGTCCGGAGCCAGCTCGGCGAGGCGCTCCTCGTCCAGCTCGTACAGCGCGCGGCCCTCGGCGACCGTCGCCTTCACCGCCAGGTCGATCTGGCCCGCGTCCAGGCCCGCGGGCAGCACGGAGCGGGTCAGGCGGGGGACCTTGCGAACCTCAGGCGGGTAGTCGCACTCGTGGGTGACCGCGACCACGCTCTCGCCCAGGCCCAGGGCAAAGAGCATCTCGGTTGCGGATGGCACGAGGCTGGCGATGCGCATCGGCATCGCAATATGCCATCTCCCGATCGATCGGCGGGGACGAAGGCTATATTCCCTACCGCCGAATGGCCGACGACGACCTTCCCCGAAGTAGCGGGTCAAATGGCCGATGAGCGTCCTGCTGCTCGTCCTGCTGCTTCTGCTCGTCGCGGTCAACGGCTTCTTCGTCGCCGCCGAGTTCTCGCTGGTCCGTAGCCGCCGCGGCAAGATCGAGCAGCTCGCCAAAGAAGGCGAGAGCGGCGCCGAGGCGGTGGTCGAGCAGCTCGACAGCATCGACGAGTCGCTCTCCGCCTGCCAGGTCGGGATCACGATGGCCTCGATCGGGATCGGCTTCCTCGGCGAGCCCTCGCTGGCGAAGCTGCTCGAGCCGGTATTCGGCGGCCTCTCGCACGAGGTGGCGGTTGGCCTCTCTCTGGCGATCGCCTTCGCTCTGGTCACCGCGATCCACATCAGCATCGGCGAGCAGGTGCCGAAGATGCTGGCGATCA
>WNGD01008446.1_pt1 | contig 15657 bp, 14 predicted proteins | sample 5400671 | NCBI WGS metagenome assembly WNGD01 (sample SAMN13153369, study PRJNA577476) | soil metagenome | isolation source: 40 cm soil or saprolite under grassland replicate 2 | place: USA:California | collected 2016-06-15 | reverse complement strand
ACGATGGCCTGGGCTTTTCTTAATTTGTTCCTGGGCATGGTTGGGAATAGGTGATGCTCGACCTGGTAGTTCAGCCCGCCATACCAAAAGTCGACCAGGAGCGAACCCTTGACAGTGCGAGACGTAAGCACCTGCCGGCGGAGAAAGTCCATCGGGCTGTCTTTGTCCAAAATGAGCATCCCTTTATGGTTGGGGGCGACGATCGAACCCAGGTACAGGCCAAAAAACACCTCGTGGACGATCATGAACAGGATCGCCTGCCAGATGTTCAGCCGCAAGAGTAGTAGGCCAATGTAGAGTAAGTAGTGGGCAGCCAGAAGCAGGGCCTCGACCAGGGCATGTTTTGCCTTCTTCAGGAACAAGAAGTGGATGCTCAAAATCAGAAAAGTAAGCGGGGCGAACGCATACGTTGGGAATTCAAAGAAGGCCTGGTATTTCGCCATGAATCGCACAAATCCCCGCACGCTATGCGCCGCTTCTTCAGTAAAAACTGTGAATGGTCTGACAATATCAGGATCGAGATCGAGTTGGTTGGGATGCCCATGATGTCCATTGTGCTTATCGACCCACCAGCTCCAACTCCAACCGACAAGCAGATTACCCACCAGAAAACCGGCGACGGTGCTCTTCCAGCCGGTACGGAAAACCTGCTGATGACCAATATCGTGACCGAGTAAACCAATTTGGGTCGAGACGAAGGCCAGGTAGACAGCATTCAGCAGCTGGAGCCAGAAATTGTTTACCGTAAACAGAATGATCAGACTGACGGCTAGCAGGGTTAGTGTAAAGAGAATCTTGTAAGTATAGTAGGCCGGTTGTTGATCCAACAATCCTTGCTGCTTCATGAGTTGTTTCAACCGGGCATACTCATTCATTTTTACCGTCCTTTGCTTGTTGCATAGCACAGCCTATCTTTTCTGAAACCCCAACCTTTGATGATCCATGATCTCTCTTCTGAAACATTCTTTATGGTAGCTAGCACGAAACATTTCCATTTTATATCGAAAATCTTTATCTGTCAGAAAGCGCGGGAGCAGCTTGCAGACGGCAAGCAGCTTTGGGAAACTCAACTTCGAGGAGAGAAATTTTCCTGTGTTCGCCCAATTCCAGATTCTATCCCATTGCTCCATCGTCTCGATGTAGTCCAGTCGGCCATTATTGTCAGAAATCAGTTCAAAGTAGGGCCGTGCCATGCGCAGAATTTGTTCCTCCGTAGGAAGCCAGGAGCCGGGATAAAATTTTTCGATGATAGCCACCAGGTATTCGTTCGATCCCTTTTCTGCCTGTAAAGAGACCTGCGAACACTCAGGAGCATTTTTCCCCCACATCATGGTCTGTAAATATAACCTTCCGCCCGCTGGCAGCAGTTCATGACAAAGACGAAAGAACTGCTCATAATTAGCGTCTTGTTTCCCTGCTATATATTCCTCTTTCGAACAAAAATGCTCGAATGCTCCGACGCTGATAATGCCATCAAACATGCCAAAGGTCTCAACAGTAATATCTTTCCAGTCTTGCAGATATGCTTCTAGCCCACTGCGTTGACATGCCTCTGCTTGTTTCCTCGACAGCGTTAATCCAATGGCGTGGCCTCCTCTCTCTTTCACTGCTTTGAGCATAGGTCCCCAGCCGCAGCCGATGTCAAGTACTCTTGAATCCGCTTTGAAATGGATTGTATCGAGAATGTAGTCATGTTTATCTTTTTGTGCCTGTGCCAGGCTCTTCGAAAAATCGCCGTTATATAAGGCACAGGTAATATCCCCATTTTCACCTATGGTGAGTCGGAATAGTTCATCCATATAATCATAGGTTTCTTCGATGTCTTGCTGATTTGCCATGAGGAGCCTTTCCTGGTCATTTTTCCGCTTATGCTACTGCTAGACGTGTTCCTCCAACGGCGCATGCGCGGTTGATGTACTGCCCTCTTCGCTCACGCAGTAGCGTTCTTGTAAGGTAGACGGGATGCGATACACCTCCTGCACAAGGCCCAGGCGATCGAGGATCCAGATGATGTAGCCAGAGAGATCGAACTGCCACCAATGGAGGCCATGGAAGGCTGAGCGGGGGAATGCATGATGGTTATTGTGCCAGCCCTCGCCGAAAGCCAGCAGTCCGACAATCCATTCGTTGCGGCTCCGGTCTTTCGTCTGGAACTCGCGCTTTCCAAACGTGTGGCAGACGGAATTGACGCTGAAGGTGACGTGGTGGACGAGGAAAACCCGCACAAGGCTTCCCCACAGGAAACCTGTCCATCCACCAATCACGAGCGGGATCACAAGACCTAGTACGACCCAGAGCACGTAGGTGCGACTGATGAAGATAACAAGTGGGTCCTTAAGCAGGTGACGGCAGTAGAGATTAGGATCAGGGTTGTTCTGGCCATACCCGAAGATCCAGCCAATATGCGCATGAAAGAACCCTTCGAGAGGGCTATGGGGGTCGCCTTCGCGATCTGCCAGGGCATGATGCTTGATGTGGGTCGCTGCCCACTCAATTGCATAGCCTTGCAAGGCCATGGAGCCAAGGATAAGCAAGATAAACTTGATGACAGGGTGGCAGCGGAAGCTGCGGTGTGCCAGCATGCGATGGTAGCCCATGGTCACGCCGAGTATGATGAGTGTATACATCGTCGCCAGTAATACAAGGTCGGACCAGTAGACGGCACGCTCCCAGAGCAGGTAGATAGCCAGGAGAGTGGCGAGTAGGGGGACGATTACAACCACTAAGACGGCAGTTTTGAAGATAACCGGATTGTAATCAGGTAGGAATCTCATACTATCTCCCTTCATGCAGCGAAAAATTCTCTCAACCGTTTTGACAATTCAGTAGTGGCTTCGTTAGGAAGCCAGTGACCACAGTCAGGAAAATGCTGAACAGTCTGTGCTCCGAAGCGTTCAGCAAAATGTTTTGCAATATACGGGTCGTGGTCTCCCCACAAGACGAGGGTTGGTACGCGAGCCGTCAATTGGAGCAGCGCATCCTCCCATCCGCTGAATACCTCTGGATCTGTTGCACGATAAAGACGGAGGACCATTCGCTTCATCATCGGGCTGATGAAGGCATAGGTGTGACGTATCTGCTCACGAGTCAGTTTCCGAGAGCCTCGCCTCAATTCCCACAAGAACAACGGCCAGTTCGCTATCGCCATACTCAGCTCTCCCACCAGTGGAGTGCGCCAGGTGCGTGCCCACATGTGCCATCGATAATCAGAATGGAAGAGTGTGTTCGTGATCACGATGCGCTTGACTTTCTCCGGATACTTGACTGCCCAGGCCAGTCCATAAGGACCGCCGTGATCATGAACCACAAGGTGGAGAGGCACATTTATGCCCGTGGCCTCGAGCAGATCGTTGATGAAGTGTGCTCGATTTTCGAGAGAACAATCAAAGTTCTTGGGAGCGATAGACCTGCCGAAACCCGGTAAGTCGGGCGCCAGGCAGCGATAGTCGGCGCTCAAGTGAGCAATCACATCACTCCACATCTCTGCCGTATTAGGAACACCATGCAAAAACAAGATGGGCTGGCCTGAGCCTTTATCTTCCAGGTAGACATTGACGTTTTGTACAACGAGTCCCATAGATGCCTCCTTGCGCTAGACTCTTCAACTTTTCAGTGGCTCTTCTTCTATTGCCTGGTGCTGTTGAAGCGAATAGTGAAGATCCATGTCAGGCTGCGCGGGTCGTCTTCTGAAGAGAACTGCAAACAGGACGCGAAGGTCGAAAAGTGCCATCGGAGGTTTGAGCATGTGCAAGACTTCGTAGAAACGTAGAGTTGCTACATGATAAGAACTGACCAATTCATGCAATCTGCCCGTATACCAGTTGAGCAGGTGCATGCCCGGTGGTCGGTGACCCTCTGTTTCTGGGTAGCGAAAATCCTCACTAGTTGCTAGTAACCAGGGTCCATCGACCACTGTGGCAATTGCTTTCTGGAAATGCTGAGCAAGACCGGCCACATTCCCTCGGGTATGGAGACGCTGCTGTCGATACAGGCACTCATTCAGAATGCTCGCCTCCAGCGCAGCGGTCGTCATCCCCTGCCCATAAATGGGATTAAAACTGCAAACGGCATCGCCAAGAATTATCAATCCCTCTGGAAAGCGAGACATATGCTCGTAGTGCCGCCGCTGATTTGCAGGGAACCTGTGCGTGACGATAGCTGTCAGAGGATCTGCATCTTTGATCACCTCATAAAGAGTAGGCTCTGGCAAGCTACGAGCGTAGTCGAGAAATCCTGCTTCATCATTTGGTGGATAGTTTCTCAACCAGCCTGTTAGCGATACAATCCAACAATTGTCTTCAATGGGAACCACGAACCCTGCCCGTTTCCCGACAGGAGGAGTTGGGTAGATGAGCAGCACTTTCCAGTCATGGGAAAACTCCCTGGGGCGGCGATAGATGCGAGAGGCGTATCCAATATCTACCTTTACTTTGGATTCCTTCACTTTCTCATACCCCAGGGACAGGAGCCATTGAGGAGCCTGGGAGCCACGCCCACTGGCATCAACGACGAGATCGGCAGCCAGTTCTTCCTCACTGCACTCTCCATTGCGATGTCGCAAATGCACACCTGTAAGGCGGCTGTTGTCATCATTCGCACACAGTCGCGTAACCTCGCATTGATCCATAAAGCGCACATTCGCTTTAGTAGCCAGGCAACGTCGCACGCACTGTTCGAGGAAGGGGCGGCTTTGGCTGTATCCTTTAATATTGCTCGGAAATCTTGCTTTCCACACGCCGAAGTGGTACCAACGGACATCCGCGATGCTATCTAGATAAGGAGCTCCACGCTGGGCGAGCTCAGCAGGGAGGTCTGGAAAGAGTTCATTCAGAAGAGATGCGCCTTTCTTCAATAAAACATGGATGTGCTGTCCCTGGGGAACGCCTCTGCGCGGCTCCGCATCTTCTGAAAGACGGTCGCGCTCAATGAGTGTCACGCACTCGAAGTGATCTGAAAGAACCCGGCCAGCCAACAGCCCGGCCATACTCGTGCCGATCACTACTGCATGATGGCCGCCGAATCCGGCATCCTTTGATTGCTTGATACTCATCAGTTTACCCTCTAGTTTTTGAGATGGTTAGCGAAAATTCGCTCGCTTCCCCGGGACATACGCAGAGAGCTGCTTCCTGCACTCAGCATGACAATATTATACCTTCCCTCAGCTGTCATCCTGAGCGCAGCGAAGGGTCTGGCTCAATCGAGTGTCATGCTACGGCGGCAGCAAAAAAGAGCCGTAGAACTTCATCAACCCTGCAGAGAGCTTCTTTTATATCAGCCTCCTCTCTAAGCTCTCGATTCAGTTGTTCTCGTCCATGTTTTACATGATTTAATTCAGTTCTCCCACCCTGGCCATAATCTGCATGCTCATCCCACCATTTGATGGAAAGTGGAACAGCCCCCGCTTCAGTAATGTGAGCATCTGGTACGAGTTCTGGGTGAAGCTGAGGATAATCACGAGTGCCAGCAACTCCTGGAAATATTGATTCTGAGACAGTCTTGACGAGCGTAAACTCAATAGCGCTTTGTAAAGCATGATAGATGAAGAACTTGACTGCTGGATCGGCCGAGGCTCGCGTAAGGTAGTGACACAGGGCCAGGACTGGTTGAGAGAAAGAAGTATCATGAAAGGCTTCAGGAGTATAACCTTCCTTTAGAGCAGTCAGTACTTCTTGAGTCATCCGGTCTCGCTCTCGAGAAGGTGTCTCATGCAGGTACGTTTCAAATGCAGTGTAGTAGCCTTCATGATCAAGACCATGCGCCTCTAGCATCTTACGCCAGTAATCATTATGTTCTTGTTCTTCATTGAGTTGTCTTGCAAGTGCTCGTAATCCAGGAAGCCTTTCCTCACGAGCAATAGTTCGTAGTTCGATAGCCAATATTTGGATTCGATTTAAGTTACGTACATGATCAGTGGTAAGTAACTCCTCCATCAGTTCACCAGCTCGGACTGATTTTTGGAGTTCATCAAGCTTCGCAATGCTCCAGATGAGCCCGCCATTGAAACCTACCACCAGGGGATACAAGGTAATTATAAAGTTACGATATCTCTTGAGAGGAAGTCTTCTTTCTCTTAAAGCTGTGGCAAATTCTGTTACATACCATCAGGGCATAGAATAGTCCTTACACAGGGAGGTGTTTTGGCATGCGTTCGATGCCTATAGAGGCAGGGGTGGAGTGGAGCGGGGCGGGGCCCCTTGCGGGAACCCTGTCTGGGGGACAGGTATCCTTTCGTTTCCCTGCGCCTCTCTGGCCCTTTTCCTACAAAAACCTCCCCGTGTAAGCCCTTGCGGGAACCCTGTCTGGGGGACAGGTATCCTTCCGTCCCCTCCACCTCGCTGGCTCCTTTCCTAAAAAACCTACCCATGTAAGATAGCATAATCATGCTACAGCATGCCTCACCCGCCGGTATTCAGCATAGATCAGGCGGTATGAAGTAATTGGGTTCACCTCCTCGTAAGGAAGGCCGTGGGCTGCACAGAACGGCTTGACGATGCTGCGGGCTCGCTTGAAATGCACGCGCGGCATGGTGGGAAAGAGGTGGTGTTCGATCTGGTAGTTGAGTCCACCAAACAGAAAATCCCAGACCGGGTGTGACGTGATATTGCGTGAGCTGAGCACTTGCCGTTCCAGAAACGAGAGTCTGGCCCCTTTTGCCCACACAGGCATCCCTGTGTGATTGGGTGCGATGATCGCTCCCAGGTAGAGACTTGCCATAATGTGGCTGCCGAGGTAAATGCCGACTCCCCTCCAACCGAGGATGATCATCAGAATGGCCCACAACAAAAGGTTAAGCGATAGCAAAGCTATCTCGAAGAAGCGGCGACTACCACCCAGGTGCCGCAGTGCAAAGAGCCAACCCTCCACTCGAAAAGCCAGGGAGATGAACAGCATACCCAAAAAGACAAGCATGAACTGGTACTTGATTGCTATGCGCCGCCAGCCTCGACGAACTGCTCCCTCTTGCTCAGTGAAAGTTATAGCCAGTAAGCCCTTTCCCTGGATGTCAGGATCCTCGGCAACATCGTTGGTATGCCCATGATGCCGGTTGTGCCGGTCGTTCCAATACCAGAAGCCAACTCCTGCTGTCAGAGACCAGCACAGCTGGCCGAGTGCCCAGTTCTTTCGCGTAGCCTGGAAGACCTCCAGGTGACCGGCATCGTGTCCAATCAGGGCCACCTGGACGACAGCAAATCCTAGCAGCATCGCTATGAGAACTGTCCAGCCAAATGTTGCCGGGAGGGCAAATGGGAGTACAATAGCCAGCGCCAGGAGCGCGAAGCACGTAATGGCACGAAAAAGGTAGTACCAATATGCCCGCTTGAGCAGTCCGGCGGCAATGACCGTACGGCGGAGTTCCGCGTAGTCAGCACCCCTGCCAGAATGGACAACCATCGAATCAATAGGTGTAAAAGCCATACAAATAACTCTTCCCAAAATGTAGGGGCCCAATTTATTGCGCCCGCCATTATTGCGTCCATCATCGACTAGTCAAGAAGCCGTTGATCTTTCTGCCGATACGAGAGCCCGGCGCTGGCTCCGCCAGGCCAGCCATACAAGAACAAGCATTAAGGGACCGACCGTCAGGTGGAACAGGTTCTCGGGAAACTCGAGCCGCATCCCGAAGGGATGGTAGACAAAGATCGCGAGAAATCCCAGCAAGGTATAGAACACGCCAAAAGTCAGGCCCAGGCCCATACGCACAGCCCTGGAACGGAAAAACAGAAGAATAACCAGGCCAATGGATCCCCAGATAATATGGAGCAAAGCATGGGGAATATTTGAATTCATGAGCGTCGCCAGTAACCAGGGAGTGACCACTTCAATGTCTGGCCTCAATTGTAGCAATAATGAGCTGCTTCCCTGGATAAAGAGAAGACTCATCGTCAGCCAGAGATAGATGTACAGGATTCGCGTTGAAAGGTCGAGTTCAGAAGTGGTTTGCTCCTGCTGTGTATTCATAAAAGGGCTCCTTTAGGGGACGGTCGCACCAGGTGTCGTACGAAGAGGCTACCAAGCACGATTGCCTCAGCGCCGAACCATAGAAACCAGATGATGGTTGTGACACCATTGGTGAAGCGGGGAAGATGGAATAGTGAGACCGCCAGTACCAGGAGCGCCAGCGTCATCACCATGAACACAAGCCAGCGTATCCCCTCCCAGCGTAGCTCTCGTATCGCGAGCAGGCTGGACGCGGCAAGCGTTAGAAAGAATGCACTGTATAACTGCGCCTGTGGCTCGGTAATTGCCCATGGCCAGAGAGCTTTGGCTGTGATCGGTAGCAGCAACAGGATAAGTCCCAACGCTCCAAAGAAACCTGCTTGCACAAGCCACAGCGGGGTCAACGCACTGGTTCCACGCGGGCTGGTATCTCCCCAGCCGAATCGCCAGAAGGCGAAAGCTACGAGCACTGGGTCGACGATGTAGAAGAGCAGCCAGAAAGTGGGAAACTGTTTCAGCTCGCCAGGATGGAAGTACATACGCAGGATAGTGAGGATGAAGAGCAGGATAGTTGCCATCCCGATCCCAAAGAGTATTATGCGCATCTCACGAAAACTACGCGCCACGCTACCACACAGGACTACTCCAAGACCCAGTGAGACATAAAGAGAGGCAATAAAGCGCGCATTCAGCGGACTGGCAGGCCAGGGTACGAGCAGGTTCACATTCTGCGGGGCGAACAGCGCCAGCAGCAGCAGGAGTGCCTGTGCTGCTGCTAACCAGAAGATGACACGTAACCACCAGGGAATCGAACGCTCCATAATATCCTCCTCACTAAAGCAAGATGAACAATGGCTCACCTTTATCATACCACGCCGTAAAACCCCTGTTTTCAAACATGGGGATGGGATATGAGGCGCGTCCCTTGTTTGGTGGTAGGTTGGTTGACCGTTGATACCTTACAACTTGTATGCTATCATGTAAAAGATGAAGCAGAAACGCGCCTACAAGTACCGGTGCTACCCCACCGAGGAGCAACAACGCATACTTGCCCGTACCTTTGGGTGTTGTCGCTATGTGTACAACTGGGCCTTGCGGCAGCGGACAGATGCCTACTACCAACAGGGAGAACGTCTCTACTATGAAGGGACAGCCCAACGCCTGACAGCACTCAAGAAACAAGAAGATCATGCGTGGTTGAATGAAGTGTCAACTGTTCCTCTGCAACAATCCCTTCGTCACCTGGACAGTGCCTTTCGTAACTTCTTTGAGGGGCGTGCCGAGTATCCGACCTTCAAAAAGAAACGCACTGACCAATCGGCTACCTACGCTGCTACGGCTTTCAAATGGGACGGCAAGCGGCTTTCGCTCGCCAAGATGGAGGAGCCCCTTGAAATCGTGTGGTCGCGCCCTTTGCCAGAAGGATGCAAGCCCACGAGTATCACCATTTCCAAAGACACTGCCAATCGCTATTTTGTCTGCTTCTTAATAGAAGAGGAGATCAAGCCATTGCCTGTAGTGAATAAGCAAGTCGGATTGGATTTGGGCTTGAAATCGATGGTGATCTTGTCTACAGGGGAAACCGTAGGCAATCCGAAGTTCTTTCACAAGGATGAGAAGAAACTGGCACGGGCACAACGTCGCCATGCCAAGAAGAACCAAGGCTCCAAGAATAGAGAAAAGGCACGGCGTAAGGTGGCCAGAATACACGCTCGTATAGCCGATAGACGTCGCGACTATCAACACAAGCTCTCCACACGCATCATACGCGAAAACCAAGTCGTCTGCGTCGAGAGTTTGGGTGTCAAGCATATGCTACAAAACCACAGCCTCGCCAAGTCCATCAGTGATGTCGGATGGGGCGAGTTTGTCAGACAGTTGGAGTACAAAGCACGATGGTATGGTCGTCTGCTGGTCAAGATTGAGAAGTGGTACCCCAGTTCCAAACGCTGTTTTGACTGTGGGCATATACTTGAAACCCTTTCGCTTGATATGTGTGCGTGGACGTGTCCCGCATGTGGGACCCACCACGACCGTGATATCAATGCTGCCAGAAACATTCTTGCCGCAGGGCTTGCGGTGAATGCCTGTGGAGAGATGGTAAGACCAGGGGCGGCGAAAGCCAACGCTGGCACATCTCGGCGAAACAGGAAATCCTCTCAGTGATGGGAGGAATCCCCTGCCTTCAGGCATGGGGAGGATGCCAAAAGATAGCATACTACAAATTTGTAGTGCTATAATTTACGCAGATCGAGAGCTACCTTGAACAGGTGAACTATATATCATGCCCTATCAACCATTTGATTATTCTACGCTCGATCATCGACCATGGCCGCTTTTGCAACGCTTTTCTCGCAGAATCCTGGTCGTTGTGCTACGTTTGCTGGTACGCCTGGAAGTAGAGGGTGTGGATAACATTCCCAGGATGGGTAGTTTCATCTTAGCAGCTAATCACCTGCACATACTCGATTCTGCGATCGGTTTACTGCTCGTCCCCAGGCGTATTGTCGGTATTGTCAAAGACAAATGGCAAAGACCTCCCTTTAGCTGGTTACTAGCCGGTATGAGTGACATCATCTATGTCGGTAAATCCAATCGGCAAGGCCTGCTCGAGGCCGTTAAAGTCCTGCAAGCAGGAGGTGTAGTAGCCATCTTGCCAGAGGGGACTCGTAGCCGTACGGGCGCGCTAAGGAAAGGGCATCCAGGTGTAGCTCTCCTGGCGACACATGCACCTGCCCCAGTATTACCAGCAGCAAGCTACGGCCAGGAACAGGCCACTCGATACTGGAAAAGGCTGAGACGAGTGCCGGTGCGTGTACGCATTGGCTCCTTGATCGAATTGCCAGCAGGCAAAGCAGAGAAGGAACAACTCCAGGGATACACAGACCAGGTTATGCTCGCGTTAGCCCGCCTGTTGCCTTCTGAGTATCGGGGCGTCTATGCAGAACTTGCCCGCAGTGCCGGTGAAGACCATGCTCTCAGTTAACCGTTTTCCACTATGAGGGTTCTTAGGGACGGCAGCCCGTAGGGGCAACCCTTGCGGTCGCCCGTGTGGGGTGTCCCCACTTTTTCTCTTCTCTCCCGCCGTAGGCGGGAAAAGGAACTTTTGTGAAGCCCTGTTGCTGTGGTTATGAGCATTGACTTTGTTTTGCAAGCATGCTATATTTTTCCTTAGAGGACTTACTCTATCGGCGTTCAATTAGTTTATTTATTTTTTATGACATCATGTTCAACTTGCAGGATGGTACGGTCCTATATTACTTGCCCCTTTTTGAGAGGTACGTCTTTTTTCAGACGTAATTTATAGAGATACCAATCTAACAGTCCCGATGATGGGTAGCCCTACCTTAGCAACAGTGCTAAGGTTACTGTAGAGTATTATCTTACTAATTTTGCGCGTTAAGCGCAAGGAGGGGCTTATGCCAATTTTCGATCGTCATAACCGTCGAGACCTGGATCAACTCGTCGAAGAGTTCATCACCACAAGCAAGATTAACAGACGCCAGTTTTTGCAGCGGGCAACTGCGGCTGGCCTGAGCATCAGCGCGGCGTCAGCCTTGCTGGAAGCCTGCGGTGGTGGCACCACGACCACCGGCACCCCGAGCACAGTCTCATCCATTGATGTGCTGACCGTGTGGAGTGGTAATGAACTGGCTAATTTCAAGTTACAAACCGCGGCGTTCAAACAGAAGACCGGCATTAATGTCAACGTCGAGTCGACCCGTGACCTGCCAACTGTACTGAACACGCGCGTCAGGGGTAACAACCCGCCCGACGTCACCGGTTCGCCTGGAACGAGCCAGTTCCAGACGTTGGCTTCCCAGGGCAAAATAGTGGCCCTGGACAACATTCTCAACATGAGCCAGATCCAGCAGAACTATGCCAAGACCTGGCTTGATTATGTCTCGTACAACGGCCACCTGTACGGCGTGCTACCGAAGGCCAACAGCAAAGGCACCATCTGGTATAACCCTAAACAGTTCCAGGCCAATGGCTATACCGTTCCCACAGACTGGAATGGCCTGGTTGCCCTTTCAAGCAAGATCGCCAGCAGCGGTAAATATCCTTGGGCCATGGGCGTGGCAAGCGGAGCTGCCAGCGGCTGGCCCGCTTGTGACTGGATTGACCAGATCTACCTCAGCCAGAACGGCCCCGACATGTCTGATAAGTGGATAGCGCACAAAATTCCCTGGACGGACAGCAGCGTCAAAAACGCGTTCCAGATGTTCGGCCAGATCGTCCACGGCAATCACTACATCAATGGCGCGCCTGCATCCATCCTGGCCACCGGCTTCCAGGATGCCTCCTACCTGCCCTATGCTTCTCCGCCAAAGGCGTACCTGTACTACCTGGGCGACTTCACGTTAGGGTTCATTACAACTCAGTTTCCCAGCTTGAAGGCCGGAACTGATTACAATTTCTTCTCTTTCCCCACGATCAACGCGCAGTACGCGGGCGCGGTCACCGGGGGAGCTGATGTGATGTTCGCGATGAAAGATAACAATGGCACCCGCCAGTTCATGCAATACATGTCATCGGCTGAAGCGCAGACTATCTGGATAAAGCAAGGCGGCGCGTCCTCCGTGAACAAAGCGGTAAATCTGAGCGATTATCCCAACGCTGTGCAAGCCAATGCAGCCAAGCAGTTGACCACGGCTACCATCTTCAGGCCCAGTCAAGACGACCAGATGCCCACCGCGATGGAGAGTGCATTCTGGAAGGCTTCGCTGGCCTACATCGCAAATCCAGGGCAACTGGATAGCATACTCAGTGGTCTTGAAAGCACTGCTAAGTCAGTCTACACGTCCTAGACAATCCGGGAGAACGAGATGGAGAGACTGCCTCTTGAGGACCAGTCTCTCCACATCTGTCCATTACAGGCAAATCCGTAATGGTATAATTGATAAGAAATATGGGCTTCGCCTTCCCGGTCACCGGGGAGCTATTTTACCTGGCAACCTGCGTACACTGTGTTACCCGTACATCCCTTGTTTTGACGAAGGAGACCGTGTATGGCAACGATGGCTAAAGAACGCGTTTCTGTCGCTACCCCTCAACCTCGAGGGAGGCGAGACATCTCCTGGTCGGCCTTGATATGGATCGCGCCTGCTGTGTTGTTGATTGCTATCTTTTTCATCTACCCCATGGTTGTCACTATTATTACCAGCTTTAACAAGACCGATACGTTGGGGAACGTGACGGGATTCGTCGGGCTGAGATGGTATGGTCAGATCTTCAGCAACCCGGCAAACCTAAATATTCTGCGGAATAACGTGCTCTGGTTGGTCGTGGGAACGGCACTGACAGTAGGGCTGGGCCTGATCGTCGCGGTGCTGGTAGACAGGGTGAAGATCGAGAGAGCGATCAAGTCCACGCTCTTTATACCAATGGCGCTTTCATTTGTAGCCGCCGGCGTCATCTGGCGCTTCGTCTACATCTATAGACCGGCCGGTGAGACCCAGATAGGCCTGCTCAACGCCTTCCTGGGACTTTTCCACATAGCGCCCGTGTCCTGGTTCACGAATGAAGCCGTCAATAACTTCGCATTGATCGCGATCTATGTCTGGATGTGGACAGGCTTTTCCATGGTCATTCTCTCGGCAGCCCTCAAGGGTATCCCCGACGATATCATCGAGGCGGCAAAAATCGACGGCGCTGGCCGCTTCACTATGTTCTGGCGCGTCATGGTCCCCATGATCGCTCCGACTCTTACCGTCGTCACCATCACCATGGTCATCAATATTCTCAAGATCTTTGATGTCGTCTACATCAATACGGGCGGTGATTTTGGCACGAATGTGATTGCCATGGAGTTTTACAACCAGTTCTTCAATTTCCAAAACTATGGCCTGGGAAGCGCGTGGGCAGTGGTCCTGACCGTGGCGCTTCTGCCTATAATGTTTATCAATATTCGAAGAATACGCGCAGAGGAGGCGCTGCGATGAGCCAACAGATTACCGAACTAGCAACTAGCGAGCGTGCAAAGAGCGTCTCTGAGCGTATTGCAACGTTAGAGCGGCCTCGAACCCCATTGGAGCGCTTCACACATGCGCTCAGCAACAGCACTGTCACCGTTATTGTCGTGCTCATTGCGGTTCTGTGGTCAATCCCGACTTTTGGTCTCTTTGTCAGCTCCTTCCGCCCACCACAGCTGATCGCTAGCACTGGCTGGTGGACGGGACTCATCCCCCCCTGGCAATTTACCATTCAGAACTATCAGGCAGTTATCCAGGCTCAGGGGTTGGGCCAGGCTTTTCTGAATAGCCTGATCATCTCGATACCGGGGACACTATTGCCTATAGCGATTGGCTCATTCGCGGCCTATGCCTTTGCCTGGATGAAATTCCCGGGGCGCGACTTCCTCTTTTTCCTCATCGTGGCAATGCTGGTTATTCCAAACCAGATTGCACTGATCCCCATTTTTGCCCTGTTCACAGGAATCGGGTTGACAGGTCAGTATGCCTCAGTCTGGATTGTACACACCGCCTTTGGCCTGCCTTTCGCGATCTTCCTGCTGCGCAACTTTTTCGGTGCGCTCCCCAAAGACCTGATTGAATCGGCACACATTGATGGAGCCTCGTCCTGGCGCGTGTACTGGAACCTCATCTTGCCATTGTCGGTACCGGCTCTGGCGTCACTGGTTATCTTCCAGTTTATGTGGGTCTGGAACGACCTGCTGATCGCCTTGATCTTCCTGGGTGGGGCCGTCGACAAAGCGCCGCTGACATTGACAGTGGCTAACCTGGTCGGCTCCTATGGCGAACAATACCAGCTACTGACCGCAGCCGCTTTCATCTCAATGGCCCTGCCACTGGTGGTCTTCTTCGCCTTGCAGCGCTACTTCATACGCGGTATATTGGCTGGCTCAGTCAAAGGCTAGGTACTATATCGCGCGAGATAAAAAGCCGTGATCTTTTCTTACAGTACGTAAGAGGAGATCACGGCTTTTCCAGCTATATGTGAGGGAGAATCCTGTGACGGGTGAATCTGCGATCTCACCAGCGCTCCTTTCGACGTTGTTCCGTGGTCTCGCCAACTATGAGACGTTTAGCGGATTATCATTTAAATCGAGCAAAGACTTGGGATGAGATGAAGCAAGCGCATTGGGCCCATCGAGAGCGCCAGGACAATCTCCACAGGCCCCAGAAGGTGCTCCGCGGAATACTCGCGCGGACGGTTCCAGCTTGCCTGCCTTTTAGACTCCTTTCTGAAGAGTCACCAACTGCTTCATCGCCGTCACTTGTTCTGGGGGCAATGTTGCGGAAAGTTCTCCCCAATATGCGCATGGAGTGGTAGGAGTACCCACAAACATCAAGCCGGCATCGGTCAGACGAAGAGTTTGCCTCTCTGTCGGAACCTCCCACGCTTCAGCACGACGTGCAGCGATCATCTGCCCAATCTGGGCACGCTTCTCTTCGCCCCAGTGCACTTTGGGGCTCATTGTGTAGACAGAAGCCTTCACCTCTTCTGCCAGATAATGGACATAGAAGATCCGTCGCTGCTGTGGGGAAGCGCTCGCACGAGAACCATGGGGAAGGGAAATCGCATGAAACAAAACGTCTCCTGCCTCCATCTCGATGGGGATTGCTCCACTCTCTTCAAACAATTCCTCAGTTGCTCGATGTTCGAGATCCACATGCCCAACGAGATGATAGCCAGGAAGGGCCCAGACACACCCGTTCTCTGGACCTGAATGATCCAGGTAGATATCGGTGGTGA
>WNGD01006248.1_pt1 | contig 15658 bp, 10 predicted proteins | sample 5400671 | NCBI WGS metagenome assembly WNGD01 (sample SAMN13153369, study PRJNA577476) | soil metagenome | isolation source: 40 cm soil or saprolite under grassland replicate 2 | place: USA:California | collected 2016-06-15 | reverse complement strand
TTTCTCTGGCAATTGGGGGTCTGTTCATAAAAGCATATATTTGGGACGACCCGTCCAAACAATGGCTGCTTACTGATCTATTTCACAATGAAAATGAAACACATAAACTGACACTTGCGCCTCCTTCGGGGACTCTTCTTACTGACGCAAGCCACCTGAATAGCAGTATCGTAGAAGAAATCCGCTCTCCAAAAACCGTAGCCGAGATCATCAAAGCCGTAAGAGATGCAAAATCTAGCAACAAAAAAATCTCCCTCTCAGGCATCAGGCACAGCATGGGTGGACAGGCCCTTGGCCTGAACACGCTTCACCTTGACATGACCCAAATGGATTCAGTGCGCTATAATGACTCCAATCAAACGGTCACTGTTGGTCCAGGAGCTACATGGAGACAAGTACAAACATCACTTTCACAGCATGATCGGGCAGTAAGAGTCATGCAAGATTCAAACATCTTTTCAGTAGGCGGTTCTCTGAGTGTGAATGCCCACGGCAAAGATCCCCGGTACGGGTCATTGATAGAAAGCGTCAATTACCTAAAAATGGTTACTGCGGATGGGAAAGAAATTCTCTGCGATAAAACACAAAACAAAGACCTGTTTTCAGCCGTTATTGGCGGTTACGGCTTATTGGGTATCATAACTGAAGTCAACTTACTGACAACACAAAACAGCATCTACGCATTTTCTCTGATTCCAACTCAGACGCATTCAGTAATAGACACGCTGGAATCCTTGAGTAAAAACCCTGAGAACCGATTGCTAGAGGCGCACCTCTCTGTTGATGGAGAGCGCTTTCTTACCGAAAGTCTCATCTATACATACGCGGAAGCCAAATCCTCCGCACAACCAAAAGACGAACTTGATGGAGAAAACAGTATCTGGCTACGCAAAGTCATATTCCAGGCGTCAAGAACAAGCAACTTCGGGAAATTCTTGCGCTGGGAATTGGAAAAGTACCTCTCCCCACTGATTGAACCAAAAACGGTGAGCAGAAATACCGCCATGGCCGTTCCTGTTCGTTTTCTGCAAAATCCCGATCCACATACGACAGATATACTCCAAGAATATTTTGTTCCAACTGAGCAAGCAAACAACTTTCTTGAAAGGTATAAAAAGCTAGTAAAAAAATACAATATAAATTTATTAAATGTAACAATCAGAAAAGTAAATAAAGACATCACTGCTCTGGTTTCTTATGCTCAAAAAGATATGTACGGCTTTGTGGTCTACTACAAAATCAATCAAAATAGCATAGATACACAAACATTGAACGCTTTTACAGGGGAGCTCATTGATTATTTAATCTCGATCAAGGCTACTTATTATCTTTGTTATGGCAGCTACTATTCTCAATCTCAGCTTACAACAATGTATCCTGACATACGCAAATTATTTGTGCTAAAAACACAACAAGATCCGGATAGGTTATTTACCAATTTATGGTATGAAAAATATCGCGGAGATATCTATGCCTCGGTGTACTAGATGCTTTACAATTGCAGTGCCAGACCTTATTATAAACGATACCATCAAATACCGCATAGAATGTAATACAAGCTCAAAGTCAGGATGTATCGATGAGGGGAAGGTAGACATATATGGCACCCGATAAGCAGCGCATACAACGCTACCTCAAAGCATGCGACTTCAAAGCACTCTTCATCGAAGAACTCGGATGGGACTATCTAAAAGAGCCATCTCTTCATATCACCCTTGATGGACAACACACCTACACCCTACGCCCCCTGGTCGAGAAACGTGGCGTCAAGGTCTACATCTGCGATCCAAACAGCCAGGGCAAGATTCCCGATGATCCGGCGCTGCGTAAGATCGAGCGCGAAGTGACCAGACATGCCTATGAGCACATCCTCATCTACATCGATGCCGCTAAAGAGAACCAGGTCTGGCAGTGGGTGAAGCGCGAACCCGGCAAGCCACTTGCTCCCCGTTATAATCGACTGTACAAACACCAATCCGGTGAACTCCTGGCACAAAAGCTCCTGGCACTCGCCTTCGCGATCAGCGAGGAAGAGCGACTGAACACCCTGACCGTCTCCGGACGAGTGCGTGAAGCCTTTGATGTCGAACGTGTCACCAGGAAATTCTATGATCGTTTCAAGATCGAGCATGCTGCCTTCCTGAAACTCATCCAGGGCATCACCTCCCAGGCGAACCGCGAGTGGTACGCGTCTTTGATGCTCAACCGCCTGATGTTTGTCTACTTCATCCAGCGACAAGGCTTCCTCGATACAAAGAAACCTGGCGCGCTCGACGGTGATCCAAATTATCTCTCCAACCACTTGAGAATGACGCAGCAGCAGCATGGGAAAGACACATTTCATTCCTTCTACCGCTATTTTCTGCTCAGGCTCTTCCATGATGGCTTGAGCAAGCCGCAGCATTCGCCTGAACTGGAAAAGCTGCTGGGCAAAGTACCCTATCTCAATGGCGGACTGTTTGACGTGCATGTACTGGAACGTGACAACCCGGATATCCAGATCCCAGACGAGGCCTTTGAAAAGCTCTTCGCCTTCTTTGATGATTTTGATTGGCACCTCGATGACCGCCCCCTGCGCAATGACAAAGAAATCAACCCTGATGTAAATGTCTCATTGCCTTCAAAGCCGATGGCCCGGTCTGGTCACTGCTGCGAGATAATCCCGACCGCTACATCTATGATGCCGTCAAGAAAGGATGCGAACTGCCGCTCCTACCAGATATAGAGGTGGGCATACAGGATATCTCCAGGCGCACGGAGTGGAACAAGCCAGCTTCTCCAGACTATGCGCTGCCTACGGAAATCTGGCGCGAAGTGGTTGCCCGGCGGGCACGCTACGACGAGATTAGAACAAAACTGGCTGCAGGCGAGGTGACCTCCATCAACGACCTCATTACCTACAACCTGGATATCCGTCAGTTTGCCCAGGACGTTATCACCTATTGTGAGGGGACAGATCTACTGCGTGCTTTCTACGACAGTATCGAGCAAGTTACGGTCCTCGATCCAACGTGCGGTTCTGGGGCTTTCCTCTTTGCTGCTCTCACCATCCTTGAATCGCTCTATGAAGCCTGCCTTGACCGCATGCAGATCATGGTCGAGGAGCGTGATCGCCTCGACGCTCCTATCAGGCCCGAGCAGCGGCAAACTCGACCCGCCATCAATCGCTTCCGCGAGATCCTCAAACAGGTTGAACAACACCCGAGCCGGCGCTACTTTATTTTCAAATCCATCATTGTCAACAACCTCTATGGCGTCGATATTATGGAGGAAGCCACCGCGCTCTGTAAATTGCGTCTCTTCCTCAAGCTCGTCTCGCAGATCGAGAAACTTGATGATATCGAGCCGCTGCCCGATATCGACTTCAACATTCGGGCTGGCAACACGCTCGTCGGCTTTGCCAGCCTGGAAGAGGTAGGCAAGGCCATAGCACGTGATTTGCGCAGCGCCATGACCTCCACGGACGCGTTAGCACGCATTGAGCAGAAAGCGCAGGAGGTCGAGCGCGGCTTCGAGGATTTTCGCAAGCTCCAGACACAACTCAATTCTGGTCGCTGGGATATAGCCGAGAGCAAACAGCAACTCCGTGAAAAACTGGCAGTGTTGCGCACTGAGCTTGACCGTTATCTTGCTATTGAGTACGGAATTGACCAACTCAACATTGTGAGGAAAGCAGAATACGAAGGAAAGTTCGAACAATGGCGACAAAACCATCAGCCTTTTCACTGGTTCGTGGAGTTCTATGGCATTATGAAGAATGGTGGATTTGATGTGATTATTGGGAATCCACCATATGTGGAGTATAGTACAGTCAAGCAAGAGTACAGTATTCCTCAGGGCACGTACAAAACTGAGTCATGTGGCAACTTGTATGCCTTCTGTATGGAGCGCTTTGCAACGCTCAGCAACACTGGCTCACTCTCTGGCCTGATTGTCCCGCTTAGTATCGTTTGTACGAGCCGTATGACACCTTTGCGGCAGGCCCTTTACTCGACTTATTCACATCTCTGGTATAACAATTATGATACTATCCCTAGTACATTGTTCTCAGGTATTGTCCAGCGTAACACTGTCGTGCTGGCAACAAAAGCTGTAGGTGAACAAGGATGTAAGGTGTACACGACTAAAAATCAAAAATGGTATGTCTCTGCAAGGCAATGCCTCTTTGACTCCGTACCCTACATGCATATAGGCACACGATCTGCTGAACTCCTGATCCCTAAGGTGAGCACTCAAGTGTCTACAAAAGACGCTGGTCATACTTTCTCCTCTTCGCAGATGAGATCGAAGCAATTGTGCTGCCAGATGGCTCTACGCGGCAACAGCAAGACAACAAGATCCTTACGTTGCGATCCAACCTTGATCGCTCTGTATTCCTCTCATTGCTCAGTAGTGGTTTATTCTATTTTCACTATAGTGCTTTCTCTGATTTCCGGCATGTGAACATAGTGGACTTCGATACATTTAAGTTTGATTATGCAAAGCTCTCAGATACAACTGCTCACCTGTTGAGCCATTATGGTAGGAAACTCATGCAATCATATGCAGACAATCTTGAGTGGCGTGCCTGCAACTACGTTGGCTCAATAGGTGAGTGCCTAGTTCCCTTCTACCGGCAAAGAGCTTCTAAACCCATTATCGACGAAACAGACCGCGTACTGGCCGAGCACTATGGCCTCACTGACGAAGAATTGGATTTCATCATCAACTACGATATCAAGTACCGCATGGGACGGGATAGCGGCGAAAACGACGAGGAGTAGACGGGTATGCCACGCATCTTCGATAACATCGAACAGCGACTCCTCGATGCCCTGCAGAACACGCTGAAGATCTCAGAACATGCTGACTTCTGCGTGGGATACTTCAATCTACGTGGCTGGCGGCATATCGATACCCTTATGGAGCATTGGCAAGGTGGCGAGAAGGCCTCATGTCGGCTACTCATCGGCATGCAGGATAAGCCAGAGGATGAGCTGCGCAAGGTCTTTAGCCTCAAGAGTGAACAGGGCATTGACCAATCGACGGTCATCCGCCTCAAAACACGTATCGCCCAGGATTTCCGCGAACAGTTACTGGTCGGCGCCCCCACCAATGCCGACCAGGAAGGATTGCGCCGCCTGAGCGCGCAACTCAAGGCCGGAAGGCTGGTTGTGAAGCTGTTCCTGCGCCACAAGCTGCACGCCAAACTGTACCTGTGTTATCGCACCGATCCGAACAACCCCATCACCGGCTTTCTGGGCAGCAGCAACCTCACGCTGGCGGGCCTGTCGGGCCAGGGCGAACTGAATGTCGATGTGGTCGATCATGATGCCTGCCACAAGCTTGAAAAGTGGTTCAACGAGCGCTGGGAAGATCACTGGTGCCTGGATATCTCTCAGGAGCTTGCTGACATCATTGACGAGAGCTGGGCGCGCGAAGAGATGCTCCTCCCGTACTACATCTATCTCAAGATGGCCTACCACCTTTCAGAAGAGGCTCGAACAGGCCTGCGCGATTTTCGCATTCCGCGCGACTTCAAAGACAAGTTGTTTGAGTACCAGGTGGCCGCCGTCAAGATCACGGCCCATCACCTGAATAAACGGAGTGGTGTCATGATCGGCGATGTCGTTGGTCTGGGCAAGACGCTGATGGCGACCACCCTGGCGCGCATCATGCAGGATGACTACGGCACAGAAACGCTGGTGATCTGCTCCAAGAATCTCGTCAAGATGTGGCGCGAGTACGTGCAGGCGTATCACCTCGTCGGCCAGGTGCTTTCTGTCAGCAATGTCATCAATGCATTGCCCGACCTGCGCCGTTTTCGCCTGGTGATCATCGATGAAAGCCAGAACCTGCGCAACCGCGAGGGCAAACGCTATAAGGTCATCAAGGACTACATCGAGAAGAACGAGAGCAAGTGTGTGCTGTTGTCGGCGACGCCCTATAACAAAACCTATCTCGACCTCTCTGCTCAACTGCGCCTCTTCCTCTCTGACGAGGACAGTAAAGACCTGGGCATTCGCCCGGAAAGGCTCATCAGCGAGCTGGGCGAGACCACCTTTAATTTTCGCTACCAGTGCCCGGTACGCTCGTTGACCGCCTTCGAGCAGAGCGAGTACGCCGATGATTGGCGCGACCTGATGCGGTTGTTTCTGGTACGCCGCACACGCAGCTTCATCCAGGACAACTACGCGCAGACAGACTCCGCGGGGCGCAAGTACCTGGACTTCAATGATGGGAGACGTTCCTACTTTCCGCTGCGCCTGCCGCGCACCGTCACATTTTCTATTGCTGATCAACAGGCCAGCGACCCCTATGCCTTTCTCTACTCGGATACGGTCGTCAATACGATCAATGATCTCAACCTGCCGCGCTACGGCCTGGGGAACTACATCGCCTCCAACCTGAGGCCGCGCCCGACACCCGCGGAGTCCGAGCGGCTAGCCAACCTCTCCCGCGCGGGGAAGCGCCTGATGGGCTTCTGTCGCACGAACCTGTTTAAGCGCCTGGAGAGCGGTGGACCAGCATTTATCCAGTCTATCGAGCGTCATGTGCTGCGCAACTTTATCTATCTCCATGCCATCGAAGCGGGGTTGGACCTGCCCATCGGCACGCAGGATGCCAGCCTGCTCGATACAGGTGTGAACGACGAGGACGAAGACGCTCTGCTTGGGGGAACAGCAGACGACGAAGACGAAGTGACCACCGCGCCCGACGTGATGGTATCGCCGTTGCATAGCGAGGCCGAGTATCGCAGGAGAGCCGCGGAGGTCTACCAGGAGTACGCGACCCAGTACCAGCGGCGTTTCAAGTGGCTGCGCCCGGCGCTTTTCACTGCCGACCTGCAAAGGGACCTGTTACAGGACGCGCAGAATCTGCTGCGTGTGCTTGTGGAATGTGGCACGTGGGACGCCAGCAAAGATGCGAAACTGGGCGCACTGGTAGACCTGCTCACGCGCCAGCACCCGGACGAAAAGGTGCTCATCTTCACGCAGTTTGCCGACACGGTGTACTACCTCACCAACCAGCTCAAGTCGCGGGGTATCAAGGCACTCGAAGGCGTGACAGGGGATGCTGCCGACCCCACGGCATTGGCCTGGCGTTTTAGTCCCGTCAGCAACGACAAACGCCATCAGGTACACCCGCTTGCAGAATTGCGCGTGCTCGTTGCCACCGATGTCCTGAGTGAAGGGCAGAACCTGCAGGATGCTGCTATCGTGGTCAACTACGATCTCCCCTGGGCCATCATTCGCCTGATCCAGCGAGCAGGGCGCGTTGACCGTATCGGGCAGCAATCCGCTAGCATTTATTGCTATTCGTTTCTACCCGCCGATGGCGTCGAGCGCCTGCTGCGCCTGCGCGAGCGCGTGCGTGCGCGTCTCAAAGCCAATGCGGAGGTGGTGGGTACCGACGAAGCCTTCTTCGAGGATGACACCGGTGGCAGCGCCTTTATCGATCTCTACAACGAGAAGGCAGGCATTCTCGATGGAGAGGCCGATACCGAGGTAGATCTGGCATCCCAGGCCTACCAGATCTGGAAGAACGCGACCGGCGCCAATCCGAGATTGAAGGGCATCATCGAAAAGTTACCCAACGTCGTCTTCTCGACCCGCGCTCACCAGGGCACCCTCACCGCGCCAGAAGGGGTGCTGGTCTACATGCGCACTGCCGATGGCAATGATTCACTGGCCTGGGTGAACCGCAAGGGCGAGAACGTGACCCAATCGCAATTGACGATCCTGCGGGCAGCAGCATGTGATATCGAGACAAAGCCTATCCCGCGCCCGCCCGAGCAACATGATCTCGTGAAGCTAGGTGTGGAGCACATCATTGCAGAAGAGACCAGGGGCAGTGGTGGGCAGCTTGGCAGCCCCAGTGGGGCGCGTCGACGCACGTACGAGCGGCTCAAGCAGTATGCCGGGTCGGCAAGGCATACCCTCTTTCCGCCTCCTCCAGAGTTAGACAAAGCGATCGAGGAAATCTATCGCTACCCGCTGCAGGAATCGGCTCGTGATACGCTGAACCGCCAGATGAGGAGTGGCATCAGCGACGAGCAACTGGCGCAACTGGTGATCGATTTACGCGACGACAACCGGCTCTGCCACGTCCAGGGAGAGACAGAAGAGCAGGAGCCGCAGATTATTTGCTCCCTGGGGCTGTTTGAGCTTGCAGAAGATAGGTAATAGATAGGTTGTGGTTGAAATATGAATTGTTCAGGAGACTCGCTATTGGGGGTGAGTCATCGTGCAATACATAGTTGTCATTCTTTATAGAACGCGGTTGGTGCCCCCGCCTGCTGATCCGGCGGTGGCGCATGAGGGGAGCGAGAAGATGGGTTTGGAGGTTATGAAAAAGAGTATATCAGAATGATCTTACAGACACCGACAGATTAGCTATGAATCATCGGGTTACCCTTTAGTCGATAATCCGTTCTAGTACAAGAAAGTATACGGGTGCAAGTTAGTAAATTTTCTATTTAGCTGGAAATCTTGAATATCTTACTGGAAAGTGAAGTTGTAGAGGTCAGGCAGAATGCTTATAGAATCAGTCTTAGCAACTGTGGTAGGTGAAGTCTTTAGCTACCTGCTGGAGCAAGCCGGAGTAGCCGATAGGATACGTACCCTGCTAGGTCGTGATCCTCAACGTTTGGCTTTTAAGCTTGCGCTTGCCAGGGCATATACCCAATTCAGTAATCACTATCCAGATTTAGTAGATACTTTCTTTGATGAACATTTCTTGAAAAAAGCTGCACCACTTCTGGCCCGTTGTCTCCTGCCTACCTATCTTCCCACTCCGTCGGAATTTGCCAACCTTTGGGTAGAGCAGTTCGGATCAGCCATAAATGATCAACACAAGGTAAGGGCTTCTTTAGCGGCCTCGGACTTCCTACATTACTTGGAGAACGAGCTTCGTAACCAACCTGAGTTTTATCCTATCTTTTTAAGTCGTGATATTGCAACTGTCGCAAATACGGCTACCCAGATGACTCAATCTGTGGATTCACTGCGGACTGAAATAACCAAGGCTTTTGATGAACTGTCCAAAACCTTGGCAGCATCATCCTCTATGAGAATAGAAAGCGTTACTATTCACGCCCCTATTACCCTCAGCATCTCTAACTCTGAAGTTAAAACCGCCCCTCTGTTAACTGAAACGGCTGTTTATGAGCGTACCCAATTTGAAGCATACTTGAAAGCAGGCCCCAAGAAACAGTCGGTAGTTGAAGATGAAGCAGCCTTTTATGTAGAACCTACATTGCTCTGGCAACAAGATATGGATCGAAATCAAAACCTGCGTGACCCAGATGCAAGGGATGCATGGCTGAATATTATCGGAAAATTGCCATCGGTTTCACTGACAGAGGTGGTGAACCATAAACATGTGCTAATTGTCGGCGAATTTAGTGTGGGTAAAACCCTGTTACTCGATCGTTTACGTGATGTAGCCCTTCAACAGTCTCAAGCTAAACTGGAAGATAGCGATCATGTCGGTTCCGCAAATTATGTGCCCATCCTGCTACCCTTACGATATTATCAAAATGCAGCAGAAACCTTCCTGGCCTACATCCAGCGTATCTTTCGCGAAATTTACTGTGACGTCTCTAGGACTGATGTATTGGAGGTCATGCCTACCGATGCTGTACTTTGCACTTGCTCTTACACATTTCTCTTCGATGGCCTTGACGAGCTAGGCGGTTCCCAGCGTATGGAACTGCTGAAAAATGTTCAATACTTTATCAGCCAGTACCCACAGCACAAGTACGTCTTTAGCAGTCGGCAGCTAGCGTATGGTGTTTCAGAGGCAATCTTTGCCAATGTTGAGCATGAAACTCTACTGATTACCCCTTTCAGCAGGCAGCAAATCCAGTTATACCTTAATAGACGAGGACTGGCTGGGACTGCTCTTGAAGAGGCTCTCTGGCAGCGGCGCGATTTGCTAGCCATCGCTCGCATCCCTGGTACGTTGAAAGCGCTCGGCGATATTGGAGGAATACCTGGTAATCTTCCCCCCAGTCTGAGTACCATCTATGAGAAATTGATCACTAATCTTCTGGATAAAGAGATAAGGCGGGGCACAGCAGAAATCTCGCAGAGAGGGCTGACCAGATCTGTTCTGAATAAAATAGCTCTAGAGATGACTTCTGATCGTAGATATAGCTTATCGGAAGAGGAACTGGAGCTTCTCATTTTGCGCATCATCAACGAGATGGGGCTTGCAGAGGGTTTCCAGGTGCGGCAATGGATTGATGAGATACGTCATCGAGAAATCTTTATATGCGAGGGGAAAGAAGTATCCTTCCAGCATCGTTCCTGGCAAGAATATCTCACCGCCTGTGCTTTTGCTGAGAAACCGCTCGACTACATTTTAAAGCTTGTCTACATTGAGAAGAAAAGGGCTCAAGGTTTCAATCCACTATGGTACCAGGTTTTGCGCTTCCTCTGCGAGCGCCGCCTAGACCTGCTTGATGCTATATACCAGCGAGAAGAGATTATCGGAGCTAGATGCACACCATTGGATGCTGATGATAATAGACGTATGCTGGCACTTAGCACTATCTTTTCTACTTATGCCAGGCAGGAGACAGGCCTTCCTGGTTCTTTTGGCGCTTCTCGTGAAATCTTCAATGATTGGCAGACTTGTATAGACCTTAATCCATCAGGTGGGGCTAAATATATCATTGATCAATACAGTAATGTAGCAGCAACTTTTGTTGTAAAGTATGATGCTTTTGGTCTCCTTGTCAGCTATGCTGCTAATAATAATGTGGAGGCGAGAGAACTTGCCACCAGCCTGGTACCTGCTCTGCTGAGTAGAGACGAGGCGGATTGGGGACAACGCGAGATTGCCGCCTATGCTGTATCAGAATTATCCCTTCGCCAATTTGTTCCACAGCTTCTCTCGCTCAATGAGGTCGAGAAGAATAAGCATGTACGTAGGGCAATCTTATTGTCGCTGGCAAAATTTGCGCCAGAAGCTCGGGAATTCTTCTCAGATTTGTTGATGCGTCGCCTGGGAAGGCGATCGATGAACACCATAAGTGACAGTATGCTGATGGAAGCTGTGCAACGACTACTAGATGAACCGATGGTGTGTGCAATTAGAGATCATCTTCGCAGTGAAACATCCGGATTGCCGGAAGTTCCTGAAGGGTTAATAGATTTGCTCATCAAGCATGATACCCAGGCGAGCAGGGAGACGTTGCTCATTATTATCACTCGTCCCCAACTGCTTTCTAGTTCTCCAGATAGGCGCGGTGCCATCTATGAATCGCTCGCGCATGACCGTATAGATTCTGTCTGTTACTTGCTTGAGAATGCTGCTGGGGCAGATGTTGATCCGTTAGCAGTAGTTGATACACTTGCTGCTCTGCTAGATGAAGCAACGTTGGCTACTTGCAAGGAGAAGCTCACCTCATCCGTCCTCCCGGATTGGCTCATGAGACTAACATACCAGGCACTTGTGAACAGCGGGAAAAAGAGTATTGCAGAGCATATTGCAAGTTATCGTGGTGATACGCTGCCAGAACTGGCCGCAACACCTGCCCAACCTATTCGACCTGTTCAACAGACACTTGAAGATCTGCTTTCTCAGCCTGGGTGGCAACAAGGAAAAGCCTTTGGTCTACAGGCAGACTACTACGTAAGACAGGTCGAAACTTTGACCCCTGAACGGCGGCAACAACTCGAAGAACTCGTAGTGGAATATCTTAATAATCTCGATTTTACACAAGCGTTCAGGCAGATAGATGAACGCCAATTCACTGTCTCAACTCATGCCGTAGCTTGTCTGGCTTATGCGGTTGCGTTAAAGATAGATGTATCACCAAATCTTTACACCAGGCTACTTTCGGTCAATTTCGATGATCCATCAATCCTGATCTTATGTGTGCAGGGGTATTCACCAGATAGGGATGAGGATATAATTCAGCAGTTACACGCTGATGCCCCTCCTATATGTTTGCTACGAGCAGCAGAGCTATGTGTGAACACTAAACGTACCATCCGGCCAAGGCAGGTAGTACCAACGATGGGTGGAGTGATTAAAGCGCTCTGCTCTGAGAAAGGAAGCCAAGATCCTTTATATCTAAATCTGGTATATCGTCTTATCCAGGCTTTAAGCAAATATGGTACGATGGGTGCGACTGAATTGGACAACCTTATCGGTCAGGTGAACAACGATTGGACATACTACTTGGCAAAGGCACGAATGCCCCTCGCACCTCCGAGTTCGCTTGCCGAAAAAGCTTACCTTCACCATCTTATTACCCAGGCTACAAAAGGAGACATCATTTTTGGCGATCAGGAGATTCAGTACATACAGACTCCGGAGTCCGTACCCCCGCTGTTTGAATTGTCACGTATCTTGCTACTGGCTCAAAAAGAACCAGCAGTGTCGTCTTCTGATGAATCTGATGCTCAATCAGATCTCATTGTCGTAGCAGAAGTGATGGATGATCAGACAGATATAAGCGCTATGCTGGCTACCGTTTTCTCTATCCTCATACGCATCGCTACTGACGATGTTATCGAGGGTTATGAGAAGCTGCTGGAGAGTTTTCCTGACAAGCACTGGCTCTGGCGTTACTATAATGATGCGCGACGAGTCTATCTAGCCAATTAATTGAGGCCTGGTCATAAATCATCAGGCCGATTTGAGAAAGGCTTTGAGACCAACAAATAGTTCCAGGTGCCGCTCAAAGCGCACAGTAATGCGAGCTGATAGACAAAGATCGCTCAAAGCGCAAAGCGTTGGGTGGCACGCAGACCTTTAGTGGGAACTTGTCCATGCCCATCGAAGATGCCTTTGAAGGCTCATTAAAATTTTCCATGGCAATGGACCGGAGCACGAAGCGGGTGATTCTGGAAATCTATGATGAGATGCAGCGGGCGATGGAGACAGGGGTGCCGTATGAGAAGAGGCTGGCGCCGCCGCATCAGCAGGCGGCGGTGGCGCATGGGGGAGGGAGAGGATGGAGGCGTAGGACTGTTGTATCAGATACTACGGGCGGCGCCGAGGGATGTAGTCTAGTACTTTACCTGGGTAATGAGAAGAGAGGAGCTTGATGGTAGCATTGAGGAAGCGTGACCGGATACCCGTTTCGTATATAGTAGTGACAGGGCTTGCCCCTGTCATGCCCGCCCTTGCCCCTGTCATGCCCGCCCTTGCCCCTGTCACGCTGGTCTGTATTTTCCATGAACTAAGAAACATAATAACTGTCCTGTTACTGTCGGCGGCCATCTGCCTTTCTCGTAATATTGTAGAGACAGAACTTGCTCCTGTCCTATTCTCTCCTCCCTCACGCTTAACTCGCCAACCCCATTTCCTCACCCACCAGCACCTGTCGTAGTATAGTAGTGACAGGGCTTGCCCCTGTCATGTAATCCCCACCCCTGTCATGCTACATCTCGCCCTGTCATGCAACCACTCCCCTGTCATGTAATCCCCACCCCTGTCATGCTCCCCCACCCCTGTCATGTTCCCCGCCCCTGCCCTATTTCTCCTTCCCCGATCATGTTGATCGCCCTTGTCATGTTGAGCACTCCTATCATATTTCCTACTTTACTATACAAAAGTATAGACAAAAGGTGTATTATATATAAAACAACGCAATAGGCATGTGGAAAGGCAGGAAAATGGGTACACACCAATATGATTCTGATCGCTCCACCCGTTTCACCAGGCGATCATTGCGGTTAAAAACACATAATTATGCCTGGACAGGGACATACTTCGTCACCATTCGCGCTAAGGAACATGAACCTCTTTTTGAGATACCAGAACTCCGTACGATTTTAGTAGACATGTGGCATGCTCTCCCGCAGCGCTTTCCTGGCCTCACCCTCGACGAATTTGTGGTTATGCCTGATCATGTTCATTTCATTGTATTTTTGGAAGGCAATGTCGAGAAGGCCGCGTCCCTAGGAAGGGTAGTAGGAACTTATAAATCACTTACGACGCTCGCCTGGCTGCGGCACATTGAAGCTGCGAAAATGGAACGCTCCGGCCGTTTCTGGCAACACAATTACTATGAACATATCATTCGTGATGCAGAAGAACTGGAAAAGATACGTCAATATATTCGCGATAATCCGAGCAAGCCTGGAAAATTTGATACCAATGGACAGGGTCAGATGGGAATGTAATATAGAAGGTGGTCAGTAATAACTCACACTCCCTGGTACCCGGACCGCATGGCCTCCACACCTTACCTCCTGGCCTTATTCATCAGGCACATCTTCGATCAAGTGCGATGGGGGAACGCCGAGCGCATCCGCCAGCCGGTTAATTGTCGCTGTGGTCACTTCTGCAAAGGGGTCACGAAAGAGCCGGCGCACGGTACTATAGGCTACCTCTGATTTGATGTGTAGCTTCGTCATCGACATGCCACGTTCCCTGGCAACTTCTTTTACGCATAACCGCAATCTCATGCGTTCAGCATACACCGCACCCTGCCTTGACGGTAGTCAGTACCTAATGGTATTGTTATAGAAACGATGATATTAAAACGTTACTATAACAACGATAATCAACAAGGAAAGTGCTGCCATGACACTCTGGATACTGTTTTGCAGAATGACGAATGAGGTGGATACGCTCTTTACCTTCTATGCGAAAGATAGACAGCATGCGGAACTGAAGGCAGGGGAACTACTTGACTGGTATGGACGCACATTCCAGGGGTGATTGAAGCAGATGCTATGTAGCAGGTTTCCTCTCATCTATCCATAGTTAGACAATTTTCCTATCCTCTCTTTCACCTCTTGTAACACGGCTATGAACACGATAACTATGATCAGATGAAGGTACACCTGATGTTCAGTACTCCGCTTTCTGGGGGAGAGCGTTTTTAGCAGGAACGCTCGAAACCTCTCTGATTACCTGCACCTCCCGGCTGGAACGACCCTCTGAGACACGAGGTGGTTAGGGCTGGTGACTAACACGCCTCCAGGCGCTGGATACGTATGATCACTGGGTAGACTCCCTTGCCACGTGAACACGAAGTTTGATTGATGCTGACCAGGGATAATGGTTAACTTTGCAGCCGTTTGGGAACGCCCGTTATTCACCGTGTAGGAGAACACCATCGTCCCTCCGTTTGGACCTGAATCGACGTGAAACACTGCGTTGTAGACGACCTGAATGGAGGAGCCGCATTTCCATATCGAGGTGGTTGTTGGGGTGACAGACATATCAATGCTCGTTACTCTGAATGGTGCTGCATTCGTCTTTATCATGCTGAGGGGATGCGTCGTTCCTAAGCTTGTTGAGGGAGCTGAGTACGAGTGGGATGGGGCAACTGTTGTTGCATCACCTCCGTGACTACCTATTCCATTCCCACATCCTGCTATCCCTACGACGAGAAAACAGACTACGATGACCAATGTTTTACTTGTCCTACTGTTGCTCCACATAGAAACACCTCTTTCTCAGAGAAATCGTTACACGCACTTGTATTCTAGAGAGAAAATAGCATGATCATCTCACAAAAGCCTCGCAAAGCAGAGGAGCCGTCTCCAAAATGAACTCAGTGAGGCTTTTTTTTCCGTCAGGGCAAAGGATACGGGGGAGCGGCAGCAGCCCAGCGAGCCTCGAGCGAAGCGAGATAGATCTCTCGCTTGTGGCGGAAACGAAAGCGCTTGAGTTGCTCACTCTGGGCGGCTTTGGACTCCCGTCG
>WNGD01003742.1_pt1 | contig 15659 bp, 17 predicted proteins | sample 5400671 | NCBI WGS metagenome assembly WNGD01 (sample SAMN13153369, study PRJNA577476) | soil metagenome | isolation source: 40 cm soil or saprolite under grassland replicate 2 | place: USA:California | collected 2016-06-15 | reverse complement strand
CTGTCATGATTGCCTCCTTTCAGGTGGACACCTTCCTCATGGTATCCGATCTGTGTCTACCTGTGTTTCCCTGCTGCAGTTAGTGCGCGGCGTGATGCGCTACTTGTGCTTCGTACTGTTGGTGAATGCCGAAGGCCCAACTGGCTGCTCGCTCCACTTCTCCAGCAAGCAAGGGACCCTCCTTCTTCATGGCCTTCACAAAGAAGCTCTCCAGCGGGACCAGGGGCTCGACTCCCATCGAGCGCAGCTGCCTGGCCATCCGCGGCGCGGCAGAGTGCTTCCACAGGCGCCCGCGGAAGCGGGTATCAAAGCAAGCGACGGCCAGACCGCCCAGCGATTGGTATGAAACGTTTCCGAGAAAGGACTGCATCGCCGGGGTGGGTCGAAATCCCTGTGTAGAATGAGCAGGTCCGCCCCCTGGAACGAGACCGGATGCGCTGGATCGACACGGACGGCCTGCACCCGTCCAAAGGCACGCAACGTGTCAGCGATGGCCTGGGCTATGCGTTCGGTGTTTCCGTATTGTGAATCGTAGACGACTAGTGTGTTCATATGTCCTCCTTTCAATGGGACTATTTTCGCTCTTCTTGGATGTCCCTGGAGCTATGGCCTGCTCCGATACGACCGTGAAGTCGTCGAGACCGTAGCCACTTTCAATCAGGTCTTTTAGCCGTTGGGTGAAGCGTGCCGCTGGAGCGCCATCGACAATGCTGTGATCGAAGCTTAGCGTCATGCAGAGGTATTCGCGAATGGCGATGTGCCCATCGACGACGCCTGGCTTCTCGGCGATGCCACCCAGGGTGAGGAAGAGGCTATGGATGGGCGCGGTGGATATGCCCCAGCCACTCCCTTTGCCGAACATCCCCACTGCCGTTATTCCTACCGGACCAAGGAATTTCTTCTGCACCTGTGGATACCTTTGCATCCACCAGGGGAATCTGAAGAGGAAAGTCGGCAGGAACTGAAACGCTTTGAAACTCTCCCAGGCTTTTGGCACGTCCTCCATCTGGGCTGCCCTGATCTCGTGATGAATCTCGCGCACGGTCTTTCGATTCGAAAAAGGGACTACCTTGTAATCATCGTTGCTCTGTTTCATTATCTCTATCCCTCCCGCTGATGGGACAGGACGTTTAGTCTCCGATCCTTACCTCGTCGTGCGCTCATCATCATCGTGACAGACCTTTCCAGAATACAGTCTACTGCATGGACATCACGAGGACAGCACAAAAGTGGACCTCATGCTCACAGAGCCATCACAGGTGATCGAGGCGGGTCTCGGGGAGGGTGAGCAACAGAGCCTTACATCTGCAGAAGGCGCGCCGGAAATGGTGGAACAATTACAACAATGAACATCATCTGGCCCACCAGAAGCGCCAGGACGGGCGATACTCGTCATCGGCAGTGCTGCATGGAGTGCTCTGACGCACCTACCCGGAAGAAGTGCTCTCTCGCGTGCTGTATGCCACCCAGTTTACCCGCCATCTCGACCGGCATGGGTATGTCAGGTTCAAGAAATGGCGCTTCTTTGGGGAAGATGGCCTCGCAGGTTCGGAGGTCTCCGTCTGGATGTACGAAGGAACGCTCAAGATTGAATATCAGACCACAGCGCTCTCAGAATATACCCTCCGCTTCTCGCCCGATCACAAGCAGATCAAACAGGTATGTTACACGATTTCTCACTTGTTTTTCCAACCTGACTTGTGTTGAGAATCTTCAAACAAGGGTCGGTTCTGTCCTCCTTCAAGGGTATACTCTAAGTAGACAGAATCACCGTGCTCTCCATTCCAGAGGCACGATGATTGCTTGGATGTGAAGAAGAAACATTGTCTACGAGAGTGACGCTCTCAGGAGGAAATCTTTTATGAGCAACGCACAACCATTGCGAGGATTCACTACTATCAGTTATTGGGCCGCCGACCTGGAGGCAGCGAAGCGCTGGTACACCGAACTGCTGGGGATCGAACCCTACTTCGGGCGCCCGGGGGCATACTACGAGTTTCGCATCGGCGACTACCAACACGAGCTGGGCCTGATCAATAGCAAATATGCCCCCTTCGACACCCAGGCGAGCCCTGCCGGTACTGTCATGTATTGGCACGTGGACGATGTCAACGCCACGTTTGACCAATTACTCTCCATGGGGGCAAAACAACTGGAGGCACCTGTTGACCGCGGCGAGGGATACATCACAGCTTCCGTCGTCGATCCTTTCGGCAACATCCTGGGCATCATGTACAATCCGCACTACCTGGAAGTTCTCAGCTCGGCTCAAAAAGCGTAACCCACGCGAGCGCAGGTCGGTGAGGCTATTCAAAGGAATTTTCCATTTCGTACCGAAAACAATCCATTGTATGGTTGTTCACCCTGGCGTGTCAAAAGATCAGAGAGGAGGTTGTATCACGATGATATTGCCTCTTCTCTTGCGGAGGATCACAGCTGGATCGGTGCGGATGATCACACACCACTCCTGAAGAGGATATTACACGGTCTCTCTTCTCCAAATGAAGGCCATGTTTTCTCGCAATGGATAGCTTCAATGTATGTTATCCATCATGTGAGTCGGTGTCCAGACGCAGCCCTCTAATGGGCACAAACTGCCCCGGTGCGGCTGCCGTCCTGTTCATCCTGTTGCGTCTTCGAGATCGCACGCGCCGGTTGGGCACTGCCTCGGTCTTTCAATGGTCACACTTTCCACAGGATACCAGCGCCCCAGCCCATGAAGCAGAGCCAGGAGTTGGCCCTTCCTCCGTCTGATTGCCATCACCTGCGCCACTCCCCAACTCACCCGTGTACACTGATGGTACGCTTGCTCCCACAGCGCTGCCTTGATCTCTTCGAGATCTGTTGACTGCATAGCCCCCTCCTCATGGACTCCGAACCGCTTGAGAAGCGGTGAGAGTAAATGCGACTAATCACAAAGATTGGCCCCTGGAGAGCACGAAGATTGGCCGCAGTTCCACTTCTTCCCTGCTCAAATGAGCAGATGAAAGAGCATTTCGCAGGCACGAAGATTGGCCGAAAGTGCGCGAAATGCTCAAAGATTGGCCGCAATCTCCCACTTCAGGGACAGTTCGCTTCAACGCTCCGTCTCTGAGGGAGTGGCCAGCATCGCTCTGCGGTCGGCATCTGGCTGGAAGCCAGCCTTGCGTGCAGCGACATAGACCTGCTCAAGGTCCTCGGACAAGAGACAGGTTGCCTTGCAAGTGGCGAGAATCAGCTCTGCCTGTTTCTGCAAGGGGACAACGCGATTCGGCAAACCAGCTGCCTCGACCTCCTCTTTCAGCATGCCCAAGGTCCTCAGGAGGATGAAGACGATGGCGGGCTGGCTGGCCCCTGCCTGGCGAATCTGATCAAACGCCCAGTTCACATAGTCAGCGTGCGTAAACTCGTGTGGGCGCACGAGCCGCCGCCCTTTTTGGTCAGAGTGGCTGGTCAGCGGCAAATCGCGCAAGAGGAGTTCACGCAACATTGCCCCAAGATGAACGATCACCTCGTAGGCGCTGGTCGGGTCGTTGACTGCCGGAGAAAGCGCGCGCAAGGCGATGTCACTGATCTGGCGGATGCCAAAGGGCAGGTCCTCTTGCATCGTCCGTGCTCGACCAAGCTGGATGACCTCTCGCAACCTTCTCTCGACCCTGGTCGAGTCGTCTGGAACCGGCCACAGCGTACAAAGCGGTCTGCCCGCTGGGATGAAGGTGCCGACCCGCACATCGAGCCGCAGGAGGCTACCAGCGGGAATGGCTTCCAGGAGCGCCAGTGGGGGAGCTTGCTGGACCCACCCACTCTGGCGCGCCCGCACGACGTAGCCAGCGCTGTCTGGGGGCAGTTCCTGCGCCATGAGTGGCAATGCACTTCTCACTTGATGCAGTGGCAGGTGGCGGATGCCAGCAATCGTTCTACCAGTGATGTGATCGATAAGGTCGCCCACACGCAGGGCATGCGCAATGTAGTTGACATAGGCAAGGATAACTAGGACCGCGACCACGCCAAAGATGACCGCCGCAGTGACTGACAGGCTGGGGACGATGGCCTGACCACTCCGGTTGTCGGCTGCTGGCATCGCACGCAAGACCACCAGGCAATACGTAAAGGTCCCCATGCTGAAGCCCATGACCAACTGCTGGAAACGGCTGCGGTAGAAGAAGCCAAGTACGCGAGGCGAAAACTGGCTGGATGCTATCTGCAAGGTGATGAAGACGAAGCCAAGCACCAAGCTCGCGACCGTGATAATCGCGCTGGCAATCGTGCTCAACAATGCCTGAGCGCTGGAGAGGGGCAAGGACAGGAAATCCAGTTCTCGGACGCTGCTGAGGCTGGCATCAAGTTTGAGCAGGACTTGAGCCAGGACAACAGCACCTACCACGCACAGGGCAGGGAGCAAAAACAGGTTCTCCTGCAAATGATCTGCCAGTGCCCTGAGACGGACTCCAAGAATGTGCCTCTGTTGGCTCTCGTGCTGCTTCATGTGTTCCTGTCCTTTTCGTGCAGTGCATGACCTACGCTTGAGGGAGTACAGATCCTCCCAACGGCTGGATACCTCTCCTCTCCCTCACAGTATCGCTCATAGTGTGAGCTAGTTGCAACTTGACCCCTCTCTCTGCTGAGCAAGTATGGAACAGGGGTCAAAGTTGCAACTAGCGTGCAGTGGGCAGACGAGAAGGTGATAGCTGTTCTGGGTAACTCCACCACTTGCCCGGTATGTCATCCTGATTCCTTGTCTTTGCCTTTTCGCAAATTCTTAAATAACCAAAGTTTGGCCGGAGCGGCCATTCTTCGTGATTAGTCGCAGTAAACAGGCGCTCATAGGGAGCTGGCGGACTGAAGAAGGTGTACAGATCGACCAGGAGATCCGTGGCGAGTTCGAGGGCGCAGGCGACATGGTAGACAGTCCGTCCGGCATCGTCACTCATGATGACCAGAGTTGGTCAGGCAGGTGTCACATGAGGGTACTAAACCTTCAATATTTGGTAGAGTGCGTTATACTGGTATTGAAAGAACGAGCGGCATAGCCTCTCACTTACCTTGACCCTATCCTTGTCTCGTCTTCAAGCACGAGACCTGAGATCAACACAATTTACTAACAACAGAATCTGCCCCTGGTATGTGGAGCACTAATCAAAGCTAAAGCCTCCAACTTATACCTTTTATACTCTGCAGACAATACAACCATTTAGAGGAGCAACAATGAGTAATGATAATACCGATGAAATTTATACCCGTCTCAACAAAGCTCTCGACGGTCTCAGTGAGGCACTCCGAGAGAAAAAGCGCATTAAGCTAGGTGCAAGACTTACTTTGGCGGCAGAGGAAGGTCGTAAACGAGGAGCAAACGATCAATCAATACAGAAAGCAGTCGAAATAGCTTACAATCAAATGAAATCATTCATGAGTGTAACTCCAGGAGAATCGGACCCGTATGGGCTAGAGAATCCAGAAGCGATTGCAAGTCTCTATATAAATGCATCTGGCATCCCACTCTCAGAGTTCGAAACACAGCAAGTTGATTGGCTATGGCAAAGGCGCATACCTTTAGGAAAAATCACCATACTGGACGGCGACCCAGGTATGGGCAAATCGCTGCTAACTATTAATATTGCCGCCTGTATATCAACAGGACGCTTAATGCCTGATGGCACACCCGGCAAGCAAGGAGGTGTCATCTTGATAGCCCCAGAAGATGGCCCAGAAGATACCATCAAGCCGCGCATAGAAGCGGCAGGAGGCGATCCTTCTCAGATATTTCTGCTCAACACAGTTGATAGTCTTGATGTAAGAGATCTACATAATGTGAAAATCTACGAGCGCCCTTTCTCACTTTCACATCATTTGTACGATTTGGAAGAGGAGATCAAGCGAAGAAAAGCAATTCTGGTCGTTTTAGACCCTCTTACGGCGGTTCTAGGACATAACATTGGTTCATACCGCGACCAGGGTGCGAGAGAGGTCTTCACTCCATTGGCAAAGTTAGCCGCGCGGACGCGCTGTGCCATCTTGATTGTACGTCACCTCACTAAAGTGAACTCTGGCAACCCTCTCTACCGGGGTGCTGGCTCAATCAGCATGATCGCTGCTGCACGTGTTGGCTTAATCGTCACTCGCGACCCAGACGACGAGCAAAAGCGCGTCCTGGCTACAACAAAGAACAACCTCAGCAAGCAAGCAAACAATCTCATATATCAGGTTGTGGAAAACGAAAGTGGGATGCCTTATATTCAATGGCTTGGAGAAGACTATCACACTACACCGGCCTTGCTTCGTCCTGGCACAAGTATATCATTTGAGCGACAGGAGATTCTCAGAGTGTTAAAACAAGCTGATGGCCCACTAGAAACGAAGGAGATTGCAGAGCGTACCGGGCAAAAATACGAGTCATTACGACTTATACTCAGCCGTATGTACGAGGCAGGGGAGATTGCACGCCCATATCGAGGAAAATATACCAGCCTTGATCACGTCACGATTACTGAGATTAGTGAACTAATGAGCGATACAAACGATACAAGCGATACAAATGATACAAGTGATACAAATGATACAAATCCCGCCAGCGACCTCGCTTCATCAGAAGCTTGAGCGAAGCGTCTCGATATCAATATGAACACAACCTAATGAAGAAGGTATCCTTGCCTTCATCAACAACATAGCGGGTCTGGTTGGCACACAACCAGGTGGCGAAACAGGCACTCATGCTCTTATACCAGTATCTTCCCATCCTTCAAAAACAGCACATCATCAACCCACACCTCGCCGTTTCGCCGCAGGTCGCACACCATATCCCAATGCAATGCCGACTGGTTAACCCCGCCCGTCTCAGGATAACTATTGCCCAGGGCCAGGTGCACCGTACCACCTATCTTCTCATCGAAGAGCGTATTCCTGGTACTGCGATACACGCGCGGATTATTACCAAAGGCGAACTCACCCAGGTAACTCGCTCCCGCGTCCAATTCAAGCATCTGCTCCAGAAAAGCTTGCCCCTGTCTAGCGCTCGCCTCGACTACCTTCCCCTCACGGAACACCAGCCGCACTCCCTCGATGGCATGACCTTCGTAAGACGCAGGTATATCAAATTGGATAACCCCGTGGGCGCTATTCTCAACTGGCCCTGTAAAGAACTCGCCACTGGGAAAGTTGCGCTTGCCATCGCTATTGATAAACACTCTGCTCTCAATAGAAAGTCTCAGGTCTGTTCCATTTCCCAGAATGTGTACCCATTTGTGCCCAACCAGCCAATCCACAAAACGCTGCTGTTGTACCGCAACTTCTCTCCAACGCGCAATCGGATCGGGATCATTCAGGAAGCAAACATCAAACACGAATTCCTCAAAATCGCGCAGCGACATCTCAGCATCCTGCGCATAGGCGGCAGTTGGATAGAGCGTCGATGCCCAGCGATACGCCTTCGCTTGCTCGCGTCTGCGTAGCACATTCGCTATATTCTGCGATGCCTGGCGCCGTTTCGCAAGCCGTGCTGGATCAACCCCGCTCAAAGACCTGGTATTGCCTTTCGATCCAATCGAGAGCTGCGCATTGATTTGTTCCGCCATCACATGCAGCACAGGATGTGGCATTGAAAGTTGGTTTTCGTTGCCCTCCTGCAGCAGAATCTCTTCAAAGCTTTCAAATTCGATTAATGGCAGCGGATAAGCTCCCGCGTGCAGTAATTCACGATACACAGCCTCCACAAGTGGTCCGGCCAGAGGTGTAGCTCGCATAGCAACCGTCTCTCCAGGTTGAACATACAAACAATAATGAACCAGCGTATGCGCCCAGCGCTCAATCCGAATATCTTGCATAATACTAAGTCTTCTCGTAGAACTAACAAACCAGTAACCCTATCATCTACAACGAACAACTCGCGTAGGGGGATATCCTCGCTCACCCAGCGCGGTGCGGATATCGTCATCGGGCATGCGTTCTGACACTACGCAGGATATTTCCCTCCCACAATCGCGTACCCTGCAGCGCTGACGGCATATTGCCAACGCACATCTTTTGCTGGACATCCCACTAGATTTCCTGGCACGTTCAGGACACGCGTTGATATCGGCTCCCAGGTAAGACTACCGACATCCATGCTAGGGCCATCACCAACGCAACTCTCTATGAACCGATAGACAAGGTGAAGGTTTGGCGGAGCATCAACAAATACTTGTGAACCTTTCAGGTGAAGTGAAAAGAGACGATCTGAAGGTACGTGTGAAGCTACCTGGATTTGCAAGGATGGCCAGTGCCCGTCCAGCGGGCTGGGGCCATAAGTAAGACCCCCACCCTCTGTTTTCAAGAACTGCGCTTGAGCTGTGAGTATGACATGGCCACTTCTAGTGAGTGGCTCGTACTGCTGGTTCATAATGGTTTGGCCCGGTTCGAGCTGAGAGTCGCCGGCGTTACAACCAAAAAAGACGGGATTGCCATGCAATGGCAGCGTATAATGCGGGCTCTCTCCTCCTGTCTGATAGAGCCTGAGAGCAGGGAAGCATAGGCCTTCCTTGCCTCGTAGCATAAACGTGGTGTGGCTATGGTTGGTTAGCGACATATCCGCGAGTACCAGCTCGCTTAAAAAATACGGGCCCGGCGTCACGCTCAGGGACATTTCTAACCCGCCGACCTCGACATGCCCTGTTACTGGCGTACCTACTGGCCCTGCTATCGTCGATTGCGACCGCTTTGTAAAAAGCGCGATTGATCCGCCAATCAACAGGCCAACCATCAGGACCGCTGCAAGAGTATTGATAAGATGCATGGCTCGCTTCCTACGACCCGGCCTTCCCCCAACGGTTTCAGGTTCTCGCGACCATGCCTGTTCTATATTTAACTGCCCTGGGAGCGTCTCTTCGGCAAGAGCAACGTTGTTCTCCATCATCGCCAGTCGTTCTCCCACGCGTTGAATGACCTGCTCCTGGGTGCTGGCTGTGCTGGCAAGAGATCGGTGGTAGGCCTGCTGCAGCAGGGTGATAAGCTCCTTATGCTGTTCTTCCTGCTCTTCAGGTAACATATCATCGAAAGGTTTCATCTTTATTTTCCCCTTTCTATCTGATCGTAGCGCGTACGCAGTTGACGCAGTGTACGCACGAGCAATTTCCGCACAGTTCCCTCTGGCTTGGCGAGCATCCCTGCGATCTCGGCGAAGCTCAGGTCATTCCCGTAGCGCAACTGGATCAGCTCTTGCTGAGCTGGTGAAAGTTGGTGCAGTGCCTGGTACAGACGCGTATAATTTTCTTGTTGTTCGACACGTTGTTCTGGGGTCAGCTGATTGTCTTCCATGTCGGCAGCCCGCTCTAAAGGCAACAGGGCGAGCAGGGCAGTATGGCGGTAGCGGTCAATTACTTTGTTCCGAGCGACCCGGCGCAACCAGGCTAGTTGACGCTCGGCGGGAAGGTCGGCTAGCATTTCGTACTTAAATGCTTCGATGAAGACCTCCAGCAACAAATCTTCGGCATCCTGTAAGTTCGCCATCTGCTGAGACAAATAGGTCAAGATCGTTGACGCAAAACGAAGGTAGAGCGTATTCCCCGGACTGTCCTGCGCTTCCTCCGCATTAAGGTCTTGCATGCGTCCCCCTCTGTTGGATAATTGGATTAAATGATTTCTCATCTAAGATGACGAATGAAGAAGAAAAATGTGGCACTGTGCGTTGAAGCAGTTTTTTGAAATCCTTTTCCAATCCTCCGATCAGCACAAAGTGCCAATATGACCAGCTCTATGCTGATTTTCCACAACCAACCTGAAAATGACCGAACCATGAGCTGTAACGCTCAGAAACGCTTGACGAAACGCTTTGGAAACGCTGCCACTGTTATACTGCTACTATTGAAAGGGACACTAATATACACGTACGTTACGAATAGGGAGACCATCCTTGATTCGAGGAAGGAAAGGCAGAATATGTATTATCGCGTAGCAATCCAGATGGATGCGTCGTCTACCTGGCAGTGGAAATCAACGACGCTCAGTTCGCTAGATCCCTTGTTTCAGTTTCTTAGACGCTATCGTAATCTTCAGCAAGATCACCTACGAGTGTTCTCCTCCTCCTCACGTGAGGAACTGGGCGAGCAGCTCATGCGAGAGAACAACGGACTCGGCTCTCACTCGGTCACCGCAGCACAATTCCTGCAAGAGCGCATGATCGGTTCACAACAGGGAACATCCACCGCTGTATCCAACAGGCCATCAATAAACAAGAGTAGCAGAGGAACAGAGGCACAAGATAAGAGAGAGGTGAGTTCACTGGAGAGGAGACAGGTAGGGCGAGAGCGTGGAGCAGGCAGGGGCGACTTTTGGAACATAATGACCCTGGTAGAGGCATAAATCATCTTCATGCTCGTTGAACTGACCAGTGCGCGAGTCTATAGTACCCATGCTCGTAATTACTCAGCAGGGGTTCCAAGGGGCCTGCAAGGCCCCTTGGCGGGGTGCGCGGGTCTCAGACCCCAGGTGTCCCCGCCTTCCTCCCCTACCCTGCCGCCGGAGGCGGTGCTAGAGAAAGAAACCTGAAGAGTTACCCACGCTCTTCCATATAGCGTTCCGCTATCAGGAGAGTCACCTGGGCTTGCTCATTCACATGCGGCTCCGTTGAAGCTGTGACGTTCTGCTGATGGATGATGACCCTCACGGAGTGGGCATCAATGGCTTGCCATCCGATGACATCGGACATCCATGAGTCTAGGTATAGCCTTTCAATGAAAGGCTCAGCAGAAAACATCAAATAAAGCGGGTGCGCGTACGATGTTTGCAGAGACCTGTAGCCAAGCGGAGCGACGGCCATTCTCGTAGGAGCCGATTATGAACATTAACTAATTAAGTGCGATACGATGGAGCCGATTTCGCGCCACAATTGGCCTGCCCTCTCGTGCTGGCTCAGGATATGGTACTTAAAAAGTTAATCTTCATTATCGTGCCCAGCGCCGATTATCAACTTTAACGAATATCCAGGGTATCGTAAACGGGGCGGCACACCCGTAGGGCCCGATTTATCGCGGCCAGCGCCGATTTATCGGCCCACGGCAAACCCACCACATACCCAGATGAATGTGTTAACACTCATTATCGGCCCTGGGTGCCTTTGCCGCTCTCCAGATGAAAGAGTGACTCAGCATGCTCGCGCTCCATTGAGTGGAGAGGGGCTCACATCCGCATGAGCCTCTCCCACCCTGTGGGCGCTTCGTGTAAAAATCCTACGCACACCCAAATAATGCAAAGGTCTTGACTGGACAACGAGAACTGTACTATTCTGCTCCTATCAGTATTGAAGACTCTGAGACATCAAAGGAGCAACGCATGATTAAGCCCTACACTGCCGTCGGACTCATCCCCACCGTGCGCGGCATTCGCAAACGCGCAGATATCAAAATCAACCTCGAACACCTTGAACACCTTGTCAAAGCAGCCTCCTGGCTGTCGAGCCTCGATCTTCCAGTTCGATTGATTGCTTTCCCTGAAGGAGCGCTTCAAGCCTTTAACGACGAGGTGCGCGACCTCGATCACGTCCAGTTCGCCCGAGAATGCGCTATCGACATCCCTGGTGAGGAAACCGAAGCCTTGGGCAAAATAGCCAAACAGTACAACGCCTTTATCATGGCTCAGGCAAAAGCAAAGCATCCAGAGATCAAAGATCGTTTCTTCAATGTCGGGTTTATTCTCAACCCCCAGGGTGAGGTGATCTTACAACATTACAAGGTCTCTCCGCTCTTTCCCGTTGAGCATTCTGTCTGCCCGCACGACATCCTGGATTGGTGGATCCAGCGATACGGTCGCAACCTGGATGCGTTCTGGCCCGTCGTCGATACCGAAATCGGACGCCTGGGCATCATGATGGCCAACGAAGGCTCCTATCCCGAAAATGCGCGTGCCCTCGCCATGAACGGTGCTGAAGTGGTCTATCGCGCCTCCTATCCCCATCCGGCTACAGGCAATGAAATATTTGAAATCCAGAGTCGTGCGCGTGCACTCGATAATAATATGTACATTGTGGCTCCTAACATGGGCACCTATTACCTCTTTCCTGAAGATACGACGCCCATCGATACCTTCGGCGGGCGTTCCTTCATCATCAATTACAAAGGACAGATTGTTGGCCGCCAGGACTATGGTGCTGGTTCAACCTATGTTGGAGGCGTGATTGATATCGAAGCCTTACGTGACCACCGCGCCCGCGCACAGTGGGACAACTGGATGAAAGACTTGCGCACCGAACTCTACCAGCTCCTCTACGAGCAGCCCATTTACCCGAAGAACCTCTACCTGGATCGCGAGCCAATGAAGCATGCTGAGTACCGCGAAAAGGTCATCCAGCGCCAGATTGATCTCATGCATGAGCGTGGCATCTGGGTGAAACCTGATCGATAAACAAATCTGCAGCTATTGCACCACTCGACGTATTTGTTCACCTCGGCTCGAGGTTAGCTCCATGATCGGTGGGGATCTCTCAATCCCCATCGATCATGAGTTGGACCGCACTCCGTTCAATGACACACCAGCTATCCTAAGTAACCAGAGCAGCCTGCCGTATTGATATCGAATCCGTTTCAAGCGTGTACGTTGTGTGCCTGGCGAGGGCCAGCCTCGCCACTCCCTTTCCAGAAGGCATCAACCGGATTTGATATGAGACGTGGCTCGCATGGGCTCTGTGATTTATTTAATATGCCGTGTGTTGGCTATTCGACTGCATTTTTGACCATATTCAGATATAAGTAAAACATCAGGTAAAAGCTCGACGAGGCCGTGGAGCGGACTCAGCTAGCAGTATGAGCACCCCTCCTACAGAGAGCACCACTTTTTATGAAAAACTTGCTAGAAACAGTCTTAATGAAACAGTCCTTATAAGGAAGTATTGTATATGATCAGCCTTAATGCGGATACGCGCACATACCAACCAATCAATTCCTATGGCGTCATTGGCGATTGTCGTTCTGCAGTGCTGGTAGCACCCGATGGGTCGGTGGATTGGGGATGCCTCCCAGATTTTGATAGCCCCGCCATCTTCTGCCGTTTGCTGGATGCAGAGCACGGCGGATACTTCCAGATAGCCCCTACCGATGATGCAATTCCCGGCCTGCAACACTATCTGCCCGGGAGTAATGTCCTTCAGACCAGGTTTAGCAGTATTACTGGTGAAGTCGTGCTGACCGATTTCATGCCTGTAGAGACCTTGAGCGCTCAGCCTTTTCAGGAAATGAACGATACTACCCGGGCAGGTGAGGAGGGCGCGCGCTATTGCCTGGTACGTATCGTGGAGTGTACGCGCGGTGAACTGCCGATTACGATGACCCTGAAGGCCACTCCGCAATATGCCGCAGCATCAAGTGCAGTCTACCTTGTCTCCGAGAACACGGGGGCCGTCATCTCCGGTGGAGAACAACACCTGGGCCTGGCCATAGTGGGCACGCATCGCTTACCGTCATTTTCTATGACTGTCGAGCAAGGCGCCGAGGCCATGAACCCCACCGTTATCGCATCGGCTACACTCCGTCAGGGTGAACGCCTACTGTTTGCTGTAGGCATGGCCAGCACCGCTCAGGCAGCACGAACGCTTGCGGAGTACACGTTATGCCAGTATGACTTCGAGGCAGCGTTGACTCATACGCTGCGCTGTTGGCACACATGGGCGACACGTTGTACCTACCGGGGCCCATACGCCGCGTGGGTGCAGCGCAGTGCGCTGGTCCTGAAAATGATGACCTATGCACCGACGGGAGCCATTATCGCTGCACCGACCACTTCTCTGCCCGAAGAGTTGGGTAGGGTACGCAACTGGGATTACCGCTACACCTGGCTACGCGATGCCACCTTCACCCTCTATGCGCTTGGCGTGCTTGGTTATACGGAGGAGACTCGTGCGTTCACGTACTGGCTGCGCCGTCTCCCTTGCGCGAGTGGTGAGGACCTACAGATCATGTACAGTATTCGAGGTGAGCGCGACCTGGCCGAGCAGGAACTATCCCATCTTAGCGGCTATCGTAGTTCTCGTCCGGTACGTATCGGGAACGGGGCAGCACATCAGAAACAACTGGACATTTTCGGAGAAGTGCTCGATTGCATCCATTTCTATCGGCGTCAAGGAGGCTTTGAGCGCTATGGTGAGGCGCTGGATGGCCCCATGTGGGAGATGATGCGTACACTGGTAGAGCATGTGTGTGCCCACTGGCACGAACCTGACAGCGGCATTTGGGAGGTGCGCGGCAGCCCACGTCATTTCGTGTATTCCAAGGTCATGTGCTGGGTTGCGCTCGACCGTGGAATTCGAGCGGCCCAACAACTACGCCAGGAGGCCGATCTTCCCCGCTGGTGTAACGTCCGTGACCAAATTCGTGCCGACATTCTGGCCCGGGGATATAACACAACGTTAGGGTCTTTCACCCAGGCATACGACGATACAGTCTTGGATGCTTCAAACCTGCTGCTGCCGCTGGTCGGGTTCATTCCCCCGAATGACCCCCGCATGCGCTCAACGGTCGAGCGCATCATCGAACAACTCACCGACGAGCATGGTTTCGTTTATCGGTACCACTCTTGTGACGGAGTGGCCGGTCGCGAGGGGACCTTTACGATCTGTACCTTCTGGCTCGTAGATAACCTGACAATGCAAGGACGTGTGACAGAGGCTCGCTCGCTCTTCGAGCGTCTACTTACCTATGCGGGGCGCTTAGGCCTGTTTTCCGAGGAGATCGACTCACGCGACAACATGGCATTGGGTAACTATCCCCAGGCTTTCACGCACATCGCTCTCATCAACAGTGCCCTCAATCTACAAAAAGCCGAGCGGCGCCTCACTGAACACCACACCGATCCGATCATGGCAGCAATCAAGCTGCAAGAGCCCAGGCAGTAGACAGCTGTCGACTGGCTCCAACCCTTCTCAATATCCTCTTGTTTTGTCCACCACGTTGTAGAGCGACTCGCCCGCTAGATAAGAGAAGTCGTCACATCGGCTTTAGCAGACTTGGACTTTCCCTATCCTGTCTCCTCACATGATAACATTATATACTAGACAGAAGAGACTCCCTGATGTGGGATAACCAAGATACGCTAGAAGTCACAGGAATATCGGCCAATGGTGTGAATGTTAACATTTGTATATACGCATTCAAGTCCACGCAATCTAGAGAGGAAGAAAACATTTTGAGCATTCACAACGATTGGAGAGAGAACCGGCCTGCTCAAGATGAGCCACCTTCAGCGCTACCACCTGGTACTTCAGCGCCCGACTTTACCTTACATAGTACGCCTGATCAATCGGTTTCTTTGAGCGACTTTCGCGGTCAACCCGTGATTCTCGCCTTCTATCCTGCCGATTGGAGTCCAGTATGCGGTGACCAAATGGCCCTCTATAACGAGGTCCTGCCGGAGTTTCGCCGCTTCAATGCCGAGTTGATCGGCATCTCAGTCGATGGTGTCTGGTGTCACGCAGCTTTTGCCAAGGACAGGAATTTGCACTTTCCCTTGCTCGCAGACTTCGAGCCCAAGGGGACAGTCGCCAAAAGGTATGGGGTGTATCGTCGACCCGATGGGACGAGTGAACGAGCCTTATTTGTGCTTGATGCCCAGGGGATTATTCGCTGGAGCTATGTCTCTCCTGTAGGTATCAACCCCGGTGCGGATGGTATCTTGACTGCCCTTGAAGCGTTGAAGACGGAGGAGACCTCTCAATGACACAAGAATCA
>WNGD01003687.1_pt1 | contig 15660 bp, 14 predicted proteins | sample 5400671 | NCBI WGS metagenome assembly WNGD01 (sample SAMN13153369, study PRJNA577476) | soil metagenome | isolation source: 40 cm soil or saprolite under grassland replicate 2 | place: USA:California | collected 2016-06-15 | reverse complement strand
CGCGAAGATTCCCGCCGCCACCTCCACGGCCATGAGCCCGACGATGAGCGCAAGGGCGACCGTCAGGCGGCGGCGACTCGCATCCTCGGTCAGATGCGCGGTCGCGTGCCCGGCGTGCGCGTCGGCCATGGACGCAGCATGCCCACAGAGGCAATCGATGTGCCGCGGGTGCGCCGACCCGTTCTGAGCTCTAAGGGCGTTGGCGGGCGGCGTCGATCCAGTTCGTGTTCGACCACGGAGTCCGCGGCGACTCGGCCGGCGCCCCGTCGACGGTGACGTCGATCTCCGGCCGCTCCTGGAAGAAGCAGACGAGATCGCGGATCGGCTCCCCTTCGCGCAGGGGGTCGGAGTACGTCCAGGCGGCAGCGGGGATGCGGCCGTTCTCCGTCCGCACGTCCCAGTACGAGGCGTACCCCTTGTACGCGCAGCCGGTCCGTACTTGCACCTGCTCGAGCAGATCCGTCCGAACGTCCTCTACGGGAAGGTAGTAACGCGGCGGGAGCCCGGTCTCGAACAGGATCCGCGGTCGGGAGCTCTCGGCGACGAGCTCTCCCCCGACGTGTACGGTCACGTGCCGAGTGCTCGGAAGGGCCTCGATTCGATGGTAGGGGTCGTGCGGATGCACGATGACCTCCTGCTCCTCCTCGAGCCAACGGTCCGCCGACGACCAGGGCACGGTGACGTAGCCGTCGACCTCGGGCTCAGGCTCTGCGTCGATCGCCACGTCCTCGGCCGGGAACGCGTAGCGAGGCAGGCGGCCCGATTCGTAGACGAGCACGGTGCGCTCGCTGTCGACGACAGCGCGGTCGCGCGAGAAGGCCCGCACGCGCCGCGGCCACGGCTCGACGTACACGACGCGCTCGGGAGGCTCGAAGTTCAACCGACCTCTGGGCCTCTGCCCGAACGGCCCGCTGCCGACCGTGAGGCTCAGCCCGCGAACCTCGTTTTCGCGAAGCTCATGTAGGGATGATGCAGGCTGCGGAGCTCGTTCGAGTGGAGACAGTTTGCTTCTCATGACTCCCTTGACCGGACGAAAGAAGTTTCGCTTGCATTCGACGGAAATTCGTTTGCATTCGGCGCGACTCGGGAGGGAAACTTTCCGCGCGACGAGGAGGTTTGGGTGAGCTCGGAGATCGCGACCAGCATCAGGCGGCGTACGGCCCGGCGCATCCCCGGGCGCATCCCTCGGCGTTCCCGAAGCGCGCTACGCCGGTACCGCCGGGTCGTCGGAGTCCAGCTCCTCGGCCCGCTCACCATCCTCGCCGGCATCGTCTGGGCGATCGTGCAGCCCTACCGCATCGCGTTTCTGCACCCAGAGGGCAAGGGCTTCTACGACTTCGTCGGCGAGCCCCCGCTCCTCGTCGTGCTCGTCGGACTCGTGTTCGTCTTCCTCATCGCTCCCGGGCTCATCGAGGACCTGGAGAGACAGGAACATGGTTCCGAAGGCTGAAGTCGCGCACTGGTTCGGAGCGTCGGTCGCGCTCTTGCTCGGTCTCATCCTCCTGGCGGAGGTCATCGTGGGGCCCGAGGTGTTCGGCACGCGCCGCTGGCGAGCCTACCTGTGGCCGTTCGTGGCGCTCGTCGGCGGGATCTTCCTCTGGGTGGTCGCCATCTTCTCGACCTTCTCCACGATGCACCTCGTCGCCCACTCGGTGTGGGCCGAGTCGGCCATGATCGCCGGAGCGGTGCAGCTCGCCGTCGTGCGCGGGAAGCTCTCGAGCTCGCGCTGGTGGCTCGTGACGGCGGCCGCTCTCTTCTTCTCCGGGGTGACCTTCCTCGTCCACGAACAGAACACGTGGCTGTTCTCCCGGGCGGCGTTCCTGCACCACACGATCGGATGGTCGCTCATCGTCGCCGCGCTCTTCCCGCTCGGCGCCGCTGTTCGGCCGGGGCGTCGCGTCTGGAGCACGGGGTTCGCGCTGACCTTCGTCGTCCTCGCGGTCATGCTCTATTCGGATCGAGACTCGGCTCCGATCTTCGGCCATTTCGAGGGGGTCGTCGTCCGGAGATGAGAGGCTGGCTCGCCCTCGGCGTCGCGGTCGCAGTGGCGCTCCTGGTACCGGCCGCGGCGAGTGCGCACGCGACGATCGCCGCCGCGTCTCCCGAGACGCAATCGAGGATCAGCTCCCCGCCGACCGAGATTCGCCTGCAGTTCAACGAAGCGGTGACGATCACCCCGAACGCGATCCAGGTGTTCGCGCCCGACGGCAAGGTCCTCTCCGGGACGGCGAAGCTCTCGCCGGACGGCCACGTCGTCACCGCGCGTGTCTCGAGGCTCCGCCGCGGGTCGGCGTACACGGTGCGCTGGCGCGTGACGGGACAGGACGGGCACTCGCCCGCGGGCGTGTACACGTTCGGCGTCGGCGTGAAAGCGCCGCCACCGTTCGAGGCGGTCGGCGCGAGCGGGACGACGTGGAAAGACGACGTTGCCCGTTGGGGCCTCTTCGCGGCGCTCGCGCTCGTCATCGGGCCGCTGCTCTTCAGGCTCGTGATCCTGCGCGGCGCTGTCCCGCCCGCGCTCGAGCACCGCTTCCACCTGCTGACGACCGTTGCCACGTTCTCGGCTATCAACGTCGGAATCGCCGCGTTCGTCATCCGTGCGTCGAACGCGTTGCAGCTTCCCTTCGGCGACCTCATTTACGGGGACCTGGAGCCGTTCGCGCAGAAGACCCGCGCCGGCGAGGCGTTCCTCGTGATGACTTTCGGGCTCGGAACCGTTGCCGGTCTCCTCCTCCTCGCGTGGGTCTTCGACCGGCTCGATCTTCGCTGGCCGGCACTGCTCCTCTCAGTTGCGCTTGCCTCCGGGCTCTCGTTCTCCGGACATCAGGCGACCGAGCCGAACTCGACCTGGCTCTCCGAGATCGCCGACTGGCTCCACCTCCTCGCCGCCAGCGTCTGGGTGGGAGGAGTCGTGACGCTGGCGTTCGTCGTCTGGCCGCTCGCGCCTCGTCTGCGGCGACGGGCGTTCCTCGGTTTCTCGCGAATCGCGGTCGTCCTCGTCGGCGTGATGGTGCTCGCCGGCGCCTACCTCGCTCTCGTTCGCCTCCCCGAGGTCTCTGACCTCTGGCAGACGCGGTACGGGCAGCTGCTCCTCGTCAAGAGCGCGATCGTGTTCCTCGCCCTCTCCTGGGGCGGGTTCCATCACACGTTCGTCCGGCCTCGCCTCGAGGCGGGGGAGCAGCCGAGGGTGCGGCCGAGCCTGATCGGCGAGAGCACCGTCGCGATCGTCGTCTTGCTCGCGGCGGCGGTCCTGGCGAACGGGGCGCCGCCGCCGGTCAAGGCGTCCGGTGCTCCAGCGGCGTCGTCGCTTCCGGCTCCCCGCTAGATCACGAGGACCGCGGCGCCACGGAGCGCCCCGCTCCGCAGCCGCTCGAGAGCTTCGTTCCCCTGCTCGAGGGGGAATACCTCGACCTCGGTACGCACAGGAACCGATGGTGCGAGCGCGAGGAACTCGTCGCCGTCGAGCCGCGTGAGGTTCGCAACCGAACGGACGACTCGTTCCCCCCAGAGGAGCTCGTACGGGAAGGACGGGATGTCGCTCATGTGGATCCCCGCACAGACCACCGTCCCTCCCTTGCGCACCGCGCGAAGAGCCGCGGGAACCAGCGCGCCGACCGGTGCGAAGACGATCACGGCGTCGAGCTCCTCGGGCGGCTCCTCGGCCGCATCGCCGGCCCAAACGGCCCCGAGGGAGCGCGCGAACTCCTGCGTCTCGTCATCGCCGGCCCGGGTCCCGGCAAACACCCGTCTCCCCTGTGCGACCGCTACCTGGCAGATGATGTGCGCGGACGCCCCGAACCCGTACAGGCCGAGCATCTCCCCCTCGCCTGCCAGTCGTAGCGAGCGGTAGCCGATGAGGCCCGCGCAGAGAAGAGGAGCCGCCTGCTCGTCCGGGTACTCGTCCGGAAGCGGGAAGCAGAATCGCTCGTCGGCGACGGCGAGCTCCGCGTAGCCTCCGTCGACGTCGTAGCCCGTGAACCTCGCGTGGTCACAGAGGTTCTCGCGCCCGGATCGGCAGTACTGACAGTCTCCGTCGGTCCATCCGAGCCAGGGAACTCCGACGCGTTCGCCGGCGCGAAATCGTTCGCCTGCCTCGAGCACGTCGCCGACGATCTGGTGGCCCGGGACGAGCGGAAGCTTCGGCTCGGTGAGCTCGCCGTCGACGATGTGGAGGTCGGTTCGGCAGACGCCGCACGCCCTCACGCGCAGGAGGATCTGCCCGGGGCCCGGCCCCGGATCGGGGAGCTCGGCGAGCCGAAGTGGCCGCCGAGCCGCATCGAGGACGAGCGCTCTCATCTCGCGCTAGACGACGAGCTCTGCCCGAACCGTGCCGGCGCGCTCGTGCCGCGCGACGACCCCGATTCGCGTACCTGCAGATGCCTCGACGACCCACTCCACCTGCGCGCGGTCGCTCGTCGAGTGGTCGAGGCCCCACCAGAGAAGGCTGCGTTCCTCGGCGCGGCCTTCGAGCTGGCCGATCTCCTCACGCTCCTTTCCGGAAGCGACACGCGCGCCCTCGGGGAGCTCGAGGGACACCTCGATCGGACGCACGGCCATCCTTTCGATCGCCTTCTGCGTGACCGAGGTCGGAAGCCAGCCCGTGTTCTCGAGCACCAGGCGGACCCGGTAGGCGCCGTCTCCGACAGCGGACGACTCGAACGACCGTACGTCGAGCAGCGGAGAGGTGAGCGCGAGAAACAACGCGAAGTCCCTATGCGGCCTGAGCTCCTCCTCGAGACGGGAGAAGGGCGGGTTGAACCAGAAACGAACCAGGTCCCAGCCGCCGAGCTCCACCGGGCCGAGCTGCGGGTGCTCGAACGGATACCAGTCGACGTATCCCTCGCCGAGCTCGTCGGCGAGCTTCAGGAGGGCGAGGTCGTCCTCGGGAGGGTGGTCCCGGATCCAGTCGATGGCGTGGTAGCCGGACAAGCCCGCTGCCCGCTGCGGACTCCAGAACTCGGTCACCCAGGCGAACACGCCGAGGAAGTCGTAGAGCCAGTCGATGTCGCCGCCCCTGATGACCTGCTTCGGGTGGTACTTGAAGTCGTGGAAGATCGAGATCGCCGGGTACCCGGTCAGGCGGGTCGCCTCCTCGCCCATGAGCTGGTAGGCGCGAAGGTCTGCGGTCGGGTAGTCGTCGTCGGACCGTGCCGAATACGGCCGGAGGTGCACGCCGCTGAACGTGTGGTAGCCGAGGTAGCCCGCGATGTTCGGCCGGTCGACGATCGCCTGGATGAGCGCGCGAGTCTCGGGCTCCGATCCCGGATACGGTCCCGCGCCGGCTTGCTCCCCCTCGGGAGCCCAGTCCGCAGGCCAGTTCCGATTGAGGTCGAGGCCCTCGAAGACGGGCGCGATCTTGACGTTGACTCCGTCCCAGTTCTTGATCGTCCCCTCGGGAAAGACGCGGAAGAACTCCCCGTCGACGTCGTCCGCTCGGCGCGCGATCAGGAGCCGCGAGTCGTCTGGGTGAGCCTTCCAGTGCCCGTTTCGGTCGCGCATGCGCATCATGAGCACGCGGCCGTCGCCGTCGACATCCTCGCGATGCAGCCCGTCCTCGGGCTCCTCTCGCGGGTACGGGCGAAGACTCGAGCGACGCCAGCGACCGTCCGCGAGCACGGCCTCGGGTCCGTCCGGGTTGACACGAGGGATGACGTAGAACGCTCGCGTGTCGAGGACATGGGTGATTCGCTCGTCCTCGCCGTAACCGTGGAGCAGCCAGTCGAGCAGGTTGAGCGCGGCCGTCGTGCCCGTGAACTCGGCGGCGTGGATCTGGGCGTGTACGAGCATCGCCGGTTTCTCGCTCGCCGCCCCCGAGCCCAGATTCGTGACCGTGACGAGCGGAATCTCGCGGCCTTCGAACGAGCGGCCGATGCTCTCCACCTGACACAGCGCGGAGAACGTGCCTGCCCAGGTCGCCAGCGTCTGCTCGAGCTCTTCGTACGCATAGAAGCGCTCGAACTGGACTCGCACGGGCGCCCAGGCTACTCGATTACGCTCAACCGATGCGCGAGCTGGTCGAGTACCGCAGCGAGTTCCCGATCCTCGAGCAGACGACGTACCTCGTCAACCACTCGCTCGGAGCGATGCCGCGCGGCGCGGCGGCTCGCCTCAGCGAGTTCGCGCGCATGTGGGCCGAGCGTGGGATCCGAGCCTGGGCCGAGGGATGGTGGGAGACGCCCATGCGCGTCGGCGATCAGGTCGGCCGCATCATCGGCGCCCCGCCGGGCTCGACGGTGATGCACCAGAACGTCGCCGTCGCGGAGACCGTCGTCCTCTCTTGCTTCCGACCTGCCGGCCGGCGGAATCGCGTGGTCTACGAACGTGCGAACTTCCCCTCCGTCCGCTACCTCTACCAGGCGCAGCCGGAGCTCGACGTGGTCGTCTGCGAGGACGAACGGGAGATCGTCGAGCAGATCGACGAGCGGACGCTCCTCGTCCCGATCAGCCATGTCCTCTTCAAGTCGGGGGAGATCCAGGACGTCGAGCCCATCGTCCGGAGGGCGCACGAGGCGGGAGCGCACGTCGTCCTCGACTGCTACCAGTCGGCGGGGATCGTCCCGCTCGACGTAGCCGCCATTGGCGTCGGCTTCGCGGTCGGCGGCTCGGTGAAATGGCTGTGCGGAGGTCCGGGGAACGGGTGGCTGTACGTGCGTCCGGATCTGGCGGAGTCGCTCGAGCCGACGGCGATCGGCTGGCAAGCGCACGCCCGGCCGTTCGCGTTCGAGGAGGAGCTGACGTACGCGGCGCGGTCGGCGCGCTTTCTCACGGGGACGCCGAACGTTCCCGCGCACTACGCGGCGACGGCCGGTTACGACCTCGTGGAGGAGATCGGGGTCGCGCGGATCCGCGAGAACTCGCTGCGTCAGACCGAGCTCATGATCGAGCTCGCCGACGCTGCCGGCTTCGAGGTTGTGAGCCCGCGGGATCCGGGCCGGCGCGGGGGCACGGTCACCCTTCGGATGCCCGACTTCCCCGCTGTGCACACGGCTCTCGAGGAACGCGGCGTTCTTTGTGACTTCCGGCCCGACGCGGGCATCCGGCTCGGCCCCCATTACTACAACAGCGACGACGAGATTCGCTTCGCCGTGGAGCAGATCGCGGACATCGTCGAGACAGGCGCCTACCGCAGGCACGCAGACGCGATCGCACGACACTAGTTGTCAGACACCGCGTGGGGGACACGTGTCCCTAAGTGTCGCGTTCCGCTGCAGGAATGCGTCGCGACGATTGGGGCGAAGCTGTGGAAGGAGATTTACGAAGTTGGCTCAGATCCCCGGTGTCTGACACCGAGGTGGACGGAGGGGCCTCGAGCGTCCTACGATCGCTTCCCATGCCGCTGCAAACGGGCGAACGGATCCTCCACCAGATCGTCTCGACGGTCGCGTCATCAGTCGAGCTCTCCGAAGTCCTGCGCGCGGTCGTCCGGCTCATGTCGGAGGCGAGCGGGGTTCACGGATGCTTCGTCTATCTCGTCGAGGACGGAGGAGCGCACCTCGTCCTGCGAGCCGCATCACCGCCCTACGAGCGCCACATCGGCGACGTCATCCTCGAGCGCGGCGAAGGTCTTGCCTGGTGGGCCGCCGAGCGGCGCGAGCCCGCGTTCATCCGAGAGAACGCGCTCGACGACCCGCGTACGAAGTACGTCGCCGAGTTCGAGGAGGAGAAGTTCCAGTCGCTGCTCGCGATCCCGGTCGTCGGGCGCTCCGACGACGTGATCGGCGTGATAACCGCCCACTCGGCCGCGCCGCGCGACCTCTCGGACGACGAAGTCGAGTTCCTAGTCACCTCGGCGTCGCTTGTCGCGTCGGCGATCGACAACGCTCGCCTGTACGAGGAGGCGCAGCTGCGCGTCGCCGAGCTCGAGCGACTCGGCGAGCTCTCCGAGGAGATCGCGGGCGCGGACGCGCTCGACGAGCTGCTCGACATCGTCGTCGCGAACGCTCGCCCGCTCCTCGCTGCCCGTGCCTGCCACGTCTATCTCCTCGACCCGGGGAGCGAGGAGCTCGAGCGTCGCGCAAGCGATCCCGAGCCAGGAAGCGCGCGCCGGACGCTCGCTCTCGCCGAGCTCGGTCCCGAGCTTGTACGGGGAGGGCGGAGCCGGCGACTCGCGATCCCGCTCGTCGCGAACGGTGAGCTCGTCGGGCTGCTCGTCGCCGAGGGCAGCTCCCGAGTCGAGCTCGCTCGCGCGGTCGCGAGCCAGGTCGCGGTCGGCATCAAGAAGGTGCAACTGATCGAGCAGCTGACCGAGAAGAACCTGATCAAGGACTTCTTCGAGGAGCTCGCCGGCGGCCGTTCCCGCGGAAACCTCGAAGGACGGGCGGCGCGTCTCGGCTGCGACCTGACCGAGCCTCACGTCGCTCTCGTCGCGGAGCCCGCGGACGAGACCTTCGACCGCTCGCTTCGTCACATCGCCCCAGGCTCGCTCTTCGACCGGCGTGAGGATTCCCTGCGCGCGCTCGTCCGTCTGAGGACGTCGGATGCCGAGGCCTTCCTCGAGCGGCTGCGGCAGCTGCACGCCGGCCTCGCGACACTCGTGTCCGTCGGCGTCTCGAGCGTCGCTCGAGGGGAGGAGGCATTCGCCGCCGCCTTCGCCGAGGCGCAGCAGGCGCTCCTCGGCACGATGGTCCTCCGCGGTGGCCCGGCGATTCTCTCGTATGAGGAGCTCGGCCCTTACAAGTACCTGCTCCGCATCGCGCTCGAAGGCGGGATCCGAGACAAAACGGTCGACGCCGTCTCCCGGGTTGCCGAGTACGACGCCCAGCGTGGATCCCAGCTCGTCGCGACGCTCGAGGAGTTCCTTCGCCGGCACGGGAACATCAGCTCGACCTCGGAGGCGCTCTTCGTGCACCCGAACACGCTCCGCCAGCGCTTGCGGCGTATTGCCGAGCTGTCCGGGCTCGACCTGCGGACCGACGACTGGCTGACGATCGAGATCGCGGTGAAGATGGTCAAGCTCCAGCAGGCGCTCGGGAGCGCCAAACCGGACATATAAGGCGCGGGAGTGTGGAGGAACTGGACCTTCCGTTTCGGCGGAGGATGGTGGTAGGCCTATTCCTCCCGGAGACAGGGAGGTAGAGGCATGGCCGTACTGGAGACGACGCCGCCCGAGAGCGCGATGCCGAGTGCCGACGCGGTCTGGAAGCAGATGCAGGAACGCGGGACCGAGTTCGTCTTCGCGCAGTTCGTCGACATGTACGCGCGCCCGAGCGCAAAGCTCGTGCCGGTCCGCTCGCGCGACGACTTCGACGGCATCCTCACCGAAGGCGCGGGCTTTGCGGGCTTCGCCGCCGGAGAGATCGGCCAGCTACCGAGCGATCCCGACATCGCCGCGATACCCGATCTCTCGAGCTACACACCCGTTCCTTGGCAACAGAACCTGGCGCGCTTCGCCTGCGACGTCACGGTCGAGGGCGAGGAGTGGCCGTACGACCCCCGCACGATCCTCCGCCGCATGCTCGCGCGCGCGAAGACGAAGGGCTTCGAGCTGAAGATGGGTCTTGAGCTCGAGTACTTCCTCATCAGGCAACGCGAGGACGGGTCGATCGAGATCGCCGACGCCAACGACACCCTCGAGAAGCCGTGCTACGACATGCTCGGCCTCACGCGCCGGTACGACTTCCTGACGACGGTCTCGCGCTACTGCAACGAGCTCGGGTGGGGCAACTACGCCAACGACCACGAGGACGCGAACGGGCAGTTCGAGCAGAACTTCACGTACACGAACGCCCTCGGGAGCTGCGACCGGGCGATCTTCTTCCGCTACATGGTGCACGTCCTCGCCGAGCAGAACGGGATGATCGCGACCTTCATGCCGAAGCCGTTCTCGCACCTGACCGGCAACGGCTGTCACTTCCACATGTCGCTCTGGGACGGGGACACGAACCTCTTCCTCGACGAAGCCGACCCGCGCGGGCTCGGGCTCTCCGAGACGGCGTACCACTTCATCGGCGGCCTGAAGAAACACGCTCGGGCGACGAGCGCCTTGACCGCGCCGACCGTCAACTCGTACAAGCGCCTGAAGGTCGGTACGACGACGAGCGGCGCCACGTGGTCGCCCGTGTGGATCTCGTACGGCTACAACAACCGGACCCAGATGCTGCGCATCCCCGGACCGGGCCGGATCGAGGACCGGACCATCGACGGCTCGTGCAATCCGTACCTCGCCGCCACCGCGGTCCTGGCCGCCGGGCTGGACGGGATCGAGAACGGGCTGGACGCCGGCGAGCCGAACGCGGGCAATCTCTACTCCTTCCCCTACGACGAGCTCAAGGCAAGGGGCCTCGAGACGCTGCCGACGAACCTGCTCGAGGCGACGCAAGAGCTCGAGCGGGACGACGCCCTCAGGGACGCGCTCGGGCCCGCCCGGGACGAGGACTACGTCGACTACTTCATCCGCGTGAAGCGCGACGAATGGAGCCGGTACCACGAGCAGGTGACCCCCTGGGAGGTGCGGGAGTACCTGACTCGATTCTGAAGGACGTATGGCGGAAAGCTCCACAGACGGAACCCGAAATCCGTCGTAAACAACGCAAATCCCCGGAATCTCGTATGTAGGTTTCGGATGTTATGTGCGGAATCGTCGGGCTGTTCGCGAAGTCGACCGAGGTCGAGGAGCGATTGGGTGCGCACCTGGCCTCGATGCTTGCGCAGATGTCCGACCGTGGGCCCGACAGCGCCGGCGTCGCGGTGTACCGCGATCCTGTCACGACGGGCTCGAGCAAGCTGACACTGCACTCGGCCGACCCCCACGAGCGCTGGGATGAGCTAGGCGCCGCGCTCGCCGACGAGTTCGGCGGCTCGCCGGAGCCTCATACCCGGTCGAGCCATGCCGTGGTCGTCGTCGACGCGGAGGCTGCGGACGTCGAGGAGTGGGTGCGAGTGAACCGCCCGGATCTGCGGATCATGAGCGCGGGGAGCGTGATCGAGATCTACAAGGAGACCGGGTCTCCGCGGGAGTTCGTGCGCCGGTTCGCGCTCGACGGGCTCCAGGGGACGCACGCGCTCGGTCACACCCGCATGGCGACCGAGAGCCGCGTCACGACCGAGGGGTCGCATCCTTTCTCGACCGGCCTCGATCTCTGTCTCGTCCACAACGGGTCGCTCTCGAACCACAACCGGCTGCGGGAGAACCTGCGTCGTGAGGGAATCGAGTTCCAGACCGAGAACGACACCGAGGTCGCCGCGGGGTACCTGTCGTGGCGCCTGCGGGAAGGTGCCGAGCTCGAGGGAGCGCTCGAGGGCTGCCTTCGCGATCTCGACGGCTTCTACACGTTCGCCGTCGGCACGGCCGACGGCTTCGCCGTCCTCCGCGACCCGATCGCGTGTAAGCCCGCGGTGCTCGCCGAGACGGACGAGTGGGTGGCGATGGGCTCGGAGTGGCGGGCGCTCGCTGTCCTTCCGGGCGCGGCTGACGCCGAGAAGTGGGAACCCGAGCCGGGCGTCGTCTACGTCTGGGAGAAGGCACGCGTGTGACGGCAGTCGCCGCACGCGAGGCGGCCGTGGAGGTCGTCGACCTCGAGGCCACCTCGCTGCGCGAGCTCAACCAGCGTTTGCACGATCTCGCGGGCTCGCGGGGTCCGGCTGCATGGCGCGTCCTCAACCCGAACGGGGCGCATGCCGTTGCCTGCGGGATCGACGCCGAGGTCGAGGTCGAGGTGGACGGCCACGTGGGCTACTACTGCGCCGGGATGAACAAGCGCGCGACGGTGCGCATCCGCGGCAATGCGGGTCCGGGCGTCGCCGAGAACATGATGTCGGGCTTCGTCCTGGTCCACGGCAATGCGAGCCAGTCGGCGGGCGCGACCGGCCGCGGGGGGCTGCTCGTCGTGCGCGGCGACGCGTCCTCGCGCTGCGGGATCTCGATGAAGGGCATCGACATCGTCGTCGGCGGCTCCGTCGGGCACATGAGCGCTTTCATGGCCCAGACCGGACGGCTCGTCGTCTGCGGCGACGCCGGGGACGCACTCGGAGACTCGATCTACGAGGCTCGCCTGTACGTCCGGGGAAGCGTGGCCGGCCTGGGCGCAGACTGCGTCGAGAAGGAGCTTCGCGAGGAGCACCGCGTGGAGCTCGGAGAGCTGCTCCTGCGGGCGGGGATCGAGGCGAGCCCGAAGGAGTTCCGGCGCTACGGCTCGGCGCGCCAGCTCTACAACTTCAAGGTCGACAACGCTGGCGCATACTGATGACGGCCCACCCGAAGCCCTGGGGCCTGCGCGAGTCCTACCTCTTCGACCGGCACGTCATCGCCGAGATCCAGCGCGCCGCGCGCGAAGGCATCTACGACATCCGCGGATTCGGGGCCAAGCGCCGAGTTCCGCACTTCGACGATCTCCTCTTCCTCGGCGCGAGCGTCTCGCGGTATCCGCTCGAGGGCTACCGCGAGCGGTGCGGGACCGATGTCGTGCTGGGCACGCGGTTCGCGAAGAGGCCGCTGGAGCTGAAGATCCCGGTGACGATCGCGGGCATGAGCTTCGGCGCGCTTTCCGCCCCGGCGAAGGAGGCACTCGGGCGCGGAGCGACCGAGGTCGGCACCTCGACGACGACCGGCGACGGCGGCATGACGCCGGAGGAGCGCGAGCACTCGGAGACGCTCGTCTACCAGCTCCTGCCGTCGCGCTACGGGATGAACCCCGACGATCTGCGGCGTGCGGACGCGATCGAGGTCGTGGTCGGTCAGGGCGCGAAGCCGGGGGGCGGGGGAATGCTCCTCGGGCACAAGATCTCGGACCGCGTGGCGGAGATGCGCGACTTGCCGAAGGGCATCGACCAGCGCAGCGCCTCCAGGCATCCCGACTGGACCGGCCCCGACGACCTCGAGATCAAGATCCAGGAGCTGCGCGAGATCACGGACTGGGAGAAGCCGATCTTCGTCAAGGTCGGGGCGACGCGAACGTACTACGACGTCCAGCTCGCGGTGAAGGCCGGCGCGGACGTGATCGTCGTGGACGGGATGCAGGGCGGGACCGCCGCCACGCAGGACGTCTTCATCGAGCACGTGGGGATCCCGACGCTCCCGGCGACGCGACTCGCAGTCGACGCGCTGCAGGAGCTCGGGATGCATCGCCGCGTGCAGCTGGTCGTCTCCGGCGGCATCCGGAGCGGAGCAGACGTGGCGAAGGCGCTCGCCCTCGGGGCGGACGCCTGCTCGATCGGCACCGCGGCGCTCATCGCGATGGGCGACAACAGCCCGGAGCTCGAGGAGGAGTACCGCAAGATCGGGAGCGCGGCCGGTTACTACGACGACTACCAGGCGGGACTCGACCCGGCTGGGATCTCGACGCAGGACGACGAGCTCGCGGCCCGCTTCGACGCCGAGCTCGGCGGGCGCCGGATCGCGAACTTCCTGCGCGTGCTGACGCTCGAGACGCAGACGCTTGCGCGCGCGTGCGGAAAGTCGCACGTGCACAACCTGGAGCCGGAGGACCTGGTCGCGCTGACGCTCGAGGCGGCGGCGATGGCGCGGGTGCCGCTCGCAGGGACCGACTGGATCCCGGGCGCCGACGGCTCTCGGTGACGCGAAGCCCGCATGAGCGGGCTTCGCGAAGCGCATTCAGCGGTCTCCGCCGACGGGCGAGACCTACCGGAGGACTACTTCCTCTTCCTCCCGAGCTCGTCGTCGCCGGCCTCGTCTGCGACCTTCCGCTTCCTCCCGAGCTCGTCGTCGCCGGCCTCGTCTGCGACCTTCCGCTTCCGCTTCCGCCCGTGGTCGTCTTCGTCGGGCTCGTCGGTCAGGTAGCGGTGCGCTTCCACGTCCGCTTGCTCCTTCTTCTTCTTCTTGCGCTCCTCGGCGGCCTGCTCCTCGGACGACATGCTGCCTCCTTGTCCAGAGATCTACGACTTCGACCACATGACGCGCGATACGACAGACATCTTCCGTCGTCTGAAGTGAAGCTGCGAGCGCGAGGTGCGATGCTCGCCGCGTGACGCTCGCGCGCTTCCTCTCCGAACCCGCAGACGTCTTCGGGAGGGTCGCTCGGAACGGGAACGTGCTCCGACTCGAGCTTGCGTGGGCGGGCTCCAATCTCGGGAGCCGTGCCTCGGCCGTCGGGGTCGCCGTCTACGCGTATCAAGCCAACGGAATCGCCGCGGTCGGAGTCGTCGCGGCGGTTCGCCTCGCCTTTGCTGCGCTTGCCGCGCCTTGGCTCGCCGTGTTCGCCGACCGCCGTCCGCGCCGGCAAGTCCTGATGGTCTCAGACCTCCTTCGCTGCGTCCTCTTCGCCGCGATCGCCGCCGCCGTCGTCGTCGATGCGGCCTCGCTCCTCGTCTACGCGCTCGCGGTCGGGGCCGCGGTCGCGGAACCGGTATTCAGATCCGCGCAGGCGGCGTTCACGCCGTCGCTCGTCTCGACGCCCGAAGAGCTGACGGCAGCGAACGTCGTCGCGAGCACCGTCGAGAGCATCGGTCTGTTCGCAGGGCCGGCGCTCGGCGGGCTGCTCCTCGTCGTTGCCGGAACCGCAACCGTCTTCGCGGCGAGCACGTTCGTGCTGCTGGTCTCCGTCGTTCTCGTCGCCGCGATCGACGTGCCCGGCTTGCCGAGAGCCGACGACGCTCGCCCCGAATCGAGCACGTTCCTCGCAGGCTGGCGCGCGATCGCATCCAACAGAAGCCTCAGGATCGTCGTCGGTCTCTTCTCCATCCAGACGCTCGTCGCCGGGATGCTCAACGTGCTCGTGGTCGTGATCGCCATCGAGCTGCTCGGGCTGGGCAAGGCCGGCGTCGGGTGGCTCGACGGGACCGTCGGGATCGGGGCGACGGCAGGCGTACTCGTCGTCGCGGCCGTAACCGGCCGTGGAGGTCTTGCGAAGCCTTTTGCCCTCGGGCTCGTTCTCTGGGGCCTGCCTCTCGTGCTGATCGCAGTCTGGCCGCAGACCGTCGCCGCGTTTGCGCTGATGGCTCTCCTCGGCGTCGGGAACACCCTCGTCGACGTAGCCGGCGTGACGCTGATGCAGCGTGGTGCCGACGACGACGTCATCGGCCGCGTGTTCGGCGCGTTCGAGTCGCTTGCGCTGGTGGCGATGGGTGCGGGCTCGTTGCTCGCTCCGCTCCTCGTCTCGCTACTCGGTACCCGCGGCGCAGTGCTCGTCGCTGGCTCGATTCTCCCTCTCGCTTCGCAATCGCTGAAGGACGCGCTGCGGTCGAGTCTCGTGGGGCGCGCCTGCGTGAGCTCGGAGCCGGCGACTTCTTCGGCGAGATCGCGCTCCTCCGCGACGTGCCTCGAACGGCGACTGTCCGTGCGCTGACGGCCCTGCGGCTCGTGGCGCTCGAGCGCCCGATGTTCCTCGAGACCGTGACCGGACACGCCGCGAGCGCCGAAGCCGCCGGAAGCATCGTCGCGGCGCGGCTCCGGAGCCCCGTCGGCAACTGACCTGGGCGAGCAGGTGCGAGGAGCCACTGCTCGAAGCGCGGGAGCTTTTCGCCTCCATGGGCTACAAGCCCGCGCTTTCCGAGGTCGAGGCGCTTCTGGGGCAGCCGGCCCCGGCGCCGACCTGGTAGACGTCTCAGTCGGCGCGCCAGCCGAGCTCGCGCGAGATCGCCCTCCCCTGTTCGAGGAGAACGGGCAGAGCCGCCCCGATCGCCTTCTTGTCGAAGCGCGAGGACGGGCCCTGCAGCGCGACGATCGCGTCGAGCTCGCCGCGGCTCGAGCGCACGGGCACTGCGATC
>WNGD01003733.1_pt1 | contig 15667 bp, 14 predicted proteins | sample 5400671 | NCBI WGS metagenome assembly WNGD01 (sample SAMN13153369, study PRJNA577476) | soil metagenome | isolation source: 40 cm soil or saprolite under grassland replicate 2 | place: USA:California | collected 2016-06-15 | reverse complement strand
TCGAGAATTCCCGGGTGTTCCGCCGGGCCGACTGGATCAAGCACATGTACTGCCTGCACGTGCTCGATCACCCGCACCGCTCGACGCGCAGCCGCGAAGCGCTGCCCAAGGTGTGGATTGAGAACCCCTACCTGAAGAAATCGGCCCCGGCCCCGGCCCCGGCGCTCGCCCAGCCCGGCACGCAGCTGACTCACGCTCCTCCTCCGCCATAAGCGCGGAACGCGCTGATCCCTACCGCACCGCGATTCCGTGCACCGTCCGCGCGGTGTCCCCGGGACCCCCACTCCCAGCGCCGAGCCCCAAGCCGAGCCCGTGCCGCACCATGCCGGGACCCGAGATGATGTTGGGATCATTCACGCCGTCGCCGTTGCAATCGAACGCGCCGTTGTCCTGGAGGTTGTTGCCGACGAACGCATTGCCGCAGGCGAGCCGCACGAACACGCCCGCGATCCCGGCGCCGCTGACCCGGTTGTTGCTGAACACGTTGTTGAGCACGGGCAATACCGCCTGGGGCGACGTCTGGATACCGAACAGACGAGCCCCCTGGATGGTGTTGCCCGAGACGCGGGAGTTCGCGAGCCGGGTGGCGCTCACGCCGGCGCGCCACGGCCCGATGGCCGTATTGTCGGCGATCACGGCGTTCGCTGCATCGAACGGACGGATTGCTCCCTGGCGCCCGCCGGTGGACGGCGCGGTGGTCACGAGCGTGTTCCGCTCTACGCGCACGCCATCGATGCGGATTTCGCCGACGGCGCCATTCGTCTGGAGCTGGATGCCCGTGAACGGCCCGAGCGCCTGGAAGGCGTTGTCGCTCACCACGGCACCGATGCCCCCCGCGATGAACGCGCAGACGCCGTCGGGCGGGCAGGTGACGCTGTTGTTCGTGAAGGTGGTACTCTCCGCGAACGCGGTCACGCCGTCGTTCTCCGAGAGGTACGGACCGTCGATCGCCTGGCTGGCGTCGAGCACCAGGTGATCCACGCTGACCTTCCTCGCGTCCACGGTCAGCATGTCGGTGACGCTCCCACCCGGAACGGCGAACAGGCCGGAGCCGGGCGTGGCGCAGGTGATGGTGACGCCGGCGGTGCGAATGGTGTCGTCCTGGGTGAGGCCGATCATGCCCTGGATGCCGATGACGGTGCCGGGCGTCGCGGCCGCGATGGCGCCGCGCAGCCCCGCCTCGTCGCTTACGGTGACCGTGGCGGGGGTCGGGCAGGCGGCCGGCGCAGCCGCTGCGAACAGCGGGCGGCCGGCCGTCGGCACGGCGCCCTGCTCCCGGCACGCCGCAGCGAAGGCCAGGAGCAGGGGGAAAGCGTAGGTGACGCGCTTCATGGCGGGGCTCCTAGTGTGAGACGTCGATGATGACGTTCTGATTCGTGCCGATGTTGCCGCTCGCGCCGGGCGAGATCACGATTCCCACGACGCTCCCGGACGCGTTGGCCGAGGCAGACGTCGAGACGCCGCTCGAGTGCTGGAGGAACCCGGGGAAGGTGACTTCTGACGTCCCGCTCGAGCGCTGGGTGAAGAAGCCATTGGCCGTCCAGTCCACGGTGATCACGCCGGGCGACCCTCCGAACGTGAAGAAGTTGGGGTTGCCAGCGGTGTTGGTGCTCAGGTGCAGCTGCTTGCCGCCCCCCGCGAGGTCGCCCGCCGGGATCTGGCCGCTGCCTTCCGAGAAGCTGCAGCCGAAGGCGTTGCACTGCTCGATGAAGTAGAAGAGGAAGGCTTGAGGGTTGGTCACCGAGCCGCCGCGGTTGACGCTCAGCTCTCCGAACGTGAACCCCCCGCTCGGGTCGCTCGAAAACCAGTTGGTGGACCCGAAGGCGCCGTTCGAAATGAAATGCGTCTGGTTGCCCGGCCCTCCCCCACCGCCCGGGAGGGTGTCTGCCGCGGTGGCGAAGCTGGGACGCGGCCCCGCCGCCTGCGCCGCGGACGTCGTCGTCGAGTCCTTGCATGCGCCGAATACGGGAACGAGCGCGAGCGCAGCCCACCGAATAAGCGTGCGAATGTTCATCGTAGCCTCCTCCCGATATTGTTACCGCATCACCGTAGTGGCCCACGCCGGAATCGGCGTCCACGCGGCGTCGTTCGTGACTCGCGGGCTTATCGCTGCTTCTTGTACGGGAACGCCTTGGCCACCGTCTTCCCGACGGAGTTGCGCAGCGCATCGGGCGAGCTGAACAAGCCGCCCGCCTTCTCGATGTTGTGCTCGTAGATCAGCTGGCCGTCGCCGCCGTCGTAGATGGCGACGTCGGCCTTCACGTCGCTGCCCTTGGCGAAGCCGAACAGAACGGCGGTGACGATCTGCCCGCCCGCGCCGTGCTTCTTGTACTTCGTCACGCTGCCGCGCATCACCGCGTCCACGCCGAGCATGCGGCACAGCTCGCCCGCGGGCAGCAGGGCGGCGGCGCTGTCGGTCACGCCGGCCTTCTGAATCAGCCGGTCGGTCTCCGCGATGTCCTGGATCGACGTGGTGTACTGGTCGCGACGCTCGGCCAGCTCGTAGTAGATCGCCTCGCGGATCGCCTGGCCCGCCTTGGCGCCCTCCGGCTCGGTCGAAAGGTTGGCGATGGGCGCGATCGCGAAGGCGTGGACGCGCGGCTGATAGGTCGTCGCGAAGTTCGCCGCGAGGAAGTGATGGGCGCATGCGGTCGTCGCGAGCAGCGCGATCAGATGGGAAGCCTTGGGCGCGTGCATGGGTCTCTCTCCGGTTCGTGAAGTCGTCGACCAGGTCCGCCTCGAGCATCGCGGGCGGCGGTCAAGCGGGACTCAAGTGCCTCGAGAGTGCCCGACGGGCGGGGCCGGCGCAAGGCACGCGGGCGCGGTGCCTGAGTCGGTGTCGCTCGCGCGACTGTCGCATCAGCGCCACATCGCTGCACCGTTCCGGCCTCATGGGCCCCACCTTGTGCTGCGGCCACGCCATGCACACTCTGGTACCGGGTATGCCATGGGGGACCACCATGACCACTGACGGGCCTTTCACGGACTCGACCGCGGGGGACTCTTCCGGGGCGGGGGGAGCGCGCTTCCCCCGCCAACCCCTCCCCACCGACCAGTCGGTGCTGTGGCGACCGGCCGTGCAGGAGCTGGCCCGCCCAGACGACGACCCCAGTCTCATCTTTATCGCGCAGCGCGCTCTCGCCGCGGTCGAAGACCACCTGGTCTCGGCGCCGCACGAGGCGCTGCTCGGCTTTCTGGTCGGACGGGTGTTCGAGACGCCCGAGACGGGGATGCCGTACGTGATCGTGCACGGCGCGGTGCGGGTGCCCCAGATGATCGTGGACGGCGCCAGCGAGCGGGTGGTGGCGCAGGCGCTCGCGGCGGCGCAGCGCATGCTGCCCCCCGAAGACGGCGTGGTGGTGGGTTGGTATCGCAGCGATCCGACCGGGGTGCTCAAGATCTCCGCCGACGATCACCTGGCGCACGTACGCCATTTCCCCGGCCCGTGGCAGGTCGTGCTGCTCATGACGATCCGGCCGAGCGGTGCGCGGGGCGGCTGCTTCCGGCCGGCGGGAGAGCCCGGCTCCCCCGCGCCGTACTTGCCGTTCTACGAGCTGCTCGACGCCGAGAACTTCCGCGACGGCTGGAAGCAGCCACGCGTCACCTGGAGCAACTACTGGTCGCCCGACCCGGCCGTGTGGCGGGTGCGGTCCGAGCCGGCACGCCCGCCACGGGTGACGCCGTCGGGGCGGCCGTCCGGCGCGGGCCGGTTCATCCCGATCGTCGAGCCCGACGAGTACGACGACCCCGCGTGGCGTGGGCCGCGCCGTCCGGGAAGCGGCGCGTGGCGCTGGTGGCTGCTCGCGCTCGCCGCGGTGACGGGCGCCGTGGCGCTGGGGGTGCGGCTGGGACTGGGACCGTCGCAGGCCACCGACTCGCCCCCGCCGCAGGCGGCCGCGCCGGCCTCCTCGCCCCAGGCGAGCGCCGCCGACTCCGTGCGACAGGCGATCGCCGGGTACCGCGAGCAGGCGAGCCTGTTCGCCGCGCGACGCACCGCGTGCGCGGACCTGGCACGCGGGCTCACGGCGGTGGACGAGGCGTGGCTGCACTATACCCTGGCGGCGCCGGCGGCGGCGGGGGGAGATAGCCTGGCCGCGGACGTGGACCAGGTAGAGGGCGACTTCGAGCGCTCGGGCTGCCCGCGACCGTGACGCTCGTCTTCGTCGCGGCGCTGGGGATCGTCTTCCAGCAGGGAACACAGCCGTTGCGCAAGGCCGAGCTGGTGCGGCTGCTCGCCACGAAAACGCGCTCGCGGGCCGACGTGATAGCGCTGGTGCGCCGCAACTGCGTCACGTTTCGCCCATCGGAGCGCGATCGCGCTGATCTGCGCGCCGCCGGCGCCGACGACGTGCTGCTCGCCGCCATCGACCAGTGCCTGCGCGCACGCGCCGCGGTGCGTCCCAGCGCTCCCGCCCCCGCCCCTACCCCCGCCCCCGCCCCGCCCGCCGCACCCGCCGAGCGGGCGCCCGTGGCGCGTCCCCCGCGCCCGCTGGTCGCCCCATTGCGGGTGATCGTGAGCCAGCAGATCGCGGCGCCTACCGGTACGGCGGCCGACGTCCCAGTGCAGCTGTACCGCGGCGCCGACCCTCAGCCCGGCGTCGAGCTGCTGCTGCGCGGTGCCAGCGCGATCCCGGGCGGGGCCACGCAGGATCCCGTCGCCATCACCGACTGGCGCGGCGTCGCGACGTTCCACGTGCTCGCGGGCAACACCCCGGGGACGTACCGGCTCACGGTGGCGATGCCGAACGGCCCGCCGCTCGGGCCCACCACGCGGATCGATTTCATCACGACACCCGTCCCCGCGCCGCCGCCCCCGCCCCGCCCCGTCGTGTCGGAAGGCCTCACGCGGTTCACGCAAGGCCTGGACCTGCACGGCACCGCCGGCGCCGCGCTTCCGGTGCCGCTGGTGCTGGAGGTACGGGACACCACGGGCGCGCCGTTCGTGGGACAGATGGTCACGCTCACCGCGAACGGCGGCACCGTCGATCCCGCGGTGGCGACGACCGACCGCACCGGTAAGGTGCAGGTGCACGTGACGCTGGGTGAGCGCGCCGGTCCGGTGGTCGTGACCGCGAAGGTGGGACCGCTCACGCGCACGGCGACGATGTACGCCGATCCCGGATTGGCGCGCGACCTGGTGCTGGAGCGGGGCGGCACGCCGCTCAGCGGGCAGCTGACGCTCGCGTCGCGCGACACGGTCGTGCTGCGGGTGACGGCGCGCGACGCCCACGGCAACCGCACGGCGCTGGACGACTTCGCGGCCACGACCACCGGCCGGGTCGTGGAGCTGCGCTCCGCCGTGATGGCCGAGTCGGCCGCGGTCGTGACGTTGGCGCCCCGCAGGACCGGGACCGGTGAGCTCGACCTCTCGGGCTCGGGCGTGCGGTCGCGCGTGAGCGTCAACGTGGCACTGAGCGGTGGACCGCCCAGCGCGTGGGCGATCGGCGCGCGCTCGGCCTGGCTGGGCTCGAACGACCCCTGGCTGGCACTGCCCAACCTCACGAGCGTGTCGGGCGTGGACTGGAGCGTGTTCGGGCGGCGTACCGTGGTCCCGGGCCTGTCACTCGCTGCCGGCGCGGCCGCGGGCTCGCTCAGCGCCGAGCGGACCGCCGGGAGCGCGTCGCTAGTGCTGTTCGAGGGATACGGGCGCGCCGAGCTGTCGCTGGTGCCGCGTGGCGTGGTGAGCCCGGTGCTGGCGCTGGGTGGCGGCGCGTATCGCCTGAAGAGCGCGGACGGGGGGCAGACGTTCTATCACACGAACGGGTTCTGGTCCGCCGGCGGCGGGGTGGACGTGGCCGTGTCGCCCAGCGTGACGCTGGAGCTGCGGCTCGAGCGGCACTGGATGCGGGACACGAATCTCGGCCACGTGGCGACGCTGTGGCCGCTCGCGGCGGGGGTGCGGGCGGGGCTGTAGATCACGAAAGCATCTCCGTTCTGTCATTGCCGCCTTCACCGAACGCAGGCTCTCCGCATCTGGAGGTCCTTCGCATCTGCAAGAGCGGGTCCTTCGCACCTGAAGGAAAGCAGGTCCTTCGCGCCTGCGGCGCTCAGGATGACAGGCTCGCTCGCCTCGCGATGGGAGAGAGATAAACCACTCTCCCTTTTCTCTCTCCCTGAAACCGCGCGCGACGTGTCATCCTGAGCGAGCGCGCGGAACGCGCGCGAGCGAAGGACCTGCTGTTCCTCGCCCCTTCACCAAGAGCAGGTCCTTCGCACCTGAAGGAAAGCAGGTCCTTCGCGCCTGCGGCGCTCAGGATGACAGGCTCGCGAGCGCTCTAGTGACTGATCGCGAAAAACCATGCCGCGATCACCGGGCCGCGCGGCCCCCGGCTGCCGGGCGCCGGCGCGGGTGACCCGGGCGGCGGCGGCCCATACTCGGGCTGGAACAGGTACGCCACGTGTTTCACCGGATCCACCGTGATGGTCTTGGCCCCCCGCATCGTGGCCACGGTAGCGAGCACGTGGTAGCGGTCGGGAGCATCCTCGTGCACCACGGTGACGTTGCTGTCGCGGCCGGCGGGAATGTAAATGAGCTTGTCCGCCGCGTCCCACCCCAGCGCGTCGACGCCGTCGCCGTTGGCGATCGTGGCGACGATCTTGCCGGACGCCGGATCCACCACGACCGACGTCTTGCCGCATCCGGAGAAGATCCGATTGGTGGCGCGATCATAGGCGATGCCGGTGGGGCCCTCGCACGGCGCCAGCGGCCACGACGCGACCACCTTCAGGCTCTTGTCGTCGATCACCTGGATGGTGCTCTTGCCCTCGTTGTTGACGAAGATCCTGCCCTTACCGTCGCTCGCCGCCCCTTCGGGCGAGTTGTCCTCGAGCTCGACCGTGCCGACGATGTCACCGCCCGCGGGATCGAGCGCGACCACGGTGCCGATCGGACGACTGTGATTGGTGAGGATGATGTGGCCGGAGAAGTCGTCGTACATGATGCCGTCGAGCCCGCCCGTGGACACGCGGATCTTCTTGATCACGGCGAGGCTCGCGAGGTCGAACATGGTGACGGTCGAGTCGCCGCCGTTCGTGATGAAGCCGTGATGCGCCCCGGGCACGAGCGCGATGCCGTGGGTGCGCGGCGTGTCGGGAATGTCGCCCAGGACCTTCCCGGTCGCGCCGTCGACCACCATGACGTGCGTGCCGCGCGACACGAACACCCGCCCGGTGCCGGGCTCGGCCGTGAGGTAGTCGGTGCCGCCGTCGCCGCCGATGCTGAACCGGGCGACCTTGAACGTCTGGGCCGGGCCGACACGGGGAAGCGCCGCGAGCGCGGCGCAGAGCAGGACCGCTGCAGCAGGTGAGCGACTGGTCATGAACCATCCTCGGTTAGGGGCGCGCCTCAATATCGCCGTGGCGACGCGTTCTCCACAATCTCGTGCACATTCCCACCCACACGTTGCCCACACGTTGTGCAAACACGCGTGAACCGGCGGCGCGTGAGGTAACGCACGACGCGCGCCAGCCGGATGCGACATCGTAGAGGCCCGCGAGAACGACTGGCTCCGTGATCGAACAGCAGTGGGCTCGGGTCAAAGGCGCCGCGACCGGAGGAGGGTTGCGGCGGGGGGCATGGTACCGCGTGGTGCAGCTGTCGTCGCGCGAGGCGGTGGTCGCGGTCGAGGCGCAGGAGGTGCGCCTGCCGCGCGGCGCACTCGAGTTCGCGTCGGTGCGACCCCACACCTGGACCCTGGTGCCCACGCCGGCCAAGGCGCGCGGCATGGAGGTGCGGGCGGGTGAGCTGTACGCGGTGTGCCCGGGGTGCCGTACCCGGGCGCCGCTCGCCGGCAGCCCGCAGAGCCTGCGCTGCCCGCGCTGCAAGGACACGTTTAAAGTCGGATGGGAGGAGTGGTTTATCCGGGGGAGGCGGTAGCCTCATCCCCGTGTGGTCCGGCCTTGAAAGGCCGGCTCGGCGCAGGGTGCGCCCTAGAAGGGCGCGATGCTACACCAACAGAGTCCGCATCGGGTGGAGTGTCCGGCGGAACGGATCGAACACGAGACCGAGAATCTCGAGCGTGACCACCCCGAGCAGGGCTTCCGCGTCCCCCGGCTGGCCCAGGACCACGGGCGTGTGGCCCTCGCCCTGCGTGAGCGACAGGTGACACTCTGAGACAGCCCGGCGTACCGTAGTGCCGTCGGCGAGGACGAACTCCATCTCCCGTTTGGGGGCGAGGCCGATGGTGCGCCACACCGGCTCCGGGAGAAGGGAGTAGGTCGCTCCGCTGTCGATCAGGAAGCGCACGGTCGCTTCCGCGCCGGTCGGGCCGCGGACGATACCCTGGACGTAGCTGATGCCCACACTCCCGAAGATGGACGGCGATCGCCCAATCGGCGTGATCGAAAGATTGCGCACAGGGGCGAGGATACGCGAGTCCTCAGACCCTCCGTCGTTCCCCCTTTTCGTCTTGATCCCCTCACCCTTCGGGAGAGGGGAGACTCAGTCCGTCCTTCGTGCCCAGCCCTTCCCACCATCCTCTTCACGTGCGCCCCATCACACGGCACCGTTGCGTCTCTGCCCCGTGGACTGCGCGCCGCAAGGAACCGACTCGCCGTCCCCAGGTATCCCGACGTAGGAGTCGTAACCTGGAGCAGAGCCATGCCGCAGCGTATTCATTTCGACGATGGGCGACACCGGCCGCGACCCGTCTTGCGGTTCCTCCTGGTGATAGCCATCGCGTTGCTGTGCGCCGCCGGGTCGAGCGCGGCGCAGGTGGACGAGGTCGTCGCGGGCGCGAGCGGGAACGCGGTGCTCCGAGGGCCCTGGGTCACGGCGCCGTGGCGCAAGCCGCTGCCGCGGCTGGCGGTCTTCGTGCTCGGCTCGTTGGTCTACGAGCGGTTCGTGGACCACTCGGGCTGGAGTTGGGGTGATTTCAACCAACGGCTGGCGAGCTACCTCGTGGCCGAGGCGGCCGTGACGGGTGTGCGGTGGGTCGAGCGGAAGGGCGTGAGAGCGCCCTCGCCCGGGCCGGCTCGGCGAAGTCGGGGTGATCCGTGGTGTCTGAGAGAGCCACGCCGCGGAACGCTCGGGCCGGTCGTCCCGGGGCTGGTCGCACCCGATAGCTCGTGCGGCATGCCGTTGCGGCGGTAGGGAAACCACCCTCCCTTCCTATCTTTTCCGAAGCCGGGCGGCGTTGTCATCCTGAGCGAGCGCGCGGTACGCGCGCGAGCGAAGGACCTGCTTGCGGACGCTTCGCGCATGAGGGGGAACGCGCGCGAGCGAAGGACCTGCTGTCAGGGACCGCACGCGAGCGACGGTACTGCTGTCTGGACGCGCGTCGGGCACGGCCGAAAGCAGGTCCTTCGCGCCTGCGGCGCTCAGGATGACAGGCCCGCTCACTAAGGAGGAATAGAATAAAATGAGGAATAGAATAAAATAAGGAGACGAGCCACCCTCCGATGCATAATGAGGGGCCATGGCGCCGAAAAATGATGCCGGCCGCGAGGCATGAATGCACGATTGTAGCAGGTCATGCGCTGCTACTGCGTCTACATCATGGCCAGTCGGTCGCGGGTTTTGTACGCAGGCGTCACCAACGACATCGTGCGGCGTGTGGATGAGCACAAGCGTGGCCTCGTCCCCGGCTTTACGAACAAGTACCACATCACTCGGCTGGTCTACTTCGAACGGTTCACGCACGTTCGTGACGCAATTGCCCGCGAGAAAGAGATCAAGGGCTGGGTCCGCGCTCGAAAGATCCGGCTGATTGAAGAGCGCAACCCCACCTGGGAGGACTTGGCGCATTTCTGGCTCCGAGACTCAGGGCGCCCGCCATGACTTCCATCTCTTCTTTTCTCACGGAGCCACGCGGCGCTGTCATCCTGAGCGAGCGCGCGGTACGCGCGCGAGCGAAGGACCTGCTGTCACACACAGGGCAGCGAAGGACCCGCTATGGTGCAGCAGGAGGCGTCCTTCGCACCTGCGGGAAAGCAGGTCCTTCGCGCCTGCGGCGCTCAGGATGACACGTCCGCCCGCTTTCGTTGGCCTCACCCCCTGTCCCCCAAGGGGTGAGGACCAAGACGGGGGAACTACCGAGGGAGAGGGATCACCGGGGTGACACCCCCGCCCACGGCGGGCTCGACAACGGCGGCTTGGGGCGATCGCCGGTCGGCCCCTTGACGGTGACGTCCTCGAACAAGAGCGACGGCACGACGTAGGACGCCGCGTAGCCCAGCCCCGCGCTCATCATCTGCAGGTTCATGCCCCCGCCCGAGCCGAACGCCGCGAACATGCCGCCGAAACTTTGAAACGGGCTGGTGTACACGGTGCGGGATTGCGACGCGGCCACGATGTCCTTGAAGCTCGCGGCCGTCACGCCCGACACGGCGCCGTTGCGGATCGGCTCTTCGTGCCCATCGGGAAACAGCTTCACGGCCACTGCCGCCTGCAGCGCCGGCGACTCGTCGGCGTCCTCTCCCATGTCTCCCATGACGGCCAGGAGCTCCAACGGATCCGACAGCGCCAGGCTCGCCGGGTTCGCGAGCCGCCGCACCACGATGGCGTAGGGCCGGCCGCGGGCTGCGGCGCGCTTGAGCAGGTCCGCCCGCAGGGCCTGGTCGCTGACCCCTGAGTCGACCGTCACGACGAGGTTGCTCACGACCCCTCCCACGCCCCAGCGGTTGCCCGTGCTGTGGGGGATGCCGCGCACCGGCACGCGGGTGGAGAGCAGCGTCTGCAAGATGCCGTGGTCGACCAGTCGGGTCTCGCGCGCCGCCACGGCGTCGTCGTCCACGCGGTAGCCGCCGATGTAGTGTCCCTCGTAGCGCGTGAGGGTGGGATTGTCGACGACACTCAGGAACGTGGGGAGCACGCGCCCCCCGATCTGATCGAGAAACGGACTCTCGGCCCGGGCGGCGAACTGCTCCATCATGGGATTGGCGGCCATGGGCCGACGCGCGGCGACGAGCCGCGACGCGAACACCTGATTGACGAGCTCGCCCGCGGCGTCACCCTCGAACAGCACCGGACCGTTGTACACCTCCGCCACCGGGGTCTGGCGCAGGCGCGTGAGGCGCGTCGCCAGGGCACGCACGCTGTCGAGCAATCGGTCGCGGGCGGGGAGATCGGTGGGTGTGCCGCCGTAGAACGCGATCGCGTCGCTCACGGGCGTGCCGTCCGCCGCCTGGGTGGCGGCGTGGATCCGCAGCACCAGCCACGGCGACGATCGGGTGAACGCCGAGCCCTCGCTGTTCAGGTAGCGGGTGCGCACCACGCCGGCGCTCCACGCCACCCCGGAGCTGTACACCTCGGGAAAAGCGCGGAAGGCGGCCGAGAGGGCGCGCACCAGCGCCGTGGCCGCCGCGGTGTCGAGCGGCGCCGCGGGCACGACGTCGCTCATCACGACGGGAGGCTCCCGGGCGAAGTCGGGGAGGCGCTCGGAGCGCGTCTGGTTCTGGAGCGCGGCGCGCTTCTGCGCCAGCTGCTCGACCGCCCGCTTGTAGGCGCCGTCGGTGGCGAGCCACAGCTGGCGCCGGATCTCCTGGTACTGGTCGTCGAGCGGCAGCAGCGCACCGCCGCGCAGGCCGGACAGCATGCTCATGGTGGGACCCGGCATGCCCATGAAATTGCTGTTGTCGGACTCGTAATCGCCCACCCGCAGCTCGACGCGCAGGTGCCGGGTGCGGATGGCGGTGCCGCGCACCAGGCCGCCCAGACTCGCGGCGGCGTCGGCGGCCTCGATGTCGTCGATGCGGTAGGCGACGAAGTAGGGCTTGGGGAGCGTGTCGAGCCGCAGGTCGGCCATGGAGCGCGCCAGCTCGTCGCGCATGGCGCGGCTGATCGGGTCCTGGGCCGTCTGCCCCTGCGCCCCCGCGGCGCGCGCGCCGAGCCACAGCATCGCGCCCGCCAGCAGTGCCGATCTCATGGCGTCGCGGCCGGACCGATGGGCGCCGGCAACAGCGGCGGCCGCTCCCCGGACTTGAGCTTCTTCTGGACCTCGACCTGCGAGACCAGCAACCCGGGCGACACCGCCGACACCGGCACCCAGCCCGACTCGGCGCCGCACATGCCGTTGAACACGGCGACGTGGTCGTCCGCGGCGGCGATCTTCGAGAACGTGGTGAGGGGCGTACCGATGAAGTCCACGCCGCGCACCAGCTCCTCGCGGCCGTCCGGGTACACGCGATACACCATCACCGGCATGACGTTGAACGCGTTGGGAATGACGCGCATGGTGATGGTGAAGCCGCCCTCGATGTCGTCGAACAGCAGGCCGTACGGCTTGTTCTCCCGCTTGATTGCGTCGATCAGCATGCGCTTGAGCTCGGCCTGGGAGTGCGGCTCCGTCGTCTCGACCACCAGGTTCGACTGGCGCGCGACCGGCGGGAGGCCGAGCTGGGCCCGGCCGTGTCCATTGGAGCTCGCGAACCCCTCGATCGGCGAGCGCGCCATGAGGAAGGTCTTCAGGATGCCGTGCTCGACCACCGCCACGCGGCGCGCCTTCACACCTTCGTCGTCGTAGCGATAGAACCCCGCCAGCTCGGTGCCGCCGAGCCGGCGCAGCGTGGGGTCGAAGTAGACGGAGAAGCCGGGCGGCAGCACGGCCTCGTTCACCTTCTTTTTGAACGTTTGCCCTTCGATGTCGAGCTTCTGGCGATGGCCCTCGACGCGGTGCCCGAACACCTCGTGGAAGAACACCGCGCTGGCCCGGCCGGAGAGGATGGCGGGCCCGGTGTACGGCTCGAGCGGCGGCGCCCGCCGCAGCGCGTGCAGGTCGTCGATCATCTTCTGCACCGCCGCGAGCACGTCGCGATCGGACGGCAGGCCTTCCGGGGTGAAGGCCCAAAACGATTCGTAGCGGGGCAGCTCCATGCCGTCGTCGGCCTTGGAGAAGGCGGAGATGTACAGCCGATAGATGGGCTGCGAGGTCTGGAGCTCCGTGCCCTCGCTGTTCACGTACCAGCGCGTGTCGACCTCGGCCATGAAGACGGCCTCGGCTTCGTAGATGTCGCCGTAGCGGGCGAAGGGCGCGGTATAGCGCCGGATCTTCTCTTGCCAGGCCCGGGCGTCGGCGGCGATGCGGGCCACCGGCTCGGTGTAGGTCTCGCGTGGCTCCGCCGAGAAGTCGGGCGCGGTGTCCTCGGCCGCCACGCCGACGGCGGCGTTGGTCTTGACCCAGGTGAGCTGCTCCACGGCGCGCTTGTACCTGCGGTCGGTCGCGTACCACAGGGCCGCGCGAATCGCCGTCGGGTCGTCGTCCACCGGGATCTCCGCCATCCCGCCGAACCCCGAGAAGCCGCGTCCGGGGAAACCGCCGCGCAGCGGGTGAGTATTGTCGAAGCGGTAGTCGCCCACGCGCAGGTCCACGTCGAGCGCCCGATGGCGGCGCTCGTTCTGCTGCGTGATCGCGCCGAACGAGCCCGCGACGTCGAGCGTGTGGGCTTCGGTGATCTCGTAGCTGAGAAAGTAGGGCGCGGTGGGTTGGCCCTTGAAGGTGGTGAGGGAGCGCGCCAGCTCGGCGCGCATCGCGTCCAGCACGGGCGAGGAGGGGCGGGCTTGCGCTCGGGCCGCGACGGCAACGCCGGCGCAGAGGAGCAGCGCGACTACGCCCGACCTTCGTGCCCCCTCTCCCGAAGGGAGAGGGGGACAGGGGGTGAGGACCACGTGGGGAAACATAGCACGGATCACCGGCTGCTCGCCCGTCTCCTGCGCTCGAGCAGCGCCCGGCGCTCGCCGTTGCGGCGCGCCACCCCCGCGCCGCGCGCGACGCCGCGACGCTCGCCCCCGCTCCGGCGCTCGCGGGCCGCGCGGCGCCGGCTGGCACGGCGGTCTGCTTTGAGTCCCTCGGCGGGAGACGGCGCGCGCGTCTCGCCCCACGCGATCGCGAACGCCACGTTGCAGCGCGGGCAGCGCCCCGTGTCATACCGGCGCTCGGGGAGCTGGGCGCGATGGCGGCACCCGGGGCACACCATGTACGACTCGCGTGCATTCGCGGGGTGCACCACGGTCCACTCGGACGGCGGCGTGTCGCGCAGCTCGACGAGCGAGCGGGCGATGGTCACCGTGCGCCCCCGCACCGTCAGCTGCACCTCCTTGGGGGTGCGGCTCACGACCGTGTACCACGCCCCGGCCCGCAATCCCTGGCGGCCGGGAGTGAGCAACCGGGCCCATTGCGCCAAACGCACCACGCAGCAACCCCGAATGAGTGGTGGGAAAACGCAGCAAGGCACGTGCCCCCAAGGAACCCCGGGGCATGGCCCCGGGGTTGGCCACCCGAACCAACAGCTTGACCGTCCGTGACTTAGCCCGCATGTTCTGGCCTCCGCGTGGTCTCCATCATCATTGTCAGCTTCAACACGGTGCGCGAGCTGCTCGCCTGCCTCGAGTCGATCGAGCGCGCCACGCGCTCGGGCCCGCTCGGGGTCGAGGTCATACTGGTCGACAACGCCTCGGCCGACGGCACGGTGGAGGCGGTGCGCGCCCGGTTTCCCGCCGTCCGGGTGATCGCGAACGACGCCAACGTCGGATTCCCCAAGGCGAACAATCAGGCCCTGCCGCTCGCGCGAGGGGAGTACGTGCTGTTTCTCAACCCGGACTCGGAGCTCGAGCCCGGGACGCTGGAGCAGCTGGTGGCGGGCCTGGACGGATTCCCCGAGCGCGCGGCGGTGGGGCCGCGGGTGCGCAAGCCGAGCGAGTTCATGTCGCCGAACTGCGCGCGCCGGCTGCCCACCCTGTGGACGGAATTTTGCGACCTGACGTGGCTGGCGCGGATCTTCCCGCGCTCGCGCCTGCTGGCGTGGAAATACTACGCAGGATGGGACGGCACCACGGACCGAGACGTGGAGTGTCTCCTGGGGGCGGCGATGCTATGCCGCACCGCGCAGGTGCGCGCGCTCGGGGGCTTCGACGAATCGGTGCCGCTCTACCTCGACGACATGGATCTGTGCAAGCGGCTGGGCGCGCTGGGCCGGCTGCGCTACTTGAGCGCCGTGCCGCTATTGCACCATTACAGCGTCAGCGCCCGCAAGCAGCCCACGGCCCTGATGAGGCGGCTCGGCCTGCAGGCGACGTATCAATACTTCGTGAAGCATCGCGGCTTGGGCTATGCGCGGGCGTACGTCGCGATCGTCGCAGGGGTGGGCCTCGCGGCGTTTCCGTTGGGGTTGGTGCGGCTATTGGGCGGATCACTGAAGAAAGCGCGGCGCCGCTGGGACGAAGCGCGGGTGTTCGTGGACTGGGCGTGGCGGTCGAAGGCCGTCACGTATACTCTCCCCCGCCTATGAGAAGCAGGATCCTTCGCTCGCGCGCGTGCCGCGCGACGGCGCACCCCCTTCGCAGTCTCCGGGACAACAGATCCTTCGCTCGCGCGTGCCGCGCGCTCGCTCAGGATGACAACGCCGCGCGGCTTCGGAAGAAGTAGGAAAGGGAGGGTGGTTTCTCTCCCTCCCTCCCAAAAGGCGGCGCCGTTGTCATCCTGAGCGCCGCAGGCGCGAAGGACCTGCTTGCCCGCAGATGCGAAGGACCTACTTTGGGTGAACCGTGGTGAGTCCCCAGTAGGGGCGCAGCTCATGGGTCGCACAACCTACAGGCTGCTGGACCTCGGCGTGCGCGCCTACAACGCGCTCATCGAGCGCCGCCGGCGGCCGCCCGCGGATGCGCCCGACCCGGACCTCAGGGCCATTCGCGCCAGGGCGGCCGTCGGGACCGATATTTCAAGCCATCTCGAGG
>WNGD01003565.1_pt1 | contig 15667 bp, 8 predicted proteins | sample 5400671 | NCBI WGS metagenome assembly WNGD01 (sample SAMN13153369, study PRJNA577476) | soil metagenome | isolation source: 40 cm soil or saprolite under grassland replicate 2 | place: USA:California | collected 2016-06-15 | reverse complement strand
CGTGCCCGCTACCTCGGCCAGCGCAAGAACCTGCTCGACCTGCGCCGAGTCGCCGTGGTCCACAACCTCCACGTTATCGCCCGCCAACCCCGACCAGCCCAGCAAGCCGCCTGAACCGGATACCCGTCCGGCTCTCTAGGAAAGGTGTCGAGGGTGGTCCGGGGTGTCTGGGGCAGCTCGTCTAGAGCAGCTCGGGGCGGGACCAGTCTTTGCCGAGGACGTGGTGGTCGAGGAAGGCGAGGACGGTCTCGTACCAGACGCGGGCGTGCTGGGGTTTGAGGATCCAGTGGTTCTCGTCGGGGAAGTAGAGGAACTTCGCGTCCAGGCCACGCCAGGCGAGGTCGGTCCACAGTCGGAGGGCCTCGCTGATGGGGACGCGGTAGTCCCGCTCGCCGTGGATGACCAGCATTGGCACCTGGACGGCGTCGGCGTGGCGGCTGGGGGAGTTCTCGCGGTAGCGGGGGGCTGCCTCTTCTGGGGGGCCGAACTCGCGGTCCCACCAGCCGGCGTCGTCGGTGGTGCCGTGGAACTGGTCGAGCGACCACAGGCTGGCGTGGGTGACCACGCAGCGGAAGCGGGTGGTGTGGCCCGCGATCCAGTTGGCCAGGTAGCCGCCGAAGGAGCCGCCCATCGCGGCGGTGCGGGTCTTGTCGATGTCGGGGCGGGTCTCGGCCGCGTCGACCAGCGCCAGCACGTCTCGGTACGGCTCCTGCCCCCAGCGGCCCCGGCCGCGTGCGATGAACGCCTGCCCGTAGCCGGTCGACAGCGCCGGGTCGGGCAGCAGGCAGGCATAGCCCCGCGCCGCCAGCAGATGCGGGTTCCAGCGCCAGTGCCAGCCTGACCACGAGCCGAGCGGGCCGCCATGGATGACCGTCACCAGCGGCGCCGGGGTTCCCGCCGATGCCTCCGGTGGCAGTATCAGCCAGCCGCGCAGCGTTGTTCCGTCGTCGGCGGCGGCGTGCACCTCGGTGACCCGCCCTGGCACCGCCACCGGCAGGCCGGGGGTGGGCAGCGGGGCCGGCTCCTGGTCGGTGGCGATGGTGCCGAGCAGCACCACCCCGGGCGGCGCGCCGACCGTCGAGCGCAGCGCGAACAGCCGCCGCCCATCCGGCGCGGGACACAGGTCGGAGAAGCATCCGTCCGCGCTCAACCGGGTCACCCGTGCCGGCCCGTCCGGGTCGCCCGCGCCATCGGAGAGGACCTCGACCCGGAACACCGGCGTGCGGCCGGCTTCGTCGGCGACGAAGAACACCGCCGAGCCGTCCGGCGCCCAGACCGGCTGCTCCGGCCACAGCCCGAAGCCGGGCAGCAGGTCGCGGCCCTGCCCACTGGCCAGATCCACCAGCCACAAGGTCACGTCCGGCGACTCGTCGGGGGTGCCGTGCCAGGCGCGCTGGCACACCACCATGCGCCCGTCCGGGGAGCAGGCGACCGCGTCGACCGACGACGCCACGTCATCGAACAGCACCCGGCGCTCGCCGCTGGCGGTGGCGAGCGCGGCGAGCTGGGTCCGGGGGTTGCGGACATCGTCATGCGGCGCCCAGGTCGTCAGGATCGTGGCGCCGTCCGGGGTGAGGGCGAAGCTCGCCTCGTCCAGCGCCCGCCCCGCCGCCGCAACCAGCGGCGCGCCGGCTGCGAGGCGGCCCTCGTCGGCGGCGGGCGGCGCGGCGCAGAACAGCCGCGGCTCGCGCGGCCCAAGCCAGTGATCCCAGAAGCGGACCGGGTAGGACTCGAACAGCTGGGCGGTCACCCCGGCGTCCTTGCGCGCCTTGGCGCGCCGCCGGTCGTCGTCGACGCTGTCCGTCCCGGGAAACAGGCTGCTGAGCCAGGCGACGGTCCCGGCGGCACGCGCCACCCGCACCGCGCCGATCCCCGCCGGCGCGGCCGCCACCTGGCGTGCCTCGCCGCCGGCGGCGGGCAGCAGCCACAGTGACGCGGCCTCCTCGGCGCCCTCCCCACCACCGCCACCGTCGCCGTCGCCGTCGGGCCTGCCGGCCGCGTCCGGGTCCTTGCGGGTGGAGGCGAACAGCAGCGAGCCGTCCGGCAGGAACGCCGCGCCGCCCTCGCCAAGCTCCGAACGGGTCAGCCGGCGCGGCTGCCGCCGGCCGCCCGGGTCAAGCTCCCACAGCGCGCCGGCGAACCGCTTGCCGTCACCCGCGACTGTGGCCACCGACGCGACCAGCCGGCGCCCGTCCGGGGAGAGGATCAGCCCGGAGACCCGCGGCAGCGCCAGGAACCGGTCCAGGTCGAAGGCACCGCCCGGCGCCAGCGCGCCGCTCATGCCGGGCGCGCCACCATCACTGTCCGCCGCGCCAGCGCCAGCGCGCTCACCATGTGTCATCGCACCACCATCGTCGTTCGCCGCACCAGCCCACCCGGGTGCACCGTGATCCATCGCCTGACCATACGAGTCAGCATGACCGGGTGCAATGGTCCCAGAGCTGGCTGTGCGGACGCAGCAGGCATTTCATCCCAGATCGAGTGTTATAGAGCGTTGGTGTAGCGCCTGCCAGGCGCGCGAACCTGGGCGCGCGCCCCATTCTGGGGGAGAATCAATCCCACACGAACCGGGCTTGGTGGGAGTTGCGGCTGCGGTGACAACGCCATGGGCGACGCCATGGGGGACACGAACGGCGGCGCAGGCGGCGGCGCTCCTGCTCGGCGTCACGCTCACGCTGGCGCCGCTCCTGGCCGGATGCACCGGCGCCCACGGCGCCAAGCGTGCGACGGCACCCGCCGCGACGACCGGGGCCACGCCGGCAACCACCGCCACGACCGGCGGCGCCTGCCCAGCCGGGCCGCTGCCCGCGCCGCCGCCGCAGCGGCCGAGCTACCAGCTCACGCTCGATCTGCGGCCCGCCGAGGCCGGGCCGCCGCTGTCACCCGGCCGCCAGGTGCCGGGCAGCCTGCGGGTCGGCTTCACCCCGGACCTGCCCACTGACCACCTGGTGTTCCGGCTGTGGCCCAACAGCCCCAGCATGGCCGCGGCCGGCGCGCGGCTGCAGGCCGGCCCAGTGACGGCTGCCGATGGGCCGGCGCGCGGCACCACTCTCCACGGCGACCAGCCCGACCCGACCACCCTGGTGGTGCGCCTCGCCCGTCGCCTCGCGGCGGGGGAGAGCGTCACCGTCGCGTTGCCCTGGCGGCTCACCCTGCCCGGCCAGACGCCCGGCCGCGTCAGTGCCGCGCCCGGCGGGGCGCTGCGGCTCGGCTCGTTCTTCCCGCTGCTCGCCTGGGAGCCTGGCGTCGGCTGGGCGACCGACCCGCCGCCCAGCATCCCCGGGGAGGCGTCCACCTCGCCGACCGCCGACTTCGACGTCACCGTCATCGCCCCGGCGGGCCTCCAGGTGCTCGCCAGCGGCACCTCCGACGGCCACGGCCACTGGCACGCCACCGCGATGCGCGACTTCGCGCTGTCGGCCGGGCACTTCCGCCTCGCCAGCGGCGTCGCGCATGCGCCCGGCCCGGTGCGGGTCACCGTCGGGGTCGACCGCGCCGTGATCGAGGCGCCGCAGGTCTATCTCGCCAAGGTGCTGCGGGTGCTGGGAGACTACGGGCGCCGCTTCGGCCCCTACCCGTGGCGCGCCTTCACCCTGGCGCTCACCCCCGGCCTGCCCGGCGGGATCGAGTACCCCGGCCACGTCATGCAGGGCCCCGGGACCCTCGGGCCGGTCACCAGCCACGAGCTCGGCCACCAGTGGTTCTACGCCCTGGTCGGCAACGATCAGGGCCGCGATCCCTGGCTCGACGAAGGCCTCGCCAGCTACGCCGAGGCACGCTTCGACGGCGCCCTCGGCTACTTTCAGCGCTACCCGGTGCCGACCCAGGCGCACGGCCGCCTCGGCGCGCCGATGACCTTCTGGAGCGCGCACCACTCCAACCAGTTCTACTTCGCCGGCGTCTACGCCCAGGGCGTCCAGGCGCTCGCAGCGCTCGGTGATCCGGCGCGGGTCGACTGCGCCCTGCGGGTGTACGTCGCCCAGGAGGCGTATCGTCTGGCGCGCCCCTCCGATCTGATCCGCGCCGCCGCCGCCGTGGTGCCCCGTGCCGCGGCCGTCTTGGCCGGGTTCGGGGTCCGCTGACGTCGGGTTCGAGGCTCGACAAGCGGAGCGAGGGGGCATACAATTCGAACAGATGTTCGAAAGCTGTGTGAATGCAGGCAAGCGATACGGCAATCTCTGCGGCAATGAGGAGTCATCATGGAGCAGCTCGGTCTGCTGGCGATCGAGCCGGGCAGCGAGGTGAAGGTCCGCGGTGCGAGCGCTGGCCAGACTGGCGTCTGGAAGGTCCTCGGTCAGGTTCCCAACTCAGGAGCTGACGACCCCGCCTGGGACGTCACCAACGTACGCAGCGGCCGGCGCCGCATCTTCCGCACCTCCCAGCTGGTCGTCCAGCGTCCACCCCGGCGGGCCGCCACCGCCAAGCGGTGACGGGGGTGCGGGCCAAGCGCTGAGCGCCGCGCACGGGCACGCCGTCTCCCCCCGGTGTGCCCGTGCCGGGCCCAGCCCCATCCCGGGGACGGGCGCCTTCGGGGAGCGCACGTCCCCGGACCAACACCCGCACCGTCCCGGCGCCAGAAGCCCACCCTTCGCGACGCGCTGCGCCTGGCTCCCTACGGCCCGGCTGGTCGCTTTCGCCTCCTGGCGCCGGGACGACGGCCGCCTGCTCACCGCCCCTCATCACCCTTCACGGTGCGGCGTGCCCGGCGGCGCGCCCATCCGGCTGGACCGCACGCCGTGCGCGCTCCAGCACAGCCGCCGGGGTGTCACCGACGCGACCGCGCACTGGCGCCCAGAAGTCGTCGCCTGGTGGCGCCTCCACCTGAACACGGCCGACGGTCCCAGGCGAGGCCGCGTCGAACGCCAGCCGCCACGCGTGCAGGCAGGTGCGCGCCCCACCCTCCGTCCCGAACAGCGGGTCACCTTCGAGCGGGTGGCCGATCCACGCCAGATGCACCCGGATCTGGTGGCGCCGCCCGGTGACCGGCTCGACGGCGAGCAGGGTGTGGCGCTCGTCCTCCCAGACCTTGGCGAAGGTCGTGGACGCCGGGTAGGTCCGGGTCGCCGTGAATACTTCGGCGGGTGGGACCGACCAGCGGCCCCGCGCGGGCTCGGCGACGATGCTGCCGCGCGGCGCCGCCACCCGCACCCGGTTCTTGCGGCCGACGCTCAGGGGCAGCTCGATCCTGCCGCGGGCGGGAAGCCCGCCTGAGCGGGCGATCGCCAGATACAGCTTGCCAATCGAGCGCCGGGAGAACTGCCGGGTCAGCTCCGCGTGCGCCCACGGCTCCTTCGCCAGCAGCACCGCCCCAGAGGTCTCCTTGTCGATGCGATGCACCGGCCGAAGCCACTCACCCGCCGCCCGCGCCAGCGTGACCAGGTCGACGCCGTGACGCTCACCCACCACCGAGATCCCGGCGGGCTTGTTCACCACCAGCGCCGCCGCGTCCTCCCAGAGCGCCGCCGCCTCCCGGACCTTGGCCCAGTCGACCGCGGCCCAGTCGCTCACCCCGCCCCCGCCCACGCTGTCACTGCGCTCCTAGATGTCCTCCATGCCGCCAGGGTAGCCTCGCGCGGGCGGCGCTGGGGACCCGGGTCCTGCCAGAACCCCGGCCAACAGGGCCGCTCACTGGGCGCGAGCCCGTGCTTTCCTGGGGTATCGAACGACGTTCAACGCTCCGGAGAGGAACTGCTGCCCGACATCCTCGACGGCAGGTTCGAATCCGGTAGAGTCTTCGGCCGGGTCGTGCGCCTCGACGAGGTGCCCGACGGCTACCGGGCGATGAACGACCGCGAAGCGATCAAGGTCATGATCGAACCTTGCGGCGCCTTGCTCTGAACCGAAGCCACACCGCAGACCAGCCACACCACAACCAGGAGAACGACATGCAGCGCACCGCCAACTCCATCGAAACCACGGCCGGGCCGAGCGAGTGGTTCACCGGCGCGGTCTACATCGACGCCGTCACGACGCCATCAGGCCCCTCGCGCCTGAGCGCAAGCAGCGTCCATTTCACCCCGGGCGCCCGGACGGCATGGCACAGCCACCCGAACGGCCAGACCATCTATGTCACCGAGGGCATCGGCCTGGCGCAGGGCCGAGGCGGCCCGATCGAGGTGATCCGCCCCGGTGACCGCGTCTTCTTCCAACCCGGCGAAGACCACTGGCACGGCGCCACCCCCAACCGCTTCATGAGCCACCTCTCGATGGTCGAAGTTGACGACCACGGCGACAGCGCGACCTGGGGCAACCACGTCACGGACGAGGAGTACAACGGCGCGCCGGCGTCATAGCCGCCCGCGAACGCGTCGGCGGGGCAACCAGCCAGAACATAAAGGGCATAAAGGGTATAATGGGCATAAGACGAAGTGCTCCTACCCCGAGGCGCGGCCCCGCCTCCAGGCGGGGGAGGGCCGCGTCTGCTCGCTCCTCGCTCCTCGCTCCTCGCTGTCGTTGGTGAGCGTCTGCGTGACGCGCGCCCGCAGGTCGGCCTGGTCGATCCCTGCCAGGGCGAGCGGGGCTCGGCGGTGGGCGGATCGCTTGATGATCGAGCCCGACCGAGGTCAGCGCCTGACGGGTGGCGGGTTCCCGCCCGGCGATGATCGCGTGGAGGTGGTTGTCGAATGCGGGCATCGTTTCGTCAGCGCCTCCGTAGCTTGACGCCAGCGGCTGTAGAGCGCCAGGAGAATGTCAGTAGCCGCGCAAGCAGAATGTCAGTGCAGCTTGCTGTGGTCGCCGACCACGAAGGGTGACCGCCGATACATGGTGCGGCGGCGACGGTCATCGGCGACTGGGTCATGCCCGCCCTCCACCGCTGCGTGCACGGCGACCGCACCTCGACCAAAGGCCGCCAGTCCACAGCGAGGCGGCGGAGAGGTGACACCGAGGCTGAGCCGATCGCTGTCGGGGACATAGCCTGCATACCGAGCCCACCATGGTGGGCCGGAGTGCGTCAGACATTGCGCTGGTGGACAAAACACCAGCGCCGGCGACGGTCATGCTCCAGCGAGACGGCGACGGGATGGTCGGTCTCTTGATGGTGTGCCTTGGCGTGCTGGTTGGGGGAGTCGTCGGAGCAGGCCACCCAGCCGCACGACAGACAGAGCCACAACTCCACCCAGCCGCATCCGCGCTCAAGGCACTCCAGACACTCGGTCGAGTGTGGCTTGATCCAGCGGGCGCCGGAGAGGTGATCGCATGGCCGGAGGTCGTCGAGGTCGCTCCGAGGTTGGGGTGCTCCTGGCATCGATTTCCCCGTACAGCCGTGCTGTGGGATATGGCCATCCTCAAGTGGACCCTCCCGGAGCGGGCGGGGAAATGGGCAAGCTGAGTTCAGCTCATCATGTGGCCTGATGAGCGACACACAGCGGATTCTACTGATGGGACGTCTGGACTTTCCTTGATCTGATTGGGAGACTGGTCATAGTTGAGGTGTCTCCGGCACCGAGCTGCAGCCGGGGGCGGCGTGCATGGAGCTTCGCCAGCTGCGCTACTTCGTCACCCTTGCCGAGGAGCTGCACTTCGGCCGGGCGGCCGCCCGTGAGCACATCGTCCAGTCGGCGTTGAGCCAGCAGCTGCAGCGGCTGGAACGTGAGCTGGGCGTGCTGCTGCTGGACCGCACGACCCACCATGTGGAGCTGACGGCGGCCGGGAGCGCCTTTCTGATCGAAGCGCGGCAGATCCTCGCCCACATTGAGCGGGCCGCGGTAGCCGCGCAACGGGCGGCCAGCTCATCGCCGATCCTGCGGGTGGGGGTCGTGGACGCCAGCTACGACTCGATGCCCCAGATCCTTCGCGAGGTCCAGCAGCGGTACCCCGAGGTGGAGATCCACCAGGTCGAGGCCGGGGTGCCGGAGCAGTTCCGGCTGCTGGCCGATGGGCGGCTGGACGTTGGGATCGGGCGGGCGTCGCTGGCCCCGCCGGCGGTGACCTCCGAGCTGTTCCGGCTCGACCCACTCGGCGTCCTCGTCTCGCAAGGTCACCGCTTGGCCGCCTTGCCAGGGGTTCCGGTGGCCACCCTGGCCACTGAGCCGCTGCTGTTCGCCGAGGAGCAGCGGGCTCCGGAGTTCAACCAGTTCGTGATCGAGCTGTGCCGATCGGTGGGCTTCACCCCCACGCTGTATCGGGGAACCGTCGAGAGCATCCGAGCGGCGATTGACCTCGTCGCGCAGGGACGCTGTGCGTCGTGTGCTCCGGCCTCGTGTGTGGCGGCGGTTTTGGGGTCGGGGATCGTGTGGCGGCCGCTGGTCGCGCCGGTATCCCGGTATCCGTGGTCGGTGCTGTGGCGGGCCGGTGACCCTTCCGAGTACGTCCGCGCGCTGGTCGTCTGCGCCCGCGCCCTGTCACAGGAGTTGGGCTGGCTGGAGCCGCCGAGCCAAGCGGTCGGGTGATGCCGGGCGCCTGTCGGCCATCAGCTGTGCTGATGAGCTGAACTCAGATTGGCCATTTCCGTGCCTCCCGTCCCACGGTTTGCTAGCGCCGTGGGCTCACACGCCCGGCCAGAGTGGCTGCGACAGCCGCAGCGGAATTGAGATCGTGGATATCGACCACGTCGCCAGTGAAGGCTTCCGGGTGGTGCAGCTGACGCCTCCCGGCTCGGAGCGCGCACACCCAGCGCCTTCCGGACTCGGCGTCATGGGCCAAAGGGAGCGAAACGCCGTCGTGGTGGCGGTGTAACTAGCGGCAGAGGCTCCCGATGTCGACGCGGAATTCTTCGATGTTGTGCCGGACGTGACAGGGACAACGAGTTGGGGCGTCGACGCGGAAGGGAATCGCTTTGTGTTCGGACTCACGCTCGACACCAACGGGAGGTTGTGATGAAACCAAACATCAATGACGTATCGAAGCTGCCTGACCTGCAGAGCGCTCTGACGGAACGGAACATTTCCGCCACCGCGATCGCCACGCTAGAGAAGGCGCTGAAGCGTGGCATGTCGTTCGAGCGGCCCGAGGATCTCGCCATCCTCGACATCGCCGCAGTCGATGCCAGTGCACTCGGCGAAGCCGTAGTGTTCGGGCCCGCGACCACGGCCGCCTCCAACGTCAAGACGGTCGAGTACCAGTTCAATCCGATCGGCGATCGAGACGCCTTCGTCGACTACCAGCTAATCGTTCGGTTCGTGAATGACATGGGCTTCATGATCGAGGAGGCGTACCCGATCGAGGACGACAGTCCGGTGCTCGTGGACTACGACCTCGCGGCGATCCGCGCGGGCAGCCGGGTGGCGCTCCATGTGAACACCGCCACGGGAAGCCGCGCGAAGCTGAAACTCCAGGACTCGGCCGACGGCGCAGGGGACGTCGTGGAGGTGGCCTCGACGGATCTCGCGAACGGCGTGCTCGACGTGAACGTCGAAGCGCGGACCGTGGTGCCGAACCCGACCCTGGCGGCGACGTATCCAGTCAAGGGGAAGGTGATCTCGAACAAGGGGGACGCAAAGCTCGACGGGTACCAGGTGGTCTTGTTCGCGGCGACGAACCCGAGCAGCACGGAGCCCGACTTCGCGGCGGTAGCCGTCGCGCATACCGAAACGAACGGCAACTTCGTCACGACGCCGCTGCTGTTCGAGCACGCCGAGGACATCAACCACGTCACGGCGGCGAAGGCGGCGGTGAGCACGGGGAACTTCAGCACCAAGGTGCCCGTCCGGCTGGTCACCACCCCCGAGACCACCACGACGCCGCTGACGTCGAGGATTCCCGACCGGGTGATCCTCGTCATCGACGAGGGCACGGACGGCGCGAGCGCCGCCGCGGCGGCCGACTGCGGGTGCAACGACCTGAACCTCCTCGACAAGAAGGTCCTCGAGGAGTACAGCTACTACTCGGTCGTCCGCACGAGCGAGCCGTCGATCATCGCGGACGTGCTCGAGGACGAACGGCAGGTCGACCTGCAGGACATCTACGGCGTCCCGCTCGTTGTGCCGCTCAGCGTGTTCCAGAAATATCACGAGATCGAGAGCCGGCAGATCAAGCTGGCGAATTTCGCGGCGCTGCCTGCGGCGGTGGTCGCGGCGCCGGCGTCGGGCGCCGAACCGACGCTGATGCGGGCCGCCATGGCGACGCCCGCCACCTCCGCGGCGAAGGTGACGTTCAACCAGGACCTGCTGAACAAGCTCCTCATCGACCACAAGGTGAACGAGGTCATCAAGGGTACGGCGGAGCCGGTGTTCCGTGGCAGGACGCACCTCAACCAGACGCACCAGATCGACTGGGACGATACGCCGACGATCTATCAGGCGGCGAGCATCGCACACGGCCACCTGCTGCACTTCAAGCAGGAGTGGATGCCCGACGGCTACTCGATCGGCGACCTGATGTACTCGCTCCCGCTGGCGTCTGGCCAGAAGAAGCAGATCGCCGTGCTCGACTGGGAGCGCCGCGAGAGCGCGGGGAACTCGCAGTCGCTGGACTACGAAGAGACGTTGAACAACAGTCTCGTGCGCGACCGCGACATCAATGAGGTCGTCTCCGGCACGCTCACCGAGAACATCCGGGGCAACTCCAAGGCCTCCACCGGCGGCATCGGGTTCGGCCTGGGCAGCTCGGTGATGGGCATCATCCCCGGCGTCGGCACGTTCGGCAGCCTGCTCGGCATCAGCGGCGGCGCGAGCAGCGCGTCGTCGAACGCAAGCCAGAGCGCGACGCGCGACATGACGGCGAGCAGCCTGCAGAGCATCAGCGACCGGACGCAGCAGGCGGCCAGCGTGGTGCGCTCGCAGCGGGCGACGGTGGTGCAGACCGTCAGCCAGGGAGAGCGGCTCCAGGCGACCGCGGAGTCGGTGGCCAACTACAACCACTGCCACGCGATCACGATCCAGTACTTCGAGGTGCTGCGCCACTTCACGGTGCGCAACCGGCTGGCCGGGGTGCAGGAGTGCCTGTTCGTGCCGCTCCAGATGACGCGCTTCGACCTGGAGAAGTGCCTCCGGTGGCGCAACTCGCTCGAGAAGCACGTGTTCCGGCCCGAGCTGCGCGGCGCGTTCGACGCCGTGGCGCGGATCCATAAGGAGAAGGAGAGCCCGTTCGAGAACTACTACGACAGCATCGGGTTTCCACGCAGGAACTTCGCCGAGCAGGCCATCACCTCCTACCTCGGTGAGCTGTTCATGGAGTTCTTCTTCTTCAACACCAACGAGGCGAAGATCGACGACGCGATCGTCGCCTTCTATTCCTTCTTCGGGATCTCGCTCGACGCCTACCGCGACAAGAAGCTCACCGACGAGGAGCTGGCGAATCATGTTGGCCCTCGGGCGATCGAGTACCTGCTCGACGCGTTCACCATCGAAACCGACAAGGGCGTCGACCTGAAGCTCGACCTGACGCTTGTGTCGACGTTCCGACAGAGCGTGCCGCTGCGGATCTCGCTGCGGCAAAGCGCCAACACGCCGCGCGACATCCCGCGCGACCGCATCGACGCGATCTCGGTCAAGCTGGACTTGGGCAGGCTGTCGCCCGAGGTGGCGAACAACCTGGCGCAGTTCCAGAGCAAGTACATGAAGATCCGGCTGCGGACGGGGACCCTCCGGTATCGCAGCGACAACTCGGCGGGGACGCTGTTCGACGGACGGATCGACAACGACATCTTCGCCGGGAGCGACGGGGCGTACTTGTCGGCCCCGCTCACCCGCGAGGAGCTGCGCAACCCGCGCGGCGAGGACGTCGACGCGGCGAACAACCTGATCCACCACCTGAACGAAAATCTCGAGTACTACAACAAGTGCCTGTTCTTCGACTTCACCCCCGAGCGGCGGTTCATGCTGCTCGACGGGATCATCGCGCCCGCCAAGGCGAACGGGCGCAGCGTGGCCTCGGTGGTGGAGAACCGCGTGATCGGCATCGCGGGGAACTCGCTGATTCTGCCCGTCGCGCCGGGCTATCAGCTCGACCCGACGATCGACGACACGTTCGACCTGTTCGCGCAGTACTACCACGAGGATCCCGATCCGCTCCGCATCAGCATGCCAACGAAGGGGGTCTACGCGGAGGCGGTGATGGGCAAGTGCAACTCGTGCGAGGAGAAGGACGAGAGCCGCTTCTGGCGCTGGGAGGAGTCGCCGATCCCGGACAGCCCGACCACGCAGATCCTGCCGCTGAACACCGACACACGACGCGCCGACCCGGGAAACCTCCAAGCGAAGGACTTCCCAAACCCGGTGGTGAACATCCAGAACGCGCCCGGCATGCCCGACCCGACCGGGCTGCAGAACCTGCTCACGCTGATGGGCAAGGGCGACGCGTTCCGCGACGCGACGGGGCTGAACCAAAACCAGCTCAACGCCCTCGCCTCGTACCAGAAGGCGCTGGACACGGCGCAGAGCTTCGGCCACGAGGCGGCGGAGTTGGCGAAGGTCGCGGCCACGGTGCAGATGGCGAAGGACGCGCAGAAGAGCGGCTCGCTCTCGAACGAGGACGCGAAGACGATCGTGAAGCAGCAGCTGGCCCCCGATCCGCAGAAGGAGCGCGAGGAGGCGGCGAAGGACGTTTCGGCGATCGACTCGGCGAAGCAGCACGACCAGGTCGACGAGAGCCAGGCGAGAGGCATGACCGAGGATCGGCTCCGCAAGCAGCAGAGCACCACCAAGTCCGCGCCGCCCGCGACACCGAAGCAGGGGAAGCGGAAGTTCCATCTCATGCTGATCATCAGCGACTTCCAGGAGCGGCCGCTGGTCGGCACGTGGGTGCTCAACTTCGGCTCGCTGCGGGACGAGACGTTCGAGTCGACCGACGGAGCACCCGTTGAGTTCGACGTCGAGCTGGATACCTCCCGGGACAACCCGTTCTACCTCAAGGGCAACCCGTACCTCACAGGGATGTCGTTCCCGCCCGATTCGCAGAACTACTATCACGCCATCATGTTCACGCCGACGATCGGGACGAGCGATAACATCACGATCGAGCTCGCGCAGCGGCGCACTCCCCAAGTCGTGGTGGATGCGCACACGACGAGCGAATCCGACGTCAAGCTGCACGCCGTCGCGACCGAGTTCGGCTCGTCGGTCGAATCGAGTGGCGAGAGCGGGCTCCTCGCCGGCCTGTTCGCCAAGATAAGCGTCAAGGGCACCATCACCGCGAAGCGCGTCTTGACCGACTCCGACGCCACTGGCACGGGTTCGAGCGACACGCACTCGATCTCCTATACGGTCATGGTTCCCGCGCGCCGGCTAGCGCACCTGCAGCACGGCCAGCCTGCGGACGACATCAATCTCAACGAGTGAGGTCGCCGAACGCAGGTGACACCGCGAGCTCCCACCGTCCGAACGGAGCGCCTGGCGGGTCCGTTCGGACGTGGCGGCCATCCGGCCGCGTTGTCCCGCCGCCGACCGGGCTGCAGGTGCTAGGAGGCCCCTGAACAAGGGCCGATCTCGCGCCTCGCCGACTATAAAACCGCAGGTCAGCGCGTTGGGGCCTGGGTCGCAAATGGATTATTCAGGGGTCTCCTAGTGTCCTGAGTTATTGATTAGTTGAAGATATCTGGCGAGGTTGTCGAGGATCTCGTCAGCGGTCTTGGTCCATACGAACGGCTTGGGGTCATCGTTCCACGCCTTGACCCAGGCGGCGATGTCGGCTTCCAGCTCGGCGACGCTGCGATGGGCCGAGCGGCGCAGCTTGCGGTTGGTCAACTCCGCAAACCACCGCTCCACCAGGTTCAGCCACGAGCTGTAGGTCGGGGTGAAGTGCAGGTGGAAGCGGGGATGGCGCACAAACCACCGCTTGATCTCCGGGGTCTTGTGGGTCCCGTAGTTGTCGCAGACAAGGTGCACCTCCAGCGCGGCGGGCACGGCTGCGTCGATCGTCTTCAGGAACTTCAAGAACTCCTGGTGGCGATGGCGGCGGTGCATCGAGGAGATGACTGTGCCGCTGGCCACATCCAGCGCCGCGAACAGGCTGGAGGTGCCGTTGCGGACATAGTCGTGGGTGCGCCGCGCCGGGGTCGTCGGCAGGATCGGCAAGCTCGCCGCGGTGCGGTCCAGCGCCTGGATCTGCGACTTCTCGTCCACGCACAGCACCAGCGCGGCCTCCGGCGGGTCCAGGTACAACCCGACCACGTCTCGGACCTTGTCGATGAACTGCGGGTCGGTCGACAGCTTCCAGGTCTCCACCAGGTGCGGCTTGAGGCCAAACGCCCGCCAGATCCGCGACACCGCGGTCTGGCTCATCCCCACCCGCCTGGCCAGCTGCCGGGTCGACCAGTGCGTGTCATGGTTGGGCGGCGGCTCCTCCAGTGTCGTGGTGATCACCCGCTCGACCTGCTCGTCGGTGATCATGCGGGGCCGGCCCGGCCGGGGCTCGTCCGACAGGCCCGCCAGCCGACCAGCCACAAACCGGCCGCGCCACTTGGTCACCGTCTGTGGCCAGATCCCCAGCCGCTCAGCGACCGCCTTGTTGGTCGCGCCTTCGGCGCAGCCGAGCACGATCTTGGCGCGCAACGCCAGCGCCTGCGCGGTCGTCGCGCGCCGCGCCCAGCGCTGGAGCGTGCGCCGCTCGTCCTCGGTCAGGGTCAATGGCGCCTTGGGGCGCCCTCGCTCAGCCATGCTCAGAGCCTACCATGATTACTCATCGAACTAATAACTCAGGACACTAGACGGCTCCGCGGCCAGCCAGCTGGCGTTCGCGTCGCCTGTGAGAGGAACATGACGGGCTCCTTGGCGGGTTGGGTCAGTGCGACACGCGAGGTTCATGCCGGTCGGCGCGCCGCAGTAAATGCCGGGTTTACTGCGGTAGACTCCTCCATGACCAGGGCGGGCGTCTGTGACTTTCAGAGCTTTACAGCGCTGATCCTTGGGCGTTACGTGACGCGGTGCGACACGGTGTCCGGTCTTGGTTTGGGCTGGGAAGTAGAACTCCGTGTGAAATCCTGTTCGGCAGGCGTCTTTGTAGTCGGCCAGGATTCTCCGGTCGCTGCTCCGCTGGCTTCGATAGCCGCAAGGAGCTGGGAAAACCCGCGAATCCGCTAGCCGTCGGTGTCCGCGCTTGGAGGGGATTGCCGCCGGCCTGGGCCTGGGGGCTGTCGTCTTGGCCGGCGCCAGGCTGAGGTCGGTGCCTAGGTGGTTGCGGGGGCGCGGTTGTCAGGCGGGGACGGTGCTGGTGAGGTCGGCGGGGTCGGGGTGTCCGGAGTGGTAGAGCAGGGCGGTGAGCAGTGCGCCGGCGGTGAAGATGGCGGTGGCGGTCCAGTAGGCGGTGGTGTAGCCGTGGACGGCGGCGTGCTGCTGGAGGGCTGGGGTGATGGCGGCGTGGAGGCGCAGGTAGCTGGTGGTGGCGCCGGCGGCCAGGGTGCTGAGGAGGGCGATGCCGACGGCGCCGCCGGCTTGCTGGGTGGTGTTGACCAGCGCGGATCCGACGCCGGTGTCCTGGCCGCGGAGCCGGGCGGTGCCCAGGCTGATGGCGGGGGCGAAGATCAGGCCGAGGCCGAGGCCGAGGATCAGCAGCGGGCCGAGGACGGCGGCGGGGTAGCTGCTGGTCACGGTCAGGCGGGTCAGCCAGGCCATGCCGGCGGCGCTGGCGAGCATGCCCAGCGGCAGGGTCAGCCGCGGCCCGATGCGGGTCAGCAGCACGTTCGCGCCGAGAACCGAGCCGGCGATGGTGGTGGCGACCATGGGCAGGAACGCCAGCCCGGTGCGGACCGGGGTGTAGGCCTGGACGGTCTGCAGGTAGTAGGTCAGGAACA
>WNGD01003561.1_pt1 | contig 15675 bp, 16 predicted proteins | sample 5400671 | NCBI WGS metagenome assembly WNGD01 (sample SAMN13153369, study PRJNA577476) | soil metagenome | isolation source: 40 cm soil or saprolite under grassland replicate 2 | place: USA:California | collected 2016-06-15 | reverse complement strand
CTAGAGGTCAGCGACACCGGAATCGGGATCGCGCCAGCGGAGCAGCGCCACCTCTTCGAGCGTTTCTTCCGCGCGTCGGCGGCCTCTGACCGGCAGATTCCCGGCACCGGCCTGGGCCTCTACATCGCGCGTGCAATCGTCGAAGGACACGGCGGCTCGATCGCCGTCCGCAGCGAACCTGGTGAGGGAACCTCGTTTTGTGTCGAGCTGCCGGCCGGGGCACGCAAGTGAGTGGGCGGCGGCTGATTCTCATCGCCGACGACGACGAGGACATCCTCGCGCTCGTCAAGGCGGTGCTCGAGCGCTCTGGTCACGAGGTCGTGGCGGTGGGCGACGGGGCGGAGGCGCTCGCCAGCGTTCGGACGCGCAGGCCCGATCTCGCCGTGCTCGACATCGCGATGCCACACGTCGACGGCCTGGAGGTGCTGCGCCGTCTGCGCGCCGATGCGGAGACGACCGCGCTGCCTGTCGTGCTGCTCAGCGCACAGGCACAGGAGGCCGACGTCGAGCGAGGTTTCGCGACCGGTGCGAGCGCGTACGTGAAGAAGCCTTTCAGCCCACGCGAGCTCGCAGCCCGCGTTGCCGAGCTGTTGCCCTAGAGGGCTGATGCGAAATTCGGCCGACGTCGGGGGCGCTCCAGACCAAGCCGGGCAGTGCGGTCGTTCGCGGTGCGTAGCGGCGCTACGTGCCGCGGGCGAGCGTGCTGATCCGGCGCCGTGTCTGGTGCGTCATCCGGCCCGGCGGAATTTCACATCAGGCCTCTAGTCCGGTCTGTACCGGTAGCCGAAACCCCGAACCGTTTCGATCGGGGCTCCCGCGGGATCTTCGGGAGCCAGCTTGCGGCGCAGGTACCCGACATAGAGCTTCACCTGGTCACCCGAGACGCCGTATGCATCGCCCCAGACGAGCTCGAGCAGTTGTTCGCGGGACAGAACCTGGCGTGGGTGGCGGACGAAGGCCGCGAGCAGCCTGAACTCGAGCGGCGTGAGCGAGACGGCCTCCCCGTCGAAGATGACCGCACGCTGCGCGAAGTCGATCGTCAAGCGATCGTCGAGGTAGTGCTCCTGCTGCCGGCCCGCCTCTCGGCCGGCGCGTCGCAGCAGTGCCTGAACGCGCGCCAGGAGCTCCTGTCTTCCGAACGGCTTGACGACGTAGTCGTCGGCACCTGCCTGGAGGCCGCGTACTCGCTCGAGCTCCTCTCCGCGCGCGGTCAGCATCAGAACCGGCACTTCACTGAGGTCCCGGATCCGTTCGAGCGTCTGCCAGCCGTCGAGATCGGGCATCGAAACGTCGAGCACGACGAGATCGGGAGGAGTCTTGTGCAAGGCCCTGAGGCCGGAGCGCCCGTCCTCGGCCTGCTCGACGGACAGCCCAGCGCGCTCGAGTAACTCGGTAACGAGGCCCCGGATGTCGGCATCGTCGTCGATCACGAGTACGCGGGCGGCATTCATACCCTTCTCATACTTGCGCGAAAGCGGGTTCCCTACCAACTCGGCCGACACTGTTGTCATGGCACGGATCCTGATCTGCGAGCCCAATCCTGACCTCAGGGTCCTGCTAGAGACCGTCGTCAGGAGGGCCGGCCACGAGCCGGTCGGTCACGGCGAGCTGACCAGCGACGACGCGCCAGCGGTGATGATCCTCGAGCCGGCCTCTGCGGACGGCCTGGCTGCGGCAGCCGGGCTACGTCGCCGGCTCGAGGATCTCCCGATCATCTGCACGAGCATCTCTCCGCCGAGCGACGAGACTCGCGCACTCGGCCCCATTGCGCACCTGCTCAAGCCTTTCCGGCTTCGCGACCTCGAAGCCGCGATCGTCTCGGCACTCGCACTGGCTTAGTGGCTCTGAGCCACTAAGTCCTACGTCTCGGCGTCCTTGGCCGGGAAGATCACGGTCGGCACCTCTTCCTCGGCAGGGTCGACGTCGCGCACGACGACGTCGAGCACGGTGACGAGGACTGCCACCAGCGGAACGGCGAGCACGACCGCGAAGCCGCCGAAGAGGATTCCCACGGCGGTGACGGAGACGAGGACGAGGAGTGGCGAGAGGCCGACCGCCTCCCCGAGCACGCGCGGCACGATCAGGTAGTCCTCGAGCAGCCGCACCACGAGCACGCAGATTCCGGCGGCCAGCGCGATGTGCCAGGAGGCAGTCGCTCCGACGGCGATCGCCAGCGCACCCGCGGAGATCGGCCCGATCACCGGGACGATCTCAACCACCCCGGCAAAGGCTCCGATCAGGATCCAGTACGGCTCTCCGACCGCCCAGAACCCCAGCGACAACACGGTTCCGACGAGCACGATCAGGAGCGCCTGACCCCGCACGAAAGCGCCGAGCTTGAGATCGATCAGGTCCCAGGTGTCGCGCACCTTCTTTCGCTTCGGTCGTGCTAAGAGCGAGGCGACGAAGTCGATGGCGCGGGCGCGCTCGAAGATCCAGTAGGCGGCCGCTGCGAGGACGAAAAGGATCCCGAGGATGACCTCGAAGACCTTGAGCGTCACCTGCACCGCGGGATCGAGAAGTTCGCTTGCGGTAGGCACTTTGCGCAGGCGTTTGTCGATCGCGTTGAGCACTTCGTGCTTGATCCCCGTCGAGCGCTCGGCCTCCTGATGGATCTGTGCCTTCGTCGTTCCCCCCAGTGCGCTTTGCACCTGATCGACTGCGCGAGGGACGACCATCCAGAGTGCGAACGCGATCACGCCGATCAGAACGGCGTAATGGATGAGGAGACCGAATCCGCGGGGGACGCCGGCCCGGGCGAGCCTCTCGATTCCGGGACGTAGCGCTGCGGCGAGGATGAAGGCCAGGAAAACAATGGCGAGGACGAGCTTCAGCTTCCAGAGCGCGAGCGCCGCCGCGACGATCGCGATGACGATCAGCGTCGAGAGAGCTACGCGTTCCGCTGTTTGCTTCATGACCAGGGATCCTTCGCCGTCCGCCGAAAGCGGCAAACGCAATGATTACTTCAGGGTCGGAACGCATCTGCCTCGACGAGCGGCGACATGCAGTCGTGCTCGCCGGGCCGTTCGTGCGCGGGCTCGGGCTCGCGGTCGTCGGCCTCGGCTGCATGGTGATCGGCTGGCCGGCTTCGATCGCAGGTGTCTTGCTTCAAGCTGCGGGCGCTCTGATCGTCCTTCGGGCCGTCTGGGCGTGGGAGCGAACGCGTGTCGTCCTGACGACCGAGAAGCTGTTCGTCGTCCACGGGACCTTCCACCGCCGCGCGGCGGCCGTACGCCTTTCGCGACTGGGGGCGGTAGAGATCGAGCAGACCCTGGCGGGGCGGTTCATGGGCTACGGGACGATCGTCGCCGGCGAGCTCGAGATCGATTACGTGCCCAAGCCGCGACGGGTCTACGGCCTGGTCGAGCGGCTCAGCGGCTGAGTCGTTTCTCCGCTCCCCGAGCGGGTTTGCCGAGCGCCTGACGAACACTTGTTCGATCCGATCCGCCGAGCTAGACTGGGCCGGTTATGGCGCAAGAAGAGCTCGTCGTCCACGGCGCCCGGGAGCACAACCTCAAGGACATCGACGTCCGGCTGCCCCGGAACAAGCTGATTTGCATCACCGGGCTCTCGGGCTCCGGCAAGTCGTCCCTGGCCTTCGACACGATCTACGCGGAAGGCCAGCGCCGGTACGTCGAGAGTCTCTCGGCGTATGCGCGCCAGTTCCTGCAGATGATGGAGAAGCCCGACGTCGACTCGATCGAAGGGCTCTCGCCGGCGATCTCGATCGACCAGAAGACGACCTCGCGGAACCCGCGCTCGACGGTGGGAACGGTCACCGAGATCTACGACTACCTGCGGCTCCTCTATGCCCGGGTCGGCCGGCCGCACTGTCCTGTCTGCGGGAAGCCGATCACGGGCCAGAGCCAGGAATCGATCGTCGACCAGATCCTCCAGCTGCCGGAAGGGACGAAGTTCACCGTCAACGCGCCGGTCGTCCGCGACCGCAAGGGTGAGTACAAGGACGTCTTCGAGGAGTTGCGCAACGAGGGCTTCACGCGGGTGAAGGTGGACGGCGAGCAGCACCTGCTCGAAGACGAGATCCCGCTCGACAAGAAGTACAAGCACACGATCGAGGTGGTCGTCGACCGGCTGACGATGAAGCCCGATCTACGCAGCCGGCTCGCGCAGTCGGTGGAGACTGCGGCGCAGCTGGCGGAGGGGCTCGTCGCGATCGATCTCGTCGACGAGGACCGGTCACTGCTCTTTAGCGAAAAGTTCGCGTGTCCTGATCACGGCGTCTCGCTTCCGGAGCTACAGCCCCGGATCTTCTCCTTCAACTCGCCTCACGGCGCCTGCCCGCGCTGCACGGGGCTCGGCGCGCAGCAGGAGATCGATCCGGACCTCCTCGTCCCCGACACCAGCCTGTCGATCTCGGAGGGTGCGCTGGTCCCGTGGTCCGTCGGCAACTCGGGTTTCTACGAATCGGTCATCCAGGCGATCGCCGAGCGCTACGAGATCCCGCTCGACGAGCCGTGGGAGAACCTCAGCGAAGAGGAGGAGGATCTCTTCCTCTACGGCACCGAAGGCGAGCGCCTGTACGTCAGCTACCGCAACCGGATGGGCCGTCGCCGCTCCTACATGCTCGCCTTCGAAGGCATCATCCCGAGCCTCGAGCGGCGCTACCGGGAGACCGACTCCGGGTCGCAGCGCGAGCGCATCGAGGAGTACATGTCATTCCGCCCGTGCCCGGTCTGCAACGGGGCACGCCTGAAGCCCGAGGTGCTCGCGGTCACGGTCGGCGAGAAGAACATCCACCAGTTCACGCAGATGTCAGTCACGCGCGCGCTCGAGTTTCTCGACCAGCTTCAACTCACGGAGACCGAGCAGCTCATCGGAGCGCGGATCGTGAAGGAGATTCGCGAGCGCCTGATGTTCCTCGACAACGTGGGGGTCGGCTATCTCCAGCTCGACCGGGCGTCGGCGACGCTCTCGGGAGGGGAGGCGCAGCGGCTGAGGCTGGCGACGCAGATCGGCTCCCAGCTCGTCGGCGTGTTGTACATCCTCGACGAGCCTTCGATCGGCCTTCACCAGCGCGACAACGACAAGCTGATCGGAACGCTGGAGCGGCTGCGCGACCTCGGCAACACCGTGCTCGTCGTCGAGCACGACGAGCAGATGATGCGCTCGTCCGACTGGCTCGTCGACATGGGGCCGGGTGCGGGGGAGCACGGTGGACACGTGGTAGCGGAGGGGACGGCGGCCAAGGTGGAGCGGACCAAGGGCTCCGTCACTGGAGAGTTCCTTTCGCGCCGGCGCGTGATTCCTGTGCCGCACCGCCGGACGGAAGAGCACGGGTCGTTCTGGGTCCGCGGCGCCACACAGCACAACCTGAAGGACATCGACGTGGAGTTCCCCGTCGGGAAGTTCGTCGTCGTCACCGGGGTGTCCGGGTCCGGCAAGTCGACGCTGGTGAACGAGATCGTCCTCAAGGCGCTGGCGAACAAGCTGCACCGGTACCGGACGAAACCGGGCGATCACGAGTCCGTCGAGGGCATCGAGGTCTTCGACAAGGTGATCGACATCGACCAGTCGCCGATCGGCCGTACTCCGCGGTCGAACCCGGCCACCTACACCAAGCTCTTCGACCACATCCGCGAGCTCTACTCGATGACACCAGAGGCAAAGGTGCGCGGTTACAAGCCGGGACGCTTCTCGTTCAACGTGCGGGGCGGGCGTTGTGAGACGTGCAAGGGCGACGGCCAGATCAAGATCGAGATGCATTTCCTGCCCGACGTGTACGTCCCGTGTGAGACCTGCAAGGGCGCGCGCTACAACCGCGAGACGCTGGAGGTGCGGTTCAAGGGGAAGTCGATCGCCGACGTCCTCGAGATGTCGGTCGAGGAAGCGCTGCAATTCTTCGCGAAGATCCCCAAGCTGCGGCGACGGTTGCAGACGCTGCACGATGTCGGGCTCGACTACATCAAGCTCGGGCAGCCTGCCACAACGCTCTCCGGCGGCGAGGCGCAGCGCGTGAAACTCTCGTCCGAGCTCTCGAAGATCGCCACCGGGAAGACGCTCTACATCCTCGACGAGCCGACGACCGGTCTGCACTTCGCGGACATCGAGAAGCTCGTCGACGTGCTGCAGCGACTCGTCGACGCTGGGAACACCGTCCTCGTGATCGAGCACAACCTCGACGTGATCAAGCAGGCCGACTGGATCATCGACCTCGGCCCCGAAGGCGGCGAGGCCGGCGGCGAGATCATCGCGGTCGGTACACCCGAGCAGATCGCCGAGGTCGACGAGTCGGCGACCGGACAGTTCCTCCGGCACGTTCTTCCCAAGGCTGCGGTGGCGGCGGCCTAGTGAGATTTGTGAGCGCTCGCGACCCAGCCGTCGGTTTATCGGAGGCCCGGGCGAAGCCCGCGCCTCCTTTTAGACGACGTCGCAAGCGACGCCGTAGTGCCGCTGCCTGAGGTGGTCGCGCGAGCGGACTCTCGCCGCGACGAGCGAGAGTGGTTCCTCCGGGCACTGCTCGTCCTGCACAGCCCACGACGAGTGTTCGCCGCCTTGCGCGACGACTCGGACGAGGCCGCTGAGGCACGCCAGGACGCGGCCGGCTCGATCGTCTGGCTCGCGGGAATCGCCGCCGTTCTGGCGACGACGGTCGCGAGCACTCTGCTTGACGACGTGGAGATCGACGGGACGCTGCTCATCGTGTGGGCGTTTCTCGCCGGCGGGCTCTACGGGTTCATCATCTACTTCGTGGTCGGAAAGGTGTTGCACGTCGCGCTCCGCAAGCTCGGAGGCCGTGGCAGCTTCCGACGGGCACGACACCTTCTTGCGTTCGCCGGCGTGCCGATTGCCCTCGCACTCGTCGTTTACTGGCCAGTCCGGATCGCAGTCTACGGCTGGGATCTCTTCCGGACCGGCGGCGCCGACGGCCAGGGCACGGGAAGCCTGTTCGCCTGGGCGTTCTACGCGTTCGTCGTGTGGGCGCTCGCGTTGCTCATCATCGGCGTTCGCACCGTGCACGGGTGGACTTGGAGCCGCTCGCTTGCGGGAGTCGGATTCGCCGCCGCTATTGCCGCAGGACTAGCTGTGGCGGTGAGTGTGCTCTACGCCCTCTGAGAACACCGCGAGCTCTTCGTCCGGCATCGCATAGGTGTGCTTGGTCTCGGGAAAGGCGCCGCGCTTCACGTCGTCGACGTAGTGGCTCAGCGCCGTGGTGATTTCCGGGGCGAGATTCGCGTATTGCTTCACGAACCGTGGTGCGTGGCCGTCGTAGAGCCCGATCAGGTCGTGCCAGACGAGCACTTGCCCGTCGCAGTCGGCGCCGGCGCCGATTCCGATTGTTGGAATCGACAGCATCGACGTGATGCGCTTGGCCACCGGAGCCGGAACCGCCTCGAGCACCAGCGCGAAGCAGCCGGCGGACTCGAGCTCGCGAGCATCTCCGACCAAAGCTCGGGCCTTCTCGGCGGAGCGGCCCTGCGCCTTGAAGCCGCCGAGCATGGTCGCGGACTGCGGCGTCAGCCCGATGTGGCCCATCACCGGGATGCCCGCTCCGACGAGTGCGCGCACCCGTGAGATCGACGGCCCGGCGCCTTCGAGCTTGACGCCGTCGGCGCCGGCGTCCTTGACGAAACGGATCGCGTTCGTGAGAGCGTCCTCGTCCGAGACCTGGAACGAGCCGAACGGCATGTCCGCGATCACGAGTGGGCGGCGCGCGCCGCGCGTCACTGCGCGGGTCAGCATCAGCATCTCGTCCATCGACGCCGGGACCGTGGAGTCGTAGCCGAGGACGACCATCGCCGCCGAGTCGCCGACGAGGATGACGTCGACTCCAGCTGCGTCGGCGAGGCGGCCGCTCGGCGAGTCGTAGGCCGTCACCATGGCGATCTTCTCGCCGCGCCGCTTGATGTCCCCGAGTTCGGGAAGCGGAAGCTTGCCGGGCCCGGGAGTGTTCGGAGCAGGCTTGCGCGGGCGTGTGGTCATTTCAAGTCTCCTTCGAGAATGATGTTGTCGATCAGGCGTGTGGAGCCGACCCGTGCGGCCGCAGCCAGGACACTGACCCCGTCGAGATCGAGCAGTTCGATGTAATCGGGCTCCAGCCCGTTGAGCGCGCGGCGGGCTGCAGCCACAGGGTCAGAGCCCTCGACATGCGCTGAGAGGCCGGCGTCGAGCGCACGCGGCAGAGCGAGTGCCTGCCGCCGTTCCTCGTTGGAGAGGTAGCCGTTGCGGGACGAGAAAGCCAGGCCGTCCACGTCGCGAACCGTCGGCACGATGCGAAGGTCGAGATCGAGGTTCAAGTCGCGAATCATCCGGCGCAAGAGGACGGCCTGTTGCGCGTCCTTCTGGCCGAAGTAGGCGACTTGCGGCTGCACGATGTTGAAGAGCTTCAAGCACACCGTTGCGACGCCGCGGAAATGACCGGGTCTCGCAGTCCCTTCGGAGCCAACCTCGTCGACGTCGACCCATGTCGCATGCCCGATGGGATACATCTCTTCCGCTGAAGGGGCGAACAGGATGTCGGCGCCTGCTGCTTCCGCAAGCTTCGCATCGCGCGCTTCGTTCCGCGGGTACCGCGAAAGGTCATCGTTCGGCCCGAACTGGGCCGGGTTGACGAACAAAGAGACGACCACTGTCTCGCACTCGTCGCGCGCGGCGCGGAAGAGTGCGAGGTGTCCTTCGTGGAAAGCACCCATCGTCGGCACGAGCCCGGTGCGGCCGCCGTCGTCAAGCGTCTGGCGTACGGCCTCGACCGTTCGCAACGTCTTCATCTCGCCGTCGCCTCCGCCAGCACGTCGTACAAGGGCTCGAGCTCCGGCCTAGCTGCACGGATTGCGCGCCTGTGCGCGTCCACCGTCTCCCAGTCCCCGCGTTCGATGGGCCCGGTCAGCTCGAAGCCGTTGTCGATCGTCCTGCGCATGAGCGGAACGAGCGCTTCGGGAGGAGCACCAGCCGCCTGGAAGAGCTCGGACGCCACCGCATGCAGCGTGACGAGATAGTTCGACGCGATCGCGGCGCCGGCGTGGTACAGCGGGCGCACGTCGTCGGCGAGCTCGAACGGCTTCAGCCCGAGGGTTTCCGCCAGCCAGAAACCGGCAACCCTGGCCTTTTCCGATTCGGCCGTCACAGCGGCCCAGGCTCCATCGAACTGCTCGGACCCGCGCGTGCGCGTGAACGTCTGAAGCGGGTGCATCGAGAAGCGGCGACGATGCGGCTCGAGCGCCGACAGAGGCGTCGCTCCGGAAACGTGCGCGACCCAGGGGCCCTCGTCGAGCGTGCTCGCGACTTCTGCGATAGAGGCGTCCGGCACGCAGAGGAGGACCAGTTGGCCCTCATCGACCACGGCAACCCCGCGCTCGCGCAACCGAGCGGAGACCGCCGAGCCGACGCGGCCGGAACCGATGACTTTGACGCTCTCGAACACTTGAAGCTCCAGTTCCGTAGCGGATACCGGGCACCGGAAGCGTACACGGGCAGTGCTACTCTGGCGTGCCTGTCGGGTCGTCGTCTCCTCCTGGGCCTAGCCGTACTCTTTGTGCTGGCAGCACCCGGTCAAGCGCGCGCGGCGATACCCCTCTCCGCTTGTCCGCAGGCCACGGACGGCGTCCAGTGCGGGACGGTCGAAGTCCCGTTGGATCGAAGTGGCGCCGTGCCGGGCACGATCCCGCTCCACGTCGAGGTACTGCCGGCGAGTGGTCTGCCGCGTGGGACGATGTTCCTGATCGCCGGCGGTCCGGGACAAGGATCGGCCGGTGCCTACAGTCTGGGGTCTGCGAACGCTGCCCAGGATATGCAGACGATGTTCCCGGGTTACACGCTCGTCGCGTTCGACAACCGAGGGACCGGGAAGTCCGGCCTGATCGATTGCCCGGGATTGCAGACGTCGACGCTGACGACGATCGAACAGGATGCTGCGCTCGCCCGCGACTGCGCAACGATCATCGGACCGGGACGACGCTTCTATGCGACCCGCGATCACGCAGAAGACATGGAGTCTGTGCGGGTTGCGTTGGGGATCGGGCGCATCGGGCTCTTCGGCGTGTCGTACGGAACCAAGCTCGCCATCGCTTACGCCCTGGCTCATCCCGACGCCGTCGACCGGATCGTCCTGGACTCGGTCGTCGCGCCGACCTATCCGGACCCGTTCGAGCGAAACGTCCTGCGAGAGATGCCGGGCACGCTCACTGCGTTCTGCGCGGGCGGCATCTGTCGCGGAGCGACTCAGAATTTCTCCGGTGACGTCGTCAAGCTCGCAAATCGACTCGAGGCTCATCCTGTGATGGGCAAGGTCATTGCGCCCAACGGGAAGTTGCGGGCCTTGCACATGAACGGTGAAGAGCTGATCTCGATGATCATCGATGCGGATCTCTCGCCCGGACTGGCCGCCGAGGCGCCGGCTGCGGTTCACGCCGCCTTGCTCGGCAACGCGCGTCCGTTGCTGCGGTTGTACGACCTCGATCTGCGGACGAGCATGCTGTCCGCGGAGGATCTGAGCTTCGGTCTCTACGCCGCGACGAATTGTGCGGACGGTGGCTTCCCATTCGCTCCGGATACTCCGCCCGCCGCGCGCCAGGCGATTCTCGATGCGACGGTCGGAGCGTTTCCACCCGGCAGCGTCGGGCCGTTCGGAAACTGGGCGGCCCGCATCGGCACCGCGTACTTCTGCGAGGAGTGGCCGACACCGACCGGGAACACGCCGCTCGGGCCGGGACCGCTGCCGAACGTACCGGTGCTCGCAGTGAACGGCGGCTTCGACCTGCGGACCCCGGTTGCGAATGCGCTCGCTGTGATCTCCCTGTTTCCGAAGGGCCAGTTGGTCACGGTGCCCGGAGTCGGACACAGCGTGTCCTCGGCGGACTTCTCGGGTTGTGCCGCCGACGCGATCAGACGCTGGATCCTCGGAACGCTCCCGAGCTTCCGGCAGGCGTCCTGTCCGCGAGTTCCGCCCGTGGGGAAGATCCTGGGGGCGTTCCCGGGTCGCCCGGCGAAGCCGAGCGTGCAGGCCACGTTGACTGCCGCTGCGAGGACTCTGCGCGAGGCGGAGTCGACCTGGCTGCAGATCGTGCTCTCGTCGACGTCGTTTGCTCCACGCGGCCTCTACGGCGGCAAGCTCGTCCCCTCGCAGCAGGCCCTGACGTTCACCTTGAGCCGTTACAGCGCGGTCAGCGGCGTCCAGTTGAGCGGGAAAGTGTCGTTCGTTCCGGGAGAATTGCCCCTGTCCTACAAGGGCACCCTGCGCGTTTCCGGGTCGGCGGCCCTCGGCGGCACGCTGAAATTCTCGAAGAACTCGGTCTCCGGAAGGCTCGGCGGGCGGGCGGTAAAGGGCTCGTACTAGCCGATTTGCCGCCCGTCCGGCGCTGCCCCTAAACTGCCCGAGCGATGCCGATGTACGAGTACGTCTGCATGAAGTGCGAGGAGCATTTCGAGGAGCTCGTCCGGGGAGACCAGGTCGTTGCGTGCCCGGAATGCGGCGCGACCAACGTCGCCCGGCAGCTCTCGACGTTCTCGATGGTCGGCACCGCCGGGCAGACCGGCGCATTCACCAGTGGCGGCGGCTGTTGCGGCGGAAGTTGTGGCTGCGGTCACTGAGCTGACCCGGGCCGACGAGCTGCGCGCCTTCGGCGAGGTCGTCGCGGGCTGTACGAAGTGTGCGCTCGCAGGAGGCCGCACCCAGGTCGTCTTCGGCTCGGGTGATCCGGACTCCGACCTGATGTTCGTGGGCGAAGCGCCCGGCTTCCACGAGGACAAGCAAGGAGTGCCGTTCGTCGGCGCAGCCGGGAAGCTTCTCGAGCAGCTGCTCGCCGGCATCGGCCTCTCGCGCGAGGAGGTTTACATCGCGAACGTTCTCATGTGCAGGCCACCCGGCAACCGCGATCCGCTGCCGGAGGAAATCCAAGCGTGCGAGTCGCACCTGTGGCGGCAGATCGAGCTGATCGAGCCCCGCGTCGTGGCCACGCTCGGCAACTTCGCGACGAAGCTGCTCTCGGGCCGGCCGACCGGGATCACGCGCGTCCACGGTCAGGAGCAGGAGGTGACGCTCGGCGGACGGCGCGTGCTGCTCTACCCGATCTACCACCCGGCTGCCGCGCTGTACACACCCCGCATGCTCGAGGTGCTCACGTCGGATTTCGCAAGGCTGCCCGAGCTGATGGGCCGCGAGGTTGCTCCGCCCGCGCCCGTCTACGTCCCACCGGTCGTCTCAGAGCCCGCCGTGCAGCTCGGGCTGTTCTGATCGAGACTCGTTCGCCGGAAGAAACCGAGGAGGTTGCCGCCGGCCTCGCCGCAGATCTCCGGCCGGGCGACGTCGTGACGGTCTCGGGCGAGCTCGGATCGGGCAAGACGACCTTCGTCCGCGGTGCGTGCCGTGCACTCGGTGTCGAGGGAGTGGTCACGAGCCCGACGTACACCATCGGTCACCGGTACAAGGGCCGCGTCGACGTGTCGCATCTCGATCTCTTTCGCTTTCGAGGCGTCTCTGCGGCGGAGTGGGGGGACCTCGAGCCGTACTTCGACGACGCGGTCGTCTTCGTCGAGTGGCCTGAGGCGGGAGAAGGGGTCCTGCCGAAGCCGCGCGTCGAGGTGCGGCTCGAACATGGCGACGAAGAAGGGCAGAGGCTTGTCACGATTCGGGACGATGCTGATCCTGGCCTTCGACACGGCGACTGACGTGGCGACGAGCGCGCTCGTCTTCGACGGTGAGGTGCTCGGGGAGCGGACGTCCCGCGCGGTCACGGTGCTCGAGGACGTCGACGCCTTGTTGCGTCAGGCAAGCGCGCAGACCCGCGAGCTAGACGGAATCGCCGTCGGGATCGGTCCGGGGAGCTTCACCGGCGTGCGCATCGGGCTCGCGACCGCCCGTGGGCTCGCGCTCGCGCTCGGCGTACCGGTCGCGGGCGTCTCGACGCTCGAGGCCCTCGCGGCCGGAGCGCCTGGTGCACTGCCCATCGTGGATGCGCGGCGAGGGGAGGTCTTCGTGCTGCAGGACGAGCCCAGGGTCCTGGCGCCTGCAGAGCTCCGGCCGGCTCGCGGAATGCTGTGCGTGGGCAGCGGCGCCGTCCGCTACCGGTCCGTTCTGGAGGCGGCCGGGGCCGAGATCCCGCCCGACCGGGACGAGCGCCACGTCCCCCGAGCGCGTTTCCATGCGCAGCTGGCCCGGGACTTCGGGCCGGCCGAGGCCGTCGAGCCGATGTACCTGAGAGTCCCGGACGCTGATAGAACAAGCAAATGAGTGCGACCGCGAATCGGCTGGACTTCCGTCGCCTCGAGCTTCGCGACCTGAATGCGATCGAGACGATCGAGCGGGACTCGTATCCGACGCCGTGGTCGCGGTCGATGTTTGCGGGCGAGCTCGCCAAGCCGTCCTCGATCTCGCTCGGCGCCTTCGAGCCGGACACGCGCGAGCTGCTCGGCTACCTGATCATCTCCCGCTATGTCGACGCGTGGCACGTGATGAACCTTGCAGTCGCCCCCGACCAACGTCGCAAGGGCGTCGCAACCGGACTGCTCGAGCGGCTCTTCGAGCTGACCGGCGGGGAGACGCGTCGCGGGTACACGCTGGAGGTCAGGGTGTCGAACGAAGTAGCGATCAAGTTGTACGAACAGGCCGGCTTCAAAGCGCGCGGAGTCAGACGCGGCTACTACACGGACAATCGCGAAGACGCGTTGATCATGTGGCGAGATCCTGAGCCACGTTCCGGTTGATACTCGGGATCGAAACTTCTTGCGACGAGACCGCGGCAGCGGTCGTCACACCAGACGGCCGGATCCTCTCGAACGTCGTCTCGTCGCAGGCTGATCTGCACGCCCGTTACGGCGGGGTCGTGCCGGAGGTTGCGTCTCGCCGCCACCTTGAGCTCGTCACACCTGTGGTGCAAGAGGCACTCGCAGGGGCGGAGATCTCGCTCGACGACGTCGAGCTCGTTGGCGTGACGACAGGACCTGGCCTGATCGGCGCGCTCCTCGTCGGTGTAGCTGCCGCCAAGGCGATCGCCTGGGCGCGGCGGCTGCCGCTTGCCGCGGTCGACCATTTGCAAGGCCACGTGGCCTCGCTCTATCTCGAGCCGGATCCCGTCGAGCCGCCGTTCCTCTGCCTGCTGGCGAGCGGCGGCCACACGCTGCTGCTCGACGTTCAGGATCGGAACAGCAAGCCCCGCGTCCTCGGCGCAACGCTCGACGACGCCGCGGGGGAGGCGTTCGACAAAGGAGCGCGCCTGCTCGGCCTCGGCTATCCCGGCGGCGCCGAGATCGATCGCATCGCGCGACAGGGTGACCCGAACGCATACGAGTTTCCGGTCGCTCGCGTTCCTGCGCTCGACTTCTCATTCTCCGGTCTGAAGACCGCCCTTCTGTACGCGGTCAGGGAGCTGTCAGCGGACGAGCTCGAACGCCGTCGAGCCGATCTGGCTGCGAGCTATCAGCGCGCGATCGTGCGCGCGCTCGCCGGGCGGACTCGACAGGCTGCCGAGCAGATCGACGCGACCAGGATCGCCGTGGTCGGGGGCGTTGCCGCCAACTCCGAGCTGAGGGCCGCTCTGCCCGAAGCCACTGCTGCGCCACTCGCGCTCTGCACCGACAACGCCGCCATGATCGCCTCGGCCGCGCGGTTCTCCAACCCCATCCAGTATCCCGGCTATCTTGGCCTCGATGCGTACGCGTCCACCGCGTGAGCCGTTCAACGCCCTGGTGCTCGCGGCTCTTGCGGTCATCGCCACCGCGGTCCTGATTGCCGCCGGAGGTGGCAGCAAGAACGTAGTCCAGCAGGGAGAGCCGAGCTGGCTGGGGCTCGCGGGAGCACAGCGACCCCGTGTCGCCGTCGGCCAGCGGGTCATCGTCCTGCTGAAAGCGCCGGCGCTGGCGGATCGCGTCGGTCGTGTCGGAGGCCTGGCCACGGACGAAGAGGAGCGGCGATGGATGCAGACCGCGCTCTCGTCGCAAAAGCTGCTCATCGCGCGCCTGCGCTTGGAGGGTGTCCTCGTCCAGCCCGAGTTCAGTTACACGCGCACGGTCAACGGCTTCTCGGCCGCGTTCGACGCGCGTGGCATCGCGCTGCTCGAGCGTGCGCCGGAGGTGGCAGGCGTCTATCCGGTGCGCGCCGCGTATCCGGCTTCGCTCAGCTCCCGGCTCCTGACCAGCTCCGAGTTCGGCGAGCGCCCCAACATCGGACTTTCCGACAAGGACGGCCGGGGCGTGACGATCGCCCTGCTCGACACCGGCGTCGATCGCGCTCAGCCCTTCCTGCGCGGCCGTGTCGCAAACGGCATCGACATCGTCGGCGGTGAAGCCGGCGCATTGGCGGCTGCGCGGCCTGACGAGCCCGCTCAACTCGAGCAGCATGGGACGGAGATGGCGGGCCTGCTCGTCGGCTCCGGCGGTCCCGGGGCGCTTGCTGGAGTCGCGCCCGGCGCAACGGTGCTCCCGATCCGCGTCGCCGGGTGGCAGCGGGACGCGACCGCGAACTGGGCCGTCTATGGACGCACGGACCAGGTTCTCGCCGGCTTGGAGCGCGCCGTCGACCCGAACGGCGACGGGGATGCGCACGATGCGGCGCGTGTCGCACTGATCGCCCTCGCGGAACCGTTCGCTGGGTTTGCCGACGGCCCTCTTGCACATGCCGCCGAAGGCGCTACGCGGCTCGACACGCTGGTCGTCGCTCCTGCCGGGAACGACGGCCCTGCGGGACCCGGATATGGGAGCGTCGCCGGCCCAGGAGGGTCGCCGGCG
>WNGD01003557.1_pt1 | contig 15685 bp, 11 predicted proteins | sample 5400671 | NCBI WGS metagenome assembly WNGD01 (sample SAMN13153369, study PRJNA577476) | soil metagenome | isolation source: 40 cm soil or saprolite under grassland replicate 2 | place: USA:California | collected 2016-06-15 | reverse complement strand
AACCCTGCAGCGACTTTCGCTAGCTGATCTCGCGAACCTCGGCGTCCGGAATCGTCGCGATCAGGGCTTCGGTCGCCACGGGGAAGAGCGCATGGGGGGTGCCGCCGGCGCACCAGACCGTCTCGAATCGCTGGAGAGAGGCATCGATCACCGTGCGAATGGGCCGGTCGTGGCCGAGCGGCGGGACTCCGCCGATGGCGAAGCCCGTTGCGTCGCGTACCTCGCCGCCTTTGGCCTGGCGGATACCGGCGCCAAGCTTCTCCGTATCGACTCGCCGGTCGCCTGCGCAGAGACAAAGGAGCGGCGATTCCCGGTCGACGAACACGAGGGACTTGACGATCTGTCCGACCTGGACGCCGACCGCGTCCGCCGCCTCCTGGGCGGTCCGGGTCGAGTCGGCGAGCTCTCTCACCTCGGCGTCGAGGCCGAGCTCTCGAAGCCTTGCCTGAAAGCGTTCCGCCGTTGGATGCACGGTAGGAATCTAAGCCGCTGAACCTGTCCGGTGCCGGCGGCCTAGGCTATTCGGCCTTGCCCCTCCTGGAAGTCGAGAACGTCTCCAAGCGCTTCGGCGGCATCGTGGCGCTCGATGCCGTCTCCTTCACCGCGGAGGCGGGCGAGATCGTCGGGCTCATCGGGCCGAACGGCGCGGGCAAGACGACCGCGTTCAACGTGATCGCGCGTCTCTATATGCCTGAGGAAGGCGGCGTGCGCTTCGACGGCGAGAGCCTGCTCGAGACGCCGCCGAGCGGAGTCGTCCGCCGCGGCATCGTTCGAACGTTCCAGAACGTCGAGCTCTTTCGCGGGATGACCGTCATCGACAACGTTCGCGTGGGCGCACACGCGCGTCAGGGGGAGGCGCGGCCGGAAGACATCCTCTTCTACGTGAACCTGCACTCGGTGCGTTACCGCCCGGTGACGGAGCTCCCGTACGGGACGCAGAAGCGTGTCGAGCTCGCGCGCGCGCTCGCGTCGGGACCGCAGCTCCTGTTGCTCGACGAGCCGGCCGGCGGGCTCAGTCATGAGGAGGTCGAGCAGCTGGGCAAGTTCATCAAGCGGCTGCGCAACGACTTCGAGGTGACGATTCTCCTCGTCGAGCACCACATGGGCCTCGTCATGAGCGTGGCGAACCGCGTGCACGTGCTCGACTTCGGGAGGAAGATCGCCGAAGGGACGCCGGGCGAAATACAGGCAAACTCGGCCGTCATCGAGGCCTATCTGGGCACACCGACAAATTGAGCCTGCTCGAGCTACATAACGTCGAGGCGCGTTACGGCCCGGTCAAGGTCTTACACGGGATCTCACTCGGAGTCGGGGACGGCGAGCTGGTCGCGGTGCTCGGCGCGAACGGCGCCGGGAAGACCACGACGCTGCGAGCGATCTCCGGGACGGTACGCAGGCAATCAGGCGACGTCGTGTTCGGAGGCCAGAAGCTCTCGCGTCGTCCGGAGGCGACAGCGCGTGCGGGGATCGCGCACGTCCCGGAGGGCCGCGGCACCTTCAGCGAGCTCTCGGTCTGGGAAAACCTCCGTCTCGGCGCGTACACGCGGCGCGACAACGTCAAGCAGGAGGCGCAGCGCGTGTTCGAGTTCTTCCCGCAGCTGGAGAGACGCCGCGACCAGCAGGCCGGAACACTCTCCGGCGGCGAGCAGCAGATGCTGGCGCTGGGCCGGGCGATGATGGCCAGGCCGAAGCTCCTCCTGCTCGACGAGCCTTCACTCGGCCTCGCGCCGATCGTCGTGACCGTGATCTTCTTGGCGCTCGAGCGCATGAGGGCTAGCGACGGGGTGTCCGTGCTCGTCGTCGAGCAGAACGCGAGCCTCGCTCTCGCGCACGCCGCGCGCGCGTACGTCCTCGAGGTCGGCAACGTCGTCGTCGAAGGCACGAGCGACGAGCTGCGCACCAACGAATCCGTCCGCAAGTCGTACCTGGGCTATTAGTGGCTCTCCCGGCGACGTTCACCGGCGCCAGGCCCGCGATCACGCGGCGCGCTGCCGCGTCCTCAGTCGCGCCCGGGCAGTCCATCCCCGGCACTCTCGTGAGCGCCGGAGGCGCGAGCGCCATTGCATCGCTTGGTGCTCGCGACCCTGGCATCCGGCAATGCCACCGGCAGAACCACTGATGCTCGTAGCAGCCTTCACCTGGACGGAGCTTGCGCAGCAGCTCGCCGCCGGCATCCGCGAGGGCGCGATCTATGCCGGTCTCGCTCTGGCGATAGTGATCATCTACCGCACCACACGCGTCATCAACTTCGCCCAGGGTGAGATGGCGACGTTCACGACCTTCATCGCCTGGTCGTTGATGAACCACGGCCTCTCGTTCTGGACAGCGTTCCCCATCGTGCTCGCGATCGCCTTCGCCGGGGGCGTGGCGATCGAACGCGTCGTGATCCGCCCGGTCGAGGATGCGCCCGTCCTGACCATCGTGATCGTGACCCTGGGCCTCGCGCTGCTGCTGAACGGTCTGATGAGCGTGATCTGGGGCGGCGCGAACAGGCAGTTTCACGGCCCGTTCTCGACACGGACGATCGACCTGGGCAGTGTCCCGATCAGCGTGCAGGACATCGGAATCGTCGCGGTGTCCGTGGGCCTGGTCGTTCTGTTGGCGCTGTTCTTCCGCTTCACGAAGCTCGGGCTGGCGCTGCGCGCGGCCGCGGTGAACCCCGAGTCGTCGCGACTCGTCGGCATTCGCGTCGGCTGGATGCTGGCGCTCGGCTGGGGAATCGCAGCGGTGCTCGGCGCGGTCGCGGGAATGATGATCGCGCCGGTCGTCTTCCTCGACCCGAACATGATGCAGACGATTCTGCTCTACGCATTCGCGGCCGCCGTCCTTGGCGGACTCGACAGTCCGATCGGCGCGGTCGTCGGCGGGATCCTGCTCGGCGTGACGATCACATTGCTCGGCCGCTACGTCGGTTTCATCGGCTCGACCTTGAAGCTCCCCGCGGCGCTCCTGCTCATCCTGGTTCTGTTGCTCGTCCGCCCGGGCGGTCTCTTCGGGCGCGTGACGGTGAGGCGGGTATGAGATCGAGGCTCTGGCTCGGGCTCTTCGGTTTTGCGTTGCTCGCACTCGCCGTCGCAGCCCTGCCGCGTTTCATCAGCGACTTCCGGGCGCGAGAGCTCGCGATCGTCGGGATGTACTTCATCGCGTTGCTCGGCCTGTCGATCCTCACCGGCTACAGCGGACAGATTTCGCTGGGGCACGGCGCGTTCATGGCGATCGGCGGTTACACGACCGCCGTCCTCAGCGTCAACGGGGTGTACGGGCATCAGCTCCGGGAGCTCTGGACGATCCCGATCGCCGGCGTGATCGCGGGCCTCGCGGGACTGCTCGTCGGCCTGCCCGCGTTGCGCCTGTCCGGTCTCTACCTGGCGTTGATCACCTTCGGAATCGCGGTCTCGTTCCCGCAGCTGCCGAAGAAGTTCGACCACTTCCTCGGCGGCACGACCGGCAAGATCCTCGAACTTCCAAAGCCGCCGTTCGGCCTCGCGACCACGACGAACAACTGGATGTACTACCTCACGTGGGGCATCGCGCTCGTTCTGTTGGCTGCGGCATGGTTACTCGTGCGAGGAAAGGCTGGCCGCGCGCTGAAGGCAATTCGCGACAGTGAGGTGGCTGCGGCTTCGTCGGGCGTCGATCTCGCGACGTACAAGACGCTCGCATTCGGGATCTCCGCGTTCTACGCGGGAGTCGCAGGCTCCCTGTACTCGATCGCCAACGCCTACGTCAATCCAGACGTGTTTCCGATCGTCCTCTCCATCTACCTCGTCGTGGGGCTTGCGGTCGGCGGCCTGGACTCGCTGCTTGGTCTCGTCGCGGGCGCTGGTCTCATCTACTTCCTTCAGAACCATGCCGACACCGTTGCGCGCTGGATCAATTATCTGCCGGCGCTCAACCTCGATCCCAAGCAGCCCGGCATACCGAGCATGATCTTCGGTGCTGTGCTGATCGTCGTCATGCTGTTGCTGCCAACGGGCGTGGGCGGGCTCGTGCGACGTCTCTTCGGATCGCTAACAACTCGTCTATACACTCGGTCCTAGGGAGGGAGTGGGCGTGAGGGTCATCTTCGTGTGCGCGATCGTGGCCGCGGTCGCGGTGAGCTCGGCCGGCGCGCGGCCGATCGCGACCCCGGGCGTGTCGTCGACCGAGATCCATCTCGGCTCGAGTGTCCCGCTGAGCGGCGAGGCAGCGATCGCCGGCAACGTTGCCCGTGGGATCGAGGCGTACTTCAAGTACGTCAACGACAAAGGCGGCGTGTTCGGCCGCAAGATCACATTCACATATCTGGACGACGGCTACGAGCCCGGCCGCGCGGTCACCAACACCATCCGGCTCATCCAGCAGGAGCAGGTCCTTGCCGTGTTCAGCTCGCTCGGAACGAGCAACAACCTGGCCGTGCGAAAGCTCCTGAACGACGCGAAGGTCCCGCAGCTCTACGTCTCATCCGGCGCGACCACATTCGGACGCGACTACAAGAAGTACCCGTGGACGATCGGGTATATCCCCCCGTACTCCGAGGAGGGCGCGCTCTACGGTCGCTACGTCGTCAAGAACATCAAGAGGCCGAAGGTTGCCGTCCTCTACCAGAACGACGACTACGGGCGCGACCTGCTCGGCGGTCTGAAGCGTGGCCTCGGCTCGAGAGCGAGCTCGATCGTCGCGAGCGTGGGCTACGACCCGACGTCCGCGGACGTCCAACCGCAGGTGACGCAACTGAAGGCCTCGAAGGCCAATGTCCTGATGGTGTTCGCCTTCGGGAAGTTCTCGTTGCAGGCCTTCAACGCCGTGTCGCGTCTCGGGTGGAAGCCGCAGATCTTCGTCAATGACGTCTCATCGGCGTCCGCGTTGATGGCGATCGTGCCGCAGAACGCCGCGAACGGAGCGATCTCGATCGTGTTCGGCAAGGATCCGGCAGCGCCACTCTGGCGCAACGACAAGGGCATCAGGCTCTTCCAGTCGATCCTCGGTAAATACGGTTCGAGCGTCAATTCGCGGGATCTGAAGGACGGCTACTTCACGGCGGGAATGGCGACCGCCTACACCATGGTCGACACCTTGAAGAAGGCCGGTAAGAACCCGACCCGCCAGAGCGTGATGAACGCGGCTACGCACCTGAACGAGAAGGGGAATCCCTTCGTCCTGCCGGGCATCGTCATCCACACGAGCCCGTCCAGCAGGTTCCCGCTCACGCAGGTCCGGCTTCAGCGCTGGTCGGGCAACGCCTGGCATCCCTTCGGCAAGCTGATCTCCGCCAGGCCGAGCTAGCAAGGCTCGGGCTGGGTGCCGACCATTGCCTCCAGGGCGCGGGTGGCGGTCACGGCGAACTGGATCGACACGGTGCCCGTACGGCGCACCGTCACCTGCGTCATGCCGTCGGGCGCGCGCGTGAGACAGCCTTTGCGTGTGTGCCAATACGGCGCGTAGGTCACGTTGAGCCGGTACGTGCCCGGAACCGGGACGTGAAGCTTGATCGACGAGTACCCCAGTGCAAGGACCCGGGCCGGCGCCGAGATCAGGGGACGCGGGGACGGAACCTCGAGGATCGTGGTCGTCGGCGTCCGGTAGACGACGGCCAGGCCCGAACGGCCGCTTCGCAACAGGCGCGCCTCGGCGCGCGCACTGTAGTCGGGACGTGCCGACGTGAGCACCACGTAGCGAACGCTGACTCGTCGCAACCAGGCGACGTAGGCCTTGGGACCGAACTCGCCGTACAGCACTCGAATCTGCGGGAAGTCCTCCTGGCGGAACCAGCCCCGCGCGAGCGGAATCCGCGCCCGGGCGAGGAAATCCGCCGGCCAGTGGCCGGCCGTGTCGACGGCCTCTACGCGATACGACGGAGGGAGGTTGCGCTTCAGGTAGTCGATCGTCGGCGACCAGTACGCCGCGTGCGCGGTCGGGTCGTTCACGCCGTGAATGAAGCTGGCAGCGAGCGGCGTCAGATTCCAAAAGAGCGCGAGCACCAGCGCGACGGCGCAGAGGAAGCGCGGCTGCCATCGTCGTAGCGACAGCGTCAGGATGGCGATCGGCGCGGCAACAAAGCGCAGCCGCGCGATGTTCTCTCCGACCGGAGAAGAGATCGCAAAGGCGGCGGTGCACGCGACGAAGTAGACGACGTAGGTCCAGCGAAGCATCCGCGCGCCCGCGACTCTCCAGGTCAGGAAGACGCCGATGACACAGAAAGCGCCGGCTGCGATGAACTCTTCGAGGGAAAACGGAAAGGTGCCGCGGCCGGGGAACATGCGCCGGAGCAGGAACTCGAACGCGGCGATCGCGCCGATGGCGGCGGCGGGGGCGACGAAACGCCTGTGCTCGCCGCGCCGCGCGAGTGCGACTCCGGTGAGGAGCACGACGAGCAACAGAAACGCAAGGGGGCTGGCGGCAAGTGACAGGAGCGTGAAGGACGCAAACAGCCGGCTACGGTCCTGTTGCAGCGACCACAGCGCCAACAGCGCGAGGGTCATCCCGAGCATGAACGGATAGGCAGCCGAGACGACGAGCAGGGCCCAGACGAGCGCGAACGCCCGGATCGCCCACCGGCTGTGCGACTCCCACTCGTGCCGCACGACCGCAGCGAACGCGATCACCGCAACGGCGACGGTGAGGACCGCGAGGAGCTTGATGCCGATCGCGGCAGCCAGCGGGTAGTAGAGGACGCTGTAGTTCACGAAGCTGTAGCGGCCCGCGTACCAGAAGTTGTTCCAGAGCACGAAGCCGTGCTCGATGAACAGGGTGCGCTGGTAGACATGAGCGGCGAGGTCGGTTCCGGGAGGGCCGAGCCAGACGAGGAGCGCCGCGAGGAGCCCTGCTGCGGCGGCCGGGCCGAAGAGGTCGGCCCGCGGGCTGAGCCAGAGCGTTCGCATCACCGCATGTTTCCCGTGTGGCCGAGGGAATACCTCCCCGGCTGAGGCCACACAGAGAGGCCGTGAGGGCTCGCCCCGACCGGGATGCTCGCGATCAGCCTGCCTGTTCGCGTGTCGATCGCATACACAACCGAGTTGTAACGTCCGGACAGCCAGAGCACCTTCCCGTCCGCGGACACGTCGCCCATATCGGGGCTGCCGCCGCCTGGGATGTGCCATTTCGCCACGACCTTGCGCGTGCGGAACGAGATCACCGACACGCTTCCCTCGTTGCGGTTCGCGACGTAGAGCACCTTGCCGTTCCGCCCGACGACGAGCCCGTGGGCGCCGGCCCCCGTGTGAATGAAGCCGATCACCTTGAAGCGGGCCGGGTTGACCTCCCACACGCCGCCGGCGGCGAGGTCGGCGACGTAGAACACCTTCGCGTCGGGCGAAGAGCGGACGTCTTGCGGCACCGAGAAGCGGCGCGGAAGCGCGCGCACGCCGACGACGCGGAATCGCCGGACGTCGACTTTCAACAGTTGGCCCGAGAATTCGCAGCTCGCGATCACGTAGCGGCCGTTCGGCGAGAAGTCCATGTGGTTGACGCCGGCGCAGGGAACGCTCAGCGCGTGCACGAGGCGGAAGGTGTGCGCATTGCGGAAGTCGAGGCGATGCAGCCGCTCCGCGACGACGATCGCGTACCGCCCGTCGATCGTGAAGTACAGGTTGTACGGATCGTCAACCGGGAACGGCGTTCCGGGCCGGCCGGTGAGCGGATCGATCGGTGTCAGCGTGTTCCCGACGTCGTCGTTGACATAGAGCGTCTTCAGGTCGTGCGAGGGCGTGACGTGTTGTGGCAGAGCGCCGACCGGGAAGTGCTCGACGACCTTGTAGGTCTGCGGATCGATCACGTCCACCGAGTCTCCCGCGCTGTTCGGGACATAGACCCTGGCCAGGGCACGCCGCGCGACCTGGCTGATCATTCCCGCATGGTCGTGTGCGTACAGATCGAGCGGTCCGGCATGGGCTAGGCGGCGCTGGACGATCCTCGTGTTCGGTTGGAGCTCCGAAGCCCCCGCGATGCTCGCCCGGGCGGGCGGGCTGTCGCCCGTAGGCCGATTCCAGGCGATGACCCCGAGTTCGACCATGACGACGACGACGGCGAGGAGAAGTGCGCTGCGCACACGCCTGGTTCGCCTTCTTCGGCCCTTCGTCACCGGCCGCCATGATGGCATGACCTCCCGACTGAGCGAGGATCCTTAACGTTGCTCTCATTTCGTGCCGATAGCGTGGGTGACGTGATCGGTGAGCACACAGGGAGCCGCCTCTTCGACGAGCTTGCTCTCGGTCAGTTCGGGTCGATGCGTCGGAGCTATGCGGTCGGCGGAGGCCTCTTGCTGGCGGCGGGCATCGCGATCGGCGTGACCCGATTGGGGCGGGGGACGCTCAGCAGCGCGTTCGCCGACCTGGCCCGAGCTCAGCCCGGCTGGATCGTCGCCGCGGCGTCGTTCTTTGCCCTGGGCCTCATCGCTTCGGCGGCAGGCTGGCGCGTGGGCCTCCGGGCCTGCGGGGGAACTACGGGTTTCACCCAGATCTCTGCTCGCTACACGATCGGCTCCCTCGTCAACTCGCTTGCGCCGGCGCACCTGGGCGGAGCGGTTCGGCTCGGGCTGCTCTCGCGCACTCTCCCCGGAGACGACCGGCTCTGGCGCGCCGGAGGCATTGCCGCTTCCGTCGCCGCCGCCCGCACGCTCGCCCTCGCCGCGCTGATCGTCCCGGCGGCCGCGGTCGGCAGGATCCCGGTCTGGCCCGCACCTCTGCTCGTCTTGGGCGTCGGCGTCGTGCTCTTCCTCGCCACGCGCTTCAGCGCCAGGACCGCGGGACGACTGGGCAGTCTTCTCCAAATCTTTCGCTCCATGGGGCGCTCTCCACGGGAGGGGGCCGCCCTCTTCGGGTGGACCGCGTGTTCGTGCGTCGCCCGGGTGGCGGCTGCGGTCGCGATCGCGATGGCGCTCGGCGTTCCGCATCCCGTCTGGGTGGCAGTCGTCCTGCTGGCCGCGATGGCGCTCTCGGGTTTGTTCCCCCTGACACCGGGAAATTTCGGGGCCGGTGCGGGGGCGGCCACGCTCGCGTTGCACGGAACTGGGGTCGGTCTCGGCGTCGCGCTGGCGCTCGGCTTCGCTTTTCAGGCGGTCGAGACGTTCGTCGGAGTGACGCTCGGACTCGGCGGAGCGGCCGTCCTCGCCGCTCCAGGAACACGTACGCGCCGGCTGTCGATGGCCGCGGTCGCAACTGCGGCCGTGCTCGTTGCAACAGTGGTCGGCTTCGTCTCGATCGATTTCTGAGCTTCCGTAGCCGGAGGTCTGGTGTGGAATTCGGCCGTCGTCGGAGGGCGCTCCAGACCAAGCCGGGCAGTGCGGTCGTTCGCGGTGCGTAGCGGCGCTACGTGCCGCGGGCGAACGTGCTGATCCGGCGCCGTGTCTGGTGCGTCATCCGGCCCGGCGGAATTTCACATCAGGTCTCACTAGCTGCGCGGGATCTAAGCTCCCCTGATGGAGCTCCTGGCCCGGCCGCTCGACGAGCTCTGTGCGGAAGCGCGAGCGCTGCGAGACGAGGGCCACGGCCAGCTCGTCACCTATTCGCCGAAAGTCTTCATCCCGCTGACGAAGCTCTGCCGCGACGTATGTCACTACTGCACCTTCGCCCGTCCCCTGCGGAGGGGCGAGCAGGCGTACCTGAGCATCGACGAGGTTCTCGACATCGCCCGGGCCGGTGCTGCGGCCGGCTGCCGCGAGGCGCTGTTCACGCTCGGCGACAAGCCCGAGCTGCGTTACCGAGCTGCACGCGAAGAGCTCGATGCGCTCGGGTGCAAGACGACGCTCGAGTATCTCGCCCGGGCCGCCGAGGCGGTGCTCAGGGAGACAGATCTCCTGCCACATCTCAACCCCGGCGTCATGACGAGAGAGGACGCGACAAGGTTGCGGCGCGTCAGTGCGTCGATGGGCCTCATGGTCGAAACCACTTCGCCGCGACTCGCAGAGCGGGGCGGCCCGCACTTCGGCTCACCGGACAAGCTTCCCGCCCGCCGTCTCGAGACGATTGCGGCCGCGGGGGAAGCGCGCGTCCCCTTCACGACTGGGCTTCTGATCGGAATCGGCGAGTCCCGTACGGAGCGCGTCGATGCGCTGCTCGCGATCCGCGAGCTTGCCGATCGCCATGGGCACGTCCAGGAGGTGATCGTCCAGAACTTCCGAGCGAAGCCCGGGACGCGCATGGCCGATGCGCCGGAGCCGGCGCTCGACGAGCTGCTCTGGACGATCGCCGTTGCCCGGATCTTGCTCGGTCCGCGGGCGCATCTCCAGGCGCCGCCGAATCTGTCCTACGACGACTTCCCTCGCTTGCTAGACGCCGGGATCGACGACTGGGGCGGGGTCTCGCCCGTGACGATCGACCACGTCAACCCCGAGGCGCCCTGGCCCGAGCTCGACCTACTGCGGAAGGCCGCCGAGAGCCGCGGGCTCGAGTTGGCGCCTCGGCTCCCGGTCTATCCGGAGTGGATCTCCGGCGGATGGATCGATCCGGACGTGATGCCGTCGGTGTTGCGCGCCTCGGACTCGTTGGGGTTGGCGCGTGAAGACGGCTGGTCTCCGGGCGAGGACGTTTCGATCCCGTTCGTCCCGCGTGACGCGCTGCCGATCGACACACGTGCCGAGCTGGGGGAGGAGGAGATCACGCGTCTCTTCCGCGCGCGCGGCCACGAACGCGACCGAGTGCTTGCAGCCGCGGACAGCCTCAGGCGCGAGGTGTGCGGCGACGAGGTGAGCTACGTCGTCACCCGCAACATCCAGTACACGAACGTCTGTTATTTCCGTTGCGGGTTCTGCGCGTTCTCCAAGGGGAAGCTCGCTGCGAACCTGCGCGGTGCGCCGTACTTCGTGCCGCACGAGGAGATCGTGCGGCGCTGCGAGGAAGCCTGGGAGCGCGGGGCAACCGAGGTGTGCCTCCAGGGTGGGATCCATCCGGCGTTCACCGGCGACTACTACCTCTCCGTCGTCCGGGCGATCAAGGCGGCGGTTCCCGGCCTGCACGTGCATGCGTTCTCCGCGCTCGAGATCTGGCAGGGGGCGGCGACGCTCGAGGTCACACTCGAGGACTACCTCATAGAGCTCCGGGACGCGGGCCTGAGCTCGCTGCCCGGAACCGCGGCCGAAATTCTCGACGACGAGGTGCGACGCGTCATCTGCCCGGACAAGGTCACGACCGCACAGTGGCTCCACGTCCACGACGTCGCGCATCGAGTGGGTCTCCGTTCGAACGTGACGATGATGTTCGGCCACGTGGAGAGCCCTCGCAACTGGGCGCGTCATCTCTTGCGCGCGCGCGAGCAGCAGCGCTCGAGTGGAGGCTTCACCGAGTTCGTCCCGCTGCCGTTCGTGCACATGGAAGCCCCGATGTGGCTGCGCGGACAGGCGCGTTCCGGCCCGACGTTCGGAGAGACCCTGCTCGTGCACGCGATCGCCCGGCTCGCGCTGCATCCGTGGATCACCAACATCCAGGTCTCGTGGGTCAAGCTCGGCGCGCAGGGGGTTGCCGCCGCATTCCGCGCTGGCGTGAACGATCTCGGCGGCACGCTGATGAACGAGTCGATCTCGCGTTCGGCCGGCGCTGAGCACGGGCAGGAGTTCCCGCCCGAGTCGATGGAGGATCTGATCCGTTCGGCGGGGCGCATACCGCGCCAGCGCACGACCCTCTACGACAATGCGTCCGTAGAGCGGCGCCTGGCGTCGTTCGGCGCGGCTCCGCTGGCGGAACCGTGGAATCCCCCGGTGAAAGACGCGCGTCTCGTCGCGCCCCCCCGGCTCGTTCGGCCTGGCTTCGCCGCCTAGCGCCTAGCGCCCCTTCCAGCGATACATGTCGGCTTCTGGCCCGCGATCACGCGGCGCCAGAGTCCATCCTCGCCCTTAGCAAGGCTGACTAGCCTTGCTGCGGTCGAGTGCGGCCTCTGGCTTGGTGCTCGCGACCCAGAAGCTCAACGGCATCACTGGAAGGGGCGCTAACTCTCGAACGCGAGGAGATCGTCCAGCGATTCGCGCCGGCGGATCAGCTCGGCGTGTCCGTCCGCCACGAGCACCGCGGCCGGACGAGGCACGCCGTTGTAGTTCGACGCCATCGCGAGCGTGTAGGCGCCGGTAGCCGGAACTGCGAGCAGGTCGTTGCGTCGGGGCTCCGGCAGCTCGACGCTGTCGATCAGCACGTCTCCGGACTCGCAATGCTTCCCTGCAATGCGGTAGGTCCCGGAGACGGGCTCGTCCGCGCGGTTCGCCAGCAGCGCCTCGTAGTGCGAGCGATAGAGCTGCGGACGCGGGTTGTCCGACATGCCGCCGTCCACCGCCGCGTAGACCACGCCGGGTGTCCGCTTGACCACGCCGACCCGGTAGAGCGTAAATCCGGCCGTCCCGATCAGCGATCGGCCCGGTTCGAAGATCACGCGGGCCGGCTCGGTCCAGTGCTCGCGCAGACGGGTGAGCAGGTCCCGTGCGAACTGCTCCGGGTCCGGCACCGCATCCGCCAACGAGTGCCGAACGGCGAGCCCGCCCCCAAGGTCGAACACACGTGGCGACCACCCGAGCTCCGCGCGGCAACGAAGGGCGACATCGACCAACCGTTCCACCGCAAGCAGGCTCTCGGCACTGCGCGTGAGCTGCGAGCCGATGTGAACGTGCAGACCCGCGACGTCGAGCGCTGCGGACCTCGCCTCGCGCACTGCCGTGACCGCATCGTCAGGGACGAGCCCGAACTTCGACTCCGTCTGCGCGGTCTGGATCGCGCGATGGGTCTCGGCCTCGATGCCCGGAGTGACGCGGATCAGAACGGTCTCGACACCGGCCGCGCGCGCACGGGCGCCTTCGTCGAGCGCGTCGAGGACAACCAGTGCGCGCGCGGCGGCGGCGGCGCGGAGCTCCTCGTCCGACTTGTTGTTCCCGTGGAAGACGATCCGGTCGCCGGGCACGCCTGCCCGCAGCGCGAACTCGAGCTCGCCGCGTGTCGAGACGTCGGCGCCGAGGCCTTCGCCGGCGAGCAGGCGCAGGAGGGCGACGTTCGGAAACGCCTTCGTCCCGTACACGACGAGTGCTTCGGGGTCCACGCGCGCGTACGCACGCGCACGCGCGAGGATGGATTCTCTGCAGTAGACGACGAGGGGTGTGCCGAACTCCTCCGCGAGCGCTGCTGCACGGACCCCGCCCACGGCGAGCTCGCCCTCCTGGACGGTCGCCGTGTCGGGAAAGAGCTCGATCAGCTCGTTCGCGTCAGTCGCTCCACCAGCCCTGGACGACCTCGGCGTCGCCGGGACCTGTGTTGGGAGCGCCCACGACGAGGAACTCGGCCCCTTCTTCGCCGGCTTCGATCGATCGCATCGTGTCCTTGTGCACGCGGACGGCGTCCCACGTACCGAGGTCTCTGACCTCATCCTCGATCTTCATCCGCGCTGCGCCGCCGACGAGCACGTAGACCTCTTCCTGGTTCTTGTGCTTGTGCCCGAAAGGAAAGCGGAAGCCCGGCGCCACCTTCAGGTAGCTCAGCCCGGAGTGCTCGAGCCCGAGCGGGACGCGCGCCATCCGGAACTCGAGATGGTCTCCAAGGCCGAAATTCGGCGCCTGGTCCTCGGCGTCCTTGAGGTTGAGATGGGTGTAATCGCTCATGGCACCGACTGTACCGCTGCTACGATCCGCCGGCGATGAAGGATCTGCTTCTGTAGGGAAGGGGGCCACCGTGGCGAAGGCCGCGCCAGCTCCCCACGGCCTCTCACTCGAGAGGCTTTTTCGTTTCTGAGGACGGTCATGGATAAGTACGACGCAGAGACAATCGAGACGAAGTGGCAACGCGTCTGGGAGGAGAGCCGCGCCTTCGAGGTGCCGAACCCCGAGCCGGGGGCTCCGCGCAACGAACGGAAGTCCTACGTCCTCGAGATGCTGCCGTACCCGTCGGGCTCGTTGCACATCGGTCACGTTCTCGTCTACACGCTCGGGGACGTCCTCGCGCATTTCTACCGCCGCATGGGCGCCGAGGTGCTGCGCCCGATGGGCTACGACTCTTTCGGGTTGCCGGCGGAGAACGCGGCGATCAGGGAGGGCGAACATCCGCGCGAGATCGTGGAGCGCAACATCGAAGCGATCAGGCGGACGATGAAGCGGCTCGGCTGGGCGATCGACTGGTCGCGTGAGTTTTCGACGCACGACCCCGAGTACTACCGCTGGACACAGTGGCTCTTCCTGAAGTTCCTCGAAGCCGGCCAGGCTTACCGGAAGGCCGCGATCGTCAACTGGTGCCCGAACGACCAGACCGTTCTTGCGAACGAGCAGGTCAAGAACGGCCGGTGCGAACGTTGTGGCTGCGAGGTCGAGGCGCGCAAGCTCGAGCAGTGGTTCTTCCGCATCACTGCGTACGCCGACCACCTGCTGGACGAGATGAAGGATCTGCAATGGCCGGAGCGCGTCCTGGCGATGCAGCGCAACTGGATCGGCCGGTCGCAAGGCGCGGAGATCCTCTTCCGGGTCGACGAGCTCGACATCGACATCCCGGTGTTCACGACTCGGCCCGACACGCTGTTCGGATCGACCTTCTTCGTGCTCGCGCCGGAGCATCCGCTCGTCGACATGCTGGCTGAGAAGTCCGCGAACGGCGAGGAGATCCGCGAATACATCCGCAAGGGCGCCAGACCCGCTGAAGAGAGGGCGGCGGGCACCAAGACAGGAGTCTTTACCGGCTTCTTCGCCACGAACCCCGTCAATGACGCGCGCATCCCGATCTGGATCGCCGACTACGTCCTGATGGAGTACGGGACCGGCGCGATCATGGCCGTGCCGGCGCACGACGACCGCGACCGGGAGTTCGCGGAGCGCTTCGACCTCCCGATCGAGGTCGTCATCGACGACGAGGGCAAGCTCGTCGATTCGGCGCAGTTCTCGGGGCTGCCGCACGAAGACGCGGCCAAGGCGATCGTCGAGTGGCTGGGGACACGCGGCCGCGGCCGGCCGGGCGTCAGCTACCGGCTGCGCGACTGGGGATTCTCACGGCAGCGCTACTGGGGCTGCCCGATTCCGATCGTCTACTGCGGTGAGTGCGGGCTCGTTCCGGTCCCCGAAGACGAGCTCCCGGTGCTGTTGCCCGAGGTCGCGGACTACCTGCCCAAGGGAGTGCCGCCGTTGGCGCAGGCAGAGGACTGGGTCCGCGTCCCGTGCCCACGGTGCGGCAAGGAGGGGCGCCGCGAGGTCGAGACCATGGACACCTTCGTCGACTCGTCGTGGTACTTCCTGCGCTACTGCGATCCGCTCAACGACCATGCGCCGTACGACCGCGAGATCGCGGACTACTGGATGCCGGTCGACCACTACACCGGCGGCGTCGACCATTCGACGGTGCACCTGATCTACGCCCGCTACTTCCAGAAGGTGCTGAACGAGCTGGGGCTGAGCGGTCACCGCGAGCCCTTCAAGCGCTTCTTCGGCAACGGCTTCGTCACCCAGGGCGGCGCGAAGATCTCGAAGCGGGTCGGAGGTGCTGCCACGCCCGACGAGCTCATCGAGGGGTACGGCGCCGATGCGACGCGCTTGTCGATTCTGTTCATCGGTCCCGCCGACCAGGACATGGAGTGGACACCGTCGGGTGTGGAAGGCATGCAGCGTTTCCTCCGGCGGCTCTGGCGCGCGGTCGGCGACGGCGCGTTGGCGCGAAAGGCCCATCGCACCATTGCGCGTGCGACCGACGATCTCGGGCGCCGGCAGCAGTTCAACACGCCGATCTCGGCTGTGATGGAGCTCCTCAACGAGCTGGTGAAGGCCCCG
>WNGD01005219.1_pt1 | contig 15687 bp, 11 predicted proteins | sample 5400671 | NCBI WGS metagenome assembly WNGD01 (sample SAMN13153369, study PRJNA577476) | soil metagenome | isolation source: 40 cm soil or saprolite under grassland replicate 2 | place: USA:California | collected 2016-06-15 | reverse complement strand
ACGGCACCTACGTCGTCTGGCGATACCAGCCATGACATCCGCCACCACCCGCCCAGCAGCACCCGAACCACCCGTCAGCCCAGCCACCACCACCAACTGGCGACGCCGCCGCCAGGCCAGCACCACCCACCCCCCACCACCCCACCTCCCACCACCCCCCAGCGACCAGGAAAAGTACGCCTACATCCAACGGAACCTGACATACCTGACGACCACGCTCGTCATTGGTGCGGGCTGCCTCATCGTCAGCCAGGTCAGGTTCGAGGCACACAACCCGGTGCCGTGGCCGTTCATGATCTTCACCGGCAGTTACATCATCTACCAGATGATCAGCCTGCCGGTGAACTTCACTGGACGCGGATTCGACCTAGCCGCGCACCAGGCGCGCATCAAGGCCTGGCGTCCGCCTGCGTACCCCAGCGTCGATATCTACCTGCCCATCTGCGGCGAGCCGATTGAGGTACTCCGCAATACCTGGACTGCCGTGTTCGAGCTCGTGGCGGCCTACGAGGGACTGGCCCAGGCCTACGTGCTCGACGACGGGCCGTCCGACGAAGCCCGTGCGGTATCGGAGTCCTTCGGCTTCTGCTATATCCGCCGGCCGGACCTGCGCGCCTACAAGAAGAGCGGAAACCTCCGGTACGCCTTCGCCCGCACCGGGGGCGAGTACGTGGTCATCCTGGACGCCGACTTCGCGCCCAGGCGTGACTTTCTCGCCGAGACGCTGCCCTACCTGGACGACCCGGATATCGCGATCGTCCAGACGCCCCAGTTCTTCCGGGCGAGTGCCGCGCAAACCTGGATCGAGAACTCCGCGGGCGCGATCCAGGAGGTGTTCTACCGGTCGATCCAGGTAGCTCGCAACCGGTTCGGCGCGGCCATCTGCGTCGGCACCTCCGCGGTCTACCGGCGCGCCGCGCTGCAACCACAGGGCGGCCCGACGCTGATCCCCTACGCCGAGGACGTGCACACCGGACTCGACGTGCGCCGGGCCGGCTGGTCCATGGCCTACGTGCCGATCGTGCTGTCGATCGGGATCTGCCCTGACGAACTCGACGCATTCGTGCGCCAGCAGTACCGGTGGTGCACAGGGAACGCCGGCGTTGTGTTCTCACGCAGACTATGGACTGTGCCAATGACAGTTCCGGCGCGGCTTACCTACATCTCCGGGTTCTTCTACTACGCCTACACCGGCCTGCTGACGTTCTTTGGGCCGCTCATCCCCATCGTCATGCTGGCCTTTCTGCCCGGCCAGATCAGGCTTCGAAACTTCGCCATCCTCCTCCCGGCCATGCTCGCCGGATCCGTCCTGTATCCCTTGTGGCATCGCTGCAGGTATGGGCCGTCGGTCTGGCCGCTGGGGATCGCGCGTGGCTGGGCACACGTCTTCGCCATCTGGGACAGCGCCCGGGGTAAGACGATGGGCTGGCATCCATCCCGGACGCCGGGCAGCGCGCTACGGCGTTTCCGGATCTGTGTCGCTGGGTGGAGCGGAGGCATGGCGCTGATCTGGGCGGCTCTGGCGATCTGGCGGACGGTGACCCTGAGCTCTACGCAATTCGCGGTCCTGGTGTTCTTCGGTCTGCTCAACCTAGCAGTGGTGAGCCGCGTCATTTTCCCGGGGAAGAGGGCCTTATGAGACCCCGCTTTTCGCTGCTCATCGCTCTGGTGCTCGCCTCTGTCGCCCTCACCTTCGCCGGCACGCACCTTGTCTTGCCCCTCAGCCCCCCGGCCGTGCATGCGTCGCTCCCGCCCAACTCGGCCTCGTACCTGGGCGTCTATGTAACCGGGTCGCCACCTGATTACGAGCCGATCGCGAACTTCGCAAAGGCGGCAGGCACCAAGCCGAACCTTGTCGGCTACTACAGCGGCTGGACGCAGCCCTTCGAGCCATCGTTCGCACAGATGATCCGCAGCCACGGCGTTATCCCATTCGTGCAGATCGATCCCACCTACGCCTCCGTCCCGGCGATCGCCGCAGGTGACTACGACGACTACTTGCGCTCGTATGCGGACAGTGTCCGGAATTTCGGCCACGCGATCGTCATCGGCTTCGGGCACGAGATGAACGGCCCCTGGTACTCATGGGGCTACGGGCACGTCCCGGCGCTGACGTTCGTGGCGGCGTGGCGGCATATCGTGGCGCTATTCCGCGGCGAGGGCGCCTACAACGTCACGTGGCTGTGGACAATCAACGCGGACGGACAGGGCACCGGGCCGGTCCATTCATGGTGGCCCGGCGCGCGGTATGTCACCTGGGTCGGCATCGACGGCTACTACTTCACCTCGTCCGATACCTTCAACCGCGTCTTCGGCCGCACCATAAATCAGGTACGGGCATTCACCCGCAAGCCGGTGCTCCTGTCCGAGACCGCCGTAGGGCCGAGAGCGGGCCAGTTCGCCAAGATCAACAACCTGTTCGCCGGGATGCATAGCTACAACACGCTCGGGCTGGTCTGGTTCGACAAGGCTCAGCATGGGGGGATCAAGCATCAGGACTGGCGCATCGAAGACAACTCCGCGGCCACCGCGGCGTTCCAGCTCGGCGTATCGACGCTGAAGCTGGCACGGCCCTGACCACGCGCGGGCGGCAGCTTCCGCTGCCCACTCAGCCGGATCGGCGCCGCCCCGGCTGAGCTGCGGTACGCCGGGCCTGGCAAGTCACCGGTCGTCCTCCTGGCGGGCGGGCGCATCCGGGTTAACGCCAGGGTCTGCGCCAGCCAGTGCCTCGCCGTAATCTTGCGACTCGGCGGGGCTGATCCAGCGGGTCCGCAGCCAGCCGGAACGCAGCCCGCCGCCCGAGGATCCGGGCAGCAGCATGCCGACAGCGCCCCCGAGCATCAGGACGACTCCGACGTCATGCACGTGCAGCACGCGCGGGGAACCCACCGTGACGACAAACCGTAAGACCGCGCCGATCGCGACGAACAGCAGGCCCACGGCGATACTGGCCGCGTGCTGCCGGACTCGCCATGGCCGAGACGGCCTGCCCGACTCGGTGAACCTGTTCATGGGCGTGCCATCCTCTGACCTGACGTCCTGGCCGGAGACCCCCGTATACCCGAAGCGAACAACTCCGGCCCCGTTATGCAGCCGCGGCGGCCCAACCGCAGCTGCAGCTGCTGGGTCCGGAGCAGCGCCTCGACTCTACGCCTCCGGCGCGTGCCGGGTATAGGGGCCAGCCGCCGCATTACCTCGATCACGGCGGATTTGACACACTATGACCTGCCGAATTATCCATCATCTCCGGATCCGGGCCGGGGCGAGGCAGACCACGGAAGGCCCCGGCCCCCCCAACGACTTCTTGCTCCGGGAACTGGTCCCGCAGCCCGAACTCATTGGTCCAGGCCGTCGCAGCCAAGCGACGGCAAGACCCGGCCACTTGCGCGGGCGGCCTTCCCCCGGTGCGGTGCCGCCTCGCCCCGGCAAGGCACAGCCAACCGGATGCTGGCGCGGCATGCCATCCCCGAACTCCGGGATGCGGGCGCGGCCTGACCGGCTCTAGACTCCGCGCTACCGCACGCGGCCTGGATGAGCGGAGGCGGCACGGACCGGACAGGCAGGATTAGCCAGCACGCGCGCACGACGGGAGGACGGGCAGCACCACGATGGAGCGCGCTTCGATCCCAGTGACAGCGCACGTCACCACCCCGGGCGGGCGCGTGATCGGGATCCCGGACGGCACCGGGCTGGTGTTCGGCAGGGGTGCCGACGCGGACTTGGTGATCTCGGCAGGACGCGGGCTATCGCGGCGGGCAGGCCTCATCACCGCGGCGGCCGGGGGCGCCTGGGTAGCCAACATCAGCAACACGCACGCCCTGTACGCCGAGGGTGACGGGTACCGGATACGGCTGCCGCGGATGGACGACGCGGGCGAGCCGTCCGCTGGATGGTTCGTCCGGCAGGGAACCGCGCTGGTCGGCTCCCGCGCGATGCTCGACGAAGGACAGCCACTGCGCCTGGTCATCGCCGCCGGGGCCGCCTTGCTCAGCGAGACTGACACCGGCCGCGCGGGCATCCGGGCGGACGGCGACCCGACCCTGCTTCCCCTCTACCTTGACCCGAATACCAAGCTCTTCCTGGTGGCCCTCATGTGGTGCCGGCCCTGGCTGGTCGATCCGGCGCGCGGCACTCCGCTGCCCCGGACGCCCGAGATCGCTCGCGCCGCGCTCGAGGCCACCTACGCTCATCACGAGATCGAGCGCTTCGACAGTGATCCTGCCTTCCGCGACCGGCTGTCCGCGCGGGTTGGCGAGCATCTCAAGGTGCTGCGGCGCAAGATCATTGAGCGCGGGCTGGTACGTCCCGGCATCCGGCTTTCCGATGAGGTCGCGGTGGGGGTGCTGATCGAGAACGGGACCATCGCCGCCGGCGACCTGGCCCGGCTCAGTGATCCGGCCTGGTGCTCCCGGCAGGAGGATCTCTGGTGGACGCAGGTGCCCTGATCAGGCCGGCCGGCGATAACGGGCTGGCCGGCCCGCGTCCTGGCCGGCTGAATCCGCCCAGTGCTATCTGCGCTATCTGCGGTTCACCAGGAAGCTGGTCACGGCCCTGGCGCCGCCGGGGCCGGTCACCACGACGCGATAGGCCCGCAGCGGCAGCCCGCTACCGAAGAATTCGTGCTCCTGGTTGATCGCATAGCTGAACGTGCCCGCGCCGTCTGGGACAGGATGCACGGGCGAGGCGCGGACTCCGGCCAGCGTGATGGTCAATGGGCGGCCCGGCGTCCATCCCCGGCCGATCACCACGAACACTGTCCGGCTGTCGCCGAAGGGCTGGTTCATGGTGACCCCCGGCCGCCCGGGGTGCGTCGCCGAAAGCGCCGAGGTTGGCTGCTGCTGCGGAGGAGGCGGCGGCGGCAGGAAGATCGTGCGCTGCGACTGCGGCTGCGGGCGGCCGCCGACAACGGAGGCGCCGATCATCGCGCCCGATACCATCAGCACGGCCACCGCCGCCACGGCCGACGCGAAGACGATCAGTGGCTGCCGCCAGCGACGCTTCCCTGGCCTGGTCGCCGCGCTGGCTGTGCGCCCCTCGCGCCCCTCGCGCCCCTCGCCCGCCTCGCCCGCCTCGCGCCGCTCGTGCCCCTCGCGCGCGTGCCCGTGGCCCGCTGCCGCCAGCCGCCGCGATTCCGCGTGGCCGGCCGGAGGCTTGCCCGGCAAGCGCCCGGCCGGCTGCGAGCCGAATGTCGCATCCTCGCCGGCCTCCGCTCCCGTCCCGGCGCCGGCTTCGGCTGACGGCCTGGGGTCGCGGCGGTAGTCCGCTATCAGGGCCAGCGCGGCGGCGGGCAGCGCCGCGGCGCCGGCGTCGCCACCCCCGGGCTCCGCGGCGATGAAGGGCGCAAGCTCGGCGACCACCGCAGCCGGGCCCGGGCGCCTGCGGGGGTCGCGCTGCAGGCAGGCCCGTACCACCCCGGCCAGGCTCTCCGGCAGCCCAGTCAGATCCGGTGCCTCGGTCGCGAGCCTGACCAGCACGTCCATGACCGTCTCGCCCTGGTATGGGGCATGACCGGTGGCGGCAAAGAGAATCGTGCCGCCCAGCGCGAAGACATCACTGGCCATGGTGGCCTGCCGGGTGTCCCGCGCCTGCTCTGGCGCCATGTACGCCGGAGTACCGACGGCACCGCGGGTAACCGTGAGCTGAATCCGCTCCGCGGCGCGGGCAACGCCGAAATCTATCACCCGCGGCCCGTCCAGCGAGACAAGCACGTTGGACGGTTTCAGGTCCCGGTGCACCAGCCCGGCGCCGTGAATCGACTCCAGCGCCTCGGCGCAGCCGGCCGCCAGCCAGCGGACCGCCGGAACAGGCAGCGGGCCGCAGGTCCGCACCAGCGCGCTCAGCGAGGGCGCGGGCACGTACGCGGTGGCCAGCCAGGGCACGTCAGCCTCCGGGTCGGCGGCAACGACAGCGGCGGTGAACGCGCCGCTGACCCGCCGGGCTGCCGCCACCTCCTGGGCGAACCTGGTGCGGAAGTCCGGCTCGTCGGCGAACTCGACCTTGATCGTCTTCACCGCGACCAGGCGCCCGGCGGCCGACCGGCCGAGATAGACCCGCCCCATCGCCCCAGCGCCCAGGCAGCCAACCAGGACGTAGCTACCGACCTGCTCCGGATCCCACCGCCGCAGCGGTTCCACTAACGCTGGCTGCGGCACAAGACGGTCTCCTCCCGGTAGGTGCAGATTAGCCCCTATGATGCTGGTTGCTGGGTGGGCTGGGGCCGAACTCCGGCGGACTCGGCCCCCCTGGGCCGCACGCCGCCAGCACACTGCTAGCACCGGCGGACGACTCAGCGCCGGCCAGTGCCGGGCGGCAGTTGCCGGGGCACCGCCCGCGAAACGCGCACGGTAGGTCGTGGCGCTGAGACCGTGCGGGCCATGCCGCGGCGGGCCAGGTAGTTTCGGATCAGGCCTGGCTCACAGGTCGTCTTCCATTCGTCCGGGCGCGTCCGGGTCAACGAATCGGCCGTCGTCTTGCATCTCAGCGACGTCCGATGCCGCAGCCTCCCTGATCTCCGCTAGGCCGGGGTCCGAGCCTGCGTCGCTCGAGGTGCCGCCGTTATCGCTGGAGTTTCGGTCGCAGAACTAGCTTGCTCAGGATGGCGGCCCGGGCCGGACGAGCGATTGCGGGCCGAGTTCAGCCAGGCTCGCGTAACCGGACAGCCGCATGGTGAGCTCGAAGTCGTTGCGCAGGGCGCGCAGCACGTGCCGGACGCCGGGTTCACCGGCAATGCCAAGCGCGAGCGCGTACGGCCGCCCGATCAGTACCGCCCGGGCGCCGAGGGCCAGCGCCTTGAGCATGTCCGAGCCGCCGCGGATGCCGCTGTCGAACAGCACCGTTAGCCTGCCGCCGACGGCGGCGGCGATGCCAGGCAGCGCGTCAAGCGCCGCGATGACGCCGTCGACCTGGCGGCCGCCATGGTTGGACACGATGATCCCGTCCATCCCCGCGCTCGCCGCGCGCTCGGCGTCGGCTACCGACAAGATGCCCTTGAGCACAATCGGCCCGTCCCAGTTATCCCGCGCGAACGACAGGTCATCCCAGGTCAGCGACGGGTCACCGAAGATCCGGATGTACTGGAGGATCGCCTCCCGCCGATCCGCGGAGCCCGGCTCGGCCAACAGCGCCTGGAATGCCGGGTCGGTCAGGTAGTTCTGCACTCCGATGCCGCGCAGGAACGGCAGGTAGGCCTGGTCGAGGTCGCGCGGGCGCCAGGCCAGCATCCGGGTATCCAGCGTGATCACCAGCGCGGTGAAGCCCGCAGCCTTCGCCCGGGCAAGGAAACTTGCCGCCACCGCCCGGTCCTTCGGCCAGTAGAGCTGGTACCAGCGCTGGCCGCCTCCGTTGGCCTCGGCGACCTCCTCCATCGGCGTCGACGACGCGGTGCTCAGGACCATCGGCACGCCACCCGCGGCCGCGGCCCTGGCCACGGCGACCTCGCCGTCCGGGTGCGCGATGCCGAGCACGCCGACCGGCCCGAGCAGGAACGGCACCGTGAGCTCGGCGCCAAGCACCGTGCTTGCATACGACGGGGCTGCCACGTTGGTCAGCATCCGCGGCACGATCCGCCAGCGCCGGAACGCCGCCCGGTTCTCGCGCGCGGTATCGCCCGAGCCGGCGCCGCCGACGATATATCCGAACGCCTCCGGTGTCAGGCGGCCGGCCGCGGCCGCTTCAAGCTCGTTCAGGTCGGTCGGCAGATCGGGTGTCACGCCGTCGAGCCCGGCCAGGTAGATCTCGTCCTGATATGCCTCCAGCGGCTGATCCACGGCCCGCCGCCCGGTCAGCCGAACAGGTCCGGGTCAGTGGCGACGATCTGATCCCACAACGGCCGGAACTGGAACCAGCCGGCCAGATGATGGCCGATCTGCTCGCGCACCATCAGCGCCGTGTCCCGGTCGATGTGCTTCGGCGTCCCGGCCGCCATCGCCAGCAGCTGCGCCTGGCACGAGCGTTCCATGGTCACGAACCACCAGGCCGCTTCCCCCACCGACTCACCGACGGTCAGCAGGCCATGATTCTGCAGGATGCACGCCTTGGCGCCGCCCAGCGCGACGCCGATCCTGCGGCCCTCCTCGACGTCGTAGGCCACGCCGCGGTAGTCGTCATAGAGCCCGTGGTCCTCGAAGAACGCGCAGGCGTCCTGAGTCAGCGGATCCAGCCGGATGCCCAGGCTGGAGAATGCCTTGCCGTGCAGGGAGTGCGCGTGCGCGGCGGCGATCGCGTCCGGCCGGGCCTTGTGCACCTCGGAATGAATGCAGAAGGCGGCCCGGTTGACTGGCCGGTCGCCCTCGACGACTTCGCCGTTGTGGTCGACCAGGATGAGGTCGGAGACCTTGATCTGGCTGAATGCCATGCCGAACGGGTTGACCCAGAACCGGTCCGGATACTCCGGGTCCCTGGCGGTGATATGCCCGGCAACCCCCTCGGAGAAGCCGAACCGGCCGAACACCCGGAACGCGGCCGCCAGCTCTTGCTTGCGGTGCAGCCGCTCGTCTTCCACCGACGCGAAGACCGGCTGCCCGGCTGCGCCAAGCTCCCTGCCGGTGATGAGTCCGTCAACCGTGGTCATGGCCAGATCCTCCGTGCGGTCGGAATTGTCGGTGCGGCAGGCGGCCGGCCTGCTCCTGCATCGTCAGAGGTGCCGGACGGACATGTCAAGTGACGGCCGACAGCGCACCCATCCTGGATCAGCGTGATCCAGTCCCGGCACTCGCAGCCGGCCGACTCTAGCGCGCCGGGCACAATGGTCCGGTGAGCCGGGTCAACGAAGAGGTCGCCGCACTGCTCAACGAGTACGCCGCGCTACTGCACATCACCGGTGGCGACGCGTTCCGTGCCCGCAACTACGAGAAAGCAGCCCGCGGCGTCGCGGGTTACTCCGGCGACATCGCGGGACTGGACGCCGCCGCGCTCCGCCAGATACCCGGCGTCGGCACGTCGACGGCCAGCAAGATCGGTGAGTACCAGCGCACCGGCACGATCAAGGCCATCGAGGAGCTGCGCGCCCGGATCCCCGCGGGCGTACTGCAGCTGACCAGGATCCCGGCCCTCGGCCCGAAACGTGCTCTCCAGCTCTACCAGGAACTAGGCATCAGCTCCGTCGGCGAGCTCGAAGACGCCATCAAGGCAGGCCGACTGCACGACCTGAAGGGATTCGGCCCGAAGAGCGAGGAAAAGCTGCTGCGCGGCATCGAGCTGCTCCGCCAGGGCAGCGGGCGGGTGCTGCTCGGCGTCGCGACCGACATCGCCACCGCCATCGTCGCGGCGATCAGCGCGGTCCCCGGCTGCCTGCGGTGCACCTGGGCGGGCTCGCTGCGCCGGATGCGCGAGACTACCGGCGACATCGACGTACTCGCGGCCGCGACGGACAGCGCGCCGCTGATGGCAGCGTTCGCCGGCCTGCCCGAGGCGGCCGAGGTCATCGCGGCCGGCCCGGCCAAGACGTCGATCCGCACGGCCGCCGGCCTGCAGGTCGACCTGCGCGTGGTGCAGCCCGACTGCTGGGGCGCCGCGCTGCAGTACTTCACCGGCTCCAAGGAGCACAACGTGGCGATCCGGGAGATCGCGGTCAGGAAGAAGCTCCGGCTGTCCGAGTACGGCCTGTTCGACGTCGAGTCCGGCGAGCTGATCGTGTCGCGTACCGAGGAGGAGGTCTACCGGCGGCTTGGCATGGACTGGATACCGCCGCCGCTGCGCGAGGACTCCGGCGAGGTCCGGGCCGCGCTCCGCGGCGAGCTTCCCGACCTGGTCACCGAAAGGCAGATCCGCGGCGACCTGCACACGCACACCAGCCTGACCGACGGGGTCGCTTCCCTGACGGACATGGTGACCGCCGCGGCCGGCCTCGGCTACGAGTACTACGCGGTCACCGATCACGCGCCGAACCTCTTCATGCAGCGGATGACCACCGAGAAGATGCTCGCCCAGCGTTACCAGATACGCGACCTGGCCGCCCGGCTGGCAACCGCGGCGGCGACGTCGACAGCTAACGGCAGCCCGCCGATGAAGCTGCTGCACGGGACCGAGCTCAACATCGCCCCGGACGGCACGGTGGACTGGCCGCCGGATTTCCTGGACGGCTTCGACATCTGCGTCGCCTCGGTGCACTCGCACTTCGACCAGCCGAGGCGGGAGATGACCGCCAGGTTCGTCCGGGCCTGCGAGAATCCGTACGTGCACGTCATCGGCCACCCGACGGCGCGCAAGATCGGCCGCCGCCCGTCCGTGGACGTCGACTTCGCCGAGCTGTTCCTGGCCTGCGCCAGGACCGGCACCGCGCTGGAGGTGAACTCCCACCCGGACCGGCTCGACCTGCCGTCTGGCTACATCAGGGCGGCACGGGAGGCCGGCGTGAAGTTCGCCATCGACAGCGACGCGCACTCCACCGCCCACCTGGCGAACATGCGGTTCGGCGTCGGCACCGCCCAGCGCGGCTGGCTGACCCCCGCCGACGTGATCAACACCTGGCCGCTGCCGAAGCTGCGGAACTTCCTGCGCAAAGGCCGCTAGCACCAGGAAGCGAAAGGCCCCGTCCCGTCATCGTCAAAGGCTCCTGCCCCGGCCTTGTCGGCCGGCCCCGGGCACTGCCGCCGCGCGCCTGCCCTGCGCCAGGCCAGCCGGGTACCGCGCCGGCCCTTATGGCCGGGCACGGCGCGGCGGCCGTCTATAGGCCGGTCTGGGCGGTGAGCCGCCCCGAGTTCACGGCCGCCGCGAAGGCCTCATAGTCCCGCTCGTTCTGGTCGGCGTAGCGGGAAGAGAAGTCCGCGATCGCGCGGTCGAAAGCGTCCCCCTTGCCCAGGTACGAGGCGATGGCGATGCGGTCGCCCCAGCGGGCGTGCGCGCGGGCGAGGGTCGCGCCGCAGACGCGCGCGTAGAGAGTGGCGCCGGGCACGAGGAGGTTGTCGACGTCCGCGCCGCCCTTCCAGTCGTGGAATTGCCGGACGTAGTAGTCGCGGGTGACGCCGTCGAGCCCCTTGATGCGAATCCAGCCCAGGAATATGTCGGTCGCCGCCTGCATCAGGCGCTGCCCCGCTACCACCCGCTCGCCGTGATGCCGGTAGCTGCTCTGGCCGGCGAACCGTTCGAGCACGGAGGCCTGCGCCTCCTTGACCTGTAGGAACAGCGGGTCGTTATGGTCGCGGCCCAGCATCAGCATGATGTAGCAGCGGGTCCCGACACTGCCGACGCCGACCATCTTGTAGGCGGTGTGAACGTAGCGGAATTCCTCGATCGGGTGGTGCTGGTGCCCGAGGGTGCGCCGATAGGAGCTGAGCAGCTTCTTGATCAGCGGAGTGGGGTCCTCCCATTCGGACCCCGGCACGATGATGTCCTCGATTGGCACGATCAGTGGCGGGTCGGCGACGATCCGCAGCTCGCCCTCGACCTCGTCCGCCCGTTTGGCGAACACTCGTGTGCTGTCCCGGGTATGTGCCTGTTTCACGTCCCGCTCGAAAGCCTTGGCCTCCTTCTTGCTGACCCGTCTGACGCGGGTCTCCTGGTGCACCAGGTTGAGCAGCACCCCGGCCTTGAGCTGGTCGTACCACGCGCCCAGGGTTGCCATCCCGGCGGCCTGGCGGATGCGGTCCCGGTACTCGGCGACCCCGGCCATCACGATGGCGCGCCGGTCGGCCTGGGAGAAGCCGCGGTCGCGTCCCATGACCTCGAAGCTGGCCGCGAGGCGCTTGACGTCCCATTCCCACGGGCCGGGGAGGGTCTCGTCGAAATCGTTGATGTCGAAAATCATCTGGCGCTCGGGGGTGCCGAACAGGCCGAAGTTCGACAGGTGCGCGTCACCGCACAGCTGCACGGTCATCCCCGATACGGGGGTTGCCGCCAGGTCGGCTGCCATGATCAGCGCGGCGCCCCGGTAGAACGTGAACGGCGAAACCAGCATCCGCCCGTACCGGATCGGGACCAGGTGCGGTACCCGTGATTCCCCCTGCTCCGCAAGCAGGGCAATCGGGTCCGGGCGGTCCGGCGCGGGTGCCCACCGACCGTGGCTCGACCGAGGCGCCTCCCCGCGAGCGGCCCGGCCCCTGGCAACCCGCTCGTCCACCGTCAGGTGCGCCCGCCGCCATGCCGACGCGAACGGCGGGGTCCGTGCCCCGGCCGCACCGGCCACTGTGGTCCCGGCCGGGCGTGCGCTGGCAGCCATGCTGACCTCCGGTCGTGCCGTCTTCCCGCGAACGCTGTCTGATTCGGCGAACCAGGCAGCATGATCCACGGCAAGATCGTGAGTGTCATCACCCGCCGCGGAGGATGTCCACCCGACCCGCAAGGTCAGCGGTAGTAACCCTCGACTGCGGCGCTCGCTTCGGCCAGCAAGGCGGGGCCTTCCTGAGGCACGGGCGGGAAGTCCCCGGACGTTCTGAGGCCGGAGAGCTGCTCGTTGGAGAGCGCGAACACGACGCGGCCGAGGCCGGACCGTTCGATCGCGCCCGAGTTCGCGGGCCGCCCACCTGGCCAGCTTCAGCTCGGGATGGGCGCTGATGTCGTTGTCGGTCAGGACCGTGTTGTGGTCTTCGGCAAGCACGCCGCCGTCCGGGCCGACCAGCAGTGACCCGAATGGCGCGTCCCCGCCCGCCCGCCCCGCGGCGGCCAGCTCGATTGCCCGGCGGAGAAAGCGCTCGTCTTCGTGTGTCACCGTTCCTCCAGCTCCGTCTGATGGGGGCGCAGATCCCAGCGGGCGGCCACGGCCGCGAGCAGCTGCCATGCGAAAGCCGAGGCCCGCCACCGTCTGCGTCCAGCTGCGCAGCACGCCGCGGCCGACGCCAGGCCCGAAGTTCGGGACGTTCACGCCTATCCGCACAAGCTCAAGCTATCCGGCAACGCCCGGCCGGCGTGAAAGCCGCGGGGATCTTCGCCGGAAAACCATGCCGGGCATTTTTAACGGGGCCGTCCCGCCGCATCACCCAGGCTGAGCGGGCCGCCCCCGGCGGAAGCCCGGCGAGTTCACCGCCCAGCGGGGTGCCTCTCCCGACCGCCCGCATCGCCGGGAACCCGGGAGACGGTGACGCCAAGTTCGGTGGCCCGGGCAATGTCGACCTGGTCCAGGCCCACCCCGAACTGCTGCACTAGCCCGAAGGTGCCAGACTCGAGCACCGCTCGGTCGATCCGCGACCCGAACGGGCATATCACGTCGACCCCGTCCAGATGCTTGCTGACCTCGTGACGCGGGCATGTGCTGATGTCCCAGCCCGGCAGCACGGCAGTCAGGTCGGTCCAGGCCAGCTCCGCGGTGAACCGTTCCCGGCCGAACAGCAGCCTCACGGCAGCGCGGCGACGAGCTCGCGGACCGGCTTGCGCCTGCCGGTGTAGAACGGGATCTCCACCCGGGTGTGCCGCCGCGCCTGAGCGCCCCGCAGGTGCCGCATCAGGTCGACGATCCGGTGCAGCTCGGCAGCCTCGAACGCGAGTATCCACTCGTAGTCGTTCAGCGAGAAGCAGGAGACGGTGTTAGCGCGGACGTCCGGGTACTCGCGGGCCATCATCCCGTGCTCGGCCAGCATCGCCCGGCGTTCCTCGTCGTCAAGCAGGTACCAGTGGTAGGACCGCACGAACGGGTAGACCGACACGTACGCGCCTGGCTCTTCGCCCGCCAGGAACGCCGGGATGTGGCTCTTGTTGAACTCCGCGGGCCGGTGCAGCGCCATCGCCGACCAGACCGGCTCGCTGGCCCGGCCCAGCCGGGTGGCACGGAACCGGGAGTAGATCTCCTGCAGGTCGTCGGAGGATGGCGCGATCCACCAGAACATGTAGTCGGCGTCGGCGCGCATGCCCTGCACGTCGTAGCAGCCGCGGGTGACGATGCCCTTGCCCTCGGCCTGGCCGAGCAGGTCGTTGACCTCGATCGCGATCGCGTCCCTGATCTTCGCCTCGGCACCGCTGCCGCCAGCCAGCTCGCGGTGATCAGCTACCCGGAACACCGACCACATCGTGTAGCGGATCAGCTCGTTCAGTTCACGGGCCTTCAGCCGCTGCCCGGTTTCGTTTCCAGCCATGTCGTCATTGTCCTCCGCCGCGGGGCGCAGCCGCGCCAGGGCCGACCGCGGCGAGGGCTCCGAGGTAGGCAATGACCTGATCGGCCGCGATCCTGGCGGAGGCGATGCAGGCCGGGATGCCGATCCCGTCGTAGCTGGCGCCGCAGGCGGCAAGACCGGGCTGCACGGCGATCGACGCGCGGATCCGGGTCACCCGGTCCAGATGGCCGACCGTGTACTGCGGCAGGCCCCCGCCCCAGCGGCTGACCCGGGTGTCCACCGGCGCGCCCCGTACGCCGGTTGCCGCCGCCAGATCAGCGGCGGCCAGCGCGGCGAGCTCGGCGTCGTCCCGCTGCAGCAGCGCCTCCTCGCCCAGCCGGCCGACCGAGCAGCGGGCGATGTGCACCCGCCGCCCGGCCGCCCGCAGGTGCGGCCACTTCACGGTGCTGAACGTGACCGCCTTGACAGCGTGGCCGTCCACCGCAGGCACCAGGTAGCCGCTGCCCTGCGGCGGCGCGGGAAAGGCGTGGTCAGGGTAGGCCAGCGTGACGATCGCCATGCTGGCGCTCGGTATCTCGGCGAGCCCGGCCGCGGCCGCCGCGGCGCCTGGCACCCCGGCAAGCAGCCTGCTGGCGGGGGCAGCCGGCAGCGCGAGCACGACGGCGGCGGCGGTCAGCTGCTCCGGCGCGTGCGCAGAGCCGACGGTGAGCCGCCAGCCGTCCGGCGTGCGCGCCAGCCCGCGCACCATCGCGCTGGTCCGCACGGCCGCGCCGGACGCGGCGGCGACGGCCGGGACCAGCGTGCCGAGGCCGCTGGCCAGCGTCGTGAAGACCGGCCTCGGTGCACTGCCCGCAGACGCACTGCCCGCGGGCGTGCTGCCCGCGGGCGTGCTGCCCGCTGGTGTTCCGGCCCCGTCCGCGGTGGCGTCCAGCACGGAAGCGGCGGCGGCGGTCAGCGAGGCGTACCGTCCCGATGCCGCGGCAAGCGCGGGCAACGTCGCCTCGAACGACAGCTGCTCCGACCGGCCCGCGTAGACCCCGCCGAGCAGCGGATCGACCAGCCGGTCCACCAGTTCCTGGCCGAACCTCGCGCCGACGTAGCTGGCCACGGACACATCCCCGGCGCGCGCGGTGGCGGGCCGCCCGGCCTCGGCCAGGGCGCTGGCCAGCCCAGCAGCGGAGAGGATACCCGAGCTGGCCAGCGCGTCCAGGTCGGCGGGCACACCCATGAGCTGCCGCCGCGGCAGCGGCCGAAGCCGCTCCCTGGTCCATATCCCGGCTGTCGTCGTGCCCGGCTGCACTAGCTGCCCGGCCAGGCCGGCCGCGCCGGCCAGGTCCGTCCCTTCCGGCCGCCGGGCGAGCAGCGCCTCGGCGCCCTCGTCGACGGCGATCCCGGCCACCTCCGACACGGCGAGCTTGCCGCCGAGCCGGGGCGACCCTTCCAGCACGGTCACCGCCGCGCCCGCGTCGCGCAGGAAAAACGCGGCGGCGAGCCCGGTGATCCCGCCGCCCGCGATCACGACATGGGGCGGCTCGGCAGGCGCGGGCATGCGGCAAGTCTCTCAGCCGGGCGGAAGTGGGTCGGCATTGCCGTGGGAGTGCGTGATCGCCGCGGCTGCGGCTGCGGCTCATCGGCCTGCCGCAGCCGCAGCGACCACGCCGGCGGCTCCTCAGCCGCGGCTACCGAGCTCGGCAAAGGGGAAGCCCGG
>WNGD01003556.1_pt1 | contig 15687 bp, 11 predicted proteins | sample 5400671 | NCBI WGS metagenome assembly WNGD01 (sample SAMN13153369, study PRJNA577476) | soil metagenome | isolation source: 40 cm soil or saprolite under grassland replicate 2 | place: USA:California | collected 2016-06-15 | reverse complement strand
TCATGACGGTCACTCCTTGCTGAATCGTTTTCTTCTTTTCAAGAAGTGTACCGTCTTTTTTTACCGATCGGTAGGGCTACGATCTCAAGACATCAGCCGGGTTACGATGTGCCTAATCCATACACACGCAAGGCATGCCGCTACGGGTCTACAAGTACAAAGGAGAAATGTGCATGAGTATCCAACGTTTTCAAGTAAATATTCCCCAGGCCACCCTTGACGACTTGCGCGAACGCTTAGCCCGCACGCGCTGGCCCGATGCGGTGGAGGGGGCAGGATGGGACTATGGCACTAACCTGGATTATCTCAAGAGTCTGGTGGCCTACTGGCAGCACGAATACGACTGGCGAGCGCAGGAGGCGATGCTCAACCAGTTTGCGCAGTTTCGTGCTGAAATCGATGGCTTTGGTATCCACTTCGTTCACGAGCGTGGTCAGGGACCGAACCCGCTGCCGATTGTGATTACTCACGGCTGGCCCAGTTCATTCTTCGAGATGCTCAAGATCATCCCGCTACTCACCGATCCTGCGCGTCATGGCGGCAATCCCGCCGACTCATTCGATGTGATCGTGCCATCGCTGCCGGGGTTCGGATTCTCCGACCGTCCCAACGTTCGCGGGATGACACTGGAGCGCACCGCAGATCTGTGGGCGAGGCTCATGACGGAGGCGCTCGGCTACGGGCGTTTCGCCGCGGCAGGCGAGGATTGGGGCGCTATGGCCACACGACAGTTAGCACTCAAGCATCCTGAGCTGCTCCTGGGCATCCACCTCACCTACCTCGGCTATCCTTCCTCTCTCCCTGATCAGTCCAACTTGTCCGAAGCCGAGAAGCGCTATTTGAGCGCCATCCAGCATTGGGTGATGCGGGAAGGCGCATATGCGCTGATTCAATCGAGCAAGCCGCAAACGCTCACCTATGGACTGAACGACTCGCCTACCGGCCTGGCTGCATGGATAGTGGAGAAGTTCCGTTCGTGGAGCGACTGTGACGGCAACGTCGAGCGGCGCTTCAGCAAAGATGAGTTGCTCACCAACATTATGATCTACTGGGTGACCGAAACCATCAATTCTTCGGTTCGCACGTACTACGAGAATGCTAACACCTCATCATCGCTGCAACCGGGGCAGCGCATTGAAGTCCCGACCGGCGTCGCTCTGTTCCCTAAAGACCTGAGCTTGGCGCCGCGCGAATGGGCGGAGCGCAGCTTCCGCGTGGAGCGATGGACGGAAATGCCGCGAGGCGGGCACTTCGCCGCGATGGAGGAACCCGAACTGCTGGCAGAAGATATCCGAGCCTTCTTCCGTCCTTTCCGTGCATCCATCTGAGTACATATTAGAGGAAGTATGAGAAGCCTGGCCGGAGGAAGCAACCAGACTACCTGCTATGTGATTGCCTACGATATTCCCAATGACAAGAGGCGCATGAAAGTCCACAAAATCTTGCAGGGATATAGCAAGTGGACGCAGTATTCGTTGTCTGAGTGTTTCTTGACCAGGAAGCAACTGCTGCTCTTACGCTCCAAGCTGACAGAACACCTGTTCTGGCTTCGGTTTCGCTGCCTCCCTTCTGACTGGCTCTCAAGGCGAGTCTTGAAGGGAGGCAGATTGAGTGAATCCGAAACCCAGCACGCCAAAAAAAGTGAGGGAAACAAGAGTACCATGGAGATTGACGTAGCGCCTATTCTGTATGTATACTACAAGTGTCGCAGGCTAAATGGCCGGGGGAGCCCGTCGGGATTGAAGCCTTCGAGGAATATAGGGCATGTTAACGTGGAGATAGGCTAAATGGCCGGGGAGCCCGTCCGAGAATCGGAAGTATTCTGCCAGTTGAATCTATCTTCTCGTTCCAGCATTTGTAGATATGCCTGTTTTCCTGTTGCTGCTGCTTCCCGTTGAGAAGGTGGCGTGTGAGGGCCATTTCTTGAGTCGTTGTGGCTAAAAAGGTCCAGAAGGACTGGGGCCATGAAGAGAGACGCGCCCTGTTGCCCTCCCAAAGACAGCCGACGCTTTCGATGAACAGGGCATGGTCAGCCTGTTTGCATCCAGGCCCCGCAAACAGCCACAGGAAACAGCGCGGAGCCTCCCGCCAGATATGTGGCAATTGATTGTTGACTTGCGCGTTGAATTACCTACCATGTCCTTGCCAAACGTTTTCCTCCTCAAAATGGCATGGTCCTGACTATCGCCCTCGACTCGAGAGTTCGCGATCAAGAGACTCCTGCAAATAGCGCATGGCCTCGTGATACTGCGGATCTCCGGCACGTTTTGCCATCTCCTCAGGGTCGAGGTTCTCCAGGCGTGTCTGAATCCACCACAGGTTGCCAAAGGGGTCGCGTACTCGTCCAACGCGGTCGCCAAAGGACAGGGAAGTCATCTCGGTGACCGAAGTCGCTCCAGCAGCGAGGGCTTGCTGGTACACCGCATCACCATCCGGGACGTAGAGGCGCAGGAAGCACGGGGTAGAAGGCCACTCCTTTCGCGCATCAAACGCCATGACGACGCAGTCGCCAATTTTGGCTTCGGCGTGGCCGATGGTGCCATCCTCGTTGTAGACCCGCCCCACCTCCTCTGCCCCAAACGCTTGTTTCATGAAATTGAGAAGCCTGGCCGTATCTCGTGAAATGATCCACGGCGTCACGCTATGATAGCCCTCGGGAATCGGTTGCACTTTGTTCGATTTTGTCGTCATATTTGTGCTCCTTCTGTGATGTCTCGATAGGAATAGTATAGCCTCAAAGGAGGTCAGAATCAGCCCTCCTTTGAGGCTTCTCCCACAAACTCAGAGTATTCGCACAGAAAAAGAGGGAGGAAGAAAAAGTCATTTTGCCAATAATTACATAGCCCTTGACTTTTCGTCTTCTCCACTGTATATTTTTGACAGGATAAGTATATGACCACATCGTCTTAAGTAGTCATTTGCCTGATTACAAAGGAGAAAGACAGTTGGCAAATCAGAGCCAGGGAGCGAGCCACTCCGTCCCAAAGCAGCAGGAAGTATCCAGGCGACGGGAGCGGGCACATCGCATTCTGGATGCAGCAGCAGCATTGATCCTACGCTGGGGCTACAACAAGACCACCCTCGACGACGTCTCCAGGCAGGCTGGAATCGCGAAGGGCACCATTTACCTGCACTGGAAAACGCGGGAAGAGCTGTTCGCAGCGCTCGTGAAACGTGAAAAAGTGGAGATGGCAGAGGATATCAAGCAGCGTATCACAGAAGATCCCGAGGGGGCAACGCTGCGAGGTATGCTCAAGCACTCAGCACTTGCTCTGATGAAGCGTCCGCTGCTGAAGGCGGTCTTTCTGCGCGATATGGAGGTACTTGGAAAGTTGGCACGCAGTGAGCATAGCAGCGCTACCTACGCAGAAAGGATGACAGGCTTCAAAACCTACCTCGAATTGCTGCGCGAACATAACCTGGTGCGTACTGATCTCAGCTTGCGAGCGCAAGTATATATGTTTAGCGCCATTTTTGCAGGATTTTTCCTCGTTGCGCCATTGATGCCGGACGAATTCGCGCTTCCTGACGAGGAGCTTGCAGATCTGATAGCTGAGACGGTGCATTGCACACTTGAGCCTGCTCGCTCTGTCTCATCTGCTGAATTACAAAGCGTCTCCCACACTTTTATACAGTACCTTAACCATAATATAGTAATTGTACAAGAACAGTTTCAGCAAGAATTAGAATCATAATTCTTCAGGAGAGTTCGAAGTGAGAATTGAACAAGGCACTCCTCTCGTTTTAGCACTGAATGATGCCTCTGCCGCACTGGAGCAGGTGGGAGGAAAAGGCGCTTCATTGGCACGGTTGGCCTCGGCTGGCTTGCCTGTGCCTCCTGGTTTTCACATCACCACGACAGCCTATCGTCGCTTTGTAGCGGTGAATGAGCTACAAGAGCAGATTCTAGCGGCGGTCTCGGCGATCTCGCCCGACCAGCCTGCAACGCTCGAAGAGGCATCCAAGCAGATAGCGGAGCTGTTCGCACAGAGCGGAATGCCGGATGATATTGCCGGAGCGATTCGCCAGGCATATGCCGAACTTGGTGGTAATGAACTGCCCGTCGCAGTACGTTCCTCTGCCACCGCCGAAGACCTGCCTGAAATGTCGTTCGCCGGTCAGCAGGAGACATATCTCAACATGCACGGCGAAGCTATGGTCCTCGCCGCCGTCAAACGCTGCTGGGCTTCGCTCTGGACCGCGCGGGCGATTGGCTACCGCGCCCGTCACAACATCGCACCACAGGATGTGAGCCTGGCGGTGGTTGTACAGGAACTGGTGCCCGCTGATGCAGCAGGTATCCTCTTCACCGCGAATCCGCTGACAGGGGCACGCAACGAGGTGATGATCAACGCCGCCTGGGGGCTGGGTGAAGCCATCGTCGGTGGACAGGTTACGCCTGATACCATCGTAGTTGACAGGGCCAGCGGGACGATTACGAAACAGGAGATCAGCGAGAAGGACGTAATGACCGTACGTACCCTGGAAGGCACGCACGAGGAACCAGTCCCGGCGGGTAAGCGTACTCAGGCGGTGCTTAGCCCGGAGCAAGCAGCTTCACTTGCCCGCATCGGCGTGCAGATTGAGGAACTCTATGCTCAGCCAATGGATATCGAGTGGGTGCTGTACGATGGTCGCATCTTCGTCGTGCAGGCCCGCCCGATCACCGCCTTGCCCAAACCTGCCGCAGGGCCTCAGGTGACACAGGCGGTAGAATGGGAACTTCCCGACCTCAAAGGAAGCTACTGGCGTTCAAGCGTGTTCGAACTGCTGCCTGATCCGCTTTCCCCCCTGTTCGCCACGCTCGGACTCCCGGCATGGACCTGGGCCACAGTGATGGTCCTGAGGCAAGCGAAGATTGAGTTCCCTGAGGATCTACTGGTCACCATCAACGGGTACGGTTACTATAACTACACACTCACGCCTGCACAGACGGCAAAGATGCTGCTCGCTATGCCGTACATCTTCATCATCGAATTACCGCGCCTGTTGCGCACTGCACAGGCACGCTGGCAGAAATCCCGTTCAAGGTACGCAGAGGTCGTCAACCGTTGGGAAACAGTGAACCTGGCTACCGCATCAGCTGCAGACTTGCTCGATGGGGCACGCTACATCACTGCCGAAGCTGCTCAGTACTACCTCACGGTACAGGGTGGTATCCTGCCGGGAGCGTATATGACCGAGTTGCTCTTTACCCAGGTATACAACAAATTCCTTAAGAAGCGCAATGCTCCCTCTGCGCTGACGTTTGTACTGGGCTATGATAGTGCGCCGATTCAGGCCGAGAAATCGCTGTATGATCTCGCGCAATGGGTACGCAAACAGCCAGAGCTGGCTGCTGCGCTGGCGAACATGTCGGGCGAGCAATTTATCACTGCATACCGCAAGCAGGCAGCGCAAGAGGCAGCAGAGGACGGAGCATGGCCCGAATTCTGGCGACGCCTGGCTGAACATCTGGCCCGGTTTGGACATACCATCTATGACCTTGATTTTGCCAAAGCCGTGCTCGCCGATGATCCAGAGCCAGTCTTTGAAACACTCAAGTTCTTCTTGAGCGGTCAGGCACCTGATCCCCATGCACGCCAGGAAGCAACAGCGGCAGCACGCGAGCAAGCGGTAAAGACGATGCTCACGCAACTGCACGGAATGCGTCTGTCGTGGTTTAAGCGGCTGGTAGAGTGGGCTCAGCATTTCGCTCCCTTGCGCGAGGACGCGTTGGCAGATACGGGTCTGGGCTGGCCAGTGTTGCGCCGGATGCTGCGTGAACTAGGACAGCGCCTGGTTACGCGCAACGTGATAGAGACTGCAGACGACGTATTCTGGCTGATGCTGGACGAATTGCAGGAGGCCGCAACCGCATTGGACGCGGGGCAAACACCAGCGGACTACCATGCAATCGTGGCGGAGCGACATGCGACCTGGGAGAGTGAACGTGCCCTCACGCCACCGGTGAACCTGCCACTTAAAAATGGGGCCCGCTTCTGGGGAATTGACTGGAGTAGTATGATGCCAGCCCGTACCGATCAGGCAGCCGGTGATGTGATCAAGGGCATCGCGGCCAGCCCTGGGCGTGTCACTGGTCTGGCGCGGGTCATTCACGGCCCTGATGAGTTCGAACAGATGCGACCGGGTGATATCCTGGTGGCAAGGATCACAACGCCCGCATGGACGCCACTCTTTTCCCTTGCTTCAGGCGTCGTTACGGATGTGGGCGGTCCACTCAGCCACAGTTCCATCGTAGCCCGCGAGTACCATATCCCGGCAGTTCTAGGGACCGGCATAGCAACCGGACATCTGAGCAGTGGACAGCGTATCACGGTCGATGGAGACGCCGGGACAGTCACAGTATCCAGCTAAGAGCCTGGCACGGTGGGCTGTAGCCCGGTTATGCAGGGATGTGTGAGAGGCGTTCATCAACCCATCAGAATGTACCTCGTCAAATCACCTTGCCACTTTGCTCAAAAAATGAGCGGTGGCAAGGTGATAGCGGCTCCTCATAACGTAGCAGGCGCAGTGCTTCCAGGCGCAATACCTCTGGAAAAAGCGCCTTATAAATATTACAATTTGGTGACTTCACGTCGTATCTTCCTGTCGCTCTATAAGTCACCGCGGCACAGCCTCCCGTACACCAATTACGCCATTGGCAGGTACGACATCCTTCCTTTTCTTCTACGTTGAGTACTTGTAAACCTCTGCGGTCCTGTCGCACAAGCTTCAGCGGATCGTCTGCGTTAACTGTGGTAATGGCGTGTCCGATCTCCATTTGACACTTCGCAACCTTTCCATTCTGGTCGATTACCAGGTAGCTTCTTCCTACTTCACAGGTTCTTCGGTGCTTAGCAGTGATATCTACCTTATCCAGTAAGCTATTCAGCAAACTCCTCGTCGGCAACTTCTCTTCTATCAGTGCGAATACCAGACGCATAGCAGCTATAATGTGCTCATCTGCAAAACGTAAATCATCGGTATGCTCACAGAAGTCATTGTCTCGATAGTAATTCACAGAAAAAGGCAGCTCATGTTCCAGGATATATTGCATAAGATCAAGCAATCCAGCGAGGTTGCGATGCGAAAGAGTCACTGTAATAAATGGTACAATCTCATTAGCCAGCAACCTATCAATGACGCGCAGTACATAGCGGCAAGATCCTTTCCCACTCAGTAGCGGACACTGGCTATCCTGGGCATTTCCAAGTCCATCCAGAGAGATTGTTACCGCGATATGGCGCACTTTGAGGAGATCAATAGCTTGCTGGTTCAAGGCCACGCCGTTGCTCAATAGAGTAGCTTCTAATGCAAATCCATGTTCCTGCGCCAGTTGAGTTGCGTAGTCATGGAGTTCGATCACCCGTCGTATACGCAAACTTGCCTCACCGCCCGCATACTTCAATCTGACAGTTTTATATTCATGCTTCGATGCAGATCTAAAAATAGCATTTATGGCTCTATAGCCTACTTCAGATGTCATATCCTCTTTGCTCTTATGTATATAGCAGTAGTGACAACGCAGGTTACAATCGTTCGTTACATGCAACCACGCTGTTAAGACCTCAGAGGCTTCCTTTTCAAGAACAGGTGCAGGCTTTGTACTATCGCGCAAAAATCCTAAACGATAAAAGAGTGTGACAGCCTCTTCGATACTCTCCTGTGGCCAGTGTATCATCATACGCGTTGCCTGAGAGATCGTTGTTGGTGTTTCGAATAGAGAAAAGAGTGACATAGCTTGAGCATCAAATACTGCCAGCCTTCCCAGCCCCGTTGGATCGCACACAAGCCATCTCTCAGCGCTACATGACTGTACATAGAGTGACGGAACATGCACCAGCGTGGATGCCCACCACGCTGGTGTTTCCTCACCCATTGATGATTCCATAACATATACAGGTAAGATAGAAGGGGCAGTACAATCATTTGCTCTGCTTTCAAATTGGGGCGAAGTGTTAAGCCAGATCTTCATCTCTTGCCTGTTTCGTTTGCTCACAGCTCAAATCTATTCCTGATTATCCGATGACTACATTAAAATAGAGCAGCTAGGGTAGCTTATAATTACTTATCTCCCGACACATCTCAATCACCGCTGGATAGGTTTTATCCAGATCCATCTCATACCAGTACGAACGCAAAACGTCCAGGACACTTGATAGGAACTTCTCAGGTATTTCAAGTAATATATCGTTCACCTTGCGCATTATCCTCTCATATTCTTGTGAACCTTGCAAGGCCATGTCATGGCAAGCGACTCTATAGTGCACGAATGCGTGTAGATATTCTTGCTTCCTCAGCAAGATATCTCCCTGCACTTCTTGTACGCGTCCTTTCAAGGAGACATCTTTGCCTTCATAAGCTATACTCTTCGCTTCCTCTATTTGCTCGCTTGACGATAAGCCAAGGTGATCGAGAGCGTCAGCGAGGAAAAGCAAATTTTCTGCCAGATCACGTTTCTGGCCTACTTGACGAGCGCGTGTTACAGCTTTCTCAAAAAATGTAACAGCTTCCTCCCATTCTTCTTCCAATAAGGATAGCCTACCCAGTTGATTGTAGCTCTCAATCTCTGTTTCGCGAATCACTCCAGGCGAATTGGTCGCAATGCGCAATGCTTGTTGAAATTCCTTACGCGCTCGTTCAAAATCTCTTTTCTCTATCCAGATGCGGCCAAGGCGGTTATGCGTATTGGCAATAGCACTTTTCTCTCCTGTCAAATTGTATATATTGAATGCTTCCTGAAAAGCTTGCTCCTCTTCTCTAGCTTTCCCAAGATCATGATAGATAAGTCCTAGCGTGCTTAGACTTAAGCCAACGAAATATTCACTGATCTTTTTTTGCTTCACCAGGTCGCGGCGAATATGTAATGCTAGCTTACAGTAACGCAGTGCGTCTTCTAATTTGTCTTGCAAACGCAGCACGTTACCCATATTATTCAATAAGTTTGCGTATTCACTCGGATTATCCACGGTACGCTGCACTTCGAGCGCTTTCTGGTAATAGCTCATGGCCTCATCATTTTCCCCTTTAAGCCGATTGATGTACCCCAGATTATTCAAGAGCAATCCCAGACGTATCTTATCTCTGTTCCCCTCTTCTATACTCAGGCAACTTTTAAAGTATTCGATTGCATCGTCATATTGGCTTAATTGTCTATGGCAGTTTCCCCTCTCAAACAACAGGTCGGAGCGATGGCGGTCAGCCCATTCACTAAATTGATCAAGTGAATCGAGTACGGAGAGGGCAGTTCCTGGATCTTCCTCCTCACGTAATACTCTCACTTCGGCAAATTTCATGGCTTGACGTTGCTCGTACGAAAATCGTGGCTCGAATTTTTGCAATTCTTGAAAGAGGGCCCTGGCAAAGGTGCGTGGTGAAAGTTTAAGAGCATCGTTTAAATGCCGCTCGAAGGACTGAAAACCTGCCTCTACGTCAAGAAACAATTCATGAAACAGTTTCTCAACAATATAGCTCTGGCGCTTCTCTTCGTCCTCCTCTTTAGCGATAAGCATAGTGTAGTAGTCTACAGCTAACATACTCAGTTCTCGCCGGATTCGTCCATCCTGATCGTGGACCTCCCAGCAATATTTATTGATCAGGCGGCGCATTTCGTCATGCAGCACGAAGACTTCACCGTCTTCAGTGCTGCGTACAAAAGATAGTGTTGGGAGTGCGATCACCAGATCCTGGTACTCTATTTCCGGCACCAGACCGCGCAACCCTGGCCAGTTCATGAGCTGGCTCAGGAAAGACACATCAAAACGGTGATAAATGTGCGCCATTGAAAAAATAGCACACTTGCTGGGATCATCGAAATGGTTGATCTCTTCAACCATGAACTATCCCTCACTCAGTAACTCTGCATCAAGCAAAGCTCTCACCTCGTTAAACTTCGTACCCAGTAAAGTTTTGAGATCTCTACCCTGAATCAGCTCCTCGTACAATTGTATCGCTTCTTCTCTTGGCACCTGTTTAGTAATCTGGTGCATCCCCTCTTCAAAAATTAAAGCAAAGTCATCTTTTTCCTGCTTCTGTACTATTAGCTTGAAGAATGTTTTAAGCCATTCTTCCCGTTCGTTTTCTGGTAATCGTCGGTAAACTTCCATAAAGTTTTTGTAAATAAGGGATAACACGAAATTGGTATTCCGTACATCTAGCACTTCTTTGAGCTCTCTATCTTGCTGGAATTCCTCGTAAAATTGCATAAAACTTTCGAGCGATTGTAAGATAGTTTTCTCTTCTCGTATCCGCACCTGTGCCAGATGCTTAATCTCTTCATTAAGGCTCTCATGCAATTTTGTTGGCTCTTCATAACATGCAAGATGATACAACGCCTCTCGCAGGTAACGAACATAGTCTGCCCCGGCTACTTCCCGTACATCTCTCGCATACTTTTCATACTTCTCCGCCAGAAATTTATGAATTTGGATGTATTGTTGGGGTCGCTCGATTTTATATCGTAGCATAAGCAAATTGCGTATCGGCACATCAATACAGTAACCAGCGCGCTCTATGCTCCAGGAAAGTACGTTGGTAGATTCGTTAAGGAATTTGGGAAGCCTGATATATGCCAGGCTGTTCTCTTCCTTGTATTCAGGCTCAGGCACAAATTTTTCGATCAAATCCTGCATCAGAATGAGATTGAAACGTCGAGGCAGCGATAGAAGTTCTAGCGTTTTTTGAATACGTGCTTTGTCTGAAGAGCTGACATTAGCTAAGAGTTTTTTTTCTATGACTTCCCTGATGACGACTCCCAGTAGTTGTCTCCGTTTTTGCTCGTCCGTAGGATCTAATCGTTCGTTCACTACCTCGTCGGTCATGACTTTCATTGCTAGTGGATAGCCTCGCGTCCACTCCAGGATGATGTCGCGTGCTGCAAGGGGAAGCGCAAAATTATCCAGGTACTGACGACAACTTACTGGTGGCAGCGGTTCCAGAGTATGAAGTATCAACTTTTTAGCAATAGAACGTGTATTCTCAAAGGTTTGCAATTTCCTGCTTGCCAACACCACGAATGATCTAGTTTTATCTATTAGCGTGCCTAATCTCGTCCCGATAGTTTGTACTTGCTCATTATCGATTTCCTCTAAGGCGTCAAGGATAATCGCTACGGGCGCATCGCTGGCCAGTAGTTCAATATCATTAAAGTCGTTTGAGGTAATATATTGGGCATCTTTCATAACACAGAACACACCATGATCGTCACAGATTGCTTTTATTTGGCGCAAAAGTGCTGTTTTTCCTATTCCACCAACACCACTAAATTCAATGATTGGTGTGCGCAAGAGCCGTTGTCTATCTTGCAACGTTACAACAGCTTCACTTACCCGTTGTAACTCCTCTTCTCTATTCACAAAAATCGAAGAAGATACTTCCATCTTATATTACTCCCACAGCGTTATCATGATCTGATCCTTTTCAGCCCGAAATATACAACGTAACTTCTGGTCGTTTTTACAACTCAGTCTACGCCTGGGATCAGGCTCGCTCCCACCCACATTATACCAACCATTTAAATGCGGTTCCATCACTTGTGCAAATAATGTACCATCTACACTAGTATACCTTACTCTTTTATCTACAGCAATGATATTTTGTAGAACGCAATTTCTGCTAGTTTCTTCCTTAAATTTGATCATTCAAAATCTTATACATCTTCTCTGCCACATTCGTCCATACCGTTTCCTGTTCGGTCCATGACATCTCTAGTAATGGCTTCGGATGTATGGCTTGATAGGTCGCTAATGGCGTATATGAGAATGCACATGGGCTTAACACGACAGGTATTAACAAAATCTCTTTGTTCTGCGCAGCTTGTAAAAGAGGAGGAAGTTCATATTGACGAATAAAGTCCGATCCCATAAAATCTGCACTTACAAGCAATACGGCAACCCTGGCTTTCGCTAACGCGTCACTGATCTCTTTCTTCCAATCCCTTCCAATGACAATCTTTGTATCATCCCAGACATCGATGACATCCTCCTTTTCACTTCCCGTGTGTAAGTATCCTTTCAAGTGCGTCCAGAGCCGCTCTAGATGGGCTTTATCATTATGACTGTAGCTGATAAATGCGTTCTTTCTGACCAGGCTCTGGGAAGAGGGTGTTGATGGCGATGCAACCGCTTCTGGCTTTAAACTGGCCTCTCCTCCAAGATAGTTGTATAACTCACGTAAAAAATAGCGGTATCTCCCTTGCGGACCCAGCAGGAATTTCACCCTTCGTTGATCGAGCACATATGCCAGGTGCGAATTTTTTGCTGGTTGCTCCTCATTCACATACCACAATATTCCTCCCTTTTCACGAAACGCTCGCTCTACGGTACGATCCCAAACAGGGTCATAGCCAATTACAACCACATCTTCGCTCAACTTTGAATCGAGGAATCTTGTTAATCCTTCATCCAGGCCGGTACTGCTGCTTCCTACTCTATAGCTCCACGAGTTCAAATCGCCGAAAACCTTCACGATGTATCTCTCCTCCATTTTCTCATGCGTCAGGTCTCCGATATCACTTACTCCTGGTTTATATACCCGATAATCTCCGGATTCCCGCATTCCCCAGGAACTAAATGCGTCCTCTAGCAGCATATCAATATTTGTGGTGATAATAGCTTTAAAAAATCCTGCTTTTACCAATCCACTTAAAAGTCTATCTTCATGTCTATAAGTAAGAGGGCCAAGAGCGTTTACCAAAATTTCATGTCTTGTGATTTCATCGAAATACTTGCTGGTCAGTACACGGTAACATTCCCTGAACTGTTCTGCACCGGACAGTTTATCAAAGTTCAACAGGCTGAATTGCTTTAGTGTCTCGTAAAGATATGCGTTTCTGAACACCCCTCCCGCTCTCGCACCCAGAAAAAGTATCGGGTGTTTCCCTTGACTTCTATGCTCTACCAGCATGCCGGCTATTTCTTCGATGTTTGTCTCTTTCACTGCTCCTGGCATGGTCTCCGTCTCCCTCAAACTTTTTGAGAGCGAATAGATGCTCTACTTCTTCATTATATTAACTTATCTATTCACTTTTGTCACTGCTTCTTCCAAACCCGGCAGGGCTATTGAAAAGTTCCCGTAGAGGCAGGCCTTGCGTCTGCCTTGTGAGTGGGCGCTGCTCGTCAGGAGCTCAGGCCCGACTCCGGCAGACGCAAGGCCTGCCTCTACGGGTCCATGATAGCGACTTTTCAATCTTGACCTGATCGACGATTCTACAGATTAAAAACTTCAATTGATTAGTGATGAGTAGAAATGTGTTGCGTTGCAAATATACTTGTAGATATGATAAGCTCTACTTGTATGAAGAGGAACTATCTGCATTCACAAGCGGGGTCCGTCTAAATGGGATGACTATGATGCTGCCAGTTGCTAATGTGAGCTATAAGATGTTACTCTATTTACAATATATATCCCCCACCAATGTATGATGGGTAAGAAATGAGGTGCAATACGATGCAACTATTCAACAGCCTGAGCCAGCAAATCGAAACTTTCAAGACACGCTATAACGAAGTGAAACTGTATGTATGTGGAATTACTCCTTATGATACTGCTCATCTTGGACATGCCTTCGTCTTTGGAACATTTGACATCCTCGTCCGCTATCTTCGCTCACAAGAACTGCCAGTTGTATATGTGCAAAATGTCACCGATATTGATGATCCCTTGTTTGACAAGGCGCTTGAATTGGGAAATATTATCTGGGATCAGCTTGCACGTCAAGAGACGGAGCGATTTGTGTACGAGATGGATGCCATCAATGTCGCCAGACCCAATCACCTTATTCGTGCCTCAGAAAAATTGCCGCAAATGTTCTCAATGATTGAAAAGCTTTTACAAAACGGTAATGCATATATTAATGATGGATGGATTTATTTTGACGTAAGTAGCTATAAGCAATTTGAGAATCTGGCGTTTGCTAACGGGATGATGGGCTATAACCAGCTACTAGATATTGCGAACATGAATGGGAACGATCCTCATGATCCACGCAAGGATGATCCCCTGGACTTTCTCCTCTGGCGCGGCACTGTCGCTGGCGAGCCTTCGTGGTCCAGTCCATGGGGACCAGGGCGCCCTGGATGGCATATTGAATGCTCTGCAATGGCGACGAGTCTTCTGGGTGATCAGATCGATATCCATGGCGGAGGCGCGGATTTGATTTTTCCCCACCATAGCTGCGAAATCGCCCAGACAGAGAGTGCGACGGGTAAGCGTCCTTATGTGCGGTATTGGATGCATGGCGGAATAGTGAAGATGGCAGACAAGAAGATGAGCAAGACTGAAGGAAATCTCATCATCATACACAAGCTACTTAAAACCCATTCCGCAGATGCTATACGTCTTCTACTTGCCACGCACCACTATCGACAAGATTGGCAATTCTCTTATACTGATATGGATAACGCACAGATACTGACAGAAAAGATCACGAAAGCAGCACAAGGGGACAGTAGCCCCGAAAAGCCAGCCGTTGACTCTCATATCGCCTGGGCGAAACGAGCCTTTCTCAATGCACTAGAAAACGATCTGGATACTCCAAGGGCAGTCCGCGTATTAGGACATCTGGCATCCGCCTGTCTATCTGGTCTTGTGCATCCCGAAGAAATGCCTATAGCCCGTTCGCAAATTCGCTTGATGGCAGGTTTACTTGGTCTACGTCTAAACGAGGAGTCCTAAAAAATTGCTCACCAATTCAGATAGTTCTCTTATAAAGAACCACCTCGATGTTTTGGTGATTGGCTCTCCTTGCGTTGATCTCGTTTTTGGAGGTCTGCCACACTGGCCAGTGTTGGGACAGGAGGTGTATGTTGATAGCTTTGCCATTAGCGTTGGTGGCGTCTTTAACACAGCTGCTACCCTGAGTCGCCTGGGACTTCGTGTTGCCTTACTTTGTGAGCTTGGCAATGACTTTTTCAGTCGGTATATCCTCGAAGAGATCAAGAAAGCGGGTATTTGTTGCAACCTTGTTATTATGCGAAATCAGCCATGGTTTGAGGTTAGTGTATGCCTGGCCTACGAGAGCGAGCGTGGATTTGTTTCCCACATTAGTAAGCAAAGCAAAGTAGCATTCAGTGCAGATGGAGATCTAACTGTTAACCAACACTTCAAAGACGTGTTAATGGATGAATCCTGGGTACATGAGGCCCAGATGTTGCTAGCAGGCTATGATTTTAAAGCCATTTTTACGCATGCGCGCCCTTCTGGTCTCCCTCTACTTGACGCAGTAAGTAAACCTGGGACGACCATCTTTTTTGATACAGGTTGGGACCCTCGGGCATTATCGCACACCTTGATGCCTGCTATAATAAAGCGTGGTCACTTCATCATGCCTAACCAGCTTGAAGCTACCTTTATGACAGACACACAATCAGGCGAAGAGGCCGTTCGCAAACTGGCTGAATGGATACCAACCGCTATTGTAAAGATGGGGGCGAGGGGTGCCGTTGCGTGTCAGCAAGGCCAACTTATATATTGTCCTGCCTATCCGGTTAAAAAAGTAATGGACACCACTGGAGCTGGTGATGCCTTTAACGGTGGCTTCATTTACGGTATGCTAAAGGGATATCCGCTCGCTAACGCTCTGCGCTGCGGCACGATTTGTGGAGGACTCTCTACTACCGCTCTCACCGGGACTGCAGCGGTTCCGACGGCAGAGGAACTAGAGCAACTGTTGAGAATATAGAAGGCCGCTCTATAAGCGCGCGTTTC
>WNGD01011590.1_pt1 | contig 15688 bp, 18 predicted proteins | sample 5400671 | NCBI WGS metagenome assembly WNGD01 (sample SAMN13153369, study PRJNA577476) | soil metagenome | isolation source: 40 cm soil or saprolite under grassland replicate 2 | place: USA:California | collected 2016-06-15 | reverse complement strand
TCTCGACCAACAGCTGGTCGAGCAAGCCCAGCGAGGCGACAAGCATGCCTTCGAGCTGCTGGTGTCGAAATATCAGCGAAAGCTGGCGCGGTTGCTGTCCCGGTTCATCCGGGACTCGACAGAGGTCGAGGATGTCGCACAGGAAACGTTCATCAAGGCCTACCGCGCGCTGCCCTCGTTCCGGGGCGACAGCGCGTTCTATACGTGGTTATACCGGATCGGCATCAACACCGCGAAGAACTACCTGGTGGCGCTGGGGCGGCGCGTTCCGACAACGACCGAGTTCGATTCCGAGGACGCGGAAGGGTTCGAGGGTGGCGAGCAATTGCGCGACATCAACACGCCCGAGAGCATGCTGATGTCCAGGGAAATCGCGAATACCGTCAACGACACCTTGAAGCAGCTGCCCGAAGAGCTGCGCAACGCCATCACGCTGCGCGAGATCGAAGGCTTGAGTTACGAGGACATTGCGACCATCATGAATTGCCCGATCGGCACGGTTCGTTCGAGAATATTCCGTGCGCGCGAGGCAATCGCCGAAAAACTGCGACCCCTTCTCGACACACGCAAGGACCAAAGGTGGTGACCATGAAGGAAAAAGTATCGGCGCTGATCGACGGCGAGCTCCAGAGCGACAGTCTTCACGCGCATCTCGGACGGCTCCGAGCGGACCCGGAATTGCGCGGCGCATGGGATACCTACCACCTGATAGGCGATGCGCTCAGGGGCCAGATCAGCCCGGGGATCGTCGATCGCGTAGTCGCTCGCCTTCGCGAGGAGCCCACCGTGCTCGCCCCGCGGCCGGAAAGAGACCCCACCAGGCGCATCGGCTGGTACGCCATGAGCGCCGCTGCCAGCGTCGCCGCCGTGGCCTTCGTCGCATGGACGGCCTCCCCCGGCTGGCGCGCCGAGTCGCAGCTCGCCGGCGGTCCGGACCCAGCCACGGTCGCGACCCCGGCCCCGGTCGCTCTGGTCTCCAGCGTCGCGCCCGTCGAAATCGAGAATTACCTGCTCGCCCATCAGCCTTATTCCCACACGAGCGCCATGCAAGGAATCGCACCCTACGGGCGCAGCGTCGCTGACGAGCGGGCGGCAAGGAAATGACTCCGCCCTTAGCGTCATGCGTGTGGCGGGGGATGAGGATCCCGCTATTCCTGCTTCCGGTATCGGCGGCGATAGCCCAGAGCGAACCCTCCGCGCTGCAATGGCTTCAACGCATCTACGCCGCCACGGAAAAGCTCAGCTACTCTGGCACGTTCGTATACCAGCAGGGCCAGCAGGTCGAAACCTCCCGTATCACCCACCTCGTCGAGGCTTCGGGACCACGCGAGCGGCTGGAAACCCTGGACGGGGTGCCGCGCGAGATCATCCGTACCGGCGACGAGGTCGTGTGCTACCTGCCCGCGAGCTCAACGGTAAAGATCGACAAGCAACCCGGTCGCCGGCCGTTTCCCGCGATCCTTTCCGAGCAACTCAAGGACGTGTCGGAGAACTACACCATCAGGAAAGTCGAGATCGAGCGCGTCGGAGGCTACAGTTGCCAGGTCCTCGCGCTGGAGCCTCGGGACCGGATGCGATACGGGCACCGGCTTTGGGCGGATCTCAATACCGGCATGCTGCTCAAGGCGAAAACCTTCGATGAGAAGAACGAGCTGCTGGAGCAGTTCGCATTTACGCAGATCAAGATCGGCGGCCACATCGGCCGCGATCAGCTGAAGGCGCGCTATTTCCGCGAAAGCCGGGACTGGCGCGTCGAGGATTCCGGCGCCACACGCGCCAATCTGGCCGAAGCCGGATGGACGATCCGCTCCAGGCCCGCGGGTTTTCGCACGGTGGCCGAGCTGATGCGGACCATGGGAGGCACCGGAGGGGTCGGTCATATCGTGCTGTCCGACGGCCTCGCAGCGATCTCGGTGTTCATCGAGCCCGCGACGAGCAGGCAGCCGGCGCCGCAGCCGGGTCTGGTGCGGCAGGGCGCGATCAACGTCTACATGCGTCCGGTGGGCAGCTACTGGGTCACGGTAGTCGGCGAAGCGCCTGCAGAGAGCGTAAAATACATCGCCAACGCGGTCGAATACCGCAAGTAGAGCCTGGCGACCTCCCTTGAATCAGTCCGGCTCCCGGCAGCCGTCGCGGTTTTCTGCCGGCTCGGTTCCGAGGACTATTTTGATGGCGAGAGTACTGTTTATCTGTCTGCTGCTCGGCTTGCCCTCGGCGCTGGTCGCGCAGGGACGCGAGCTGCCCGATTTCACCGAGCTCGCCGAAAGGCAAGGCCCCACCGTCGTCAATATCAGCACCACTCAGGTACGCGAACGCCGCGCGTCGCCGCAAATTCCGAATCTCGAGGAAGACGATCCGCTCTACGATTTCTTCCGGCGATTCATCCCGCGCCCGCCGGGGCCCGGTGGCCAAGGTCCGCGCGATTTTGAGAGCCGCTCGCTCGGCTCGGGCTTCATCATCAGTACCGACGGCTACGTTCTCACCAACGCGCACGTCGTCGACGCCGCGGATGAGATCACCGTTCGCCTGAACGACAAACGCGAATTCAAGGCTCGCGTGATCGGCGCGGACAGACGCACCGATCTCGCCTTGATCAGGATCGACGCGACGGGGCTGCCGGCCGTACGCATGGGAGACCCGAACCGGCTCAAGGTCGGCGAATGGGTCGTCGCGATCGGCTCGCCCTTCGGTTTCGACAGCACGGTCACCGCGGGCATCGTCAGCGCCAAGGGCCGCAGCCTGCCGCAGGAGAACTTCGTTCCTTTCATTCAGACCGACGTCGCGATCAACCCGGGGAATTCCGGCGGGCCCTTGTTCAACATGCGCGGCGAAGTCGTGGGGATCAACTCGCAGATCTACAGCCGCACCGGCGGTTTCATGGGGCTGTCTTTCGCCATCCCTATCGACGTCGCCATGGAGGTGCAGAACCAGCTGCGTCAGTTCGGCCGCGTCAGTCGCGGACGAATCGGGGTCGTGATCCAGGAAGTCTCCAAAGAACTCGCCGAATCGTTCGGCCTTTCCAGGCCGGCGGGGGCCCTCGTCAATGCGGTCGAGAAGGGCGGCCCCGCCGAAAAGGCTGGGGTGGAAACAGGCGACATCATTCTCAAGTTCGACGGCAAGCCGGTATCGAGCTCGAACGAGTTGCCGCGCATCGTCGGCAACACCAAACCCGGGGTCAAGGCGAACGTCGAACTGTGGCGCAAGGGCGTGACGCGGGAGCTCAGCGTCACGGTCGGGGAGTTGCCCGAGGATCGAGTCGCGAGCCGCAGCGAGCGCCGGGGAAAGCCGCCGGAGCAGGCAGCCAATCGCCTCGGTTTCGCGGTCGTCGATCTTACCGCGGAGCAAAAGCGCGACCTGAAGCTGGGAGGCGGCGTCATCGTCGAAGAGGTCCGTAACAATCGCCGCGCAGATGTGCGCGCGGGCGACGTGATCACGGCGGTGACCAGCAAAGGCCAGACCGCCGAAGTGAGATCCGCGGAGCAATTCAACAAGCTCCTCGCGCAGCTGGAGCGCAACACCACTCTGACGCTCCACGTACGGCGCGGCGAGAGCAATCTGTTCGTAACCGTCAAGGGCGAGGGTACGCCCGGTTAGCGCATCCGCGCAGCCTGCATATCTCGCCTAAATACGCTAAGATTCAAAGTCTTGGAACCGGGAATGAAGGGTGCTGAACGGCACCCTTTTTTGTAGGCCATGCAGCACATCCGCAATTTTTCGATCATCGCCCATATCGATCACGGCAAGTCGACGCTCGCAGACCGCTTCATCCAGCGCTGCGGCGGATTGCCGGAGCGCGAAATGTCGGAGCAGGTGCTCGATTCGATGGATTTGGAGCGCGAGCGGGGCATCACCATCAAGGCGCAGACCGCAGCGCTGCAATACACTGCGCGCGACGGAAAGACCTACAACTTGAATCTCATCGACACGCCGGGTCACGTCGACTTCTCTTACGAAGTATCGCGCTCGCTTGCCGCGTGCGAAGGGGCCCTGCTGGTGGTGGACGCGAGCCAGGGAGTGGAGGCGCAGACCGTCGCCAATTGCTACACCGCCATCGAGCAGGGCGTCGAGGTCGTGCCGGTGCTCAACAAGATCGATCTGCCTTCGGCGAATCCGGAGCGCGCCATCCAGGAAATCGAGGACGTCATCGGCATCAAGGCAAGCGATGCCTTGCTTGTCAGCGCCAAGACCGGCGAAGGGGTGGAGGAAGTTCTCGAAGCGGTGATCCGCCGCATGCCGTCCCCCAAGGGGGATCCCGATGCGCCCCTGAAGGCATTGATCATCGATTCGTGGTTCGACAACTATGTCGGCGTGATCATGCTGGTGCGGCTGGTGGACGGAGTCATCCGGCCGAAGGACAAGCTGCTGCTGATGTCCACGCAAGCGGTCCATCTGTGCGAGCAGGTCGGCGTGTTCACACCCAAGTCGCAAGGCCGCGAGCAGCTTTCGGCCGGAGAGGTGGGGTTCGTCACTGCCGGAGTGAGGGAACTCCAGCATGCGCGCGTCGGGGACACCATTACCCTCCTAAATCGTCCCGCGGCCGCGCCGCTTCCGGGCTTCAAGGAGATCAAGCCACAGGTGTTCGCCGGGCTCTATCCGGTCGAGGCGAGCGCGTACGAAGCGCTGCGCGACGCGCTGGAGAAACTGAAGCTCAACGATGCATCGCTGCACTACGAGCCCGAAACCTCTCAGGCGCTCGGCTTCGGATTCCGCTGCGGGTTTCTGGGTCTGCTGCACATGGATATCGTGCAGGAACGGCTCGAGCGCGAGTACGACATGGCGCTCGTGACCACCGCTCCCACCGTCGTCTACGAGATTCAGCTGCGCGACGGCACGGTCGCGCGCATCGAGAACCCGGCGAAAATGCCAGATTCTTCGAAAATCGACGCGATTCGCGAGCCGATCATCGAAACGGTCATTTTCGTGCCGCAGGAGTACGTCGAAACGGTCATTTTCGTGCCGCAGGAGTACGTCGGGGCGATCATGACCCTGTGCACGCAAAAGCGCGGAGTGCAGAAGAACATGCAATATCACGGACGCCAGGTGATGCTGACCTACGAGATGCCGCTCAACGAGGTAGTGATGGATTTTTTCGACAAGCTCAAATCCGCGAGCCGCGGCTACGCCTCGCTCGACTACGAATTCAAGGAGTACCGAGCCGCCGACATGGTGAAGCTGGACATCCTCATCAACGGAGAGCGCGTCGATGCCTTGTCGCTCATGGTGCACAGGGAAAACGCGACGTATCGCGGCCGCGACCTTGTCTCGAGAATGCGCGAACTGATTCCGCGGCAGATGTTCGACGTGGCCGTGCAGGCGGCGATCGGCTCGCACGTCATTGCGCGCGAGACTGTCAAGGCGCTGCGCAAGAACGTGCTGGCGAAGTGTTACGGCGGCGACGTGAGCCGCAAGAGAAAATTGCTGGAAAAGCAGAAAGCGGGGAAAAAGCGCATGAAACAGGTGGGCACGGTGGAAATACCCCAGGAGGCCTTTCTCGCCATACTGCAGGTTGAGAGCAAATGAATTTCGCACTGATACTCTTTGTCTTGCTGGTCATGACGGGAGCGTTTGCGCTCGCCGACGCAGTCTATTTCTCCAGGCAGCGCCGCAAGGACGACAAGGAACCCTGGTGGATCGAATATCCGAAGAGTTTCTTCCCGGTTATTCTCATCGTTTTCCTGCTGCGCTCGTTCCTGGTCGAGCCTTTCAAGATTCCATCGGGCTCGATGGTGCCGACGCTGGTGGTCGGGGATTTCATCCTGGTCAACAAGTTCGCCTACGGCATCCGCATCCCCCTCATCAACAAGAAGATCGTCAATGTCAGGGAGCCTAAGCGCGGCGACGTGATGGTGTTTCGCTTTCCGGAGGATCCGTCGCTCGATTACATCAAGCGCGTGGTCGGAGTTCCCGGCGACAAGATCGTCTACGAGAACAAAAAACTCTTCATCAACGGCGTCGCGCAGCCTCGCAAACAGATCTCCGACTATCTGAATCGCGAGCGGATCCACTACTCGGCACAGTTCGTCGAGACGGTGAACGGAGTCGCGCACGCCATCCTCCTCGAGGGTGATGCGCCTGCGGCGGTCCCTTTCACGAAACCGTTCCCGTTTCGCGAAAATTGCAACTACAATAGCGAGGGTGTGACCTGCACCGTGCCGCCCGGGCACTATTTCATGATGGGCGACAATCGCGACAACTCGGCGGACAGCCGAGTGTGGGGGTTCGTGCCGGACGAGAATATCGTCGGGAAGGCGTTTTTCATCTGGTTCAATTTCAGCGAGCCGCGGCGCTTCGGAACATTTCAGTGAAGAGGGATTCATGAAGAATCAGCGAGGCATGACCCTGATTGGAATGGTGGTGGTGTGCATCGTCATTGTTCTGGTCGCCATAGGCGGCCTGAAGATCGCCCCTGCCTACATCGAATACTTCAAGGTGAAGAAGGCGATCGTCGGCATCGCGCAGTCAAGCAGCAGGGGCACGGTCCAGGAGGTGCGCCTGGCGTTCGATCGCCGCGCGGCAATCGACGACATCGACGTGATCGCGGGCAGGGATCTCGAGATCACCAAGGAAGGCAACGACATTGTGATCTCGTTCGCCTATCCGAGACGCGTCTCGCTGTTCGGCAACGTCAGCGTCGTGTTCGATTTTGCTGCGAGCAGCAATAATTAACGGCACGCCGGGATCGGATTCCGTCGCGCGCTCGGCCCGCTCTTCGACAGGGTCCGTGGACCGGGAGCGTCTTCAGCGGCAGATCGGATACCGCTTTTCCCGGCCCGCGCTCCTATCGCGGGCACTCACGCACCGCAGTCACAGCGCGCTTCACAACGAGCGCCTGGAGTTCCTGGGCGACAGCATTCTCAACTGCGTCGTTGCAGCGGAGCTGTTCGAACGCTTCGACGAGCTTTCCGAGGGAGACCTGTCGCGGCTGCGCGCGCAGCTGGTGCGCGAGGAGACCTTGCATCAGGTGGCGCAGACGCTCGGCATGGGCGATCATCTGCTACTGGGCGAAGGCGAGCTGAAGAGCGGCGGGTTCGCGCGGCCCTCGATCCTGGCCGATGCGTTCGAAGCTCTGATCGGTGCGGTCTTTGCCGACGGGGGTTTTTCGGCGGCCCGCGAAACCATTCGGCGCCTGTATGAGCCGCTGTTTGCCTCGCTGGATCCGAAGGCGCCCGGTAAAGACCCGAAGACGCTTCTGCAGGAACTGCTCCAGGCGAGGAAGATCGCCTTGCCTCAGTATTCCGTCGTCGCAACCCACGGGGCGGCTCACAGCCAGAATTTCGAGGTCGAGTGCCTGATTCCCCAGCTCTCGGTGCGGACCACGGGAAGCGGAAGCAGCCGGCGAAGCGCCGAGCAGGAAGCGGCCATGCGCGCCTTCGAGCAGATCCGCCGTCGAACGGCGCTACCGTGATGGCCGAGCCGTATCGCTGTGGAGCGATCGCCCTGATCGGGCGCCCCAACGTCGGCAAGTCCACATTGCTGAACGCATTGCTGGGACAAAAACTCAGCATCACCTCCCACAAGCCGCAGACCACGCGACAATCCCTTCGCGGGGTCCTCACGACCGAGACGGCGCAGTTCGTCCTCATCGACACACCGGGGTTCCAGACGCGGCACCGCGGCGCCCTCAACCGGGCGATGAACCGCGCAATTCGCGGAGCGCTCGAGGCGGTCGATGTGGTGGCTCTGGTCGTCGAAGCCAAGCGCTTCGGGGCGGAGGATCGCACGCTGCTGAAACAGGTCCCCGAGGGGGGCCGCAAGGGGCTCGACGAGCTCCGGCGCGCGCTGGAGCCCTACCTGCCCGAGCAGGCCGCGGTCCACTCCGCGGACGACCTGACCGATAGCAACGAGCGGTTTCTCGCCGCGGAATTCCTGCGCGAAAAGCTGTTTCGTCTTCTGGGCGATGAGCTTCCTTACAGCACCGGCGTGGAAATCGAGAAATTCGAGGACGAGCGCGGCATGCGGCGGATTCACGCCGCTATCGTGGTGAGAAGAGAGGGACACAAGGCGATCATCATCGGATCGGGCGGGAGCAAGCTGAAACAGATTGCCACCGCCGCACGTCTCGACATGGAGAAGCTTTTCGGCGGCAAGGTTTATCTCCAAGTCTGGGTCAAGGTCCGCAGCGGGTGGACGGACGACGAAGCGGCGCTGAGGCGCATGGGCTATGGTTGAGCGCACCAGACAGGAAAGCCGTGAAGCCTTCATCCTGCACGGCTACCCCTATCGCGAAACGAGCTTGCTGCTCGAAGTGTTTACCCGCGCATTCGGACGGGTGTCGATGGTGGCGCGGGGAGCGCGCAGCCCGCGCTCGCCTTTGCGCGGGGTGTTGCTCGCCTTTCAGCCGCTCGCCCTGTCCTGGTTCGGCAAGGGCGAACTGCGCACGCTCGCACGCGCCGAGTGGGTCGGCGGACAACCGCTGCTTCACGGCGAAGCGCTCCTATGCGGGTTCTATCTGAACGAGCTTCTGTTGCGGCTGCTGCCCCGCGAAGACCCCCACGATGCCTTGTTTTCGCGATACTGGGAAACGCTCCGGCAGCTCGCGCCGCACGGCAGCTCGGCCCCCGCACTGCGTTCTTTCGAGAGAGCCTTGCTCAAGGAGCTCGGCTACGCCATGGCGCTCGAGCGCGACAGCGCGAGCGGTCGCGCGATCGATCCGGCGAAGAGCTATACGTACGATCCCGAGCGCGGACCGATCGAGGTCGAGGACGCGGGACCGCAGCCTCGCGTGTCCGGCCGGACGCTTCTCGACATGGCGCGCGACGACTATGGCGATCCACAGACTCAGCAACAGGCGAAGGCGCTAATGCGCACGCTCATCAATCATCGACTCGACTATCAGCCGCTGAAAAGCCGCCAGATCTTCAGGGATCTGCTCGCGCTGTGAGAGGCTCGTCCGCATGACTCTTTTGAGCGCGAATCTCAACAAGGTTGCGTTGCTGCGCAATACCCGCACCATCGGCATTCCAAGCGTCGTCCACGCGGCGCGCATTGCCCTGGGCGCGGGCGCTCAGGGGATCACGGTCCATCCGCGCCCCGACGGGCGGCACGTGCGGGCGCAGGACGTGCGCGAGCTCGCCGCCGCGCTGCGGGATCGGCCCGGCACGGAATTCAACATCGAAGGCAATCCGTTTCACGGCCTGCTCGAATTCGTTCGCGAGGTGCGGCCGGCGCAATGCACGCTCGTCCCCGACGAGACCGGAGCGTTCACCTCGGACCACGGGTGGGAGCTCGGCAGGGACGGCGCACGGCTCGAGCCAGTCATCGCGGAGCTCAGGAACCTGGGCGTGCGCGTGAGCCTCTTCATGGATCCGGTTGCGGAGGCGATGACGGCGGTGGCCGGCCTCGGCGCCGACCGGATCGAGCTGTATACGGAGCCCTATGCGCAGGCGTTCGGCACCGCGGAGCAGGAAGCGGTGCTCGGACGCTACGCGGAAGCCGCGCGCGCCGCGCAGCGCTCGGGCCTGGGCGTCAACGCTGGGCACGACCTCAATCTCGACAACTTGCCGGCGTTCCTGCGCTCGGTGCCGAAAGTGCTGGAGGTGTCAATCGGCCACGCGTTGATCTCCGACGCGCTGGAGCTGGGTCTCGCCGAAGCCGTGCGCCGGTATCTCGAGGCGATTCGGCGAGGCGATGCGGGCCAGGGGAAGAGGACATCGTGATTCTCGGAGTCGGGACCGATCTGTGCGACGTCGGCCGGATCGAACGCGCCCTGGAGCGCTTCGGCGAGCGCTTCGCCGAAAGGATCCTGGTGGCCTCCGAGCTCGAGCGCTTTCGCCGCCACCGCAAGCGGGCGGCGTATCTCGCCAAGCGCTTCGCCGCCAAGGAGGCGTTTTCGAAGGCGCTCGGCACCGGCATCCGCTTCCCAGTCAACTGGCACAGCGTCTGGGTCGAGAACGAGCGCTCGGGGAAGCCTTCACTCAAATTCTCAAGGCCTCTCGCCGCGTTCCTGAAGCGGCGCGGCATCGAGAACGTCCACGTCTCGCTTACCGACGAAATCGGCATGGCCTGCGCATTCGTAGTGGTCGAAGGAGCCGCTCCGAGGGCGCGGAGGAAAAGATGACCCTCGGCCCGGTGATGCTCGATTTAGCTGGGCTGCGGGTGACGTCGGAGGAGAAGGAGATCCTGCGCCACCCCTCCGTGGGCGGCGTGATCCTGTTCGCGCGCAACTTCGAGTCCCCGCGGCAGCTCCGCTCGCTCACGACCCAGATCCGCGCACTGCGCCGGCCCGAGCTGCTCATCGCGGTGGACCATGAGGGCGGCCGGGTGCAACGCTTTCAGAAGGGGTTTACCCGGATCCCGCCGATGCGCGTGATCGGGGAGCGCTGGGAAGCCGACACGGCGCAGGCGCGGATCCTCGCGGAATCGACGGGCTATGTCGTGGCGGTGGAGCTGCGGACACACGGGGTCGATTTCAGTTTCGCCCCCGTGCTCGACGTGGACTTCGGCTCGAGCAGCATCATCGGAGATCGCGCTTTCTCGGACGACCCTGCGGTAATCGCGGCGCTCGCAGGCGCATTCGTCGCCGGGTCGACCGCCGGCGGGACGGCGTCGGTCGGCAAGCATTTTCCAGGTCACGGTTACGTAAAAGCGGACTCGCACGTCGATGTCCCGGTGGACGAGCGCGGGCTCGTCGAGATCGAGGTGGTCGACCTGCTGCCTTACCGCGAGTTGATCAAGGGCGGGTTGGGCGGAATCATGCCGGCTCACGTGATTTATCCGAAGGTGGACAGGCGGCCGGCCGGATTCTCTCCGGTCTGGCTGAAGGAGGTGCTCCGGGGCCGGCTCGGCTTCGATGGCATGATCTTCAGCGATGATCTTTCAATGGAAGGCGCAAGCGTCGCGGGCGGCGTGGTGCAGCGCGCCGAAGCCGCGCTCGCGGCGGGATGCGACATGATCCTGGTGTGCAACGCACCGCAGGCGGCGTCGCAAGTGCTGGACGGCCTGAATGCCGGTCCGCTCGATCGCGTTCGCGCCGAGCGCATGCGCGGCCGGGTGGCGTTGAAACCGCTCGGCTCGGACACGCGCTATGCGTCGGCGGTTGCAGCGATTCAACGTGTGTCGGTTTAGAATTCGAGAGTGACACACGAGCACGATCACGTAGCGCACTTTCCGCGAAATGCCGGCCGGGCGTTCGCGCTCGGAATCGGCCTGAATCTCGCGTTCGTGCTGGTCGAGGCGGTATACGGCGTGCTCGCGCACTCCATGGCGCTGCTCGCCGACGCAGGGCACAATCTGAGCGACGTGCTCGCGCTGACGCTGGCATGGGGCGCAAGCACGCTCGCGAAGCGCGGGCCCTCGGAGCGTTTCACTTATGGCCTGCGCAGCTCGTCGATTCTCGTCGCGCTGCTGAACGCGGCGCTCCTCCTCGTGGTGACCGGCGGCATCGCCTGGGAGGCGATCAATCGCCTGGCCGCGCCGAACCCCGTCGCCGGTGGAACGGTGATCTGGGTGGCGCTCGTCGGCATCCTGATCAACGGAGCGAGCGCCATGCTGTTCGCGCGCGACCGGCGGCACGACGTCAACATGCGCGGTGCGTTCCTGCACCTTGCGGCCGACGCGGTGGTCTCGCTCGGCGTTGTCGTCGCGGGAATCGGAATCCTTGTCACCGGCTGGCTGTGGCTCGATCCGCTCACCGGCCTCGTCATCGCGGCTGCCATCGTGTGGAGCACCTGGGGCCTCTTGCGCGATTCCGTCGCACTCGCGCTGAACGCCGTCCCCGAGCACATCGACCCGCGCGTGGTGCGCACCTACCTGTCGCTGCTCGCGGGCGTCACCGAGGTGCACGACCTGCACATCTGGGCGATGAGCACCAGCGAGACCGCGCTCACCGTGCACCTGGTCATCCCGGGCGGTCATCCCGGCGACGCCTTCATGGCGGAAGTGTGCAAGGAGCTGCGCGCGCGCTATCGCGTGCATCACGCGACCATCCAGATCGAGACCGGGGCGCATCCGTGCGAGCTGGCGCCGGATCACGTGGTGTAGGGGCGGCGATGACACCCGCGGACCTCCCGAAGCAAAAGGGGTGCGGTTACGATGGACCGATACTTCGACGACTTTAAGGTTGGGGACCGCTTCCGGTCAAAAGGGGTGACGCTTACCGAAGCTGAGATCATTAACTTTGCTCTTGCCTACGATCCCCAACCTTTCCATATCGATGTCGAGGCGGCGGCTGAGTCTTCGTTCGGGGAACTCATAGCCAGTGGTTTACAAACATTTGCTCTTGGATGGCGGATGTTCCTTCATGAGGGCTTGTTCAGCGCCTGCAGCCTAGGCTCTCCCGGTGTCGACGAGCTTCGTTGGACGGCTCCGGTGAAGCCTGGCGACACCATCTTTACAGAGGCCGAAGTATTGGAAATGCGGCCATCGAACTCAAAGCCTGATCGTGGCACGTTGCGGATGGGCTACCGTATAGTGAACCAACGCAGCGAGCCGGTTCTGACGATGGCCATCCTTCATATTCTCAAGAAGCGCTCGTGACCCTCCTCACTTTCATGCGGGCGGGAATATGCCCATGCGCACTGTACTTGCGTTGCGCGCTGCGCGGTGATCGCGTCTTGATTGCAGGACGAACCGTGGAGTATTTGCGCGGAGAGATTGCCGTTGACGCTCAGTAATGATGATAGCCGGTGACGCAAATTGCGAGCTGTGTGCGCCGAGTGGCGTCTTGGTGGAGAACTCGCTTGCCTATGTGCGCTACGACAACAATTCGCTCAGCCGCGGTCATGTCCTGGTCATTCCTAGACGCCACGTCGCCAGCTTTTTCGACATGACCAAAAACGAACAAGACGCCATACTTTCGCTACTGACCCAAGCACAACGCGTTATCCAGAAGGAGCATGCTCCGGACGGCTATAACATCGGCGTGAACATTGGGAAAGCTGGAGGGCAGTCCCGTATGCACGTTCATGTGCACTTGATTCCTCGCTACGAGGGCGATGTTCCAAATCCCCAAGGGGGAATCAGGTGTGTCTTGGCGGGGAAAGCGCATGGTGCGTAACTAAGGAGTAGTCCAATGGCACCCGCATATCGTTTGAGGTTGTTGCTGATCGTGGCGTTTGCCGCGACGATGCTCTTCGGCGCTTGCGCCAGCACCGAACCGTACCAATCCATCGCCGATGCCCAGCCGACCAACGACCTGCCCAATCCGTACCAATCCATTGCACCGTGGGGAAATCTCCCCGAGGGAAGGACGTGGGGCGCCCTGAACGGGGTCGCGATCGACAACGACGGCGAGTCGGTGTGGGTGGCGCACCGGTGCGGCGCGAACCCGGACGTTCCGCCCGGGGTTTCGCCGTTCACGTATGACAGTTGCGCGGGTTCATCGGTGCCGGCCGTGCTCAAGTTCGATTCGTCCGGGAAACTCCTGAAGAGCTTCGGCGCCGGCATGTTCGTTTTCCCTCATAAGATGTATGTGGACCGCGACGGCAACGTGTGGGTGGTCGACATGCGGGGCGCGAACGAGCGGGAGCTGAAGAAGAGTCCGGAAGCGAAAGGGAAGGGCCACACGGTCGTGAAGTTCAGTCCGGAGGGAAAGGTGCTGCTCACGCTCGGGCGCGCAGGGGTCGCCGGAAACCCGCCGGACGCCCTGACCGAACCGTGCAGCGTGGTCGTGGCGGCGAACGGCGATGTCTTCATCACGGAGGGCCATTCGGGGCAGGGCGAGAAGGCGACCCCGGATACCGTCGCGCGGATCTCCAGGTTCACGAAGGACGGCAAGTTCATCAGGTCCTTCGGCAAATGGGGATCGGGGCCGGTGGAATTCCGCACCCCTCACGACATCGCCATGGATTCGCAGGGGCGGCTCTTCGTCGCCGACCGTGGAAACATGCGCATCCAGATCCTCGACCAGGACGGCGCGTTCATCGCGGAATGGACGCAGTTCGGCCGTCCGAGCGGCGTCGCTATTCGCAACGACACGATCTATGTGGCCGACTCCGAATCGAACGGGGTTGCGCCTCACCCGGGATGGAAAAGAGGCATCCGGATCGGGAGCCTCAAAGACGGCAAGGTCCTGTACCGCATTCCCGATCCGCTCGAAATGAAGGGGACGAGCGCAGCGGAGGGCGTGGCCGTGGATGCGAAAGGCAACATCTACGGCGGGGAAGTCGGCCCGAGGCAGCTGGTGAAGCACATGAGGGGCGCCTGACCGCCGTCGTCAACACAGGAGAATCACGATGAGAAAAAATCCTGCCGCCTGGTTCGAGATCTACGTGCAAGACATGAATCGCGCGAAGAAATTCTACGAATCCGTGCTCCAGGGCAAGCTGGAAAAGCTCGACAGCCCGGGAATGGACATGTGGGCGTTTGCCATGGATATGAACGCTTCGGGCGCCAGCGGTGCCCTGGTCAAGATGCAGGGCGTACCGTCCGGCGGCAACAGCACCCTGATTTATTTCGCCTGCGAGGACTGCTCGGTCGAGGAAGGCCGCGTCACAAAATCGGGAGGACGCATCCACAAGAAGAAGTTTTCCATCGGCCAGTACGGCTTCATTTCCCTGGTCATCGATACCGAGGGAAACATGTTCGGTCTGCATTCCATGAAATGAATACCGGGTGCCGTGCAACTTCTTTCTTATGGCAAGACCTTCACACATGGGAGTATGCTTCCCCTCATGAAGATAGCGACCGGAAAGGTTATCGGCGGCAAAGTCGTGATCGACGGGGCACCACTGGAGGAAGGGGTGTCGGTGACCGTGTTGGCTAGGGACGCCGAGAACGGCTTTACTCTGTCGCCCGAGGAGGAGTCCGAGCTTCTCCTGTCCATAGCCGAGGCCGATCGCGGCGAGACGATCTCGGCTGAAGAGGTGCTTCAGAAGCTTGCCCGCCGTCACGGCTAAATGAGCCGTGCGGATTCGGGTTACGAAGCGGGCCGACGCGCACATTGAACGCGCCGCCGTCTGGTGGGAGCAGAATCGCCGTACGGCTCCCGAGGCTCTTGAGGATGAACTCACCGAAGCGTTTTCTCTGCTTAGTTCGCAACCGGGAATCGGGGCCCCGGCCTTGAACGCCAAGACGAAGGACGTCAGGCGCGTTCATCTTGCCCGAGTTCACTACTATCTCTATTACCGAGTCCGCGAGGACGAAGTGCAAACTCTTGCGCTCTGGCACACGAGTCGTGGTGCCGGGCCACAGCTCTAGAGCGCTGGAAGAACCTACACCCGCTCGATATACGCCCCGTCGTTCGTATTGACCTTGATCCTCTCGCCGGAGTTGACGAAGGGCGGGACCTGGACGATAAGGCCTGTTTCCGTCTTTGCCGGCTTGAACGAGGTCGTGACGGTGGCGTTCCTGATGTTGGGATCGGTTTCGGTCACGGTGAGCACGACCGAAGGTGGCAGCTCGACCCCGATCGGCTTGTCGTTGTAGAACACCACTTGCACGTCGGTATTGGGCAGCAGGTAGCCGGTCTGTCCCTCGAGCATCTCATCCGACAAGGTCAACTGCTCGTAATTCTGCTTGTCCATGAAAACGTAGCCCGTGCCGTCGTTGTAGAGGTATTGCATCTCGCGCGGATCGACGAAAGCGCGCTCGACCTTGTCCTCGGTGCGGATTCGCTGGTTGGTCTTGGTGCCGCTCTCGATGTCCTTCATCTCGACCTGCATGAAGGCCCCGCCGCGACCGCCGACGTGCACGTGGTAGCATTTGATCACGCGCCAGATCCGCTTTTCCCATTCGAGCAGATGACCGATGC
>WNGD01004132.1_pt1 | contig 15688 bp, 11 predicted proteins | sample 5400671 | NCBI WGS metagenome assembly WNGD01 (sample SAMN13153369, study PRJNA577476) | soil metagenome | isolation source: 40 cm soil or saprolite under grassland replicate 2 | place: USA:California | collected 2016-06-15 | reverse complement strand
AGCCAATCTCAACAACGCGCCTGATGTCATAGCTGTCTCCATTGACCCTGCTTTCGCCGCGCGGACTAAACTGGAGCAGTTTGGAAAATCTGTACTGCACGGTCGGAGCGGGATTCCCGACCGGATATTGGAAGTTGTACGGGGTGGTATAGGGAGCAGTGTTCGGCTGAGACGCATTCAACTCGCCAAACCGAGAATAATTGTATCCTCCACCAGGATCGTTCTGAATGGCAGGGCGCGTATCAAATGTGGCTCCCGTACAATTCGATTGGCAGACGGCGAAAAGTGGAAGATGAATATTCTCGAGCTTTGTTAGCTTTCCCACCTGAGTCAGTCTTGTCGGGTCAATCGTGCCGTTACCCGAACCGTACAGATTAGTTCCATCCTTCGAAGCGACGATCGACATCACGAGTCGGCCAACGCAGCCACTGCACACCGGGTCCGGTGCGGGAATCACCGATGGTTGTGAGACGTCTTCTTCGTAAAACCCGACCCAGGTGTAAGTGTTGTTTGCCTTTCTCATGGTCCTCTCACCTTCTTCTACGGAAGAATGAGCGTGCAGTTGATGTAAATCTGCGGTTTGGTTCGATATTGGACAGGGCTAGAGAATCTGCTGCGCGGATTTCGCGAAATGCCAAGCAGAATTTGACGGGGGCTTCCATGGGCGAGGTGCAGCCCGCTTCGGAGGAACATCGAACTGGGGACGAGTGATCAGCCTGCCGCGCCGTAGCCCAGCGAAGGCGGGTGATCGATGATCGGCGATGAGCGGGGCGCGGACGCACATGCGTGCGCTGCGCTTGCACCCGAACCCGGCCCGTGATGCTGGGGGCAAACATTAATTAAAGGGGGAGGCATTATGTCGAGAACCAAGCAGCTGTCAAGTACTGAATTCTGAGAGACTTCAAGGGGGTCAGCGGGCGGTGGGCGGGGATTAGGAATCAGAATCAGTGGTCAAACGGCACTTCACAGGTCGAGCAGCAGTTTGAACGGCGTTTTTTTCGTCGCCCGGGCGCCCTCAATCTTGGCCCCCGGAAGGGCCAAAAAAAGGCAAGAAAAGACTTCACAAGCGCCATAGCACACACTATAGATGCGGCCATGAATATGGAACGCCGCTGCATTTTTTTCTTCGCGCCGGTTGCATTTGCGCTGGTCAATTGGCTGCCAAACGAGATGGCAGCCGCTGATCTCAAGGAGGCGAAGGTCACTCAAGTAGTGCAGGACGTTAAGGTGCTGCCATCAGGTGCAGCGGCGCGTCCGGCGGCGGTCAACGAGACTGTTCGCCTTGCTTTATGTGCCAAAGAAAGCCGGCGGCGCAAAAATCAAGATGGGCGCAGTTACGGCAGGAATTACAGGCACAACTGTGCTGGGAAACGTCTCCCCCAGCGGAGTCATCGAATTCACGGTGCTTGAAGGGAGCGCGTGCATTCACCTGGATCGCGCGGGTCAAAATTTGATGGTCTCGGCAGGTCAAAAGCTGGTTTACGATCCGGTCGCCAACAGGTTGGAAGACCCGGTTGACGTCGATCTCCAACAGCAGCTCACTTCTCCTCTGATTACTGGCTTTCGGCGTTTGCCGAGCGCGCCGCTGATTAATGAGGCAATTCAAAATCAGCATGGAGCTGCGGCGGCAATGGCTAGTGGCGATTTAGCTCGCGCGGTCAGGGCAGCAGGAGCCAGCAACATCGAGACAGCGACCCCCGATCAATTTTTGCGCGCGCTCGACTCGCTCCTTGTTCGTTCGAATCAACCCGAGAAGTGCGCGCTTGTAGCCAGAGCCGTGAGGGCGCGCCCTGATCTGGCCGATAGGATCGTCGCTGCGGCGTTGACTGCGAGCCGGCCGGTGCGTGGACATTCCAGAGAACTTCCGTGCGACTGGGTCGAGTGCATTATTCAAGCGGCAATCGCCGCGGATCCGGCCGCGGCCGATGAAATTATTAATGCGGCCTTGCAGGCGGCGCCTATGCTGCGCGACTGCATTCAGGCCATGCAGCCGTGTCCGCGGACGAACGCCTTCGTGCAGCGGTATTCAATCAGTCCGATCAATCCAGCGAACTTTGTTTCTCCGCCGGTTTCGCCTGAACAACCCCCGACGACAACCAACCGCCCTTAGAAGCTGGCGATACGCAAAGGAATGCGCGTTGGTCGTAGTAGAACGTGTTGTCCTCAGCGCGTTGGCAACCAACGCGGTTTGGCTGCCTAACTGACCAGCGACTTCGGGCGTCCGACGTTCAGCTTCTGTCTTGCAACTGACTTCGGCAGGATTGCGTTGCGGCTGAGGATCCATTCGGCGTTGCTCAGGACAAGCTTGCCGCTACAGTTTGCGCCTTATGCCGTACAAAGATGTTGCTCCACCCGCAGGTGAAAAGATCACCAGAACCGACAGATTGAATGCGCCGGGTCAACCGATCATTCCATTCATCCGCGGTGATGGCACCGGACCAGATATCTGGGCGGCAAGTGTGCGGGTGTTCGATGCCGCAGTCGAAAAAGCATACGGCGGGAAGAAGAAGATTGCGTGGTTTGAGGTCTTCGCCGGTCAGACAGCGAAGGACAAATTCGGTGAGTGGCTGCCGGACGACACAGTGGAGGCCTTCCGCGAGTATCTGGTCGGAATCAAAGGACCGTTGACCACACCAGTGGGAGGTGGCATTCGCTCGCTCAACGTAGCGCTACGACAGCTTCTCGATCTCTTCGTTTGCCTCCGGCCGATACAGTACTTCAAAGGCGTCCCCTCGCCCGTCAAGCATCCGGAGAAGGTGAACATGGTGATCTTCCGGGAAAACACGGAAGATATTTACGCCGGCATCGAATACGCCGCCGGTACGCCGGAAGCACAAAGGATCCTCAATTTCCTTCAGAAAGAATTTCCAAAAGAATTCGACAAAATCCGTTTCGCCACAAAACAGAAAGCTGCGGATTTTTGGAAAAAAGTCGGCGCGCCCGAAAGCGACGAGGTTTGCGTGGGAATCGGGATCAAGCCGGTCAGCCGCTCGGGCAGTGTGCGTTTGATTCACAGCGCGATTTCCTACGCGATTCAGAACCAGCGCAAGAGCGTGACTCTGGTGCACAAGGGCAACATCATGAAATTCACCGAGGGCGCTTTCCGGGATTGGGGATTTGAAGTCGCGAAGAAATATTTTGGCGCGGAAGAAATGGACGGCGGTCCGTGGTGCAAGATTCCCATGGGAAAGCCGGGAGCCGGTATCGTGATCAAGGACGCGATTGCCGACATCACATTACAGCAGGTGCTGACGCGTCCGGAAGATTTCGATGTGATTGCCACTCTCAATCTGAACGGCGATTACCTCAGCGACGCGCTGGCCGCGCAGGTGGGCGGGATCGGTATCGCGCCTGGTGGAAACATCAATTACATCACCGGCCACGCAGTCTTTGAAGCGACCCACGGCACAGCGCCGAAATACGCCAATCAGGACAAGGTCAATCCCGGCTCCGTGATTCTCTCAGGCGAAATGATGTTCCGTTACCTGGGCTGGACGGAAGCTGCCGACCTGATTCTCAAAGGATTGAGCGGCGCGATCGCAAGCAAACGCGTTACCTACGATTTTGCGCGTTTGATGGAAGGGGCGACCGAAATCAAGTGTTCGCAGTTTGGCGACAATATAATCGAGCACATGTGATCGCTCACAGATGAGCGAAATGACGAAATCCGAATGACGAAGCTCGAAACAATGTTGAATGATCAAATGAGGAATAGATGTCGATCTTGGCTTTCGGACTTCGTGCTTCGTCATTCTTTCGTCATTCGGCATTCGTGCTTCGTCATTTTTCTCGCTCTCGGCGTCGGCACCCTTTACGCGCAGAAGCGACCCATCACTGAAAAGGATTTGTTCGATTTTGTCTGGATCGGCGATCCGCAAATTTCACCGGACGGCTCGCGCGTCGCGTTCGTGCGGGTCGCGGTCAACGAGAAAAAGGAAGGTTATAACACTTCTATTTGGTCTATGCCTGTCGCCGGCGGTGAAGCGCCTCATCAACTGACAAAAGGCGATCACGATTCCACACCTCGCTGGTCCCCCGACGGAAAATTTCTGCTTTTCCTGCGCGCGATTGAAAAAGAAGGCAAGCCTGAATCGGCACAACTCGCGATCCTGCCAACGAGCGGCGGCGATTCCTTTGTTTTTACTGATCTGCCAAAAGGCGCGGGCAATCCCCTCTGGGCGCCCGATGGAAAAACCATCGCGTTCACAAGTGAGACGAACGCAGAGGATCTCGCAAAGCAGGAAAAGAAAAAATCCACCTCCGCTAAACCTACGGCGGACAAGCTCCAACAAGCCGGCGATACAGCTGAACACGAGAGCGACATCCGCGTGATCACGCGTGCGGTCTATCGGCAGGACAATGAAGGTTACGCCGACCCAAAGCACCCGACCCACATCTGGATCGTGACCGCGCCGCACAGCGCTGAAGAAAAAGTGAAACCACGCCAACTCACTACGGGGCGATTTGACGAGGAAAGTGCGATTTGGTCGAAGGACGGCTCGCAAATTTATTTCACCTCGAGCCGGATCGACGAACCATATTATGAACTGCCGAGGACTGACCTCTACTCGATCGCGAGGGCCGGCGGCAATCCGGTAAAGATCACTACGATTGACCTCAACACTCAGTTCGGTCCGGACTCAGGCGCGTTGTCGCTCAATCCGGACGGCAAACAGGTTGCATTTGTTGCCTCATCCACGCAGCCCATCAATTCATACACGGAACCGAACCTATGGGTTCTCGATCTTTTGCCAAACGCCAAGCCGCGGAACCTGACCGCCAATCTCGATTTGGACGTCGGCGGTTTTTTGATCGCAGACAGCGGGCCGCCCCGCGCGCGTGGACGGAACGCGCCGATCTGGACGTCGGACGGAAAAAGCCTCATCGAAGTTTACGCAAAGGAAGGCAAGGCAAATGTCGCGTTGTTCGATGCGGCAACTGGCAGCGTTAAGGACTTAACTTCTGGAAATCAGGGCGTGATGAGTTTTCGCGCCACACCCGACGGCTCAAAGTTGATCTACATCGTTTCGACACCGACGCGCATTAACGATCTTTTCGTCCTCGATCGCGCAACGCCGGGTGCGTCACCCAAGCAACTGACGCACATCAATGACGAGCTGTTCGCCAAACTGAATCTCACCGAGCCGGAAGAGATTTGGTACGACAGCTTTGACGGCAAACATATTCAAGCATGGTTGCAAAAACCGCCCGATTTCGATGCGCACAAAAAATATCCATTGATCCTCAACATTCATGGCGGGCCGCACACGGCGTACGGTTACATTTTTGATCACGAATTTCAGTGGATGGCGGCGAAGGGTTATGTGGTGCTTTATCCAAATCCACGCGGGAGCACCAGCTATGGCGAGGATTTTGCGAACATCATTCAGTATCACTATCCCGGCAACGATTACAAAGATCTGATGGCGAGCGTGGATGACGCGATCAAACGCGGTTACATCAACGATAAGAAGCTTGGCGTGACCGGCGGAAGTGGCGGCGGGTTACTGACGAACTGGGTGGTGGGGCAAACGAGCCGTTTTGCTGCAGCCGTTGCTCAGCGCGACATCGCCAGTTGGGAGGACTGGTGGTATTCGGGGGATTTTACACTGTTCCAGCCGAACTGGTTTAAGGCGCCGCCATTCGAAGAAGCGGACGATTATCGCGCTCGATCGCCGATCAGTTACATAAACAACGTCAAGACCCCGATGATGTTTATTCTCGGCGAAACCGACTATCGGACACCTCCCAGTGCTGGCGGTGAGCAAATGTTTCGCGCGCTGAAATTCCGCAAGATTCCCACAGTAATGGTGCGTTTCCCCAATGAATCACACGAGCTTTCGCGCTCGGGGCAGCCATGGCATCGCGTCGAGCGGTTGCAGCATATCGTCGGCTGGTTTGACCATTGGCTAATGGACGTACCTAAACCGGAGTACGACGTGGCTCCGTATGAAGAAGTTCCACACAAGCGAGCTACAATACGCGGAAACTGAATTTTTCGCCGTACACACTGGTAAGCACAACTAGTTTCGATTCCGTCGAGAAACGAACGACCTGTTATCGGCAGACAATTACTCTCTGCGTCGTGGGCAAATCGATTCCCCTGTCAGCAACTCGGAGTCGTATCCGATGTGAGTGACCATCTTTGAGTGGCGGCGGCGTTTCGAAACGAAATGCATGGCGGCCGTTTCCATAACCTGCGTCAACGAGGTCCTGCCGGAATTGATTTGCCGAGATGGTGATCAAATATTCTTCGCCATCCCAAAGTTCGACTGAAACCGGCGCCTTCGGCTTGTACTTGTCCCAGACCCAGCCAGAAATCTCGTGGCAATCGGCCTGCTCGATTTCAGCGAAATAATGCTGCAGCGGCGGGGCACCAATGCGCCCGGAAAAAATGAGCAAACCGAAGCAAACGAAATGGAACGTTATGAAAACGGCCAATGCGTTTGAAAGAAATCCATCGCGCCAATAATGGCGCGTCTTGTTCCAGTCGGAAAAAATGTGGAAACCTGAGAGCAGCGTCGCCTGATAAAGGCCATAAATGATGTAGTGCGGCTCGATCCCATGCCACAAACCCATTAATCCGAATGCAAGAAAATATCCGAGGATCGCGGCTGTATTGAGGCTCCTAAACCATTTGCCCCGCGCAGCGGCAAGCAGGAACCGCATGTAGACGTGATCGCGAAACCAGAACGAAAGTGTGATGTGCCAGCGATTCCAAAAATCACGTATATTTCGCGCGAGGAACGGTTGGTAGAAATTTTCCGGAGTGTGGATCCCAAAGAGATAACTCAGACTGATAGCAAACGCGCTGTAGCCAGCGAAATCGAAGAACAAATAGAAACTGTAAGCATACATATAACTGAGCAGCGCACCGAAGCTCCCACTGCGCGCTGCCGGTTCGAGCCAGTGTTGTTTGATGAGCGCTGCGACTATGAACTTGTAAAACAATCCGCGAAAAAAACGGTGCACCGCGCCATCGAGATCAGCCAGGAACTCAGCGCGCGTTCGTTTCCTTTTCCAGTCGGTTAGAAAACGCCGATAGCGATCGATCGGGCCAGCAGAAATAGTGGGGAAGAAAAATAAGAACATCAAGAAATCGGTGGCGCCGGGCGCAGCGATTACCTCGTCTCGAAGGCAAAACACGACATCAAGCGCCCGAAACGTGATGTAGGAAATGCCCAGAAAACCAAACTGACTTTTGGGCGACACGAGCGGAACCAATTTCGCTGCTGCGAGCGGAAGCAGACTTGCCGCTAGTGCGCTGTAAAACAGCCAGCCTGCGCGCGCACCAGCACTGGCAAACGCGCGTACCGTCACCCATTGCCAAACGGCAAAGCCAAGAACGATCCAGATCTCGCGCACTGGAAAATGGGCTCGGACATTAAGCAATTCATGATACTGCACGAGCAGCATCGCCACAGTCACCAGGAGCGCCCACCGCCAACCCGCGCGGCCAAGCAGACCGAGGATCAGAGTCGGAACGGCTGCATAAAGTAGCAGTGTAAAATATGTGAAATCCGCGTAGGGAATCACAGCGACTTGGCCAGGCTGGCCCGGTCGACCTTGCCATTCGGAGTCATCGGAAATGCATCGAGAAAAATAAATTTGCGGGGCAACATGTATGCGGGAAGCCGCTGACTGAGTTGGTTCCGGAGCCGATATGACAAATTGAAATGCGATGTCTCATCTCTCGCAGCCAATAGTACAAAAGCAGCAAGTGATTGGGCAGCACCGTCTTTGATCACCGGCAGTACGATCGCATCCCGTACAGTCGCCATCGCTCGGAGATTCGCTTCGACATCACCAAGCTCAATCCGATACCCGCTGAGCTTAATTTGGTCGTCGATGCGGCCTTCAAAGAATAGCAGATTGTCGCGGAAGCGCCCAAGGTCGCCGGTACGATAAGCGCGCTGACCACGATATTGAAAAAAGGCGTCTGTCGTCAGATCCGGTCGGGCAAGATAACCTGGGCTTACATTCGGCCCTGCAATAATGATTTCACCGCGCTGATTTACTGGTAAGACCTCGCGATTTCCATTTACGATGGCGATTTCGCTCCCCGGCATCGTGCGTCCGACTGGCAAAGCCGAGTATTGTTTCAGAATCTCAGCATCGACACGTATCGACGTCGTGGCGACCGTTGCCTCGGTCGGGCCATAGGTGTTCCAAACTTCAGCTCGTGGAAATCGCTTCAACAGCTGGCCGGCGGTCTGCGGTGTGAGTGTTTCGCCGCAAAACAGAAAGCGACGCACGCGCGGCAGCATCGTCTCGGAAAATTTCTCTTCGACAAGGCACATCTGCGCAAATGACGGCGTTGAAACCCACGTCGTCACGCCGGAACTCGTTAGTGCGCGATAAAGCTCTTTTGGATTTGCGATAAGATCGCGGCTGATGCTGAAGAGCGTGCCTCCCGTTGCGAGGCTGCAATACAAATCCATTACAGAGAGATCAAACGAGAAGGGCGCCTGATTCAAAAACACTTCGCCGAGTTCGGTGAATCGGTGCTCCGCGAGCATCCATGTGACGAAATGCTCGAGGCAAGCCAGGGTTATTATGACGCCCTTGGGCTCACCAGTGCTGCCGCTTGTGAAAAGGACGTAAAACGGCCCGTCACCCTGCAGGCCTCTGGAAGGACAACGCATCTGAGACTCAGGTAATTGCCGAACGTCTTCCGGAGTCAGCACCAACGCCGCGCGCGAAGTTGCCAAAATTTTGTCGATGCGCTGCTGCGGCAACGCGGTGTCGAGCGGCACATAAGGCCGGCAGGATTTCACCGCTCCGAGAAATGCGATTAACATTTCGGGCTCGCGATGCCCGAGCACCGCAATTGGGCTGCGATCATCGCCGAAGCGCTCTGTCAGATAGGAAGCGAGTGCATCCGAGCGCCTGCGCAGTTGACCATATGTCAAGGTTTTGCGGTCGCTAATATGTGCAGTTGCTTCCGGGGCCACTGCGCCCCAGCGATCGATTCGTTCGATCAAATCCATTCAGAAACCCTGATAAACAAACGGCTGCGTAGAGAAATCGCCACGGCCATACATCAGGATCAACGCTACGATGATGGCGAAATAATAGAGAATCAGCAGTACGCGATGCACCGCCGGATGTTTCTCGAGCCAGCTCACAAGTGCAGTCGGTGCTGGAGATCAGCGATAATTTTCCGCGGTGTTCGCCAGCTTTCGCGCTCAAATTCCGCCGGAGAAACTTTGATGCCGAATTCCTCTTCGATCATTAGGATGAGCTGAACGGTTCTCATGGAATCGAGAACCTGATACTCGTAAAGCGGCAGATCGAGATTGTTCAACACCTCGTCGGTTTCGGCAACCGAAGCGAGAAGTTGCAATACTTTGTCCGAGAAATCTGCAGCTATCATGGATGAGGCGCAGCACTATCGTGCCGCCGCTTGAATGAATCGAAGATCATCACGTTGTCAGCTTCGTGGCATACGCCCGTGAAAGAAATCGTCAAGGGCGCGATCGTAATACACCCAGCCTTTTGCAGTGAGATGACTTTGGTGACGGATAAGAAAAGCCGGGTCTTCGTCATGCTCCTCAAATTCGACTACCGCAAAATGGTATCGTTGCACGAGTGCGCGAAGCTTTGTGTAATACTCTTCGCGAGCCGACCGCGAAACGCCGGCGTGATCATAAAAATCCCCGGCAATCGGCATGCTGAGAATTAGTGGCCGCGCGTGAACTCTTTCAAGTGTGCGCAAGAGCAATTCCAAATCGGCCCAACTCGCGGACGCTTTCACGCCGTTGCGAAATGCCACGTCACGAGAACCTGGGGTGATTTGCACGTTCAGGCCCGAGGCTTTTGAGACCTTGGCCCAATCGGTGGTTTTGGTTGCTTCTACCCTTGCAATGAGCTTGGGCCAATCGAGTACTTCTGGATGCCGCTGCGGGGCAGGTTTGATCTCACGCCGAATGTGATTGAGCGCCGCTCTATGATCTTGTAGCTCCAGTAAGGCAGTCTGCGCTTTTCCGAGTGGCCAGAGGACGCAGAAGATCGCGCGATCGACCAAACGCCCAGAAGCCAGCCGCCTCAGCGCGAATTCAAGCAGGGGACTTTTTTCAAGAGTGCTCGGACATTCCAGCATCCGCGAAGCAATGTCTCGCTTTAGCTCGAAATCTAGGGCGGTTCCGAAGGCCATTTCGCTTGCTGCCATTAGCGAAAAATTTCCCGTGTAGCCTCGCCAACCCGGCTTGGCCGCAAAAAACCAGCCGGGCGAAAGCGAGATCGCAAGTTCTTTGCCGCGCAAGTCGGAGCTGAGTGCGGCAACTTTTTGCGACATGATCAGCGGGATCGTGCCTCCGCCGCCAACGGGCGAAAGTTGAAAACCTGTTGGCGCGGTCCGAAAAAAAATGTTCCCCCTCTCCGGAGCCGCAGGGACTAGCAATTCCGAACTGCCATAAATCGGCAATACATTCGGCGCATGCGCAGCGGCACGTTGAAAGGCCACTCCCTGATTTTTTAGGAGAAATAGATCGGGGGCGGTCGAGGGAATGGTGGAACGTTCGAGATGAATGACAGCCATTCCAGCAGTGAACAAAATGGTCCCCGCCACGCCAAGCGCGATCAGGCCTGCAAACAAATGGGGCATCTCTTTGTTGGCGTGGACGCGCGCCATAATGCGGCGAAGTTATTGGCGCGATCCAAGGCTGCAATGTGAATTTCGTGTAGGATTTCACCCTACAAGCTTGTGAGAACGACTGAGTTTGACGGATTCAAAGACTGACATTGGAGTTAACGCGCTTATGTCGTTTAATATTGGTCAATCATCGCATTCTTAACACAATGGCTTCTTCATCGCTTTGGCAGCGCTTCCAACGATATCTTTTGTACTACCGCGATCTTGATTTTTCTCTCGACATCAGCCGGATGAAATTTCCGGAGAATTTTTTCGAGAAAATGCAGCCGAAAATCGAGAAGGCGTTCGCGGCGATGCGAGAATTGGAAGCGGGAGCAATCGCTAATCCCACCGAAAACCGGATGGTGGGTCATTACTGGCTCCGCAATCCTGCGCTTGCGCCGACCGTGGAAATTCGCACGGAAATTGAAGAGAACATCCAGCGCATCAAAAAATTCGCCGAAGATGTTCATGCCGGAAAGATCATGACTGAAAATGGAAAACGCTTCGAGCATGCGCTGCTGATCGGGATCGGCGGCTCGGCGCTTGGACCGCAATTGGTGGCAGACGCGCTCGGGTCGGCACGTGATCCAATGGACATCTTTTTCTTCGATAATACGGACCCGAACGGGTTCGATCGCGTCTTCGACAGGATCGACGATCTGCTCCCCCAAACGCTGGTTATTGTGGTTTCCAAATCCGGCGGAACAAAGGAGACACGAAATGGGATGCTGGAGACGGAAGCACGATTCAAAGAGAAAGGACTGCAGTTCAACAAACACGCAGTGGCCGTCACCGGTGTTAGGAGCGATCTGGATAAAATTGCCGAAAGGAACGAATGGCTGGCTCGATTCCCGATGCACGATTGGATCGGCGGGCGTACCTCGGTGATAAGCGCGGTGGGGCTTCTCCCGATGGCGCTGGAAGGCTTCGATATCGATAGTTTTCTCGCTGGCGCGGCCGCCATGGACGAGCGGACCCGCGTGCCTGATGTGACACACAATGCGGCAATGCTTCTGGCGCTCATGTGGTACTATGCCGACAACGGCAAGGGCGACAAAGATATGGTGATCCTTCCATACAAGGACCGGCTGGCCTTGTTTGCCAAATACCTGCAGCAACTGGTCATGGAATCGCTGGGAAAGGAAAAAGATCTCGACGGAAAAATCGTGCATCAAGGCATTGCTGTTTACGGCAACAAAGGTTCGACCGATCAGCACGCTTATCTTCAACAATTGCGTGACGGCGTCTTAAATTTTTTCGTGACCTTCATCGAAGTGCGTAAAGATCGGCACGGTAAGCAGCTCGAAGTCGAGGACGGCATCACGAGCGGCGATTATCTTGAGGGGTTTTTGCGCGGAACGCGAAGCGCGCTTTACGAGAATGGGCGCGAATCCATCACGATAAGTATTCCAGACGTGAACGCGTTTAATCTCGGAGCGCTGATCGCACTTTACGAGCGTGCGGTAGGCTTTTATGGCTCGCTAATTAATGTCAACGCCTACGATCAACCCGGTGTCGAGGCCGGAAAAAAAGCGGCGACACGACTGTTGCAGCTTCAAAAGCAAGTGGGCGAGAAACTCGCTGCCAATGAGGGTAAAACCGCCGAAGAAATTGCGCGCTCCATCGACGCAGACCCGGAAGACGTGTTTCATGTGCTGCGACATTTGGCGAGCAACGATCCGCACATCAGGGTTGCGCCTGGCGAGGAACCGTCAGAAGACCGTTTTTCAGTCGAACAAGAGCGGTAATGTGCCCGATTATGGCAGACAGGCCTCCTCAGAATGGAGAAGATTCCCAGAGCGTCCCGTGGAGCGACGCAATCCGTTTTATCCGGCAACTAAGTCACGATCTGCGCAATGATTTAAATGCCATCGAATTGCAGTCCACTTACCTCGGTGAGCTGGAGAAGAATGAAGAATTCAAAAACGAGATCAAACGTTTGCGCGAGATGGTCTCAGGTCTGGCCTCGACTTTACAGCGGCTTTCCAGAGCAGTGGGAGAGGTTCAACCTAACCTGATCCGATACCAGGCCACCGATTTTATGCATGACTTGCGCGGGAAGATCGACCGCGATTTTCCAAAGGAGAGTAGGGAGATCTCCTGGGACATTCAGCTCGGCGACGCGATGCTCAATGTTGATCCTCAGTCTTTCGAGGAAGCATTCACCGAGCTTTTCGCCAATGCCTTTCGGCACGATCGTGGTAAGGGTCCGCTTGTCGCGAGAGCGAAAATCGATGACAAGGGATTCCTCTTCATCCTACGGGAACCTAAAGCTCGTTTTGACTTGCCCACCCAAAATTGGGGGCGCGAACCGCTCCGGAAAATCAGCCTGCGCCATTATGGTCTTGGTCTGAATCGCGTCCGCGCTATCGTAGAGGCTCACGGCGGCGAACTGAATGCTCAATATGATCCGAAAGTTTCGGCGCTCACCACGACCCTTAGGCTTCCCCTGTCAGGGGAGTCTTCGGAAGAAGCTTGAAACGTCGGTCATTTCTCACCGTTTAAGCAACTGGAGCCTGCTGCTCGTGCGTAATACGAGCAGCGCAATTGAATGAAAACAGATAACCGTCATGTCCTGATCATCGATGACGAACGGCCGGTGCTCATGACGCTCGAGGCGCTGCTGAAACGGCACGGTTACGAAGTGGACACCGCGCCCACCGCCACACAAGGACTCAAGTTGCTAAAATCAAAATCGCCAACGCTCGTGTTGCTCGATCTGCGACTGCCGGACGCGGACGGATTGGAGATGCTGGATCGGATCAAGACCGAGTTACCCGAAGTGCAGGTAATTATCCTGACAGCGCACGACTCATTGCACAATGCCATCGAGTCAATCAAACGCGGCGCCTACCATTTCATTAGCAAGCCGTACGCCCCCGAGGAACTGCTCAGTCTGGTGGAGAAGGCATTGGAAACACAATTCCTCTTACGAGAAGCAGAAGAACTCCGGGAAAAAACAGAGCAGCTCGAAAAGCGCCTGGAAATCGCGGAGGCGCGGCCGACGCCCATTTTCAAGAGCAAACCGATGCAGGAGATCGAGGAATTGATCGATGCGATGGCGCCATCGGATGCCAACGTTCTCATCGTGGGCGAAAGCGGCGTGGGCAAGGAAGTGATCGCTAACGCAATCCACGCCCGGAGCCGGCGCGCGGGGCAATCAATGGTGAAGCTTAATTGTGCGGCGTTCCCGCAAACTATGATCGAGGGAGAACTTTTCGGTTATGTGAAGGGGGCGTTTACCGGAGCGATGCACGATTTTGCCGGAATGATCGCAGCGGCAAACAGCGGCACGCTTTTCCTCGACGAGATATCCGATATGCCGACAGATTTACAGACGCGTTTTCTGCGCGTGCTCCAGGAACGCGAGTATCGGCCGCTTGGCAACACGCAAACAATGAAAGCAGACTTCCGCGCGATTGCGTCGACCAATCGCCCGATCGCCCAGGCGCTCTCGGAGAACCGGCTGCGCTCCGATTTGTACTACCGGCTAAACACTTTTCAGATTGAAGTTCCGCCGCTCCGAAAACGCAAAGAGGACATCCCGCCGCTGATCGCGCAATTCGTGAAACAATTTTCTCAACAACTTGGCAAACCAGAGCCGGACATTTCTCCGGACACGTTTCAAAAGCTGCTTGATTATTCATGGCCTGGAAATGTTCGCGAGTTGCAAAACGCTATTGAATACGCCGTGGTGCTGGCGCGGCAGGGCTTGATCGACGTCAAAGAACTTCCGGCAGAAATACAGTTGCCCCCCGCACTGCAACAGGCCGAGCTCGGCGCGATACCGCACAGCGGCGTGCAAACTCTCGACGACGTCGAGCGAAACGCCATTCTCCAAGCACTTGCAGAATGCCGGGGCAACAAGAAAAAAGCGGCGGAACTTCTCGGCATCCAGCGCCCCACCCTCTACAACAAGATGAAGCGCTATGCCATCGAGTTGTAAGAGAGCGGGTCTCCCGAGGCAAAGTGAATAAGAGAAGCTGTGACTCAAACCCGAATTCTTTCGGGAAGAATCAGCTTATAGCCGCCGATAGGCGTTCGTGGCACGAAGATCGCCCGCTAATATTCTAGTTGCCTCGATAAACACAGCGCGCGGTCGGTGTTTCGTGCACGACGATCTCGCATAAACCGGGACATTGAGAGTCCAAGTTCTTCCAGAACCACTCGGCCATTTTTTCAATTGTTGGATTCTCCAATCCTTCGATGTCGTTCAGATAAGCGTGGTCCAGCTTTTGAAGCAGCGGTTTCATTGCCGCGCTGATGTTCGCGTGATCATAAACCCAACCGACTTTTGGATCGACATCGCCTTCGATGGAAACTTCAACTTTGAAACTGTGGCCGTGCACGCCGCGGCATTTATGGCCTTGCGGGGCGTTTGGCAGCGTTTGCGCCGCTTCGAAAGTAAAATCCTTCGTCAACCGCGCGCGCATGATGCGCACAATATCACTTGTGCTCAACGATTGTCATCCAGAGCGAATGAACCTCGGAATGGCGACAGAAAACTGTAGGGCCGCGGCGCTCTCAGACTCCGCGCTGCGTCGGGCTCCAGATGAACTTGTGCATCTGAAGTTGAAACCGCACATCGAGTTTATCGGCGAGGATCCATTCTACAATTTCGCGCGGATCGATCCTGCCGAAAATCGGGGAGAACAGCACGGCATGACAGCGCGAAGGCAGATCGTATCGCTGCACCTTGTCGCGCGACCACTCGTAATCTTCGCGCGATCCCATTACGAATTTCACTTCATCGCGCAGGGTAAGATGATCGATGTTCGACCAAAGATTTTTGTCCACTTCGCCGCTGCCCGGCGTTTTTAAATCCATGATCCGATGGACGCGCAGATCGACTTTGGAGATATCGTGCGCGCCGCTACTTTCGAGTAGCACGGTGTAGTCCGCGTCGCACAAGATCGACATCAAGGGCAGCACGTTCTTTTGCAACAACGGCTCGCCGCCCGTGATCTCGACCAGGGGACAACGAAACGCCGCTACTGTCTCGACAATCTCTTTCAATGTTTGCTTTTTCCCTTCGTAGAACGCGTACTCCGT
>WNGD01003779.1_pt1 | contig 15691 bp, 13 predicted proteins | sample 5400671 | NCBI WGS metagenome assembly WNGD01 (sample SAMN13153369, study PRJNA577476) | soil metagenome | isolation source: 40 cm soil or saprolite under grassland replicate 2 | place: USA:California | collected 2016-06-15 | reverse complement strand
GCGGTCGACCGGGAGATCGACGACATCGAGGCGCTGATCGACCGCGCCGGCGGCCCGGCGTTCCTCTACGGCCACTCGTCCGGCGGGCCCCTGGCCATGCGGGCGGCCATAAGGCTCGGCAGCAAGGTCAGCAAGATCGCCATGTACGAGCCCCCCTACAACAACGACCCTGGCGCGCAGGAGTCCTGGAGCCAGTACCTCAGGCAGCTGAGAGAGGACCTGGCCGAAGGCCGCCGGGGCGACGCGGTGGCCCTGTTCATGCGGTTTGTCGGCACGCCGGCCGAGCAGATCGACGGCATGCGCCGCGCGCCGTTCTGGCCGGGCATGGAAGCCGTCGCGCCGACGCTGGCCTACGACCACGCCGCCATCCTGGGCGAGCCCTGGTCGGTGCCGACCGAGCTGGCCGCGCGTGTCTCGGTGCCCGCCAGGGTGATGGCGGGCGACGCGAGCCTTCCGTTCATGCCCGACGCGGCGCGGGTGCTGAGCCAGGCGATCCCGCAGGGCCAGCTGCGGATGCTGGAGGGTCAGACGCATGAGGTGAACCCGGGCGTGCTCGCCCCGGTCCTGGTGGAATTCTTCACCTCATGAGGTGATCACCAGGACAGTAGTCCTGGCGGTCATGAATTTGAGCGCGGGCCTGAACCGGGTGCGCCAGCAGGTCAGCCAGCTCCTGCACGGCCACCGTGGCGAGGAGCCGGAGGGCCCGCACGGCGAGCCGCGGAAACGCGGGTTGCTGCCTGAGGTTGTGGCCCGCGTCACCGCAATCGAGGCGCGCCTGCCGGGCCGTCGGGCAGCGGGTGAGTACCGGACCGGGCACTGGCGACCTGAACCGGCAGATTGAGCGGGTCCGCGGCGAGAGACAAGCCGCCGCCGGCGCGCAAGAGCATGAGCAGGCTGCGTCGCGGCGCGACCGGGAAAGGAATTGCTTGCCGAAAAGGCCTCCCGCCAGCGGCAGCGGGCAGCCGCGCACCCGGACCTGCCGTCCCTGGCCGGGAAGTTCCGCCAGCTAAGCGAACAGACCGGGCGCCTCCGTGCCCTGCTCCGCGAACATGGCATCGAACCGGAAGATGGCGCGGCATGACCTATGCGCGGCATGTACGGCCGATGGGCCGGCCCGCCCATCCGCCCCGATTGCCGTCACCTGGTACCCAAGAAGGGTGACAAAGCAGGAGAGCGTCTCCGGGTTGCTGGCAGCGGAACGGGCGGACACCCTCGAGCGGCTGAACGGGCTGGAGCGGGAGCTTTCCGGGATCATCGAGTCGTCGGGCTCGGCCGGCACCGACGACGAGCACGATCCTGAAGGCGCCACGATCGCGTTCGAGCGGCAGCATGTGGCTGCCCTGCTCAGCCAGGCCCGCCGGCATCTCGCCCAGATCGACGCGGCGATGCTCAGGCTGGCGGAGGGCAGCTACGGCAGGTGTGAGAACTGCGGCCGGCGGATCGGTGCCGCGCGCCTGGCTGCCCGGCCAGTGACCACCCTTTGCATTAACTGCGCCTCCCAGCAATGAGTCAGCCGCGCTCGCCGCGGCATGAGCACGCGTCCTTGGACATGGTTGAGCGCTCTTAGTTGTTTGGTGCATTGCGGGCTGTAAAGGGCCGCGGGCTGCGTGCTCTCTGGCAGACTGCGGTCCGTGAGTGACAGCGCGCCCCGACTTGCACATGCTCAACCTGGTTGTCGGTGACATGCAGGCCAGCCTTGACTTCTACCGCCGGCTGGGCGTTGTCCCGCCTGACGGCGAGGGCGCGGCCGGCTACCCGGGGCGGCAGCAGCCGTTCGATGCGTTCTGGGGCGCGCGTTACGCGATCGTGGCAGATCCCCTGGCCCGCGCTTAGTGACGGGGATCCCGCCTGCTCCCCGTCACTAAGCCGATCCCGGGCCGGGCCTAGGGCGTCGGATCCGGGAAACTCCCTCCGTAGATGTCGGAGTTACCGAACGCGGCCGGGCAAACCAGCTGCACGTTGGGAGCGACTGCCGCGGCCGGGTTGGTGCGGAGCAACTGCCGGTAGTTGTCGATCGCCGTGCAGTCCGCGGCATTGCGGGTGTCATTCCACACGGCCGCGCCGTAGCTGCGGGTCGCGGCGGCGTAGACGTAGTCGCCGAGGAACTCGGCGGTGAGCCCGTTCTGGCTTGAGCCCCGCGGATCCCCGGTCGCACCCCGGTGGATCTCCGAGAAGGCGCCCGTCGAGCCGCCGGCGACGTCCGCGTGCAGCACCACGCCGACGAGCCCCCGGGTGGTGCCGGTCGTGGGCTGGTACGGCGTGGTGAATGCGTTGTAGACGACGTAGACGTCGGAGCCGTTCGGCGAGATCGCCGGCGCGGTGTAGTACCCGAAGTCGCCGGGCGCCTCAAGGTTACGCGGCGCGCTGAATGTCGCCCCGTGGTCCGCCGATTCCGTGAACTGCACGTGCGGGTTAGCGGTGGTGCCCGTGACGTAGGTCATCACGATCCGGTCGGTGGCATCGGCGCCCGACGGTGCGCCGTTCGCGATGTCCGCCGAGGGCGCCCAGGTCAGGTCGTTCCGGGCCCCGGCCAGGCCATCCTGGCTGGTCCGTCCGATCACCGGGTCGAAGATGCCCGGATGGGTCACCGGGCCGGCCACCGCCTGCGGCGGGGTGAAGGTGGCCCCGCCGTCGGACGACTTCAGCATGTACTCGAAATGCTGCTTGGTCGCCGGGTCCGAGCCGACCGCGAACACATAGGCGGCCCCGTGGCTGTCGGTGCGAATGGTGCAGCCGTCGAAGCTCGGGAGCAGGCCGTTGTTCGTGGCCCGCGACGCCTGGCGGACCGTCCACGATCCCCCGCCGTCGGTCGAGGTTGCCACCATCAGCGGCGTGGGCAGCGCGTTGCCGCGGCTGTTACTGCGGAAGTCTGCCCAGCACACGTAGACGTTTCCGAAGAACGGGCTGCTCTGGGCGTTGTCCGCCCAGACCTGCTCCTTGTCGCTGAACGTGGTCGAGGACTGCTTCGAGACCTGCACCGGGTCGGCCCACGCGCTCGTGTCGCCGCCCGTGGCGGCGGCAACGCTGTCGGTTCGCGACACGTAGATGGCCTCGAAGCCCTTGAACGTCTGGTCCTGCCGGATCGCGCCGAAGTTGGACGCGAGGTTCGCGTAGTACAGGCGCGACCCGTTGGCCCAGCTGAAGTTGCCGTGCGAATCCGGCTTCGGGCCGAAGGCCACCGCCGGGTCACCGTCAGCGACGAGCCCGTTCTTGAAATATCCGGGCAGGGTGCCGATCGGGCCCGCGTGCGCCTGGCAGGCGGCCGGCCCCAGGCAGTCCCGCGCCGTCCAGCCGCCCTGATAGGTCGGCTGGGTCCAGGTCTGACCGCTATCGGCGGAGAAGTAGACGCCCGAGACGCCGACGCCCGGAGTGAATGGGCAGGTCGTCGGGTCACCGGCAGCGCACGCCTCCATGTCGATCTCATCGTTCGAGCCGGCCACCAGGACGTTGGGGTGGTTCGCATCGACGGCGATGGCGGGCTCGTTCTGCTTGTTCTGGGAGAACGGCGCTGGCGGGCTGCCATTCGAGACAAGGGTGTCGCCGCTGCCGGTCACCGCGGGGCTGCTCAGGGCCGCCGCGGGAATCGCAGGTGACACCAGCGCCAGGGCCAGCGCAGCTCCGGCAGCAAAGGCCAGTCGTTTCCTCATAACGCCCCTCCTCCGGTTCAGGTGATGCGACAGGGTCCGCAATGCGCCTGCCGCGGGGCACGCATGGCAGACGCCCCGTTGGCCACTCCGGATGCCGTACGGCCACACAGCGCCCACCTGCGGCCGCGGTGAGATCGGGGCTCATCTGGAGAGCGTCCGCTCCCGCACAGACGTTACGCAGCCATACTTACGGCGGCACCGCGCAGGCGCCGCTGGCTGGTGCGTTGGCGGGAGGAGGATGTGGGCTCGCTGAGGTCTTCGCTCCCAGGGGACCTGCTCGGCGGCAACGGCATCCTGCTGGACTTCCACGTGATGCGGCACCCTGGCGAGCCCCGGCACAGGTGGCCCCCGTGGGTCCTGGCCGGGCCCAGAACGTCGCCGATCTGGCGCGCCAGGTCAGCGCCGGCCAGATCGGGCCAGCGAAGATGCGCACGAATCGGACAAATCGACTGTCCAGCTCAATTAAAGACGCCGCACAGTACCCCAAATGCCCGCGTGAGCGTCATACTGTGTCCGGCGGGCCTGCTATGGGGTGGGAGGCACTGGCCGGGGGGAGCGCTTCGATGATCGATACAACGACGATCCGTTCGACGCATTACGCGTATGGGCATAGGCGCGATAACGTGTCGAAGGGAATATAGCCGTGCTGAGGATCGTCTGCAAACAAATCCAAAGACCACGATCTCTACTTACCACTGGTGCAGTCACAGCTATAATATTGCCGATGATGTTCGGTAATGGAGTGATACCGTCACAGGCGCCCAGTGCTCAGCACAATGCCAGTGCCACAAGCTCGCCGATCACGATAGCCGTGATCGGCGACTATGGCTGCGATACCGCTGCCTCGACCTGCGCGGCTGCCAGTTCAAGTTCCGCGGCGGTAGCAAACTTGGTACACGGCTGGACCCCGGACGCGATCTGGACAGTCGGCGACAATTCCTATCAATGGGGCTGTGTAGGCTCGGCCGGATTTATCAATGCGACCAATCATAACTGCGCCTATCCCGATCCAACTCTCTCGAACCAAACATCCGGCACAGTAGGCACTGGCAGCACGAATACCGTGCTCGTGGCAAACGCTACGAGCCCCACTCCGGCCGATCACTGGGCCAACGACTGGTATAACAATGAAACGATCACAGTTACGCACAACGGCACTAATTATACCGGCGTCATCGGTAACAAGATCGAACCGACACCCTATCATGTGCACCTGAAGACTGGCTTCAGCGGCGGCTACGTGCCGCAGGCCGATGACACCTTTACGATTGCGCCGCTTGATGACATCGACGCCGACCAATCCCCCTACGCAGCCGACATTTCGGCGGGCAGGCTATATTCGGTGCCGGGTAACCATGACGCCACCAACATGAACAATCTGACTTCTGGCGGTAGCGCCGCTGAACCGGGCGCCTACTGCCCGCACCAGCACGACGGCTCAAACTACTACAGCGGCAACCAGAACTGCGGCTATCTCTTCAACCGGCCTACCCATTACACGGCCGGGTTTGGCTCAGACAACAATGGTCATAACTTGGTTGACTTCTTTGCGCTCGACGTGCGTGGAGCAGACCAGGATGGCTTCGGTCCCGGCTCCAGACAGCTGGCCGACTATCAGAATGACCTGGCCGGTTCCACTGCCATCTGGAAAATCGAAGCCCAACATGAACCCAACTGGTCGTCCGGTGAGTTCGGCCCCTATGCCAATACAAATACTGCCTACTCCGGCCAGAACACCAACTGGACCATTGACAACCGCATCGATCTGTTCCTCGCTGGCCACGACCACGACATGGAACAAATCTACGGCAACAACGCTGCCAACACCGTCACCGGCAAAACGTTTATGGTGATGGGTGCTGGGGGTAAGAGCGTTGATCCATTTACTAAGCCAGCATGCCCATTCCAGGGCATCACCGGCGTCAACGACTGCTACTCGACTAACGGCTATCCTTACACCGTCTGGCGCGGCGACAACTCTTCGACTTACGGTTCAAGTTCTATGCAGATCGGCGCGCTCAAGCTCACTATTTCGACCACCCAGCTCAAGGCCCAGTACATTGCACTCGACGGTACCGTATTGCACAGCTACACGCTCTATAAGAGCGGAGCTGCGGAAGTAAAGGGTACCATCACCGATGCTACTACAGGTGATCCGATTATCGGTGCCAAAGTCAGCTATAGTGATGGTGACGTCTATACCGGCGCGACGAACGGCGCAAACGGCGCGGGGGTTTACGACTTCCGTGATGGCATCCCGGCTGGAACCACACTCACTGTGGCTGCTCCGGGTTATCAGAATGGAGCCATTTCCGTTTCGTCCGTGCCAACTACCTCAGCCAATCTGGCGCTGCATCCGCAAACCGGACTCTTCGCTGACAGCTTTGAGTCCGGCGACCTGAGCAAGTGGAACAGCCATAGTGCCGTGCCCCCAGCGACTTGCAGCCCAACTACCACCCCCGGCTGTGCGCCCAACATTGGTAGCTACGCCGCCGACTTTAAAACCGTCAGCCCGCAGACCGGCGGTGTTCAGGTGACCAGGGCCTTCAGTAGTTCAAGCATCGTCGACGGGCGAGCTTACTTCAACGTTCGCTCGGCCAGTACCAACGCCACGCTGTTTTATTTCAGGACTAGCACCGATGGCGCTATGTGGCACGCCTATCTTGACTACGTCACGGGCAGAATCGGCATCCGCACTGACGCCGTCAGTGCCGCCACGTATCCCGGATGCAGCCTGGCATTGCCAACCGCATACCCCTGGCCCGGCTATCACTCGGTAGAAGCCAAGACCGTCGTGGCTCCATCCGGCAACAGCACCATCCAGATTTGGGTCGACGGGCAGCCCGAAACCTTGTCCGGCCCAGATGGCGTGTGTAATACCGCAGACGATGCCACTACCCAGTCAGCCTTCGTTGGGAACACCAACGCAGGCAAGGTAACTCTGGGAGATACTGCCGCCAACCGCACCTTTGACTACTGGGCCGACGACGTGGCCGTTGACAATAGTTACATCGGCTCGGCGTGGGGGACTCTGCACGGTCATGTCACCGACGCCACCACAGGCGCTGCTATAGCTGGTGCTTCGGTCGTGGTTGCCTACACCGCTAATAGTTGGAGCGCTCCGCCGTCCGCCACCACCGACGCGAACGGCGACTACACCATCGCCAAGATCATTGCTAACCAAGATCTCAGCCTCACGATCAGCGCTGCCAACTACGTAAAGCAAACCCCGACGGTTAGTATGCCGTTCAACGCTAACGTTACGTATGATTCCCAGATGGTGCTTATGCGAGGCGCCGTAGACGGGACCGTCACCGACGCTATTACCGGTGCGCCTTTGAGCGGTGTCACTATTACCGGACGGGAGAATGTTTCAACTACCACTGATAGCACGGGCCACTACTCGCTGGCCAATGATCCTGGCCAGATCACTTTCACCGCCAGCTTGTCGGGTTATGCAGATTCAACTGCCACGGTCAATGTGCCGTACGGTGGTGACACCGTCACCCAAAATTATGCCCTCTCACCGAACGCCGGCACTATTTCTGGCACGGTTACCCGGCTTGACGGCACTTCGCCTGTTAGCGGCGCAACGGTCAGTATTAATGGCGGCCCGAGTACCACAGCTGACTCAAACGGCAACTATACTTTGACCGGCGTGCCCGCGGAGACTAGTCAGGCTGTCACCGCCACCTCGCCCGGTTACATCATGGGTAGCGCCATGATCGATCTACCGCCAGGAGGGACACTCACGAAAAACTTTTCTCTCAAGAAAGTCCTGTTCAGCGACAACTTTGAAACGGGAAACTTCACCAACTGGAGCACTAACTTCAATCTGCTCATTTGCGCCAACTCACTCAGCGGCTGCCCGCATCTAGGCGTTTACGGCGCTCAGGCGAGCGCCTCCGGCACCACCCCTGGCTACGCTAGAAGGGCGCTGAGCACTCCGGTTGCCGAGGTCTACTATCGAGCCTACGTGTATATTCGATCGCAGGGCTCTAATAACGTGACGCTGCTGCAAATGGCGAACGGCTCAGGCGCCCCCATAGCGCATGTGTTCATTAACTCGGCACGTCAGCTCGGCATCCGCAATGACTATGCGCCGACAACTACTCAGTCCAGTAGCGCGATGACCCCGGGCGCTTGGCATGCGCTCGAGTTCCATGTCAAGATCAATGGCACGACGAGCACCACTGACGTCTACCTTGACGGCGCGACCATCCCCGCTCTCTCCAGCACCTCGGCCAACCTTGGCACCAGCAATGTGGCTGCCGTTTGGATCGGGGAAAACCAAACCAACCGTACCTACGACGTGCTGTATGACGATGTTATGGTCCAAGACGGCTCCGTTGGACCATAGTCGAAGAGACAGGCGTGCTCAGTTAGGCAGATCCGGGGAAGTCCGCGAAGTCAGGTGGCGGCGTTGATGTCGTTCCCGAGGGCTCGCCCATCGGCCGGGACGCCGAGTTGCAGGACTAGCCAGATCCGGCTGGTGTCGGCCAGCAGCCCTGACTCCTGGAGCGGGTCGCCGTCGACGATCAAGAGGTCGGCGAGTTTTCCGTTTTCTATGGTGCCGATGTGCGCGCCGAGGTCAGTGCCTCGGCGGCGGACTTCGTCGCCGAGGCCGGTGCCTGGCGCGCGCTGAGCCCGTGGTGGCTCATTCACTGGATCTCCAGCGCAGCGCCAAGATCGACATCGCTGCCGAGCGCGATCTTGACTCCCCCCTGCTGGGCGAGCGCGCCGTGCGCTGCGGCACAACCGGAGGGGTGAGTCCGATCGGCAGCGCCGACGAGCCTGCGGTGCCGACGAGCCTGCGGGGTCAAGCTCGCGGGTGCGGTGGTCCCGGCGCGGCGCTGAGAGCCAACTTGACGCCCTGTATCCATTGGTATGATACTCGGACCAAAGGTCCACTGGAGGGTCAGTCTCGTGGCTGCTGGCAGGGATGTCGAGTTCGGATGCGTCGTAGCGGCAGCCGCGGCGCCCGGTTCAAGCGACCGTGAGCTTTATCAGGGCATGCTGGGTGACTGCGAGCTGTACTCAGAGCTGAACTTCGGCACAATCTGGGTGCTCGAGCATCATTTCAGCGACTACTTCCCTACTCCCGATCCCGCCGTCCAGATCGCCCACCTGGCCGGCCGCTTTCCCGAGCTGGGATTCGGCACCTGCGTGATTGTCACGCCCTGGCACAATCCGCTCCGGCTGGCCGGGCAGATCGCGATGCTTACCCAGCTGACTGACCAGCCCCTGCACCTCGGCCTCGGGCGCGGCACCGCGAAGTTCGAGTACGACGCATACGGCCTGGACATGGGCGAGGCACGAGCGCGGTTCCAGGAAACCTGGGAGATCGTGCGCCTGGCGATGACCGGCGGGCCGTTCACCTACGCGGGGAAGTACCTGTCCGTGCCGGAGGAGATCTGCATCCGGCCCGAGCCCAGGGCAGCGAACCTGCATTTCTACGGCGCGATCGGCAGCCCCGACAGCGCCGGAATCATGGCCAGACTCGGCCTGCCGCCAATCTGCAACACCATCGGTGACCTGGACAGCCAGGCGGCCACCCTGCGCAGCTGGGCTGATGCGGCGACCGAGGCCGGGATGGACGTGGCCGGGACAACGTTCCCGCTCATGATCGATTGCATCGTCGCCGACACGGACGAGGCGGCGGTACAGGAAGCCTGCCTGTACAAGCCGCGATTTATGCAAGCGCAGATAGACCATTACCAGCCGCACGCGACCGACTGGGCCAACACGCCTGGCTACGAGGCCTGGCAGCGCATATTCGCCGGGATGGAGAAGCGGACCCGCGCCGACGGGATCGTGCCGTGGTGCAGATGGCAGCTTGTCGGTTCGCCGGAGACCGTGCGGCAGCGGCTGCGGGAGTATCTCGACGTCGGCTTTAACCACGTCATCCTGCACTTCTCGACTCCGGGCATCCCGGCGGAGGTCAGGCGCCGGTGGGCACGCCGGTTCGCCGCGGATGTGGCGCCGCACTTCAGCACGCTGCCGACCGGCCGCCAGGCCGGTGACGGACTAGCCCGATGAGCGGCGAGGGCCGGCTGGACGGCCGAGCCGCCCTGGTTACCGGCGCGGCCTCCGGGATCGGCAGGGCAACCGTGGAACGCTTCCTTGCCGAGGGCGCGCGGGTCGCCGCGGCGGACGCGAATGGCGACGGTCTCGCCGCTGCCTTCGCCGGCCGGAGCGGGACGGTCACGGTCGCCGGCGATGTCTCCAGCGATGAAGATGCTGCCCGGATGGCAGCCGCCACGGCGGATGCGTTCGGGACGATTGATGTCCTCGTCAACTGCGCCGGAATTGCCAGGTACACCAATTTCCTTGAGCTGTCGCTCGCCGAGTGGCAGCTCGTCCAGGACGTCAATTCGACCGGCACGTTCCTGATGGCCCAGGCAGTGGCACGGCACATGGTGACCAGCCATCCCGAGGGCCGGACCCGCGCGATCGTCAACCTCGCCTCGGTCGAGGCGCACGTGGTGCTGGCCAGCAGCGGGCACCCGCAGGTGCACTACAACGCATCCAAGGGCGCTGTTCACATGATCACCCGGGCGCTGGCCGTCGAGCTCGCCCCGCACGGGATCCGGGTCAACTCCATCTGCCCCGGCGTCACCGAGACCCCGCTGGCCTCGTACGCGCTGGCCAACGAGCACAAGCGTGCCGCGATTGAAAAGCTGGTGCCGCTCGGCCGGGTCGGGAGGCCGCAAGACATCGCCGCCGCTGCCCTTTTCCTGGCCTCCGAGGATGCCAGCTATATCACCGGCGAGGCGCTTGTCGTCGACGGCGGATTCATGGTGCAGTAGCGCGGAGCCGGGCTTGGGTCAGACCCACTCGAAGTAGTGACCGAACTCCCAGTCGGTGACCTGGTCCGCCGCGTCCTCCGGCTGCTTCGCCAGCCAGTCGCGGTAGTCCTGCGCCTCGTCCAGCTTCATCGCGGTGAAATGGTCGATGAACTCCGGCCCGAGCAGGTCCGCGGCCGGCGCCGAGGACCGCATCGCCTGCACGCTGTCCTCCAGCGTGCGCGGCAGCATCTCGTATCCGCCCGCGACGATCGGGTCACCCTGCGCCTGCGGCGGCGGCTGCAGGCCCGCGCGGATCCCGTGCGCCGCGCCCCAGAGAATGGCGGCGAGCGCCAGGTAGGGATTGACGTCAGGGCCGGGCGCCCGGTGTTCGAACCTCGTATACGCAGCCGGATCCGGGCCGTGCACGACCCTGACCGCGGTGGCGTGATTGTCCAGGCCCCAGGAGGCATCCTCCGGGTTCCAGGACAGCCGGTCCATCCGCCGGAACGAATTCACCCACGGCCGGAAGAAGAGGTGGAAGTCGGCCATCGTGCCCAGGATCCCGGCTCCGGCGTGACCGGCCAGCTCGGACAGGCAGCCCCGGCCGGCATCCCAGAAGGCGTTGCGCCCGTCGCGCTCGAGCGACACGTTCACGTGGCAGCCGTTCTTGGAATCGACGCTGCCGGTGTGCGGTGCCGCCATCCATGTCGTCAGCAGCCCGTGCTCGGCCGCCAGCTCCCGCAGGTAGGTCTTGGCGCGCACCGCCCAGTCGGCCGCGGTCAGCGGGTCAGACGGCGCGCAGGTGTACTCGTACTGGCCGCGCCCGTACTCGGAGTGGAAGGCCTCCACTGGGATGCCGACGGACTCCATCCGCGCGAGGAAGGCCGAGGCCAGCGGGATGAAGGAGGGCAGGTTCGTCAGCGTGTAGCAGTGCAGGTTACGGCCGAGGCTCTTGAGGTCCCGGTAGCGCCCGGCCCGCAGCAGCTCGTCGTCCGCCTCGTAGACGTAGAACTCCCACTCCAGCGCGGCCTTGGCCGTGTAGCCGAGCTCCGCCAGCTCGGCGATGGCCCGGCGCAGGATGGCCCGCCCGTCCATCGGGCACGCTGACCCGTCGTCCATCACGAAGTCGCAGAGCACGGCGGCGGTATCGGGCCGCCAGGGCAGCCGCACGACGGTGTCCAGGTCGGCGACCGCGGAGAACTTCGGGAAGCCGTTGTCGAAGCTGCTCCACGGCGAGAGGGTGATCTCCTCTCCCCCGCGGAACGACATCACCAGCGTGCTCACCCCGGTTCCGGCCGCGCCGAGGCCCTTGGCTATCCCGGCAACCTTGCCGCGGACGGCCCCGTTAATATCCGGCATCTCCATCTGGACAACCCGCACGCCCTGCTCGCGCAGCCGCCCGCCGATCTCGCGGGCGCGCGCCGGCCGGCCGTGGACGTCCGCGTCGGGTGGCATGGCAGGACTCTCCTTGCGGTCAGCCGCGCCGGCCGCGCGGCGCGCGATCAGGCGGACGAGGCATCAGCGAGTTCCGGCGCGTCATCGGAGACGAAGACCTTGGCCGTGTCCCTGATCCGCTCCGGGTGCCTGACCGTGAAGTAGATCACCAGCACCACGCCGATGCCGTACCAGACGGCGATGACGACGCCCGCGAGGTTGAGCGGGTAGGTCAGCGGGCTGACGAACTTGAACACTTCGATGCCCAGGGCGGCGAAGAAGCCGGGCACGAAGAGGGCGATGCCGAGGATCGGGAACAGCAGGTGCTTGATCACGTTGAACTCGCCGCGGCGCTCCCGCCAGAAGTAGGCGATGCAGGCGATGTTCACCGCGACGTAGATCGGCAGGATGGCGCCGGTGATGATGGTGCCGAGCAGCGCGAAGGCGGTCGTCGGCGAGTACTGCTCGCCGAGCCAGAGCGCGAGGGCCACCGCCGCGCCGAAGGTAGCGAAGATCGCGATGTGCGGGGACCCGAACCGGCTCTGCGTCCTGCCGAAGGCGCGCGGGATGACGCGGATGCGCCCCATCGCCCACAGGCACCGGGTGGCCGCGCATGCGCCGCCGTTGGCGCAGGCGGCGCTCGAGTTGAGCAGGGCGATGAACAGCACGACCCAGCCCACGCCCCAGACGGCCGTGGCCATCAGGTTCCACGGGTTCCCGCCGCCGGCGGTATAGAACGAGACGAACCGGCCGGCCCCGAAGTACACCGTCGCCGCATAGGTCGTCAGCACGTAGAACAGGCCCACGATCAGGCAGGAGCCGACCACCGCGCGGCTCACGTTGCGGGTCGCGTTCCTGGTCTCCTCGGCCAGCGGCGCGGCGGCGTCGAACCCGATGAACGCCAGCACGCCGTAGACCGATCCGGCGATGATCCCGGACATCCCCTTGAAGCCGGGCACCGTCGCGTAGTGGGTGGTGAAGACGCTAAGGGTGTTACGCGATCCGGCGCTGACGATCAGGGTCAGCGACAGCGCCACCATCACCAGGATCTCGAAGGTCCCCAGCAGGATCCCGAACCGCGTGCTCACCCGGATGCCGAAGTAGTTCGCCGCGCCGACCACCAGGATGCTGAAAATCGTCCCGATGGGCCACCAGAGGTCGTAGGAGTAGCCGAAATGGGCCTGCAGAGTGCTGCCGAGGATGCTGCCGAACAGAATGGTGACCAGCGGGACCACGAGCGGGTAGGCGAGATCGAAGCCCCAGCCGGCCAGGAACCCGAGCTTCGAGCCCAGCCCCCGCGCGATGTAGGTATACATGCCGCCGGCGGAGGGCAGGTGCCGCGCCATCTGGCCGATGGACAGGGCGGTGAACATGCATCCCGCCAGCGCGATGATCACTCCGAGCACCAGGCTGCCGCCTGCGAAGAGCGCGCCGACCGTGATGGAGAAGGCCGCGCCGGCCGCAGGTGCCATCGTGGTGACCGACGTGAAGATCACGTCCGGCAGACCGACGGCATTCCGGCGGAGGCTCTCGGCTGGGTGGTCGGTGACTTGTTCGGCCGTCATTTTCCCACTCACCCCTCACGGGCCATGCGGTCAGCACAACGGACGGTGACGTGACGCGATGTGCCGCGGCTCTGTGGTAGGTCTACTTTACGGACCTTTGGCCCGGAGCATAGGTTTCTAGATCGCCAGGTGTCAAGACCCGCGGTCCTCAGACGGCGCTCTTTCTGCTGGCTAGCCGGCCGAGGGCGCGGCGGCCGCGATCCGGATCAGGTCGGTCCGGGTGAGCTCGATATGAGCGGCCATATACCGCTCGGCGGCATCGGGATCGCTGGCCTTGATCGCGGCCAGGATCTGGCCGTGATGCAGCTGCGCGCTCCGGAAGACGTTCTCGGCGACCCGGTCGACCGTCATCCACAGGAACGCCCGCGCGTCGGCGATGGAGCGCTCCATCCAGTCATTGCGCGCAGCCTGCGCGATGCCCTGGTGGAAGGCCGAGTCCGCCGCCCGGAATCGGCGCGTCTCGCGGCTCGCCGCCATCGTCTCGAACGCGGCATCCAGCCGGGCTAGGTCGGCGTCGGTGCGGCGGACGGCGGCGAGCCGGGCCGCGCCGACCTCGACGGCCAGCCGGAAGTCGATGACCTGCTCGATCTCGGGCAACTGCTGGCGGATGATCTCCGCCAGCCGGTCCTCGGTCTGCGCCCGGTCGAGCACGACCATGCCACCGCTTGCCCCGCGCCTGGTCTCCACGTACCCCTCGCCCTCCAGCACGCGGATCGCCTCGCGGACGCTGGCGCGGGAGACGCCGAGCTGCTTGGACAGCTCGCGCTCGGGCGGGAACTTGTCCCCGGGCACGAACGACCCGTTGTGAATGGCGCGGCGCAGCTGGTCGACCACCAGGCCGTAAACAGGCACGTGCTCGACCTTCTCGATACCGGTCGGGGCAGGGCCGGGAGCCACGGCGCTCATGGCCCAATGTTCTCACAATCGGGCCAGTTGCCTGGTCATGCCGCCCTCGCGGCCGTACCCGGACGCGCATCGCGGCCGGCCGGGCGGGACCTCGCGGAGTCTTTACCGATCATGGCCGATTGGACTATGGTTCAGACCAAATGCGCCGGCGCGGGCGGCGGCCGTGGGCGGGACCGGGCAGCGCCGCCGCCCTGGCCTGGATCGGGAGGTGGGGATGGCCGCTGTCGCGCTCGTGACCGGCGGAACCGGCGGCATCGGGCAGGCGATCTGCGGGCGGCTGGCGACGTCCGGGTACGTCGTGGCCGCCGGCGACGTGGACGTGGCCGCCGGGCCGGGCCCGGGCCCGGCGGCCGACGGCCAGATCGTTGACTTCCCGCTGGATGTCACCGATGAGGCGAGCGTGGCCAGGTACGTGACCGCCGCGACCGCGCTCGGGCCGGTCACCGCCCTGGTGAACTGCGCGGGCGTGCTGCGCGAGGCGCGTATCGACGAGATGCCCGAGGCAGCCGCGGCCGCCATGTGGGCGGTGAACGTGCTCGGCAGCGCGCGGATGACCAGGGCAGCCGCCGCGCACCTGGTCCGGGGATCGAAGGCCGCGATCGAGGGCCTCACCAGGGTCGGGGCCTGCGAGCTGGCAGGCCGCGGCATCCGGGTGAATACGGTCGCGCCCGGCTTCATCGAGGTGCCGATGGCCCCGGCCTGGGACCGCATGTCCGGCGGCGAGACCGCGCTGATCACCCAGATCCCGCTCGGCCGGCTGGGCCGGACCGACGAGGTAGCCGAGGTGGTCGAGTTCCTGCTGTCGCCGCGGTCATCCTTCATCACCGGCGCGGTGATTCCCGTCGACGGCGGGACAGCCGCGTGGTAACGGCGGCGGAGCGCGAGCGGGCCAACCAGACGGCGCTGCAGCGGATGTGCGGCAGCGAGCCGGTCCTGGTCGCGGTTGCCCCGGCCAGGGACGTGGTTCCCGGCATGACCGACCGGACCATCCTCACGTCCGGGCCGGCGGTGCCGTTCGAGGGATATTCCGGCGGGCAGCGCGCCGCGCTGGTCTACGCCGCGCTGTACGAGGGGCTGGCCGAGAATGAGGCCGATGCCGAGCGGCGGATGGCGGACGGCGACATCGTCATCGGCGGCTGCCATGACCACGGCTGCGTCGGCTCGGTCGCGGGGGTGTTCACCGCATCCATGCCCGTCTTCGTGGTGCGCAATGACGCGGGTGGCACGACGGGCTTCTGCAACTTCTACGAGGGCGAGTCGCACAAGCGGCTGAACTACGGGTCCTATGACGACGAGGTGCGCGACCAGCTCCGCTACATCGAGCACGTCATCGCCCCCACCATCGGCGCGG
>WNGD01003554.1_pt1 | contig 15691 bp, 9 predicted proteins | sample 5400671 | NCBI WGS metagenome assembly WNGD01 (sample SAMN13153369, study PRJNA577476) | soil metagenome | isolation source: 40 cm soil or saprolite under grassland replicate 2 | place: USA:California | collected 2016-06-15 | reverse complement strand
TGCTCGGCGAGCCCCTGCACGCGCCCCGCGAGCTTGACGACCGCCATGCCGGAGCCGTTCTGGATGGCAACGCCGGCGGAGTCGTAGCCGCGATACTCCAACCGGCGGAGACCGTCCACGAGAATGGGCGCGGCCTGGCGCCTCCCCACGTATCCGATGATGCCACACATATCACAGGTGAGCAGTTCAAGATTGAGGCCACCATCAGCGGCCGCAGGCGTGCGCAGCGCCGCAGCCAACCGAGGCAGCTTCGCTACAAGCTTGTTGGCATATCACCGCGCTTCACACGCACATGGTGCGAGGCCCGCTCGCGCAAGCGCCGGGACGTCAAGCGATTGCGCCCGACGGCCCGGGCGCACGAGTCCTGCCCAAGCGGCTTCCCATGCCCCAACCTGCGGCTCCGGGTTCCGCTCCCGGCCCCGTTCCCCCGCTGGCCCCTCGGGTGCTCCTGGCCCACGGACGCGAGTGGCGCTCGCGCTCCCGGGAGCTGAAGCGCGCGCTCGGTCCCGCCGGGTACACCGTCCTCGAGGCCTACACGGGACCCGATGCGCTCCAGCAAGCTCACCGCTCGCAGCCCGACGCCATCATCCTCGACACGGCGCTCCCCGATGGCGATGCCTCGGGCCTGTGTCGCGCGCTGCGCGTCGATCCCGATATCACCGCCAGCACCCCGATTTTCGTCACCACGGCCGGTCCGACCACCCGGCAGCAGGTGAGCGATGCGCTGCGGGCGGGTGCGAACAGCGTGTGGGCGGATCCCATCGACACCGAGGAGTTCCTGCTGCGGCTCGATGGACAGCTCCAGGCGAAGTTCGACGCCGACCGGGCGCGCGAGGAGGGACTGCTGGACCATCAGACGGGCCTGTATAACACGCAGGGGCTCGAGCGCCGCGCGCGGGAGCTCGCGAGCCACGTGGACCGGCGCGGGGGCGCGTTGGCCTGTGTGGTGCTCGCACCCGATGCGACGACGGACGTCGATGCCACGATCGAGTCGCTGGGGCGCATCCTCCGGTCGGTGGGGCGCGGCTCGGATACGATCGGGCGGGTGGGGCGGCGCGAGCTGGCAGTGCTCGCGCCCTACACCGACGCGCCCGCCGCGTTGCGGCTGGCGCAGCGTCTCCTCGAGACCGCCGCCGAGCTGGCCGGCGGCGACGCGCTCGGCATACGCGCGGCCTACGACGTCGGCTGCGACTTCCGCACGTCCCTGCGCGATCCCGCGGAGCTCGTCAGCCGGGCACGATCGACCCTGGCCGCGCTGTTCGCGGACGGTGGGGCGGAGCGGATCCGGTCGAGCTAACCCGACTTCGTCGTCACCGGGTCCTGCAGCACCTGCTGGTCCGCGGCATCCAGCTCGTCGCGCGTGCCGTAGCCCTCGAGATAATACGAGTAGTAGCGGTACGCACCGCCGGGGCGCACGTCGTTCAGGACGGCGCCGAGTACGTTGATGGGCAGGTGCTGCAGAATCCCGAGCTTTGCTTCCGCAAGCTCCCGGTCACTCACGCCCGTGCGGAGTACGACCAGCAGGCTGCCGGTGGCGGTCCCCAGGGCGAAGCCGTCCGCGCCGGCACCGAGCGGTGCCGAGTCCACGATGATCGCGCCGAATTGACCACGCAGCTGCCCCACCAGCTGGACCATGGCCGCGGAGCTGAGCAGAGCGGGCCCCGCGTGGCTGCGGGCCCCGCAGCTGATGAAGCTCAAGTTGCGGGTGCTCGTCCCTTGTACCGCCTGCTCCAACGGCACGACGCCCGCCAGGATCTCCGTGAGACCGGGGCGACGGTGGCGGTTGAGGACGTGGTGCAGGCGACCCCGCCGCACGTCACCATCGATCAAGAGGGTGCGGAACCCCGCGTCGGCGAACGCGAGCGCCAGGTTCGACGCCACGAACGACTTCCCGTCCGAGCGGCCCGGGCTCGTGACGGTGACCACCACCGGTCCATCGCCGTGGCGGTTTGCCACGCTCAGGCGGATGCCGCGCAGCGCTTCGATCACCTGGCCCGCGCTCTCCTCGCGCTTGCCGTTGTGCCAGTCCACGTGCGGGACCGCCCCGAGGATCGCGAGCCCCATGCGCTGGGTGACTTGATCGGGGTGGTGCACGTGGCGGTCGCCGTAGTCGAGGAGCACGGCCCCGGCCACCCCCAGGCCCAGACCGCCGACCAGCGCCAGGAAGACGAAGATCGGCCCGAGGCTCCCGCCGGGCGTCTGCGGCACTACGGCGCGGTCCAACACGCGTACGTCGGAGAGGCTGCTGACGTCGGCCAGCCGGGCCTCTTCGTAGCGCTGCTGCAGGTTGACCACCACCTGCTCGGCGAGTGTCACGGCGCGCTGCAGGCGCGTCTCTTCCACCGCCAGGGGCGGGATTTTCCGCAGGTCCGCCGTGGCGACATCCACGCGCTCGCCGAGCTGCTGCTCGCGCACCCGCAGCTCGGCCGCGAGCGCCCCCGCAAGCGCGGGAATCGTCTGTCGCTCGAGCGCTGCCACCTCCGCCGCCAGACGACGCACCGCCGGGCTGGCGTCGGTGTAGTGCGCGCGCAACGTGCGCAGGTCCGCCTGCTTCGCCGAGAGGTCGCGCAGCGCCTGCGCCAGCTCCGTGGAGCGCTGCACCGAGCCGATCATCCCCAGCGCATCCACCGCCAGCGCCGATTCCGGAAGCTGCGCCAGCACCCGCTCGATCGTCGCGCGGTCGCGCCGGGCCTCCTCGCGGCTCACCTTCACGTCGAGCAGTCCCGCGAACATGGGATCCCGCTGGTACTGCATGTTGGGAGTAACCGACGCGCCGTCCTGGTTGGAGTACACCGTCACCGCCCCAACGCGGAAGATGCGCAAGGAATCCTCGGTCTGGCCCAGGCGGATCTGCGCCTGCGCCAGCTGCGCGCCCAGAATCCGGGTCAGCTCGGTGAGCTTCTCGCGCTTCAGGCTGGCCGCGACCTCCACGAACCGGTCCGCCACGGCATTCACGGTGGCGGCAATGAGCGCGGGATTGGTGCCGCCGAGCGCCATGCGGAGAAAGTTGCCGTCGAGATCCGCGCTGACCTTGAGCTCCTTCGCGAGCCGCCCCGTCGCCTCGTACGGTGCCGTAACGGTGAACCCCACCCGGCGGCGCGGCGTCAAGGCGCTGGCCGGAGGCACCCAGACGAACCCGATCGCCGCGCCGACCGAGTCCCCCACCGACCCCTCCTGCACCACCCCTTCGCGCCCGTGCGCCGTCAACGTGAAGCGCTGGCCCAGAGAGTCCACCTCGAGCCGGTACGTCCCGGGCAGGACCGCGTCCTTGATGTGGAAGCCGCGCAACGCATCGGAATCACGGGGCTCGACCGGGGTCACATAGAGCTGCAGTCCGCGCACCACGTCGTCGAGCACGGCGTACGACTGCAGCAGGTCCATCCAGCCCGAAGAAATGGGCAGCTGGCCCGACCAGATGGGGCCTTCATCCCGAGCGGGCCGGATGGGCACCTGCACCCACACCGTGGCGCGTGCGACGTACGTCGGCTTGACGAGCAGGGCGCCGAGCACGCCGAGCGCTGTGGAGGCCAGGGTGACACCGAGCACCACCCACTTGAAGCGCAGCGCGGCGGCGAGATAGCGCTGCCACTCGGCCGCGGGAGGCGGGGCGGGAGGAAGGGTCCAGGGAGCAACGCCCGCCCCCGGCGGGGCCGGGCTCCGGGCGATGCGATTAGGCTCGAGAGACAGCGGATCAGTCGACAGCTCGGCGCGCATATCCTGTCGCGGGACTCCTTTTCACAAACGGGGGGGCGTTTAGCCCACCCAGCACCGCAAGCTCAGTACCGCGGCGCTGCGCCGCCCGCCCGACGCAACTCCTTCCAGCCCAAAACTATCGGACCCGGCCGCAGGGCGCGCCCGGCCCCTGCACCGGTGATCTGTAACAGGGTTGCGACAAAATGGCTCAGTAGCTGATCGCCACGGGCACGCCCATTGACACATCGCACTCCGTCGCGGGCGCGCGTCAGCTTGTCGCACATCGCCAGCGGAGTTGTAACGGGTTCGTATCAAAGCCCGCGCTGCGCGCGTGCAACGGGCACCGTAACTCTTTGGCGCGCAAGCCACATCCGACGATGTGGCCGGGTGCACGAGACCTGCTTGAGACGACCGCATGCCGCTGCGCTTGCCTTCTCGACCGGTGCTGTACCGTCGTACGCTCATCCTGCTGGTGCATGTCGCGCTGATCCCGCTCGCCTATCTCACGGCGTTCGGCCTGCGCTTCGACTTCCAGATTCCGCCGCAGGAATTCGCCCACTTCCAGAGCACCGTGTGGTATCTGCTCGGCATTCGCCTGATCGTGTTCTGGGCAGGCGGGCTGTACCGCGGCTACTGGAAGCACGTCGGGCTGCGCGACCTCGTGGACCTGGGGCTCGCGGTCACGATCAGCTCGGCCGCGTTCGCGGCGGCGCTGTCGCCGCTGGGCCTGTTGCGGGGCATGCCCCGCTCCGTGTTCCTGCTCGACTGGGTGGTGATGATCTTCTTCTCGGGCGGCATCCGCTTCGCCGCACGCGCGCTGCGCGAGAACCGCCTGGCGCGCGCCCGCCTGGACGACGGGCGGCGCACTTTCATCATCGGTGCCGGCGAGGGCGGCGAGCAGCTGCTGCGGCAGGTGCTGCACGACCCGCGCGCCGGGATGAACGTGGTCGGCTTCGTGGACGACAAGCCGGAAACGCACGGCCGCACGCTCCACGGCGTGCCCGTGCTCGGCCACACCGGCCGGCTGAAGGAGCTAGCCGCGAAATACGACATCGAGCTCTTGGTGATCGCGATGCGCAGCGTCACGGGGGCCCAGACCCGCCGCATCGTGGATCGTTGCCGCGAGACCGGCGTCGAGTTCAAGATCATCCCTTCGATCGACGATCTCCTGAAGAAGCGCGCCACCATCGATCAGCTGCGCGACGTGGCGATCGAGGACCTGCTGGGGCGCGACCCCGTGCACCTCAACCTCGAGCAGATCAAGCAGGACCTGGCGGGCAAGTCGATCCTCGTGACCGGTGGCGCCGGCTCGATCGGCTCGGAGCTGGCGCGCCAGATCGCCTCGTACGGGCCCGCGCGGCTGGTGCTGCTCGAGCGCGCGGAAAGCGCGCTCTATTTCACGCACCTCGAGGTCGCGAAGGCGAACCCCGACGTCGAGGTCGTGCCGTTCATCGGCAGCATCACCAACCCCGACCGGTTGGAGGAGATGTTCCGGCTGTACCGGCCGAACTACGTGTTCCATGCCGCGGCCTACAAGCACGTGCCGATGCTCGAGAGCAACGTGACCGAGGCCGTGTGGAACAACGTGTTCGGCACGTTGCGCGTCGCCGAGTGCGCCGCCCTGCACGGCGTGGAGAAGTTCGTGCTGATCTCGACGGACAAAGCGGTGAACCCGACCAGCGTGCTTGGGGCCACGAAGCGCATCGGCGAGCGCATCGTGCTGGAGTTGCCGTCGCTGTGCGCGGCCGCGACCGATTTCCGCGCCGTCCGGTTCGGCAACGTGCTGGGCTCGGACGGGAGCGTCGTCCCGCTGTTCAAGCGGCAGATCAGCGCCGGCGGGCCTGTGAAGGTGACGCACCCCGACGTGACCCGCTACTTCATGACGATCCCCGAGTCGGTCGGGCTGGTGCTCGAGGCGGCGGCCCTGCCCGAGGCCGCGCGCCGCATCTCGATTCTCGAGATGGGCAAGCCGATCCGCATCCTCGAGCTCGCGGAGCAGCTGATCCGGCTGTCGGGCCTCGAGCCCTACCGCGACATCTCGATCGCGTTCAGCGGGCTGCGCCCCGGCGAGAAGCTGGCCGAGGAGCTCGTCGCGTGCGCCGAGGACACCGTCGCCACTTCCGCCGACAAGATTCGCGTCATCGAGCGCAACGGAGCGGACGGACCGGCGGTGGAGCGTGATCTCGAGCACCTCCTCGAGGTCCTGGCCCACGGCTCGCGCGACGAGCTGATCGACGCCATCTCGCGCCTCGTGCCGGAGTACGTGCCGTGGCAGACGCGCGAACGACCGCTCCTGGTTCCCGCGCGTCCGCGCGCCACCCCCGATCCCCGCTCGCCGCTCCGGCCCGCGTACGCGCACACGGCCGGCCCGGACGGCGCCCCCGAATCCGCCACCGCCTGAACGGCCGAGGCGCGCCCGTGTCCCTGACCCGCGCTCCCGCCCGCCGTACGGAGTTCCTGCCCTTCGCGCCCCCGGTCATCGGGGAAGAAGAGATCCAGGAAGTCGTCGACACGCTGCGCTCGGACTGGATCACGACCGGCCCGAAGACCAAACGCTTCGAAACGGAGTTCGCGGCATCCCTCGACGCGCCCGGCGCACTGGCCCTCAATTCGTGCACCGCCGGCCTGCACACCGCGCTCGCCACGCTCGGCGTGGGCGCGGGTGACGAGGTCATCACCACGCCCCTGACCTTCACCGCTTCGGTGAACGTGATCGAGCACGTGGGCGCACGGCCCGTGCTGGTGGACGTCGAGCCCGATACCCTGAACATCGATCCCGCCGCCGTCCGGGCCGCCATCACGCCGCACACGCGGGCCATCCTCCCCGTCCACTATGCGGGGCATCCGGTGGACCTGGACGCGATCCACGACGCCGCGCGCGGCGTGGGCGCCGCGGTGATCGAGGACGCGGCTCACGCCCTGCCGGCTCGGTACAAGGGCCGCTGGATCGGGTCGGGACAGAACCCCGTGTCGTTCAGCTTCTACGCGACCAAGAACATGACGACCGCCGAGGGCGGCATGCTCACCGGCGCGCCCGACTTCCTCGACCGCGCCCGCGTGCTCAGCCTGCACGGCATGAGTCGCGACGCCTGGAAGCGCTACGGCAAGGGCGGGAGCTGGCGCTACGAGGTGTTGGCACCCGGCTTCAAGTACAACATGACCGACATCCAGGCGGCGCTGGGGCTGTGGCAGCTGAAGAAGTTGGCGGGCTTCCAGGAGCGACGCCGCGAGGTGGTGCGGAGCTACCAGGAGGCGTTCCGCGACGCCGACGCGCTCGAGCTCCCGGTGGAGCGCGCCGACGTGGAGCATGCGTGGCACCTCTATGTCCTGCGGCTCGTGCCGGAGACCCTCTCCATCGGGCGCGACCGGTTCATCGACGAGCTCACGGCGCGCAACATCGGGACGTCCGTGCACTTCATCCCGATCCATCTGCACCCCTACTACCGCGACAAGTACGCCTACGCCCCGCAGCGCTTTCCGGTCGCGCTCGGCAACTTCGAGCGGATGCTCAGCCTGCCGCTCAACGCCCGGATGTCGGACCAGGACGTGGCCGACGTGATCGAGGCGGTGCTCGACCTGACGCGGATGTACCGGCGATGAAGCTCGGGTGGGTCGGGTTTCACATGGAGGGGATTCCCGCGCTGGAGGCGGTCCTGGAAGCGGGCGCGCCGGTCGTCGCGGTGCTGACACTCAAACCGGCGGTGGCGGCCTCGCGCTCGGGCGCCGCCGATTACCGGCCGCTGTGCCGGCGATTCGGCGTGCCGCTGCACGAGGTGACAAGCATCAACGATCCCGAGTCGCGCACGCTGCTGCAGGGCTTGGGGCTCGACCTCGTGTTCGTGATCGGGTGGAGCCAGATCCTCGCCCCCGAAACGCTGGCGACCGCGCGCCTCGGCATGATCGGCGCGCACGCCTCCTTGCTCCCCAAGAACCGCGGCAGCGCTCCCATCAACTGGGCCCTGATCCGCGGGGAGCGTAACACCGGCAACTCCCTCATCTGGCTCGCCGCCGCCGTGGACGCGGGCGATGTGATCGACCAGACCGAGTTCCCGATCACCCCGTTCGATACGTGCGCCACGCTGTACGAGCACGTGGCGGCGTCGAACCGGGACATGATCATGCGCGTGCTGCCGCGACTGCTCCGAGGCGAGCACCCGGGCAGGCCGCAGCTCAAATCGGAAGGGGCGGTGCTGCCGCGCCGCCGGCCGGCCGACGGCCTCATCGACTGGGACCAGGAGGCCTGCGCCGTCTACAATTTCATCCGCGCCCTCACCAGGCCGTATCCGGGCGCGTTCGGCTGGCTGGACGGTCGCCGCTGGACGGTGTGGCAGGCCGCGCTCCTCCCCGGCGCCGCGGCCGCCACCGCGAGTCTCGCCCCCGGCGCGGTGCTCGGGCCCATGTTCAGTCCCGACGAGTCGGCGTGCGGGCAAGTGGTCGCCTGCCGCGGCGCGGCGGTGACGCTGCTTCAGGTGGAGGCGGACGACGGCACGCTGCTACGGGGGCGGCAGCTCGCCGAGCAGGAGTGGGCCGGCAAATCGTGGGACCATGGCTGAGCCGCTCGTCGCGGCGACCCCGGCTCCACCCATCCCGCTGACGCGCCGCGCGTCGCTCAACGGCATCGCGTTCGCCCTCGACCTGGGGGTCAAGACCGGCGTGAGCCTGGTGCTCACGCCGCTGCTGGTGGACCGGCTGGGAGCCGGGCTGTTCGGCGTGTGGGAGATGCTGGGACGGCTGGCCGGCTACCTGGCGGCCATCGGCGGCCGGCCGGCGGAAGCGCTGCGGCTGGTGGTCGCGAACCGCCAGGCCGCCCCCGCCGCGGATCACCGCCGCGCCCTGGGCGCAGCGCTCGTCGTCTGGTTGCTCTTCCTGCCCCTCGCCGTCGCCGCGGCCGCCGTCATCGCGTGGGTGGCGCCGGCGATCACCGGCGTGGCGCCCGCGCTGCACCCGACCCTGCGGCTGGCGGCCGCGCTCACGCTCGGCGCGACGCTGCTCGCCTGTCTCGCCATCCTGCCGGAATCGGCCCTCCAGGGGATGAACCTCGGCTACAAGCGCATGGAGCTGCAGGCCGCCCTGAACGTGGTCGGCGGCGCGTTTACGGCCGGGGCGGTGTACGCGGGCCTGGGCCTGGTGGGCGTCGCCGGCGCGCAGATCGCGATCGCCGGCGTGAGTGGGCTCTGCTTCTGGGTGTTGGCCCGGACCTACGTCTCGTGGTTCGGCGTGGCCCGCCCCGCCCGCGCCGAAACGCGGCACCTGCTGCGCCTCTCCGGCTGGCTCTCGGGCGGCGACCTGATCAGCAAGCTGCTGCTCGCGAGCGACGTCCTGATCCTCGGAGCGGTGGTGTCGCCCACCGCCGTGACGACGTATGTCCTCACCGCCTACGCGCCGCGCGCGGCCGTGGCGATCCACGGCAACGCGGTGGGCGCGGCCATGCCGGGGCTGGGCGGGCTGCTTGGGGAGCACCAGTACGGGCGCGCGCAGCTGGTGCGACGCGAGCTCCTGGCGCTCACCTGGCTGTTCGCCACCGTCGTCGGCACCACCATCCTCCTGTGGAACCGCTCGTTCGTAGCCCTGTGGGTCAGCTCCAATCACTATGCGGGCAGCTACGTCGACCTGTTGATCGTCCTGATCGCGGTGCAAACGGCGTTCATCCGGTCCGACGCCTACATCATAGATGCCGCCCTGCAGTCGTGGCTCCGCGTGGTGATCAGCGCCGCGGCGGCGGTGCTGACGGTGAGCCTGGCCATCCCGCTGACGCGCGCGTTCGGGCTCACCGGCCTGTGCCTGGGTGTGCTCGCCGGCCGCATGCTGCAGACGCTGACGTACCCCGCCGTGGCGCGGCGCTGCGTCGACGACCACACCCCGGCACTGCCGCTCGGCTTCGCGCGCGGACTCCTGGTGACGGCGGCGCTGTTCGGCGCGGCGAGCGCGCTGGGCCGGCACCTGGTCGCGGCCAACTGGCTGGTGTGGGTAGCCGGCGTCGCCGTGACGCTCGCCCTGGCAGCAGTCGTCGCGTTCGCCATCGGCCTGTCGCGCGAGTCCCAGCAGGCCGTGCTGCGCCGCGCCACCGAGGTCTTGCGTCGCCCCCCCCGCCCCGGATCCCGGCCCGGCCTGTGATGCCCCGACTGTCTTGCCACGAGCTGGACGAGTTGCCGCAGCTCGCGTGGCTGGCCGTGGTGGACCGTGCCGACGGCGTGGTGCGCGTGCACCATGGGACGGGAGTGGAGTGCCGCGGCAACTGGCTGGTCGAGGGTGTTTGGGACGGCGAGTTCCGGCTCGGGGACTTCCACACGAGCGACCACTTCTTCGGCACCGGCATACGCGTGGCCGGCGACGTGGTGCACTTCGTGCCGTCAAGCGCGCTGGTGAATCGGCTGGTCTATTGTTCGCACCGTGGTCACGTGCTCGTGTCGAACAGCCTCGCCCTGCTGCTCGGCTTCACCGGCGCCGAGCTCGATCCGGGTCACGACTATCGGGCGGAGACATACGCGATCCGGGCGGGGGAAGGGCGCTACCCCAAGGCGTTCGCGGTGCGTCACGCCGAGATCCCATCCTTCTTCCAGGTCTCCGGAGAGAATCTCGTCGTCGGTGCCGGCGAGCCGACGTGCGTGAGCCTGCGGGCAGTCCCGGCGATTCCGTCGTACGCCCGCTATCGCGAGCTCCTCGCCGGGGTGCTCGCGCGGCTGCACCGCAACTACACGAGCGGCGACCGCCGCTTCCGGATGCGGGCGTTCGCGACCGTGTCGTCGGGGTACGATTCCGCCGCGGTCGCCGTCCTCGTGAAGGACCTGGGGATCGAGGCGTGCTTCACGGCGCGTCACTCGAACTCGCACATCCCGTGGTGGCTGAGCCGCCGCGCCGGGATCGACGACGGCAAGCCGATCGCCGATCGGCTCGGCCTGGCGACGGTGTACCTCGATCCGCACACCGCCCGCGTGACGGAGGACGAGCTGTACTTCCTCGCCCCCGGCTGCGCGCCGACCAGCGTGCGGCTGCACTCGCTCGCGCGCCACATCGAGCGAGGCGGCCGGCCGGCCGTGCTGTTCACCGGATTCCAAGGCGACGAGGTGTGGGCGCTCGATCCCTGGGAGCTTGCCTACCAGACCGCGGGCGTCGTGCGCGGCGACACGACGGCGCTGATGCTGTCCGAGATCCGGCTGAAGAGTGGATTCGTGAACGTCGCCGTGCCGGCCCTCTTGGCCCGCGGCATTCGCGATCTCGCCGCCCTGAGCGCGGCCCCGGAGATGGCGCCGTGGCGCCGGGGTGGGACCTACGATCGCCCCATCCCCCGCCGTATACTCGAGGAGGCGGGGATCCCGCCCCGTCTGTTCGGGGGGCGCAAGAAGGCCATCGTGCTTACGTACAGCTACCCGATGAACCCCGTCCTGCGGCGTGCCTTCTTCGCCGACCTGCGGAGCCGGCTCGGGCGGCGGGGGGGGGGCATGTTCGTCCGGCTCCACGACGCCGCCAACCGGGTCGCGTTCTGGCTGTTCCGGGGGTACCATCTGACGCGCCGGGCGCTGGCCGCGATCCCGCCGCCCGACACGCCGACAGTACTGGTGGGGCCCCGGTTCAATTTCGCGTATGCGCTGTTTTTCTGGGCCGCCCGGAGCCTCAGCCAACGGCTGGCCGCGGTGCTGCGGACCCGCGAGGTCGGCCCTGCGTCGGTGTATCGTCACCGGGTGCCGCGCTACGGCGCGGCGCCGGCGCCGCGCCGCTTCGAGCGATCACCCTAGGAACGACGCATGCACTTCCGGTACACGCACATCCCCGAGTGGCCACGGCTCGCCTGGCTGGCGCGCGGTCACCGCGGCGACTCGAGAGTCGACGTATTCCACGGCCCCGACGTCGAGACGACCGCCGACGGGTTCTGCGAGGCGGTATGGGACGGCGAGTTCGCCCGAGCGGGATTCGACGAGACCGATGTCGTGTTCGGCTCCGGGGGGCGCCGCCGCGACGGGGGCGTCACGTTCGTCTCGTCCGGCTCGACCGTGGACCGGCTGCACTCGCACGAGGCGGCCGGGACGGTGTGCGTGGCCAACTCGCTCGTCTGCCTGCTCGTCGCCATCGGCGCCGACGTGGACCCGACGTACGCCGGGTATTACGCGGATTTCAAGTCGATCAGCGACGGTCTGGCGGGCTACGCCCGCAGCGTCTCCACCTCGGCGGGCCCCGTGCGCCTCACCTACTTCCACAACCTCGTATGGAACGGGAGCGCGCTGCGCGAGCGTCCCAAGCCCGGGCCGCACCGCGATTTCGGCGACTTCGCGGCGTACCGGGGGTTCCTCGAGGCGTCCCTCGCGGGCCTGGCGCAGAACCTGAGCTCGTCCGATCGCGCCGTCCCGTTGCAGATGCTCGGGACCATCTCGAGCGGCTACGATTCGCCCGCCGTGACCGTGCTGGCGCGGCCGTACGGGCTTCAGGAAGCGATCGCGTTCGAGCCGTCGAGTAGCGGCGCACCCGACAGCGGAGGGGCGATCGCCCGGGCCCTGGGCGTGCGGCTGCGCCGTCTGGCCCGCGACGCCTGGCGCGCCCCGGACGCTCCCACGGGAGCGGAGGTGCCGTTCCTCGCCGCGGACGCAAAAGGCGAGGATGTGTACTTTCGGGGCGCCGAGGCGCACCTCGCGCGGCGGGTGCTCGTGACCGGATACCACGGCGACCAGATGTGGAGCAAGCGGCCGCGCACCACGAGTGCCGACATCGTACGGGGCGACCAATCGGGGCTGTCCCTCTCCGAGTATCGCCTGTGGGCGGGCTTCATTCATCTCCCGGTGCCGTTCCTCGGCGTGCGTCAAATCGGCGACGTGAGCGCGCTCAGCCGCTCGCCGGCGATGGCGCCCTGGGACGTGCGGGGCACCTACAGCCGCCCGATCTGCCGACGCATCGTCGAAACGGCCGGCGTCCCGCGCGATGCGTTCGGCGTCCGCAAGCGGACCGCGTCCGTCCTGTTCTTCGAGCGGGACGATGTGTTGTCCCCGGGCTCGCTCGCCGACTACTGCGAGTGGCTCCGCGGCCGCGCCGCCGATTGGCACGACCGGGGTGTCGCGGCTCCGGCCCACTCGCCCGGCGCCGCGGCCCGGCTGCGCGCCGCGCTGGCGCGGCTCGCCTCGCCTCGGCTGCGAAACGCCCTCGGGCTGGCCCACGGCGCGCGTCTCTTTCCGCACCTCTTCCCGTGGGCCGTCGAGCGGGCGAAGGCACGCTACCGCGCCGCGCCGTACGAGGTGGTCGCCGAACGCCAGCTCCGAGCGCCGGAGCAGCGCGCGCGTGCCTAAGCGGGTCCTGGTGATCGCCGCGCATCCGGATGACGAGCTCCTGGGGTGTGGGGGTACGGTCGCGCTGCATGTGAAGGCGGGCGATACGGTGACGACGGTGATCGCCTGCGAGGGAGAATCCCTGCGCTACGGACCCGCCGGAGTCGGCCAGGCCCAGCACATGCGCCGCGCGGCCGACGTCCTCGGGGTCGCCGATCTCCGCCCGCTCGGCTTTCCGGACCAGCGGCTCGACACCCTCACCCTCACCGAGATCATCGCACCGCTCGAGCGCATCGTCCGGGAGGTGAAGCCGCAGATCGTCTACTGCCAGTACGGCGGCGACATCAACCGCGATCACGAGATCCTGTTCAAGGCCGTGCTCGTCGCCACCCGGGCCACCGAGCCTACCATCGAAGCGGTGTACGCCTACGACACCGCCAGCAGCACCGAATGGGGGTTCCCCCGCCGCTTCGTGCCCGACACCTGGGTGGACATCTCGGCGACGCTCGAGCAGAAGCTGGCCGCGATGGCGTGCTACGAGAGCGAACTGCGGCCGTATCCCCACCCCCGCTCGCTCGAGGCGCTGCGCCACCGCGCCCGGGCGTGGGGCAACCAGCAGTGTCTGGACGCCGCCGAGGTGTTCGTCACCGTCCGTCGCGCGCTGCGCCGTGGCCAAACGCCTGGTTGAGGTCGTGCTGGCGGCGCTGGCGGCCGTCGTGACTGCCCCGCTCGTCGCCCTGGCCGCCGTCGGCATCCGCCTGTCGTCCGCCGGCCCCGTCCTGTATCGCGCGGAGCGCGTGGGACGCGACCGGCGGCCGTTCATCATGTTCAAGCTGCGGACGATGCACCTGCGGCGCCGCTCTGACTCGAGCCGCATCACCGGTGCCCACGACCCGCGGGTCTTCCCGTTCGGGGCCTGGCTGCGGGCCGTGAAGCTGGACGAACTCCCTCAGCTCTGGAACGTGCTGCGCGGCGAGATGGCGCTGGTCGGCCCGCGCCCCGAGGATCCGGCCATCGTGACGCGGCTGTACACGGCGCTCGGCCTCGAAACGCTCGCTGTCCGCCCCGGGCTCGCGAGCCCGGGGAGCATCTACAGCTCGACGCACGGCGCCGCGTTGCTCGTCGGAACGGACCCGGAGGCGGCCTACGCGGCGCACCTGCTGCCGCTCAAGCTCGCGCTCGACGTGGTGTACGTGCGCCGCGCCTCGCTCTGGTACGACGCCCGCATCGTGGGGCGGACGCTGTGGGTGATCGTCACGACACTGGTCGGCCGGCGCCGCTTCCCGGATCCCCCCGAGCTGGTCGAGGCGCGCCGCCTGCTCGCCGAGAGCGGCGCGGCGTCGGCGCAACGCCCTGCCACGGAGCTGTAAGACAACTACGACAAACCGACTTTCCCGTCGGCGTCAGTTATGGTCGGCGTTGCAGGCACGCCTCGTGCCTTGCCCCTGTCGCATGAACCGCCTCCTCGTCGGTCTCCTGTCTTTCGCCGTGCTAATCGTTATGACGACCTGCCGGGACGACCAGAGTTTTCGGGTCCCGACGGCCGTATCAAGCCCGCCGGCCGCCGACCTCGCTGCGGGCACCGGTCCGGTCACGTTGGTCGGGGCCGGCAACATCGCCTTTTGCGGCCAGCCCGGCGCCGCCGCGACGGCGCTCCTGCTCGACTCGATTCCGGGGACGGTGTTCGGCGCCGGCGACAACGCGTACGACAAGGGCACCCTCACGCAGTACAACACGTGCTACGGAGTCACGTGGGGGCGGCAGAAGGCGCGTACCCAACCGGCACCGGGCGACCTGGACTATAAGACCGCCAACGCGAGCGGCTACTTCGGCTATTTCGGCGCCGCGGCGGGCGACCCCAAACAAGGCTATTACAGCTACGACCTCGGCGCGTGGCACGTCGTTGTACTGAACAGCGGCAGCCCGTCCCTGGTCCCGACGACCGCGACGTCGGCGCAGGTGCAGTGGCTCAAGGCCGATCTCGCCGCGCACCCGGCGCATTGTACCCTGGCCTACTGGCATCACCCCCTCTTCGACTCCAAAGACAACCCCAACGCCAACATCCGGCCCCTGTGGGACGCGCTGTACCCCGCCGGCGTGGACGTCGTGGTGAACGCCCACTACGGCTTTTACGAGCGGTTCGCGCCTCAGACGCCGGCTGGTGTGGCCGATCCGGCGGGCGGCATTCGCGAGTTCGTGGTGGGGACCGGCGGCGCGCTGGTCACCGGCTTCGGCACCGTGCGGGCGAACAGCCAGGTGCGGAACAGCGGCACCTTCGGCGTCCTGAACCTCACGCTCGGCGACGGGAGCTACAGCTGGCAGTTCGTGCCGGTCGCCGGAAAGACGTTCACGGACAACGGGACGACCGCGTGTCACGGCGCACGGCCGACCGTGAGCGGGGGCCTCGACATCACGACGAATCCGGGCGACACGGTCACCCTTTCCGCCAGCTTCAGCGATCCCGATCCCAGCGATGGCCCCTGGGGATACACGGTCAACTGGGGCGACGGCACGTCGAGCACCGGCAGCACGGCGAGCCAGGCCGCGCCGATCAGCGCGGCGCACGTGTACACGACCGTGGCGTCCTTCCGCGTGCCCGTGACAGTGACGAACAGCGGCGGTATCTCCGGGATGGACACGGTAGCCGTCACCGTGGTTGCACCGCCTGTCTTAGTGGGCGCCGGAGATATCGCCGACTGCACGAGGAACCAGGATTCGCTCACCGCGAAGCTGATGGACACGATCCCCGG
>WNGD01007131.1_pt1 | contig 15703 bp, 13 predicted proteins | sample 5400671 | NCBI WGS metagenome assembly WNGD01 (sample SAMN13153369, study PRJNA577476) | soil metagenome | isolation source: 40 cm soil or saprolite under grassland replicate 2 | place: USA:California | collected 2016-06-15 | reverse complement strand
AGTCGCGGCGTGCACACGGCCAATCTGCTGCTCGCCTCCTCCTCGGATCCACTGATCCCGCTCATCTTCCTCGGCGTCGCCCTGACCGTCGTCGCCGGTATCGCGCTCGCCAACCGAATCGTCACCAACCGGCGGCGCAACGCCTACGAGACCTTCTGCCTCGAGCGCGGCTACCGGTTTGAGCCGGAGCGCCCGGGAGAAGAAGCGCGCCACGTGGCGACGTGCCGCGTGTTCTCGGAAGGACACAGGCGCACCTGGGCGTTCACGATCAGTGGCACGAGCGGCGGCACACCATTCACGGCGTTCGAGTACCGATGGACCACGGGCTCCGGCAAGAACTCGCAGACCCACCGCATCGGCGGCCTGCTCTGGACTGTGGAGCGCTCGCTGCCGCAGTTCCTGCTCACACCCGAGGGCCTCTGGGCCAGGCTCGCGGCGTACTTCGGAGGGCAGGATATCGACTTCGCCGAGTCGCCCGAGTTCTCGAGCGCTTATCGGCTACGCGGGAGTGACGAAGCTGCGGTGCGCGCCGTGTTCACGCCGGCGCGCCGCCAGGTGTTCGAGATGTTCCGGGGCCAGCACGCCGCCGGCGCGGGCCAGGAGCTGATGTGGTGGCGCGACGGCGCGCTGCCGCCCCCCGATCAGTTCGACGCGTTCCTCATGGAAGGCCAGCGCATACAGCTGGCCTTTGCCCGCGACTAGGTGTCGACTGACCCCGGGCGCGAGCCCGGGGTGCACGAGGGACCCACGACTAACGCTCGACGGGCGGATTGAACCCGTAGGTCGTGTTCTTGAAGACCGAATCGGCCACCACCAGCGCCTGAGTGGCCAAATCCGGCTTGCCCTTCCGCAGCACCTGCGCCAGCGCCTGATACACGATCCCGTAGGTCGCGAGGATCGATTCCGACGGCCGGTCCACCCACCCGCGCGGCCGGTAGCGACCCGCCGAGTGGCGATGATACACGTCGAACGCGAGCGCCGTGCTGCGCGGGACGTTGATGGCCCCGAGCCCGGGCCCGAGCGCGACCAGGCTGTCCGACGCCACCAGCGGCTCGCGGTGCAGCTTGCGCCCGAACCCCTGACCTTCCAGATAGTCGCTCAGACCGAACAAGTCGGCATACGGGCCCACCGTGCGTGAGAAGTAAATGGGGCGCTTGCCCATCTGATCCTTGATCGCTTCGAGCACGATCACGTCGGCCCGCTCGAGATATTGACGGCCGAGCATTTGGGGATCGAGCGACACGCTGACGCCACCCAGGTTTACCAGGCGCTTCTGGTCGAGCCAGTACACGGGCTCCAAGTGCGCGAGCTGCTCGTCCGTGTAGTCGAGCAGCCGGCCCGCGGGCTTGGGCCAGGCCCGCCCGCGATAGATCGCCGGCGCTGTGGTCGAATCGAACGTGGCGAGCGGCCTGCGCTGCAGCTGCCGCAGGTACCAGTCGGTGTTGGCGAGCGACAGGTTCACCACCGTCACGTCCTGGCGGATGTGCTCCACTTCCTGCGCGTACCACAGGGGGAACGTGTCGTTGTCCCCCGCGGTCACGAGCACGCCGTACGGCTCGACCGACTGCAGCATGTCGTAGGCGAAGTCCCGTGCCAGCGTCTCACCCTTGCGCGACGCCGTGCGGTGGTTGCCGAGGAGGGGCACCAGCGCCAGTGCCAGCACCGGCGTCGCGAGCAGCCAGCGGCGCGCCGGGTCGGGCTCGCGGGCTTCGAGCGACTCCGTCAGCCACTCCATCAGGGTCGCGAGGCCCATGCCGACCCATACGCCCCACAGCGCGAACGAGGCGATGAAGAAATAGTCGCGCTCGCGCACCTCGTGCAGCGCCTGCGGCAGATCGGGGCGCTGCGAGTAGCCGTACTTGAAGTTGAGGTAGAAGATCAAGAGCAGCGTGAGCGTCGCCATCAGCGCCGTCATGGCGACGGCCGTGCGCCGGTCGGCCTTCCAGTGACGGTACGCGCCCAGCGAGCCCACGAACGCGAATATCACGGCAAGAGCCCCGCGCACCCCCGTAGCCCAGTCCCGACCCCACTGCCACGTGAAGTACTGGATCCACATACCGATCTGCGCCTGGGGCGTCGCCTGCCGCTGCCACACGGGCGGCTTGCCGTACTGCTGGCGCGTGAGCACGTCCCACAGCGCCGCCGACGAGGTGGGCTCGCCCTCGTTGATCGGGGGGAAATGCGCTGCCCGGATCGGCAGGAACAGGTACACCGACACGCCCACCACCGCCACCAGCAGCACCGCGACCGCAAAGTCGCCGTTGCGGGCGTACGCGAGCGCGTACACCAGTGCCGCCACGAACAGCACGGCGGCGAGCTTCAACGGCGTGGAGCTCTCGAGCCCGCTCGCCACGATCAACGCGTAGGCGCTGCAGAATACCAGCCACTGCGACCACTCGATGCGCCGCGCGGCGAGCCCCCCAGGTCCCATCGCACGCTCCCGCTTGAGCGGCGGATACAACAGCACCGCCACCACCGGGCCCACCAGCACGCCCATCATGTGGTTCGTGGAGGTGAGCGCCAGCAGGTACACGATCATCAGGAGATGGTGATCGTGCCCCTCGCCGGGGGGCTGGTCGTCCCAGCGCACGATGAGCCACAGCACCAGCGCGATGGACAGGAGCGACAGTGTGTACACCTTCTCGTTCACCACCGACTGGTTCCACACGGTGAACGCGGTCGCCGCGCTGAGCGCGCCCGCCACGGCGGCGAGGCGCCGCGGCAGCCGGGCCGGCACCCAGCTCCGCATCCACCGCTCGCCCACCAGGAACCAGCACCCCGCTGCCACCGCGCTCGTGACCGCGGCGAGCAGGTTGATCCGCTCGGCATACGCGGCGGCGAGCGGCAGCAGGCCCCACGTGTGGGCGATCAGCGTGAACAGGGGGTTGCCCGGCGGGTGCGGGATGCCGAGCACGTAGGCGGCGGCGATGTATTCGGACGTGTCCCAGAACTGGGTGGTCGGCGCGAGCGTCGCGACGTAGAGGATCAGGGCGCCGAGCGCCACGACCCCGGCCCAGAGGTAGGGCGGGGCTTCTGGTAACGCGTCGGCGGAAGACGGCTGGGAGAGCCGCTGCGGCTCGGTCATAGTTGCCATAGGTCAGTGCCTGAACTGTCGGATGCCCGTGAACACCATTGCCACCCCCGCCTGATCGGCCGCCGCCACCACCTCGGCGTCCTTTACCGAGCCGCCCGGCTGGATGATCGCCGCCACCCCCGCCCGGGCCGCTTCTTCTACACCGTCCGGGAAAGGAAAGAACGCGTCGGAAGCTAACACCGCCCCCGCCGGATCGTGCCCCTGCTGGCGCGCCTTGTGAATCGCCAGGAAGGAGGCGTCCACGCGCGACATCTGGCCCGCCCCGATCCCCACCGCCGCCTGGTCACGGGCGAGCAGGATGGCGTTCGATTTCACCACCCCTACGGCCGCCCACGCGAAGCGCAGGTCGCGCCACTCGGCGTCGGTGGGAGCGCGCCGCGTGACCACCTTCCAGCCCACCTCGTCGGCCGCCTGGGCCGGGCGCGAGCGCTCCTGCACCAGGAACCCTCCCCGGATGCGTTTGTAGTCCCAGCCCCCCGCGTCGCCCCCCGGCAGGCGCACGACCCGCAGGTTCTTTTTCTCGCGCAGCACGCTCAGCGCGTCGTCCGCGAACGCGGGCGCCACCACCACCTCCACAAACAGGTCGCGCATCGCCTCCGCCGCGCCGCGATCGACGGCGACGTTGAACGCGATCACCGAGCCGAACGCCGAGGTGCGCGATGCCGCAGGGCGTGGTGTGCTTGATGATGGCGCACGCCACGGCATCGGATCCGGCCCACGGCGCGACCGCCGCGACGGCGGCATCGAGGTCGAGCAGATTGTTGAACGACAGCTCTTTGCCATGGAGCTGCTGCACGTCGCGGATCCCCGGCTCGGAGGTTGCGTACAGCGCGGCCGCCTGATGCGGGTTCTCGCCGTAGCGCAGCTCCTGGTGTCGATCGAGCGCCAGGGTGATCCGCTCGGGCCAGCCGGGCGCGTCCTTCGTGAGGTACCCGTGGATCGCGGCGTCGTAGGCGGCGGTGTGCGCGAAACCCGGGGTCAGTGAACCTGTCTTCAGGGCGGCAATCACCACCGGATAGTCGTCCGGATCAACGATCACGATCACGTCCTGGTGGTTTTTCGCGGCCGAGCGGAGCATCGAGGGGCCGCCGATGTCGATCTGCTCGATCGCCTGCTCGAAGCTCACGCCGGGCTTGGCGACCGTCTCGCGAAACGGATAGAGGTTGACGGCCACCAGGTCGATCGGGGTGATGCCGTGCTCCGCCAGCGCGGCGCGGTCGCCCGGGTGCGCGCGGCGGGCGAGCAGGCCCCCGTGCACCTTGGGGTGGAGGGTCTTCACGCGGCCGTCCATCATCTCGGGGAAGCCCGTCACACGTTCAATGGGGATCACCGCGAGGCCTGCCTGGCGCAGCGTTTCGGCCGTGCCGCCGGTGGAGACGAGCTCCCAGCCGAGCGCCGCCAGGTCGCGGGCGAACTCGACGACGCCGCGCTTGTCCGAAACCGACAGCAGCGCTCTCACCAGCTCTCGGCGATGGCCCGGACCAGGTCCGCGAGGCTCGCGACGTCCTTCAGGTCTATCACCTCCGCGGGGGAGTGGGAGTAGCGCAGCGGCCAGCCGAGCGCCACGTCCACCACGCCGTAGGGCGTGAACATGGAGCCGTCGTTGCCACCGTTGGTGGTGCCGACCTGCACCGCCACGCCGCGCGCCCGCGCCAGGCGGAGCAGGGAGTCGACGTAAGCCGCAGGCGTCACCGACGAATTGTCCAACGCCCGTGCCACGGCGCCGGCGCCGATCGGCGCCACCGCGAAGTTGGGGAGCTCGAGCGGCGAGTCGGCGGAGACGAACGTGTCGATCGCGTGGACGCGGCGCGGAGCCGTGCCGAGCGCCGCGGCCGCCACGCCCGCGCCCTCGAGCCCGATTTCCTCGCGCACGCTCCAGATAAAGATCACCTGGTGCTTCAAGGCCGCGCGGTCCAGGTGCCGCAGCGCGATGATCTGGGCGGCGTCGCCGACGCGGTCGTCGAACGAGCGGCCCGTGGCGCGCGTGCCCGCGAGCCGCACGTACTGCTTCGGCATGCTCACTGTCTGCCCGGGACGTCGACGCGCAGTGGAGGCGGCGTGTGACGCGTGAAGCCCGAATCGCGCGGGATGAACACGCCGGCCACGTCGCCCTTGTCGGTATGCACCAGCGCCGGCTGGCCCTCGAACAGCGACGCGATGAAGCCGCCGCGGGGCTCGAGCTCGAGCGACCCATCGTCGCGGACGCCGGTCACGCGGAATCCGATCTCGTCCATGTGCGCCACGAACACGACCAGTGGGTTTCCCTGACCGAGGCGCACCCACAGGTTGCCCGCCGTGTCGGTCTCGCTCTTCGCCCATGCCGGCAGGAGCCGCTTCACCGTCTCGCGCACCGGCCCTTCCGCGCTGGAGACGCCGTAGGACTCGATCAGCGGCGCGAGCACGCTCTGCGCCTCGGCGATCCGGGAGGAATCCTGCCCGGAAAGCCGGAGGGGCAGAAGGGCGAGCAGCGCCGCTGCAATCGCGCGTGCCCTCATCGCCCCTCCATCCATTGCACCATCTCTCGCGCCAGGTTGTCGACGTCCGCCAGCGCCACCGTCTCGACCACCGTGTCCGTGTAGCGCGTGGGCAGGCTCGCCGTCTTGATGTCGTCGAACGGCCCGAGCTGCGCTTTGACGCTCGCGAGTCCGGCGTTGCTCGCGTACAGGCTCTGTACCGTGAACGCGACGACGATGGTGCCCCTCACCTTGGGCTTCGCCTGCACGGCGGCGGCGAGCGCCGCGCACGCGCCACGCCGGCCGGCGCCGGGCGCGGCCAGCAGCCGATCGCCGTAGGGGAGCGGCCGTTTGGCGAGCGATATCGGCGCGAGCACGTCGATGCCGAGCGCCCGTGCCTGGGCGGCCGTGGCGGCGCCCAGGTCCACGTAGGCGTTGTCGACAGTGAACACCGGGTCGGGCGCGCCGGTCGCGACCCGACCGCGTGTCAAGTGCGTCGACTTCACGGCCACCACGCCGGGGACGGGACCTTTGGTGCCGAACACGGTCACGCGGTGACCCTCGAGCTGCTGGTCGAACAGCGGATACGTGGTGCGCGCCCCCACGCGCCGCAACAGCAGGTACCCCTGGTCCGTGATGTTGCCGACCACGTAGCCCACCTCGTCGAGCGGACATTGCAGCAGGCGCTTGGGTGCGCCCTGGCCGAGCGTGAGCGTGACGTTGCCGGCGCGGTCGTGCGTGCTGCCGGGGAGCAAGGCGAGGAGCGAGTCGGTCATCGCCTGCTCGAGCCCTGTGACGGCGGTCATGCCCGCGAAGCGCAGGGCGATTGCTTCGAGTGACTGGGCGGGTAGGCGGTTCGACGGATAGACGGTGAGGAGAAGCACCGCCAGCGCCCCTCCTCTAACCGTCCTGTGAGAACGTGATCTCAATCTCGTCTCCGGTGACGAAGGTCGAGCCTTGCGTGGAGAGTCGCACCCGCCGCTCCGGCACTCCCAGCCGCGCCAGCGCCAGCACCACGGCGGGTAGCAGCCGATGCTCCACCTCGAGCACGCGCGCGGCGAGCGAATCCGGCGTGTCGTCGGCGCGCACCGGGACCGGCCATTGCGCGAGAATGGGGCCGCGGTCGTACTCCTCGTCGACGTAATGCACCGTGGCGCCCGAGAGCGCGACGCCGCTCGCGAGCACCGCCTCGTGCACGCGGCGTCCGTACATCCCGTCGCCGCCGAATGCCGGGAGCAACGCCGGATGGATATTAATCAGGCGCCAGCGAAACCGCGCGACTGCGACGGGCGGGACGCGCCTCAGGTATCCGGCGAGGATGACGAGCCGGGCATCGCCAACGGCCCGCACCAGCTCGGCCGCGTCCGCGGGATCGGCCAGCACCTGCACAGGCACGCCGGCGCGACGCGCCCGCTCGAGCGCGCCCGCGTCGCCCCGGCTCGACACGACGCGCGTAATACGTGCGATAGGGGAGTCCCGCAGGGCGTCGAGCAGCGCCTGGAGGTTGGTGCCGCCGCCCGACACCAGCACGGCCACCGGAACCGGCGTCACCGCGTGCAGGGGGCAAGCGCGGCGGGCTTGGGGCCCGCGGTCACGGTCAGCGTGAACGCGCCGGTGGCGCGCCGCTCGCTGCTCGTCGCCACGATGAGGTAGTCCCCGGTGGTCGGGAGCCGCACCGTGAGGCGCGCGTTGCAGCGGCCGCCCGAGTCGTCGTCCTGCGGTGGCTTCGGGCTCTCATTAGGGCCGAGCAGGAAGAGGTAGGCGTCGAACGCGGTGGACGCGAGGTCGATCGTCACTGTCTCGCCGGCGCGGCCGCGTAGCCGCCATTGCTGCGCGTAGGTGCTTTCGGCCGGGAGCACGAGATCGTGTCGCGTGAGGGAGTCGCGCACCGTGTCGCCCACGGCGATGGTGCCGCGCGTTGGTCGTTGCGCGACGAGCGTGAGCAGCACCACCGTCTCTAGCCATATCCAGGACTCCATGGCGCCGCAATTTGCGGGCGCTAGGCGCCGCGCACAATCTCCGCTGCCGCGGCCGCGAGGTCCGCGACGACCGGAAAGCCTATGGCCCGCGCTCCAGCGGCGTGCTCTCCGCCCCGTCCGGTCGACACGAGGAGGCCGTGCCCGTCGGCGCCCAGGGTGCGCGCCGGCTCGATGTCGCTCACCCGGTCGCCCACCCAGTAGCTCTCTCGGAGGTCCAGGTCGAGCGCGCTGGCGGCATCGCGGAACAGCCGCAGGCCAGGTTTTCGGCAGTCGCATGGTCCCGTGACGTCGGGGTGGTGGGGGCAGAAATACGCGCCGTCGAGCCGGGCGCCGTGCGGGGTCAGGAGCTCCACCAGGCGGCGCTGCACCGCGGCGTAGGCCGCGGCGTCGTACAGTCCACGCGCGATGCCCGATTGATTCGAGACGGTCACCACGAGCCATCCAGCGTGATTCAGGCGGCGGATCGCCTCCGCCGCGCCGGGAAGGAGGTACACCTTGCCCGGCTCGTGCAGGAATCCTGGGTCTTCTACGATGGTTCCGTCGCGGTCTAAAAAGACAGCGCGGTGGCCGTGCTTAGACATCGAGCGCGGACCGCACCGCGCGCGCGACGGTTTCGACCTGATCGGGGAAGATGGTGCGGGGATCGAGCAGCACGCGGTCGTCGCCGATGCGCGCGATGATGGGCGGATCGCTCGCGCGCAGCCGCGCCGACAGGGTGTCAGGGGTCAGGTGTCGGGGGTCGGGGGTCACGCGAACGAGCCAGGTCGGCAGCTTGGCCTCCGGGAACGAGCCGCCGCCGACTTCTGATTCACCTTCGACGAGCTCCGCAGCGGCGCCCACGTCTTTCTGCAACGCCTCTCCCCGCCGACGTATCTCCGTGACGTCTTCAGTGAGCATACGTAATACCGGTATCTCAAGGCGGGCCCGCACCGGATCTCGATAGAGGACGAGTGTTGCCTCCAGAGCAGCGAGTGTAAGCTTGTCCGCCCGCACCGCCCGGGCGAGGGGATTATTGCGACACGCCTCGATCGCCGCCCGCGAGCCGAGCAGGATGCCGGCCTGCGGACCGCCGAGCAGCTTGTCGCCCGAGAATGCGACCGCGTCCATGCCGCTCGCGAGCGCCTGCGGCACGGTGGGCTCGCCGGCGAGGCCCCACGGCGCGAGATCGAGCAGGAGCCCGCTGCCGAGATCGTACAGGCTGGCGACGCCGCGCCCGCGTCCCAGCGCCGCGATCTCCTGCGCCGAGACCTGGGCGGTGAAGCCGGTGACCTGGAAATTCGACTGGTGCACCTTGAGCAGCAGCTTGCTCGCCGGCGTGATCGCACCTTCGTAGTCCTTGAGATGCGTGCGATTGGTGGTCCCCACCTCGACGAGCGTGGCGCCCGATCGGGCCATGATGTCGGGGATGCGAAACGCACCGCCGATCTCCACCAGCTCTCCCCGCGACACGATCGCCTCGCCGCCCCGGGCCAGTGCCGAGAGCGCGACCAGCACCGCGCCCGCGGCGTTGTTCACCACCACCGCGTCCTCCGCCCCGGTCAGCTCGACGAGCAGATCGCGACATAGCCCGTGGCGTGAGCCACGGGCACCGCGGAGCAGGTCGTATTCCAAATTGGAGTAGGTCGCGCCGACACGGGCCAGGGCGGCCAGTGCCGGTTGGGCGAGCGGAGCGCGGCCCAGATTGGTGTGCAACACGACGCCGGTAGCGTTGATCACCGGTCCGAGCGACGGAGCGGCGAGCCGGCGCACGCGGGACCGGATCGCCGCGCTCCAGCCCTCGGGCGGCGCGCTGCCGCCGTTGGCACGGGCGGCGTCGATGGTGTCGCGCACCGCGCGCACCACGAGACTGCGCGGCCCGGCGGCCGCGAGCGCCGCGACCTCGGGCTCGGCGAGCAGGGCATCCACGGCGGGCAGGCGGCGGCGCGGGTCCGTCATGGTGGCTTGGGGCGGGCCTTGCTGGTGTCGGTGGCAGGCGGGGCTGGCTTGGGCACCGGCACGACCAGCACGCCCTGCCCATCGGCCGCGACGCCGCTCAAGTTCGTGGCGCCGCGCACGCGCACGAGATACTTGGCGCCGGGCGCGAGCGGCTGGGTCGTCTGGACAACGAGGCGGTCGTAGGGGACGGGGCGCTCGCTCAGCAGCTTGCGGACCCGGGCGGTGTCGAGGTGGACGGAGGTGTCTCGCGCGGCGCGACCGACGCCCCCCGGAGCAGCGGGTGCCCGCTGGGCTGCTGCGGAGGGGGGCGTCGGTCGAGCGTGCGTCGTGTCTCGGTGCGTCGTATCGCGCAGCCGCTTGAGCGAATCGGCTACCGCCCGGGCGCGCGCCTGGATCGAGTCGAACCGCGCTGGCGTGTAGAGCGCCCGTACCGCGACCGGCGTCGAATCGGGCAAGGTGAGCACCCGCACCATGGCCGTGTCGAGCGCGCGGCGCGGGTCGAGCGGCGCGGAAAACGTCACGCGAAAGTCGACCGAATCGATCGGCTCGACCGTGCGCACCCGTGGGCCCACGGTGTCGTGCACGAACGCCCACAGCAGCGCGCTCCCGGTCGAGTCGACGGTCACGGTCACGGTCACGGTGTCGAACGCCTCGCGGCGGTCCTGGCGTCGGTTGTTGTTCTCGTCCTGGATGGCCCACACGCGGTAGCGCCCCGGCGGCACGGCGGGAAGCCGGAAGTTGCCTCCTGAGTCGGCGAGCGTGACGTAGGCGACCGTATCGGGGAGCGGCGCGGCGCGGATCACCGCCTGCGGCAGGGTGCGCTGGTCTGCCCAGGCCAGCACCGTGCCGATGAGCGTCGCGGCCGGAATCGCCGGGCCCGTCGTGAACACGATCGTCGTCCCGGTCTTGGTCACGTTGCGCCGCAGGTCGGTGATCCCGGGGAGCACCTGCAGGTGGTACACCCGGCCCCGCTGCCATCCCTCGTGCGGCGACACGTGGATCGAGCTGCGGTGCCACGAGACCTTGACGTCGCCTCCCACGGGGGAGAGGACGATCTTCTGGGCGAGCCCGCCGATCGCGCCGGCGGCGGCCCCGCGCGACGGCATCTCGTCGATCACCTCGTCGAACTGGACGACCGCATCGCCGTGCAGGTCGGGGACCACCTTCCCGGACTCGGGGACCGTGCGCAGGACGGCCGGGGGGGTGGTGCGGGGCGGGCCGCCGGGCGGATCGCCCTGGCTCGCGCACGCGCCCCCGCCCACCAGGGCGGTCAGGAGCAGCCCAGCGACCTGAGCTTGTCGGCCAGCGCCTGCCGCTGGTCTCGCCATGCCCGCTCCTTCTCGCGTTCCTTGGCGACCACCTCGGCGGGCGCCCGCGCGACGAAATTCTTGTTGCTGAGCTTGGCGTCGAGCGCCGCCAGCTGCTGCTCGAGCCGGGTGAGCTCGCCCGTGAGGCGGCGACACTCCTGCCGCACGTCGATCGCGTCCGCCAGGGCCACGAACACCTCGCTGCCGTCGGCGAGCACGGCGTGGGCGCCTTGACCACCCAGACCGTCATCGAGTCGCAGCTCCGACAGCTGCGCCAGCCGGACGATGGTGTCTCGTTCTCCGTGGAAGGCGACTCGGATCGAGTCGGTTCTCGGCTTGATGGCCGCCGCGAGGCGGGTCTTGGGCGCGATGCGGTACTCCGCGCGAATCGCACGGATCTTGGAGACCGCCTCCTGAACGCGCGCGAAGGCGAAGTCCTCGAGCCGCGAGAGCGCGGCCGGAACCGTGGGCCACGGCGCGACGGCCAGAAGGTCGTCCGACTGCCTGCCGGGGAGCTTTTGCCACAACTCCTCGGTAATGAACGGCACGACCGGGTGCAGCAGTCGCAATACCGTGTCGAAGCAGAAGGCCAGCACCGCGTGCGCGGCGACCGCAGGAGGGGCCGCGACAGCCGCCGAGCCCGGCGGGCCGCCGGCCGGAGTGGCCCCTGCTGCGGCCGCCGCCAGACGCGGCTTGACCGCCTCTACGTACCAGTCGGCGAGATCATTCCACGCGAACTCGAAGCACGTCTTGGCGGCCTCGTCGAGCCGGAAGGCCTCGAGATGTTCCGTGGCGGCCACGATTGTCTTGTGCGCCTGGCCGAGAATCCAGCGGTCCGCGAGCGTGAGCGTCCCGGAGGCGAGGTCGTCGATCGCCGATACCCGCTCCGGCAGCTGCGCCAGGATGAACCGCCCGATATTCCACAGCTTGTTCGCGAAGTTGCGCCCGGGGGCGAACGTCGTCTCCAGGTCGTTCGGGTCGAGGATCACATCGGCGCCGAGCGAGCTGCCCGCCACCAGGGTCCAGCGCAGCGCGTCGGCGCCGTACAGCCGCACCACGTCGAGCGGGTCGATGCCGTTGCCGAGCGACTTCGACATCTTGCGGTGCTGGGTGTCGCGCACCGTGCCGTGCAGGTACACGGTCGTGAACGGCAGCCGCCGATCCATGAAGTGGTAGCCCGACATCAGCATCCGGGCCACCCAGAAGAAGAGAATTTCCGGCGCCGTGACGAGCGTATGCCCGGGATAGAACCGCGCCACGTCGGGAGTGCGATCGGGCCAGCCCAAGGTCGCGAACGGCCACAGCCACGACGAGAACCAGGTGTCGAGCACGTCCGGGTCCTGCTCGACCGGGCCGCCGCATTTGGGGCAGCGCGCCGGGTCCTTGCGGTCGGCCCACTGGTGATCGCACTGCGTGCATTTGAACACGGGAATGCGGTGCCCCCACCACAGCTGGCGCGAGATGTTCCAGTCCCGGATGTTCTCCATCCAGTGCTCGAAGGTCGCGTGCCAGCGCTCCGGCACGATCCGGAACCGCGCCTCCCGATAGGCCGCGAGCACCGGCTCGGCGAGCGGCTGCATCTTCACGAACCATTGATCGCTCAAGCGCGGCTCGACGATCGTGTCGCAGCGGTAGCAGCGCCGCAGCGCGTGGCGGTGCGGCTCGATCTTCTCGAGCAGGCCCCGCTCCTTCAGCATGTCCACGATCCGCTCGCGTGCCTCGAATCGGTCCAAGTCGGCGAGCGCCTTGGGCACGCGGGTGGCGTGCTCCATGCGTCCGTCCTCGGTCATCACCAACGGCATCTCCAGCTTGTGTCGCAGGCCGATTTCGAAGTCGGTCGCGTCGTGCGCCGGGGTCACCTTTACGAACCCGGTTCCGAACGCGGGATCGACCGCCTCGTCCGCCACAATCGGAATCGGGATGTCGGCAATGGGGAGCCGGGCCACTTTCCCCACGAAGCCGGCATGGCGGGTGTCCTTGGGGTTGACCGCTACGGCCGTGTCGCCGAGCAGTGTTTCGGGCCGCGTGGTGGCGACCGTGAGGAAGGGCGCGGGTCCGCCGTCCACGGGGTAGTGGATGTAATAGAGCTTGCCCTCCGTGTCTTTCGATTCGGCTTCCTCGTCCGACAACGCCGTGAGGCAGTGGGGGCACCAATGGATCACGCGGTGGCCACGGTAGATGAGCCCTTCCTCCCACAGCCGCACGAACACCTCGCGCACCGCGCCCGAGTACGCCTCGTCCAGCGTAAAGCGGGTGCGGCTCCAGTCGCACGAGCAGCCGATGACCTTGAGCTGCTCGAGGATGGTGCTGCCCGTCTCGCGGATGAACGCCCACACCCGCTCGACGAACCGGTCGCGCCCGAGGTCGAATCGCGTTTTCCCTTCCTTTGCGACCAGCCGCTCGACGACGTTCTGGGTGGCGATCCCCGCGTGGTCGGTGCCCGGGAGCCACAGGGCCTCGCGCCCGCGCATGCGCTCGAAGCGGATCACGACGTCCTGGATCACGTTGTTGAGTCCCTGGCCCGTGTGCAGGATCGCCGTGACGTTGGGGGGAGGCATGACGATCACATACGGCTCGCGCGGTGACTCGGCGCGCGCGGTGAACACGCCGCGGTCGAGCCAGCGCTGGTACAACGGGCGCTCGACGGCGTGCGGATCGTACTGGGGAGGAAGCTCGAAGCGGGGGCGCGGCATTCCTTATAATAGACAGGACTGTGGAGGTTAGAGGAGGTTCGGGAGTTTCGGGAGGTTCGGGAGGTTCGGGGAGGTTGGTTCGCTCGCGTCTCAACCTCCTCTAGCCTCCCGAACCTCCTCTAACCTCCCAAACCTCCTATACCCTCCCGAACCTCCCCGGTCCTCCCCCATCCTGCTAGAATTCCGTCCCATGCCCGACGACGCCCCGGAGCTCCCCACGAGCCGCCTCGCTCGCTGGATCGCGATCGCGGGGGTGATCGTGTTCGCCGTCGCGCTCTACTTCCGCGACGGGCGCCGGCTGCCGCCGCTCACCAGTCCGGCCGCTGCCGCCGCCCAGCCGGCTCCCTGACCCGATGGTCGCCGCCGAAATCCGGGTCACGCTCCCCGATGGGAGCGAAAAGCGCCTGCCCCACGGGTCCACCGGGGCCGATCTCGCCAAGGCGATCGGGCCGGGGCTCGCTAAGGCGGCGCTCGCCGTGCGCGTCAACGGGAGCGTGTGGGACCTGACGCGCCCTCTCCCCGACGGCGCCACCGTCGCGATCCTCACCGACAAGGACCCCCAGGCGCTCGACGTGCTGCGGCACTCCTCGGCCCATGTGCTGGCGACCGCGGTGCGGCAGCTCTTCCCCCTCGCCAAAATCGGCTTTGGGCCGCCGATCGAGGACGGCTTTTACTACGACTTCGAGGTGGGGCGGCCCTTTGCGCCGGAGGATCTGGAGGCGATCGAAAAGAAGATGGTGGACGTCGTGAAGGCGGACTACCCCTTCGTGCGTGAGGAGGTCTCGCGCGCGGAAGCCAAGATCCGCTTCAAGGACGACCCGCTCAAGCTCGAGCGCATCGATGACCTCGGCCCGGATGAAGTGATCTCCGTCTATACCGACGGCCCGTTCGTCGACCTGTGCCGCGGGCCCCACGTGCCGAGCACCGGGCGGATCAAGCACTTCAAGCTGCTGCACGCGGCCGGCGCCTACTGGCGGGGCGACGAGCGCCGCCAGATGCTGCAGCGCATCTACGGCACGGCGTGGTTCACCAAGGACGAGCTCGAGGGCTATCTGCGGCGGCTCGAGGAGGCCAAGAAGCGTGATCATCGCGTGCTGGGAAAGCAGCTCGATCTGTTCTCGATTCAGGAGGACGTGGGCCCGGGACTGATCCTGTGGCATCCCAAAGGCGCGATGCTCAACTTCCAGCTGCGGCGCTTCATCGAGGACGTGATTCTGGAGCGCGGCTATCAGCTGGTCTACACGCCCAACGTGACGCGCGAGGAGCTGTTCCTGCGCTCCGGGCACCTGCCGCTGTACGCCGATAACCAGTTCCCGCCGATGGCGGCGGGGGAGGGTGAGGCCGAGGGCGTGCGCTACCGGGTGAAGCCGATGAACTGCCCGATGCACATCCTCATTTACGCGTCACAGCAGCGCAGCTATCGCGACCTGCCGATCCGGCTCGGCGAGATCGCCAACGTGTATCGCAACGAGCGCTCGGGGACGCTGCACGGCATGCTGCGGGTGCGCGGCCTCTCGATGGACGACGCCCATCTGTTCCTGCGCGAGGATCAGATCGAGCAGGAGATCTTCCAGCTGCTCGACATCGTGGAGCTGGTGCTGGGGAAGACGTTCGGTCTCTCCTATCGGCTCGATCTCGCCACCCGCCCCGACAAAAAGCTCGGCACGGACGCGACCTGGGACCAGGCGGAGCGCGCGCTCGAGCAGGCGCTGAAGCACCGCGGCGCCACCTACCGCATCGATCAGGGCGGCGGCGCGTTTTACGGACCGAAGATCGACATCAAGTTCACCGACGCCATCGGACGCGAGTGGCAGGGCGCCACGATCCAGCTGGACTTCGAGCAGCCCGAGCGCTTCAAGCTCGAGTACACCGGCGAGGATAACCGACCGCACCGGCCCGTGATGATCCATCGGGCGATCTATGGGACGCTGGAGCGCTTTGTCGGATTCCTGATCGAGCACTTCGCAGGAGCGTTCCCCCTGTGGCTCGCGCCCGAGCAGGTGCGCGTGCTCCCCATCTCCGCCGCCCAGGCGCCCGCGGCCCGCACTTTGCACGATCGGCTGCGGGCGGCGGCGATCCGGTCGTCGGTGGACGAGCGCAGCGACACCCTGAATTACCGCATCCGCGACGCGGAGCTCCACAAGGTGCCCTACATGGCCGTGGTGGGGCAGCGCGAAGCCGAATCTGGTAGCGCGGCGGTGCGCGCCCGCGGGGAAGGGAAGAAGCAGGTGGTGCTACCGGT
>WNGD01003549.1_pt1 | contig 15705 bp, 14 predicted proteins | sample 5400671 | NCBI WGS metagenome assembly WNGD01 (sample SAMN13153369, study PRJNA577476) | soil metagenome | isolation source: 40 cm soil or saprolite under grassland replicate 2 | place: USA:California | collected 2016-06-15 | reverse complement strand
CTGTATGCCTTCATACTCAATGGGCAGGGATACTTCACGTTCGAATGGGACATTTCGCAGCGATAATTCCCTGGCCAGGCAGGCTTGATAAGCTGATTCCAGGAGCCCTGGACCCACCCTTCGATGCACTTCGATTGCCGCTCCGATAATCTGCGCGGTGAGGGCCTCTTCATGGAGCATTGTCGCATCTCCATGAAGTAATGTTTCCGATTCGCCCGGCGAATTTCACCTGAACTCAAAAATATCTTTCTCCGTGAGCCTCCGTGTCCTCCGTGTCTCCGTGGTGAATCAGAGTCCATTAGAGATAGCGAGCGATCCTCATACCGCCCTTTGGGCGCCTAGATTTTCTGGTAGATTTCGGCCCCTTTCTCCAGAAACTCGCGGCTCTTCTGTTGTAACCCCGTCTCGAGCGCCTGATCTTCCCCGACTCCCAATTGCGCCGCGTAATCCCGAACCTCCTGGGTGATTTTCATCGAGCAGAAATGCGGTCCACACATGCTGCAGAAGTGCGCCACCTTTGCCGCCTCCTGCGGCAGGGTCTCGTCGTGGAATTCTCTGGCCGTCTCGGGATCGAGGGAGAGATTGAACTGATCTTCCCAGCGGAACTCAAACCGCGCTTTGGATAGGGCATCGTCGCGCACGTTTGCTCCGGGATGTCCCTTCGCAAGATCGGCCGCGTGAGCGGCGATTTTGTAGGTGATCACGCCGTCTTTTACGTCCTTCTTGTTCGGCAATCCCAAATGCTCCTTGGGCGTTACGTAACAGAGCATGGCCGTGCCGAGCCAGCCAATAATAGCGGCGCCAATACCGCTTGTGATATGGTCATATCCTGGGGCAATGTCCGTCGCCAGTGGGCCGAGGGTATAGAACGGGGCTTCGTGACACACGCGCAGCTGCCGCTCCATGTTTTCCTGGATCAGGTGCATGGGCACGTGACCGGGACCTTCGATCATCACCTGGCAGTCGTGCTTCCAGGCCTTCAAAGTCAGCTCTCCCAGGGTCTCGAGCTCCGCGAACTGCGCTTCGTCATTCGCATCGGCTGTGGATCCGGGTCTCAGTCCGTCACCGAGCGAAAAGGAAACGTCGTAGGCTTTCACGATTTCGCAGATCTCGTCGAACCTGGTATAGAGGAAGCTTTCTTTATGGTGCGCCAGGCACCATTTGGCCATGATCGATCCCCCCCGGCTTACGATGCCCGTAACACGTTTGGCCGTGAGCGGGATATATCGAAGTAAGACGCCCGCGTGGATCGTGAAGTAATCCACACCCTGCTCGGCCTGCTCGATGAGCGTGTCGCGGTAAGTCTCCCACGTCAGCTCTTCGGCCGTACCCCCCACCTTTTCCAGCGCCTGGTAAATGGGAACCGTCCCGATGGGTACGGGTGAGTTGCGGAGGATCCACTCACGGGTTTCGTGGATGTTCTTTCCCGTGGAAAGGTCCATTGCAGTGTCCGCCCCCCAGCGGATGGCCCATGTCATCTTCTCGACTTCTTCCTCAATGGAAGAACTGACCACAGAGTTGCCGATGTTGGCGTTGATTTTGACCAGAAACTTCCGGCCTATGATCATGGGCTCGCTTTCGGGATGGTTTATGTTGGCGGGGATTATCGCCCGGCCCCGTGCCACTTCGCCTCGGACATACTCGGGATCGACATTTTCCCGCAGCGCCACAAACTCCATCTCCGGCGTAACAATTCCCTTCCGCGCGTAGTGCATTTGTGTGACGTTTCCGCGGCCCCGCAGGACCGGACGGCGGTTGGGGAGTGGAGTATCCGGATCGCTGTGCCCGGGTACGGGCCGATAGCGTGGCTCCATCCGATCGTACTCGCCACGTTCCAGAATCCAGGGCAACCTCAGGGGCGGGAGACCCTGGCGGAGATCCAGCTGCACCTCAGGGTCGGTATATGGACCCGATGTGTCGTACACGCGTACGGGAGGGTTCAACTCAATCCGGCCGTTCATTTCCCGGGTTGGTTGCATCGAGATCTCGCGCATCGGGACACGGACTCCGCGCGTTCCATGAACGTAAACTTTTTTCGAGGCGGGTAGCGGCCGGATATTTGCCACGCGGCGACTCGGTTCTGCGTTTCTTATTCGGTTCATGAAACCCCTTCCTTTTTTTCGTTTTCCAGCCAATATTCTAACAGCCGAAGGGAGCCAGATCTATTGCCAGCGTCCTTTCGATTGCGGATTTCGGATTGCGGATTTGAAATCGATTACGGTTTTTCTTCTCAATCCGCAATCCGAAAATGCCCTTATTTCTTGTGAGAGAGAACTTCATAGAGTTGAGCAGCAAAAAGATCGAGGTTCTTGCGCGCGCTGAAAGAAGGGGTTAAGGAGACGGAAGTGAGAAAAGAGTCACGCGTTCGTTTCGCCGAAATGGCCCGTGCAGCTTCATTTCTCAACCTCTGCGCACTCTCCAGCAGATCCTTCACTTCTCTCAGATTCGACGCGGGACCGTGCCCGGGAATCACCGCAACCAGCTCCTCCAGGGTCTTCTCCTCCTCGGGAGCCGCGGATGTGCCAGGCTTCGGTTGGGGTATGGCGGGTTTGGCCAGTGGGACTGCCTCGATGACCCTCTTCATTGCATCGAACCATCCTAAGGGGCTTCCGCCTCCCACCATGTCGATTTCCGGATAACTCCCGGCCATGAACAGATCGCCTATTTGGAGGACTCTTTCGGACGGAATAAGAACGATGACGTCTGCGGCCGTGTGCGCGGGATGTTCCACTGCCATGACACGAACCTCGATCCCTCCCGGGAACAAGCGCATTTCCCGTCCGAAGGCTAACAGGGGGCTCTTGCGAGGCGAGCCTTTGTCGTTGGCAGTTTCCGCCTCACCCGGACGCAACGGCCGGCGGCTGCCTATGACAGCCGCATTATGCTCCAAAAAGTAGCTGTTTCCTCCCGTATGGTCTTCGTGCTCGTGAGTACTGATCACCCAGCGAACCGGACGGGGAGTCAGCCGTTTGAGCGCTTCGAGGCTAACAGGGACGTCCTTTGCCGACGGGGTATCCACCAGAAGCACTCCATCCTCCGTGACGAGAGCGCCCACATTGGCCGCGCCCTCTCCAGATTTCAAGTAGTAAAATCTTTCGGTTACCTTCTCGAAGCGAGACAGCGCCGCGGTGGATGAGAAGCCGGCCCCTGCCGCAAGGACGGCCCACAGCAGGACATGTTTCATGCGTCGCCGCTCCGGAAAAACTCAATGTGGCTCAGAAACTCGGTCACGTAGCTTTGAAGTTGATCGAGGCCGGGCACGAAAAAATGGCTGGCTCCTTCGACCCAACGCAGGGTGAAAGAAGACGACATACGCCGCGCGAGGCCGTCCATCTTGTCGCGCGGACAATACTCGTCCCGCGTGCCGATAACAAAGAGTGTAGGTTTGAAATTCCCGGTGAGGAATTCGAAATCGTAAAACGACACCGGCACACCCAGTCCTACCATGGCCTGGATGCGCGGGTCCTGGCATCCGGCCTGAAGCCCAACCCAGGCGCCGAAGGAAAACCCAACCAGGACAAGCGGCAGGCCGGGATATTTTCCAGACAGGTAATCGATCGCAGCAGAGACATCGTCCTTTTCTCCGTCTCCGTGATCGTACGAGCCCGTACTGGCGCCGACGCCGCGAAAATTGAATCGGAGCGCGGCCAGTCCCGCCTCCATTACGGCTTTGCCGGCGCGGTACACGACCCGGTTGTCCATAGTTCCGCCATAGACCGGGTGGGGATGACAGAGCACTGCGGCTCCAAGGAGAGGCCGCGCCTCAGGCTCTCGCAGGATTGCTTCCAGTTCCACTCCGCGCCCTCGAATCCTGAATCCCACGGGTCGTCCACCACGAGATTTGATTTTACGCACTCCGGCATCCGACACTCAAGTAGATAGGCTCGCCGGGTGCAATCAGAAGTGCGAGTCAAATTTTTAGGCGTCACCGTCAGGTGCGTGTCAATAGCCCGGCCGTGAGACTCTGAAAATTTGTATTTCGAACCGATGGCATCCAAATCGCAGTGATCGTTTTCGTGAAATTCGTGGAATTCGTGGCCAGCAAAAAACGCCACGAATTCCACGAATTAACACGAATTGAATTCTCCACAGTTTCTGAGAGAGTCAAAAGCCGCATGAATTGACTCGCATTTTTAACTACACCCGGCTCGCTCGTATTCTTCGCGTCTTCGTGTATTCGCGGTGGATTGAGCGCAGCCTTTACCCCCAAGACGCAAGGAATGACCAGGTTCTTATTGCAGTTTGCCAGCGGCGTGAAATACGTCGACTTGACAGCGAACGGGGGGTCACGGGACCTCGAGTCCGTGTTCCTCCATAAGGCGCGCATCAGCGAGAATACGGCGCGTCTCTCCGTCCGCCCATATCTTGCCTCGATCCATCAGCGCAGTTCTCGGGCACAACGCCATAACCATCCCCAGATCGTGCGTTGCCAGAACCAGGGTTGAGGGCAACGATGCGACCAGTTCGATCAAATGCCGGCGATTTCGTGGATCCAGGTTGCTACTGGGCTCGTCCAGGGCGAGGATGTCCGGTTCCATGATAAGGACCGAAGCCAGCGCCACGCGCTTGCGTTCGCCGTGGCTCAGATGGTGGGACGGGCGGTTGCGGATCGATTGATCCAGTCCCACGTCGCGCAGCGCCCTCTCCACCCGATGCGGTATTTCCTGTGGGGAAATCGAGAGGTTCAGGGGTCCAAATGCAACATCTTCAAAGACGGTAGGGCAAAAGAGCTGGTCGTCCGGATTCTGGAAGACCAGGCCGACGTGCCGGCGAATCTCCCGCAGAGCGGTGTCGCCAAGCGGCTTTCCCATGACGCGGATCATTCCCTTTCCGGACAGGACTCCATTAAGATGCAGGAGCAGCGTCGATTTGCCCGCGCCGCTGGGCCCCACAAGTGCGACACGCTCGCCGACGCGCACGTCGAGGTCCACATCCTCCAGGGCCTTCGTCCCGTCCGGATAACTGTAACTAAGCCGGGTTATGCGAATCGCATACTCTGTCACTTGAATTGACGATTGACGATTGACCGATTGAGGTCCGCTATTTTCCAATCGTCAATCGTAAATTTGCCTCTGACTGCCTCTGGCTCATCGGCCGGCGTAGCGGAATGAGCTCACGATGAGCAGTGCGATTCCGGCAAGGAAGGTCAGGTCGCGCCACGTAAAGCGCCGGGGGGCGAGAACAGGGAACTCTCCGGCATAGCCACGCGACAGCATCGCCTGGTACATCCGCTCGGCGCGCTCGAAGGAGCGCAGCACGAGCGACCCCAGCATCGACCCCAGGAGCTTCAATTCCACTCTCGGCGGCGCGCGGCCGGCGCGCCGGCAATCCCGGGCCTGACGCATGCGCAACACCTCTTCGGTGAGAACGAAAAGATACCGGTACAGGAACCCGAGGTTCAGTATCAGTATCCTGGGGCAGCCCAGCTTCTGCAAACCGCGCAGGAGCTCGGGGAATGGCGTGGTGCTCGTCATCAGCAAGAGGATGGTCACGCTGAGAAAAGAGCGAGTCGCAAGGGCCATAAACCTGGCCCCGTCGAAACTGTTTGTCCAGGGGGCAGCGATCCCGGCCAGCAACACAAAAGGCAAGATCACCAAGGACCTCCCCACAATGTATCCCAGCGGGACTTGCGAAGCACCTACCAGAATGGCCGCCACGAAAGCGTAGACGAGCAGGACAACGTCATTGCGGCCGGGCACCAAAAGGAGCGCCGCTATGAGGGAAAGATATCCAAGAATTTTCGTGCGCGCTTCCAGGACATGCAGGGGAGAATCGAGATTAGCATAACGATCTATAAAATTGTGCCTCACAGCTTGCTCCTCTTCCCTCGCATCAAGCGCCCCAGAAAATATGCGGATCCGATCGCTCCCGCGATAAGCGTCAGTGCCCGGAGGAATTCGCGATAGCGTAGCGGAGAAAGGAAGGGTTCCGATTCCCCCTGGCGCCCATAGACGGGATCTGCCGAGGCGAGCAGTCTCTGAAGAGGATCCGGAAGATTGGAGCTTCCGGCCAGAACCAAGATGGCGCAAGGGACGGCAACCAGAGCGACGACAGCAACCCAATCCGCGACGGGAAGCCGGCTTCCAGCACCTCTGCGGATCAAGTCAGGCCGGGTGTGCGACAAAAAAACCAGCACACTCGACGTCAGAATCCCCTCCGCCACCCCGAGGATCGCGTGATATCCCGTCATCGCAGGGAGCCCCACTCTCAGGGGGATGGCCCCGGAGAGCGACAGTTCCAGGGCACAGCAAAGAGCGCACAATTCGATCGACACCCAGCCAGACAGAAAACTTGCTATGGCGAGACGCCTGCCGTGGCTTTGAGTTCCGCCTGCCAGTCGGAAAATTCCGTACCCGCTCAGAACGGGCACAGCCGCAATGTTGAAGATGTTCGCCCCGAGTGCGGCCAGGCCTCCGTCCTGGAGAAACAGCGCCTGCGCGATAAGAACAGTGACCATAGTAAGGAAAGCGGCCAGAGGTCCGAGCAGAACGGCGAGAAGCGCACTCCCCACCAGGTGGCCTGAAGTGCCTCCCAGGACGGGAAAGTTCAGCAACTGCGCAGCAAACACGAAGGCGGACAAAACTCCCATGAGGGGAACGGTATGTCCCGAGGCCTGAACACGAAGACGCCGCGCAGCATATAGAACCGTCACGCTGGACAGAGCGTCCAGGGAAAGCCAGATCCGGCCGGACAAGAATCCGTCTGGAATGTGCATGGTCCCCCGAATTTTAATCCAGACTCCGCAATAAGAGAACAGGGCAAGACGCGTACGCTCACACGCTCAGGAGATTTGGACGCAAGTTCCGGCGGAGAAATTCCCGGCGAGCCCTTTGCGTCCTTCGCGTCTTCGCGGTGAAACTGAGCCCGAATTAGCCGCCAAGACGCGAAGTGCGCGAAGGGGAATCTCGAAGATTTATTGGTTGCGGGTCTGCTCTGCTGCCCCCTTTAAACGAGCGCCTCACTGAAGCTGGCGCAACATGGAGCAGAAAGTGATATATAGTCGAGACTACTCTCAACGGAGGTCCGTGATGAATCGACGTTCATTCTTAAGCCTCACTGCCAGTTCTCTTGCCTTCCCTTGTCTGCAAGCTCCCGGCCCCGGAAAGAGCGACCGCGTCAAAGGCGTGCGCCTCTCGATCACCTGGGGAATGCTCCGTAAAATGCCGGTTGCTGATGGGCTCGCGCTGCTGGCCCGCCTCGGTTACGATGCCTTCGAAATGTTCGACTGGCGCGATTCAAACCTGCTCGAAACCTTCGCTGCGGAAATGAAGAAGTATCCGATGGTTTGTGCATGCCTTGTAGCAAACAAGGGGGTTACCGCGCCCGGATGCGGCCTGGTCAACCCGCGCGAGCGGGAAGGTTTCCTGGAGCAGATCCATCTCGCCGTCGAGGCGGCAAAGAAGGTGAATTCCAGGCGCTTGGTCGTGCTGACAGGAAACGAACTGGGCGGCATGCCCCGTTCCGAGCAAATGGCCAATGCCGCCGCGGCACTGCGCTACGCAGCGCCCATCCTGGAGAAGAACGGAATCACAGCTGTCGTGGAAATACTAAACACCTATGTCGACCACGCCGGTTACTTTCTCTACTACGTCCGTGATGGCGCGGAGTTGATCGAACGTGTGGGCAGCCCCAACGTAAGGCTTCTGTTTGACATTTACCACGTGCAGATAATGGAAGGAAACTTGATAGAGAACATCAGAATGAACACAGACCGCATCGGGCACTTTCACATCGGAGACGTGCCGGGGCGCAACGAGCCCGGCACAGGTGAAATCAACTACCGCAACGTTTTCAAGGTCATCTACGAACTGAGCGAGCGCTTCCCGGGTTATGCAGCCCTTGAGTATCGCCCGAAGGCCCCTCTGGAGGAAAACCTGGCCGCCATGAGACAGCTTGCAAATTTCAGCTGAGCAGTCGAAGACGCTTCGTGATTCTTCGCGTCTTCGTGTCTTTGCGGTGGGTTGAGCGCAGTCTTTACCACCAAGACGCGAAGACACAAAGAATCACCAAGTTTTTTGGTTGCGGAAGGTCTTAAAGGACGATCTCGGCCATGGTCCGGACGGCGTCCAGGCTGGACGCGGCGCAGATCATGGTGGTAATCCCGCAACTGCGCCAGGCTTCGAGACGCTCGGCAATGCGCGCCCTGGGGCCGCAGAGGGCAACTTCGTCTACGAGCGCATCAGGAACCGATGCGGCAGCTTCGCCCTTCCGTCCCTGGAGATAAAGATCCTGAATCCGCAATGCGGCTTCCGCGTAACCGTAACGACAAGCGAGGTTGTAATAGAAGTTCCGGTCCCGCGCCCCCATGCCGCCGATATACAGCGCAAGATTCGGCTTCACCGCGTTGCGGCAGTCATCGACCTCCGCACCCAGTTGAACCTGCACGGTCGGGGCAATATCGAAGTTCGAGATGTCCTTTTTAGAGCCCGCCCGAGTGAATCCTTCCTCGAGTGACGGGCGGAAGAGATTCATTCTTTCCGGAGAGAAAAAGATCGGCAGCCATCCGTCGGCTATCTCGGCGGCAAGCGCCACATTCTTGGGGCCGATTGCTGCGAGGTAGATAGGTATGTTCGGGCGCAGGGGGTGCAGAATCAACTTGAGGGGTTTGCCGAGACCCGTTCCACCCCGCAGAGGAATGTCGTAATACTCGCCATGGTATTCGAGGGGCCGGTCGCGTCGCAGGATCCTGCGAACAATTTCCACATACTCGCGCGAGCGCACCAGCGGCCTGCCGTAAGGAACGCCGTGCCAGCCTTCAACTACCTGCGGACCCGAGACGCCGAGGCCCAGGAGCACCCGTCCTCCGGTCAGCAGGTCCAATGTTGCAGCCGTCATTGCTGTGTTGGCAGGAGTGCGCGCGGCGACCTGCATGATCGCGGTGCCGACGTTCACGCGCTCGGTTTTGGCAGCCAGCCAGGTCAGGGGCGCGATGCAGTCGGAACCCCAGGCCTCCGCGGTCCAGATGGAATGGTATCCGAGCCGGTCGGCCTCCTGAGCAAGCTCTACGTTGTCCTTGGGCCCCGCACCCCAATACCCGAAGCTTAACCCCAGCCTCATACCTGCGTACCTTGACGATTGACGAATTACGATTGACGACTGAAAAACTCGTCATTCGTAATTCGTCAATTGAACTTTCGCGTTGCGCAGCACTTCAATCCTTGAACGCGGCGCCTCGCGGTGAGACTGAACCTGAATTAACCGTCAATTAGCCGCGAAGACACGAAGGGGTCGTAGTGGAAGTGGGTGTAAATCGGTTTTGCGCGATCGCGTCACTCCAGGAAGGCGTTGCACTCGTAACACCAGATCCAGGAGGATTGGCTTCGATGCGGCCGTATCAAGGTGTGGCCGGTGCTCTTGAAGTGGGCTGTGTTGTGCGCGGAGTGGGATTCGCAACAGCCCACGTAACCGCAAGTGAGACAGATCCTCAAATCCTCGGTCCACCCGCACGCCTCACACGCGTCCTTCGCAGATGGAGTTTCTCCTCCCAGAGTTGAAACGTGCGGACACTCTTCTCTTTTGATACGGCCCCAGGCCTTGGATTTCTCCGTGTGGCTCACAGATCCGCCTCCTCGTTCTTCACAGGCCAGTGTACCATCCGAAGGGCGGGACGGCGTGTACGAATTCGTACTATCCTGGGAAATTAGACTATCTTAATGGTCGCAACCGATAACGTGCCGATAAGATCCATTGGAGGCCCATTCCCCCATGGGCTGAGGTGCGCACAGGGGCAGGAATGTCGCTTTCCGGCAATCTGAAGACGATGGATCTGGCGGAGCTTCTTCAATGGGTGGCCATGGGGAGAAAGACAGGCGCGCTTGCCTTCGTAAAGGACAAGACGAAGAACTACATTGTCTTTCGTGAAGGGTCAATAATTTCCTCGGGATCCAACGAGCCCACGTACCAGTTGGGTCAGTACCTTCTCTTTCAAGGCAAGCTCACCGAGAGCGATTTCAAACGCGCCTTCGAACTTGAGCAGGAAACGCGCGGGACGCTCAGTCCTATCCTCGTCCTGCAGGGATTTGTCTCGCAGCAAGATTTGCAGCAAGCGATGATCAACAGGACGGAAGAGGTTATCTACGACCTGTTCCTCTGGGAAGAGGGAGACTTCAACTTTACGACGGCCCCCGAATACGATGCGGAACAGCTCTGTTTGATCAATATCAATGTGAACTCGGTGATTTTCGAGGGTGTTCGGCGCAAAGACGAATGGAAGCGGATACGCGCTGTCTTTCCGAGCAACAATGTGACCCTGGCCCCGAGGTCCAACGCCGACTTAGAGTCCGTTCCTATAACACTTCTCCAAAAGAAACTGCTCTCCCTTGCCAGTTCAGGCAAAACCATCTCAGAAATGATCCTGGAGCTTCACGGCTCGGACTTCCAGGTGAACTTCGAACTGTTTCAGCTCTATGACAGCAACATTCTGGAAGTCAAGCAGATTGGGGAGGAACCCAAGAAGGCCGAGGATGCCAGCCAGCTTTTCAATGAGGGTCTCGAGTACACGAAGCAGCACAAGTGGCCGGAGGCCATCGCAGTTTTCCAGAAAGTGCTGGAGACCGATCCCCAGAACTTTCGCGCATACGACCAGATCGAGCAGGCGGAAAAGGCTATCTGTCAGGATTTATACAAAAACCTCCTGCCCCCCGATAAAGTGCCGTACTTGCTTATCCCGGTGAGCTTGCTTAAGAAGTTCGAGCTTACGCACAGGGAAGGCTATGTCGCCTCTCGCATCGACGGCACGTGGGACGTCAGGTCCATCGTGACGCTTTCGCCGCTGCCTGAGCTGGAGGTCCTCCGCACCCTCCAAAAACTGATCACGTGCGACGTTGTCGCCCTGATCTCGCGCCCGTTAGGCACTGACACACCTCGAGGTCAGTCCGGCAGCCGTCGTCAGCCGAAGGAGCGCGGGACTACGTCGTACTGACTAACGCGAAAAATCCTTCAGCCCAATTCGTACGCACGCCCCAGACGGTCACCCTTCCCCCCTTATCTTTTTGTGTGACGCGGGTCTCGATCTCCATGGTGCCGAGCGAGAATGTGGCCGCCGTCGCGGACAGATTAGATTGCTTTTTGACGCGGGCCCAAACGGGGAATCGGACTTCGAACGGGGTTAGCGCCCAGCGCCCTTTTCGTGGGAGACCGAGTGGAGAAGATCAGGATGTAGCTTGTGACGATGCCTTTTGCTTTTGCTTGGAGCCAGGCTCCTGAGTCGCGACAAATCCGAGCTTTCTAAGCCGCTCGCGCTCGAATGCGTAAAACTCGCGAATGCCCTGACGAGGATCTTCAATGCCACGCTCCTTCATGAACTCGCGGATAATGAGCGCCTTGTAGACGATCTCGTTAGGCACAAACTCCGCGATCTCCTGGATGTCTTGAATGTTGTCGCTCAACAATTCGCGCATCAGCTCGTGGGTAATCATTTCAAACCCTCCTCCGCCTCGGGCATCTCCTCCCCAAAAAACGCCCGGCACTTCCTAAAGATTACTTAGTTCTAAGAAAGTTTCTCTCGGCCCCTACAAGTCTTATCGGCACGACCCAAGAGAACTGGCCTCAACCGAGGTGCCTCGTCGTCTAGCACAGAGGGTCTACTCCGAATCAGAGGGCCTTAGCGTACGTTCGTTCCGGCCTGTTTCGTCTTCATGGTCGATTGGGCGCAGCTTTTACCACCAAGACGCAATCTAGACAAACGCGTCGAGAATCCAATAGTGGTTGTCTACTTTCCGGAACGGTTAGTCCTTCTTGTGGCGTTGTACAAAGTCGCGAGCAAACTGCAGCAGGATATCGGACCGAAGGCCTATCTGACTTGCTTCCTCTTCGGCCTTGTCGAGAGGCACGCCATCCTTTAGCGCCCGCTGGATCATCATCAGAGCGCCAACCCGGCTGGCGGAGGCACAATGGACAAATACTTTGCGATCCTTGAGCTCCTCCATGAGATTCAGGAATTCAAGCGCCTGGTCGTCTCGAGGCGCAGAGACTGGTACCGGTATGTTGAAATATTGGAGACCTATCTCCTTAACCACCTTTTCTTCACCATCGAGGTCTGCCCCCTCCTGAGCCGTGCGCAAATTTATGACCGCCTGATAGCCCCTCAGGACCAGGGATCGAAGACCGTTTTCCGAAGGCTGGCCTCCGGTTCCAAACCTGGGAGTGAGTTCGAGATACCTCGGAATCTCCACGGCGTCCGGCTTCCCTGCGGAAGGCGCCTGCGCCCACAGGCCGTACCTCGAGGGGAGAAAGGCAAGAAGAAAACACAAGACGACAAGGTTTCTCACGGCGGCACCTCGTATGCTGCCGGCCTGGGTTGTTCTGGTTGTTCGGGCTATCTTGACTTTCAGCGCGCGATACAACTCCCAGTCCGAAATTGGGTTGATCTTATTCTCGTTAATCAACATCAAAAGGATCAGACTCTGGATGTCCTTGCCGGCGACGAGTTCGACAAGACGGTCATGAGTCCAGGACGGATAGCGCCATCGCGCCGTATGAAACAGCACCTCAATCTCTTCCGTTTGCGGGTTGGCTTGGCGGAGGCTCCGGTAACGATCGTGGATGACACGTATCTCCGCCGAATATCGATCGAATTTCAAAACGAGGACTACGGCCAGAGCAGCGGCGCCTGCTGCAACCCATGCCAGCCGGAGGCGGACCGTCCCCAGGAGGAACACTCCCGTGACGAAAAGCACGAGGGCCAGCGCAGGAACGCCCCATTTGAACGCCGCCGGGCGTATGAAAAGTGGTTGTTCCGCCGCGGGGAGCGACACTACCGTTCGGTACCACAGGAACAGGAAAAGCCCCCCGGCGGCTGTCATCGCTCCAAAGGCCGGAAGCATAGTTTCGGCAACGAGCTAAACAAGGGTCTCGGCCCTTGAAATTGCTGGGGACCGTTTAAGGATGCCGATGAACGCGGACCCACGCGGATCTGGTTCCATGTGCATCCGCGCCGATCCGCGTTCCTTCTCATGGACCTTCTTCGACGCCCGAATGTGAGAGACATATTCTCGGGGCAAGGTGTAAGCGGCTAAAGACCTCGCATCGCATGGACGAATTGATTGACGGAGGTGAATTGAAGGTACGGATTGCTGCGCTTTTGTTCTCCCAGCGTCGATGTGGGGTGCTCCGCGTAGTTGTGCCCGGGATAGAGAATCGTGTCGTCATCCAACGAAGCGAGCTTGCGATTCAAGCTCCACCACATCTTTTCCGGATCTCCGCCCGGCAGATCCACGCGACCGCACGCGTTGATAAACAGAGTGTCTCCGGAGATCAGCCTCCTTTCCACAAGGAAGCACTGAGACCCGGGGGTATGTCCCGGCGTGTGGAGGAATTGTATGGGCACCTTCCCGACAAGAACCTGCTCGCCGTCCGAAAGCGGACGGAAATTGCCGGAGCGCCGGTTCATGAACTCGATCGGGAGCCTGAATCGCGCCGCTATTTCCTTCATGTAATCAATTTCGTTGACGTTCATGTAAACGGCAGCGTCTGTTGCTTCAAGCAACTCTCCGAGCCCATTAATGTGATCCGGATGCGCGTGGGTCACCAGCACCCGGTTTACCTTCAGATCAGATTCCTGGGCAATCCTCAGGATCGTCGAAACGTCCCACGCCGGGTCGACTACGGCGGCTTCCCGCGTCTCAGAACAGCCGATGAGATAGATGAAGTTCATCATCGGCCCGATTTCCATTTGTTTAAGAACTACCCCGGGAGGACTCATATCAAACTGTGATTCTACCATCGGGATCCGGAGGAAGTAAGAGCGCATTGACTCATGCCCTTAAATGACTTGAATAAAACAATTCTTTGCGTCTTCGCGTCTTTGCGGTGAAAGGTAGTTACCCCGCATTCACCGCTAAGACGCAAAGACGCGAAGAGCCGCTAAGAAGATTTTTCGGCGCGGTTATGTTGCGCCGCCTGTCGCTGGGCAGTTGTAAGTCGCCAAGGGTGGTGGTTTAATTTTCCGAGGTTTCTGAGATGATGCGCATCAAAAATCGCTACCAACCGTTTGCCTGCATGCTGATCGGCATTCTGGCGCTGGCTAACCCGCAAAAAAAGGAGAAGTCAGAGCAGGAGTCAAGCATAAAAGTCCAGGTCGAGATGGTCTCGCTTCCGGTCGTAGTGACAAACCGTGAAGGCAAGCAGATTACCGATCTCGAAAAGGAAGACTTCAGAGTCTTCGAGGACAGAGCGCCTCAAACGATCGCGGGTTTCTCACCGGTTGAGGAACCTTTCTCCATTGCCTTGCTCCTGGACACGAGCGGCAGTACCGAACAGAGGCTGGCGCAGATCCAGAATGAGGCGATTCGCTTCGTCCAGTTGCTGCACCCGGACGACTCCGTAGCGGTCCTGTCTTTCGACCAGGAGGTAAAGCTGCACGAAGATTTCAGCATTGACCGGGATCGCAACGCCCGCGGAATTAAGGAAACGCGGGCGGGAGGCAGCACGGTACTGTACGAGGCGGTCTGGCTGGCGCTGGAAGAAGTTCTCAGGCCCATAAAAGAAAGGAAAGCGCTCGTGCTCTTCACCGACGGTGTGGACACCGCAAGCCGGAAGGCTTCCATGAAAGAGACTCTGGAGCTGGCAAAGGAATCGAACGCCGTGATTTACTGCATCTACTTCAATACTGAGGGAGACCAGCTAAGCCGGATGACGCGCGGACCCCGCCCTACGGTGGGAGGAATACCCTTGCCGGGAGGTCCCCCAGTTGTTGTGGGCCCGATGCCGCCCGTCTACGGCCCCGGAGGTCCGGGCAGCTCGCACGACGAATATGCCTCCGGTCGGGGCTATCTGGCGCAGCTCGCTGAATACAGCGGCGGAATGGTGTTCGACGCGCTCGCCATGCAGGACCTGGAGCCCGCGTTCGAACACATCGCCCGGGAATTGGCCAGCCAGTACAGCATCGGCTATTACTCCACAAACACCAGGCATGACGGTAAATTCCGCCGGGTTGAGGTTCGTATGACGAAACCCGGTCTTCTAGCCCGTACACGAAAAGGCTACTATGCCCGCAAACCTGGCAAGTAATCGGGAAGCGCGCTATGCCGTGACTTTCGCTGGACTAGGGGTTTTGATGAAGGGTTGATTGCAATAGGGGCACTTCTTCGCAGGCTTTTCCCTGAGGTATTTGTTGCAGTTCGGACAGAATATCGATGTCTTTCCCCAGCAGGCCGGGCAGCGGCTATCTTCAGGCCCGTCGTATTCCTGGCTCCGGCCGCATTCCAAGCAGACACAGTAAAACATTCACGCCCTCGAAACAATCACGCGGCATTCTAGCCAATCAGTCACCAAAAAGCTATAGACGGGGAGCAGGGCACAGCACGAGATGGCAAAGGGGCAGGGGGGCGGAGGAGCAGAGGAGAAGCTGCTCCCCAGCTCCCGTGCTCCTCTGCAGCCTTGTTACTTCTTACCGAAGGTGGGATGGTGCTCCGGTTTTCCGCTCCGATGATTCACATAGCGCGCAAGAACGAAGCAAAGGTCGGAGAGGCGGTTGAGGTACCTGACAATCTGCGCGTCGATCTGCTCTTCGCGCGCCAATGCGACACAGTAGCGTTCAGCCCGCCGGGCGACCGTGCGAGACAGATGCAGAAGCGCTCCGGGGACGGTGCCCCCGGGAAGAACAAACTGGTGAAGGGGTGGCAGCTCTGTCTGGCATGCGTCGATGTCTCGCTCGAGGGCCTGGATGTGCTCGACTGTCACAGGTGGAATAGCCCAGGTGCTCTG
>WNGD01009964.1_pt1 | contig 15707 bp, 23 predicted proteins | sample 5400671 | NCBI WGS metagenome assembly WNGD01 (sample SAMN13153369, study PRJNA577476) | soil metagenome | isolation source: 40 cm soil or saprolite under grassland replicate 2 | place: USA:California | collected 2016-06-15 | reverse complement strand
CGGCACCGAACAGCGATCCCAGGATCAGCTGCGCGAGCGTGCCGACGATGATCTCGGTGAGCGCCGTCGATACGCGGAACCACAGCGCGAACAGCGTGGCGAGGAGCGCCAATCCGAGCCACAGGGCAGCCAGCGTCCAAGCGTAGGTCATGGTCGGCTCAGTTCAGGACGGGAGAATCGGCAAGCATCCGGGTCAGGGCACTGCAATTCGCCCGGATCGGCCGCGCGCGGACTTGCAAGTCGGGGGAGAACCAATGGCGGCTCCGATCAAAGCGGCGGTTCGACAAGCCTTGCTTCGACAGGAGTCATCAGCCCGGAGGGCGGTTGCGGCGAACTCCATCGCCAGTACGGCATTCTAATGCCGGTCCGGTTCCCGTCAACACATGCGTGGCTGGAACAGCGAGCAGACCATCGAGGCGGCCGTGTCGGCTCGAACGGCTCTCAGGAGCGCGCGAGCGCCCCGGGGGAGCTCGACGCTATTCGATCATTCCGGCAATTCGTATCCGATCGCACTTTCGATCTCGCACGTTCGCTGCACCGCGGGGCGGCTCATCATGCTGTCGTAGTGGGCGGAGAGATTCGGAAACGTTCCCGATGCAGGTTTCAGAGAACTGACGAGACGCCAATACAGGCGAAACAGGTGAATGTCCGCGATCGAATAACGTCCCAGCGCCCATTCCCTTCGCCCCAATCTCCGATCGGCGATCCCGTACACTTTTGTTGCGTGCTCGATCCCGAGCCGGCGCGCGGGATGGAGCGTCGCAGCGATGAACGACATCCACGATATGGCCTGGGCCTCGGCTTCAGGGTCATCGTTGGGCAGCAGGGCTGCATCGGAGAAGCGTTTGGCGAGATAGTAGAGAATTGCCGCCACTTCGGTCAGCGGACGCCCATCGATCACAAGCGTAGGAACCTTGCCTTCCGGATTGAGCGCCAGATAGTCGGGCGCCCGATGTTCTCGTTTACGGAATGATATCGGTCGGGCCCTGAAGGGTACGCCGATTTCATGCAAGGCGATGTGAACTGCCATCGAACTGGAGCCGGGCGCGAAATACAAAGCGAGCATTTGTCTGCCTGCGGATGGCGGCCGGCCGTGAGAGCCATCGAGTGCCCGCCCGGGCAACGGCAAGACCGTCGTCGCCCACGCTGCGGCGGCTCCCCAGGGATGTGGTTACTGAAAAATTAACGATTGTGAGGGCATAAAGTTAATGCATCCTTAAGCGCGCCGGCGCGACAACCAGAAGCGCGGCCGATTCGGAGGACGGCGTGGTCCGATTCGAGAACGTGGGCTTGCGCTACGGCTTGGGCCCGGAGATCCTGTGCGATCTCTCCTTCAGCGTGGAGCCGCGTTCCTTCCAGTTCCTGACCGGCCCTTCGGGCGCCGGCAAGACCTCGCTGCTGCGCCTGCTCTATCTCTCGCTCAAGCCCACGCGAGGCTTGATCACGCTGTTCGACCACGACGTCGCCACGCTCTCCAAAGATGCGCTCGCCACGCTGCGGCGCCGCGTCGGCATCGTGTTCCAGGATTTCCGCCTGCTCGACCACATGACGACCTACGAGAACGTCGCCCTGCCGCTGCGGGTGCTCGGCAAGGACGAGAAAAGATACCGCCACGAGGTGGTCGAGCTGCTGCGCTGGGTGGGACTCGGCGAGCGGATGCTGGCGCTGCCGCCGGTATTGTCGGGAGGCGAGAAACAGCGCGCCGCAATCGCCCGCGCCGTCATCGCCCGGCCGCAGCTGCTGCTCGCCGACGAGCCGACCGGCAACGTCGACCCGGTGCTCGCCCGGCGGCTGCTGCGCCTGTTCGTCGAGCTCAACAAGACGGGCACCTCGGTCATCATCGCCACCCACGATATCGCCCTGATGGACCTGTTCGATGCCCGCCGGCTGGTGTTGCACGAGGGCCGCCTCCACATCTACGACTGACCCGGTTTGCGCGCATGGATGCGATGACGCAACAAGCTCTCCCATCCGACTTGCCGGGCGCGGCGAGGCCGGCCGGCCGGACCTCGATCGTCCCGGCGGACTCGATTGCGGGCCGCGCGCTCGTCGCCGTGGTCGCGATCATGACGTTCCTCGCGGCGCTGACGCTGGGCGCGGTGGTGCTGGTGCGGGCGGCCGCGGGCGAATGGCAGTCGGCGGTCGCACGCGAGCTGACCATCCAGGTTCGCCCGGTCGAGGGCCGCGACACCAATGCCCAAGTCAAGAAGGCGGCGGATCTCGCCATCGCCACCCCCGGCATCGTCGGGGTCCGGGCCTATTCCAAGGCGGAATCGGCGCGGCTCTTGGAGCCTTGGCTCGGTACCGGCCTTTCGCTCGACGACTTGCCCGTACCGCGCATGGTCGTGCTGCGCGTGGCGCCGGACCGCGCCCCGGATCTCAACCCGCTGCGCAAGGCGCTCGCCGCCGAGGTCCCGGAGGCAAGCCTCGACGATCACCGCGGCTGGGTCGAGCGCATGCGGACCATGACCCGCACCGCGGTCGCCGCCGGCATCGGCGTGCTCATGCTCGTCCTGGCCGCCACCATGCTGTCGGTGGCCTTCGCAACCCGTGGCGCGATGTCCGCGAACCGCCCGGTGATCGAGGTGCTGCATTTCGTCGGCGCCCGGGACGGATTCATCGCCGGACAATTCCAGCGGCATTTTCTCTGGCTCGGACTCAAAGGTGGCGTCATCGGCGGCGCCGCCGCGATGCTGCTGTTCACGATTGCGGGGTTGTTGGCGGATTGGTTCAAAGGCACCCCGGGCGAGGACCAGCTTGCGGCGCTGTTCGGCGGTTTCGGCCTCGGGGCCGCGGGCTACGGCGCGATCGCCGGGCTCATCGTGCTGATCGCGGTCGTCACCGCGGGCACCTCGCGATTGACCGTCTACCGCACCCTGGCATCGATCGAATGAGCGGCCGGCCGGCATCGACCGCCGCGCACGCCATGCGGTATCCTGATCGGCAGGGTGCAAGCCGGGATCAGGTGTCGCTATGAACGGGAGCGCCGCAACCGTGGATCGGGCCCGCAAGCGCCGCGGCCGCAAGCGAGCGCTGGTCGCGGCGGTTGCGATCCTGCTTGCGGTGCCGGTGCTGCTCGCGGCCGGATTCCTGTGGTTCGTGCTGCGCATGCCCACCGACGAGGTCTCGCTCGATCGCAGCGCCGACGGCATCGTGGTGCTCACCGGCGGCGCCTCGCGGATCCTCGATGGCGTAGAGCTGCTGGCGGCGGGGCGCGGCAAGAGGCTGCTCATCAGCGGCGTGCATCGCGGCACCACGACCGGCGAGATCGCCCGCACCGTGCCGGAGTATTCCCGCCTGCTCGCCTGCTGCGTCGATCTCGATCATTCCGCGGTCAACACCGTCGGAAACGCGGTGCAGACCCGGCAGTGGGTCAAGAACCGCGGCTTTCGCTCGCTGATCGTCGTCACCTCGAGCTATCACATGCCGCGCACCATGCTCGAGCTCGCCTGGCAGATGCCCGACGTCGACCTGATCCCGTTTCCCGTCATCAGCGAGAAGATGCGCAACGAGCCGTGGTGGACCGCGGCTTCGATGCGGCTGTTGCTGTTCGAATATGTGAAATATCTCGTCGCCCAGGTCCGCACGCGGCTCGAGCCCGCATCCGACTCGACGGATTTCGCCGGTGACCGGAGCCGCACCAAGAGCTGATCGTGCCCGCCGCGCGCCTCGATCCGGCGCCGCCGGCTCGATCGTGCTGCGCTCGATCCTGTTCAACGCCGCGTTCTATCTGACGCTGGTGTTGTATTTGCTCGTGGCATTCTCGGCGCTGCCGTTCCCGCGTCACGTGATGCTCGGCGTCGCCAAATCCTGGGGTCGCACCAATCTGCGGCTGCTGCGGGCGATCTGCGGCATCGAGGTGGAATGGCGCGGGCTCGACAAGATTCCGCACGGTCCCCTGATCGTCGCCTCGAAACACCAGTCGGTGTGGGAAACCTTCGCGCTGCTGCCGCGGTTCGCCGATCCGACCTTCATCGTCAAGCGCGAGCTGATGTGGCTCCCGGTGTTCGGCTGGTGCATGTGGAGGGCCGACATGATCTCGGTCGACCGCGGCGCGGGCTCGCAGGCGATGTTCGCCATGACCGACCGGGCGAAATTCGAGATCGGCCGCGGCCGCCAGATCATCATCTTTCCCGAAGGCACGCGCCGTGCCGCCGGCGCCGCGCCGGCGTATAAATTCGGCGTGGCCAAGCTCTATGCCGCGACCGGCGCGCCGTGCCTGCCGATCGCGCTCAATTCCGGGCTGGTGTGGCCGCGCCGGTCGTTCCTGCGGCATCCGGGCGTGGTTCGCGTCGAAATCCTCGACCCGATCCCGCCCGGGCTTCCCGCCGAGGCGTTCTTCGCCCGGCTGCAGCACGAGATCGAGACCGCAACCGCGCGGCTGCTCGCCGAGGGCCGGGAAAGCTCGTAGCCCGGATGGCGCGGTGCGAAGCGCCGCGCCATCCGGGAAAGGGGTCCCGGATTACGCGCCCGCTCGGCGGGCGCTCCATCCGGGCTACAAGGTTGCGCCGTGCGCCTCGTGCACGCCATGCAGCCGCTCGGCGAGCAGGTGCAGATCCCGGTCGCGAAACCCGAGCGCCTCGAGCTCCTTTACGGTTGCGAGCACGTAATCGCGGTTGGCGCCCGAACGGCCATGACCCTGGCGGACATAATGGAGCTGGGCGGCAAGATCGAGCTCGCCGGCATATTGCGGATGCGAGCGATCGACCATGAAGCAAAGCGCCTGCACGCGGCGGCGCGGGTCGCCGTCGAGCAGCACGGGCCGCGTGGTCTCGCGGTAGACCGCGGTCACCTGTTCGCGCTCGCGCAGATAGGCGATGGTCGCATCCTTATTCTTTGCGGGCGTGCGATAGGCGATGCCGCGGCAGGTGCCGCCGCGGTCGAGCCCGAGCACGAGGCCGGGCCGCTCCGGCGTGCCGCGATGCACGTGGGAGAGCACGCACAGCGCGCGATGCGCGCCGTAAAGCCGCGCCGACACGCGCTCGAGAAAACGAAACCCCGGGCGCCACATCAGCGAGCCATAGGCGAACACCCAGAAATCCGAGGTTTTTGCGGCGGGCGGGGCGTCCATCGGCAGGCGGCTGGGGGGTTCGGAGCGGAATCAATAGGCGAATCCCGCCTAACAGCTCGGCGCCGGAGAGGCAATTCGGCGGCCGGAGGCTGCCGTCCCCGCGAAAAGCGGGGACCTCGCGGCGAACTCGATCCCCGGATTACGCACCCGCCGCGCGGGCGCTCCATCCGGGCTACGGACCATGACAATTCGCGCGTTCCGGCGGGCCGGAAACTCGGCTAGGGCTGCCTTGTTCGGGCCAATCCGACACAATAATGACAGGCATTTCTGCGTCGTGTCCTACCAGTGTCCAATAAAACGCCGCCACACCCCACAGAGGCCAGGGGCGGCGATAAGCGCGCCCTTCCGCTGCACGGGTGGCCGGACCAGCCCCGCGGCCACCAGCGGGCTCTAAAGGAGATTCCTCAATCGGATACGTATCGCCCTTACCCGGGCCGTTGGCCTACCCGCCGGCGCCGCTGGCGGCGATGCTGGCGGGCCCGCGCCGCGCCTTCTCTTTCCGCGGGAACTGCCCACATACAAGGTGGAGGCAATCCCAATGACAATCGATCCGGTCTTCGCCGCGTTCTACCGCGGTAAAGACGCTATTCCTGGCGACCCGAACCCATATCCCGAGGGCTCGGCCGAGTGGCGCGCGTGGTGTCACGGTTTCGAGAGTGAGTACGGCGAGCGCACGCCGCTCAGCGACAGCGAGCTCCGGGCGCGGTTCGCCGACCTGAGCCTCTGACCCTGATCGCCATCACGCCGGCTCGACGGTGAACTCGTGTGCGATCGCGCTGGACGGCGCAGCTCTCCAGCCGTTGACAATCCATGGCAGCCGAGCGGTGTCGGTGAGGCGGTTGCATTCCTCCATACCGACCCGAACCGCTACACCTGACCTGCCCCTTCCGCTTGCCCAGCCAATCACCCTAACCCGCGGCCTGCGCTCGCATCTCATGACGCTGATGGACGCCGCGATCCTGATCCGCGATCTTGAGCCGTTCGCGGCAGACGCGGCCCGTATGGGATCGGACGGCCGAGATGATCCTGATCGCGGCGGAGACCGCGGAGCGCGACGGCATCGCTGAAGCAACTCGGCAGTTGCTGGTCTGTGTCGAGAGTGAGAATTGGTAGAAGCAGAACGTCCAACCGAGGAAAACAATGGTTGGTTCACAACGTGACCGTCTTCGAAAGGACGGAAGCGGACGACGTGTTGACTGCAACCGTCACGGTCACGCGACACGACCAACTCGCCGTCGCGCTGAAACAACGCGCAAAGCCGGTCATCATCGAAAATGACGCGCTCAGTCGCCAGTTAATACGGCTTGAGTACTGGCGTGACGCGAAATGGTGGCTCATCGCTTGGCTGGTTTATCGCCTGCTCGCGTCGGCCATGGCCCATCAGTACCACTTGCTGGCACGTGCATTGGAAAACGATCGAGGCTAGCGGTCGCCTGCTGCTTACGCCTTACGGGTCCGCAGCAACGCCCCGTTTCTGAGATGCCTCGCGACGGCGCGATCATCTTCGGCGACCTGATCGGCAAGCTCCACGTGCTGCGGATCGAGTGCCCGAAATGCGGGCGCGCGGACGCTACAAGCCTCCGTCGCTAGTGGCGCATAACGGGCGCAAAGGAGAAAATTTTCACGTTCCTCGATGACATCACTGGAGACTGCCCGCGCAACGCCGGCGACGGGGTGCAAACGGACGGCGTGATTTCGCCGCTTTTTGTATTTATTGCGCGTTCGTAGCTACCTAGGTTGCGGTGGGGGAAGACTCGATGGCAGAGGAACCAACAGGCGGTTTTTTGCGCAGCCTGCCTGGAATGGTAACGGCGTTAGCTGGATTGATAACAGCTGTTGGCGCGCTTGTAGGTGCTCTTGTTGCAGCCGGGATTATCGGCCCAAGCACAAAGCCGCATACCACTGCTCCATCCGCAGCGGCCGCGAATTCTCCGGTGGAGCGCCCCGCTACGCACACCCCGTCGGCAGCCGCGGCGAATTCTCCGGTGGGGAGTCCCGCTCCGGGCCAGTAGGCCCGTCACCCGCGTCCCGCACGTCTTGAGCCTAAAACGCAAGTAGATGCCCCGCGACGGCGCGATCATCTTCGGCGATTTGATAGTCGCAGCCGCAATCGCGGATCGCGCCAGCGACCCACTCGGCAGCATAATTGTCGCCGGCGATCGTCCCGCAGTGATACTGCTTGGCCAGGTCGCAGAACTCCCTAGCGGCCGCGGCCGGATCACCCTGGCGACCGCGAACCACGTCGGCAATAAGCCGCTCGCCGTCCTTATGCACGATGGAAATGCAGCACGTATCGTGCCGGCCGCCGCTCATGTCGACAAAGCTGGAGTAACGCGTGCCTTCCCGCGGCGGCAGCTCCAGCGGCCGCCCATGCTCGATGGCAGCCTCGATGCTGGCGTCGTCGAGGAACGAAGACAAATCGAGCCTGAACTCAGCGTCCCATTCGCTTGAAGCCGATGCCGGATCGTCCGCTCGCGCTTGCTCGATCATGCCGAGATCGATAGACGGGTTGAGCACGGCGGTAGGCGCCTTGATCACCAGCACGTCAGCGCTGTCTTGGCCGAAATGGCTGCGAAGAGTCGTTGGCCAATCATCCGAACCGGGACGAGATGGTGTAGCACGTGCTGGACCAGTTGGGGACGATAGTGGACCAGATCGCCGAGGGTGAGCCGGGGGGGCGCACCAGGGCTCCGCGTAACGCAGATTTCCCGCATAGCGGTGTAATCAATCCGCCGGCCAGCGCGGTCTCGATCTGCTCGGTCGAGACTAGCTCGCCATCACGATCAGCAGCATCATCACGCTGACCGCACCGAAGATCCAGGCCGTGCCCCGCAAAATGTTGTCGTCAAGCATTGTCGCGCCTTCGGGTCTTTAGATCGCGAAGTAAACGAAGGCGGTTAGGAATTGTTCACTGCTACGACCGGTATTTCGGAACTCACGTGGACCGAATGCATTGATGTGTGCGCCGTCGGCTCCTTTTGCGGGTAGGTCGGTTTTTGACGAGCTGCCGCGCAGCCGCCCCACGGAGATCTCTGTCCATGCTCACGGATGCTCTGCTCAGTCGATTGCTTGCGAGCCGGATCGTGCCTCGTGACGCAAAGCTAGCCGCCATCGAGAGCTGGCGCCGAGAGCTTGCATCCGCCTCCTTGCGCGGACCGATGCACCGTCGGCTGGAGCAGCGGCTCGCTTCAGCGAGCCGATTGCTGACGACTTCCCTAGCCGCCGTTTAGGGGAGTCTCGCAACCCGAGGAATCACCTATTCGGCGGGTTTTGCGTTAGATACCGGAGTCAGCATCGAGGGTGGCTTTGTGCCGAGCAGAATCCACTCCGGATTCAGTCAGCCTGGCACAACCTGGTCGGTCCCATGGAAACCGGCAAGTGCTTTTCACCGTGGAATTGGAGAGGCTCGGTTACATGGAGGGCCGCAATCTCGTGCTCGACTGGCGGCTGGTTACGTCGGCAGAGCGAAATGCCGCGTTGGCTGCCGAATTAGTCGCGGCCAAACCCGACATTCTGCTCGCTGCTGGCTCGCAGCAGGTCGAGGCGTTAAAGCGCGCGACGGCTTGAAGGCCACCATTCCGGCGCACCCTCGTTGTCCCGAGGCTCCCGCAATGCTTTGCGCCAGGCGGGGCGCTCGGCAACGGTCTGCTCCGCCGTGTGTGACGCACATCACAGGGATATAGAACACGGCCAGTGTAGCTTTGCCTATATCGGACGAGAAGATCCCATTACGCGAGTAGCTCTATTAGCGCACCCGCGGCTCTATTATCGCCAGGGTGTAAGAAGCTTACTGCTGGATGGGAAAGCCATGGGTTAATAGGGTCGTTCGCCGACTTGGCACGCGCGCCGGAACGATAGGGTTGTGTGACAAATGGACGATTTGCAGCAGTGGTTGGAAAAGATAGGTCTAGCCCAATATTTCGAGCTGTTTGCCAAGAATGACATGGATTGGGAAATCTTACCAGAGTTGAATGAACAGGATTTGGAAAAGCTCGGCGTTTCTCTTGGACACCGAAAAAAGCTCATAAAGGCGATATCAGAAGCTTGTTCGACCTCGTTGCGAGCGCCCAAGCGGATCCTTGAAACCCGATCGGCTACACGCGCGGCCAACGCTAGGGCTGAGAGGCGGCACCTGACGGTGCTGGTCTGTGATCTGGTAGGGTCGACTGCGCTCTCTACCCGGCTCGATCCAGAGGACTTGCGAAGCATCCTTCGTGAGTTCCAGCGTTGTTGCGGCGATGCCATTCGGCGCTACGAGGGCCACGTCGCCCGGTTCATGGGTGATGGAGTGCTCGCCTATTTCGGCTTTCCAACAGCACATGAGGATAATGCCGAACGTGCGGTAAAAGCGGCTCTGGAGATGGCTGAGTCAGTTTCGGCTTTAGCCATCCCAATCGCCAAAAAACTCGAGGTGCGGATCGGTATCGCTAGCGGCCGCGTAGTGGTCGGCGATCTCATCGGAGAGGGGCCGTCACGCGAATTCGCGCTTGTCGGGGACGCGCCAAATTTAGCGGCGCGGTTACAAGCCTTAGCCGAGCCCAACCAGATATTAGTGGCCCCACGCACTCGGCATTTGCTTGGCAGGCTGTTTGAGTTCGGCGATCTCGGCGACCACAGCATCAAGGGATTCGAGCGGCCCATTCATGTGTGGAGAGTCCTAGCACCTGGCTCTGCTTCGAGTCGATTTGAGGCGCGCCAATCCTCGCACCTAACGCCCCTGATCGGTCGGCAAGCTGAGCTGGGCTTATTACAGAAGCAGTATAGCAAGGCGAAACGCGGGAAAGGTCAGGTGGTCCTGGTTTCTGGCGAGCCCGGGATAGGGAAGTCTCGTCTGATCATGGCGCTACGGAACCGATTGGCCGGAGAGAGTTGCGTCTTCTTATCTTTTCAGTGCTCGTCGTATCACACGAGTAGCGCACTATATCCGTTCATTCATTGCCTGGAGCGTGCCGCCGGGATAACCCGCGATACCTCAGCTGCGGCTAGATTGGACAAGTTGGAGGCTCTGGTCAGCCTACGCACGGAACAAACAAAATCGATTGTTCCGCCCTTGGCCGTCCTATTGTCGATTCCCATCACGGATCGCTACGCACCATTAGACCTCACTCCCGAGCAGCTAAAGAGCCGAATATTCAGCGCTTTACTCGCTCTGCTGCAGGCCAGTGCCGAGCAAGAACCTGTGATTCTCGTGTTCGAGGACGTGCATTGGGCAGATCCCACTTCTTTGGAGCTGCTCGAGCGCATCCGCGACAATGCAAAGAATTGGCGGATGCTGGTAATCTTGTTACATCGTCCGGATCTCACTTTACCTTGGGCCGAGCAGCCAAACGTGACCTCGTTGGCGATTAATCGGCTGGATCGCGTGCAGGTCTCTTCGATGATCGAGAGCCTGATCGAGGGTCGAGTTTTGCCGCAGACAGTAATAGAGCAAATTTTAGCCAAGACCGATGGCGTTCCGCTCTTCGTTGAAGAGATAACTAAAGCAGTCGTTGAAAGCACAATTGGTGGATCAAACGAAGATCATTCCGACATGCAGGCTGCGCTGGCGGTGCCAGATACCTTGCATGATTCTCTGATGGCGCGGTTGGACCAGCTGGCTCCGGTGAAAACTGTGGCGCAGATTGCCGCCGTAATTGGTCGCGAATTCTCATTCGAGCTGCTGAAGACAGTTGCTCCTTTTCCAGAGAATGAAGTCGACGCCGCGATCGATCGCTTGCTTGCATCTGGTCTGGTGTTTCGAAGCGGCCACGTAAGCGAGCAAAGTTTCGCCTTCAAGCACGCTCTCGTTCGAGACGAGGCTTACGCCAGCCTACTTCACGACCAACGCCGGAAGTTGCACGGAAGACTCGCAGAAACCCTCTGTAGAGACTTCAAAGAAATTGCCGACACGGCTCCCGAGATTGTCGCACAGCATTATGCCCAAGCTGGCAAGCCTAAACCCGCGATCGACTATTGGCTTAAGGCCGGTCGGCAAGCTAGTGCGCGATCCGCTTTCGTCGAAGCAAGTACTCACCTTCAGCAGGCTCTCAAGCTGCTGGCCGAGCTGCCGGCAGGCATGGATCGCGACAACCTTGAACTTCAACTCCAACAAACGCTGGGGAACGCATTCGCCGCAGGTAAGGGTTTTGGCGCCGCCGAAACGATTCAGGCTTACAAACGGGCGCTAGATCTATGCAACAATTTTGAAGACTCCCCCCAGAGATTTACAGTGCTCAATGGGATAATAGCCTTCCACGTCATACGAGGCGAATTCGAGCAATCTCGACTCTTGGCCGAGGATTTATTATCACGGGCCCATCAGCAGGACGATTCGATGCCCAGGCTGATGGCTCATCGTGCTCTCGGCCAGGCGCTGTTCCTGATTGGCGAATTGACTGCTGCTCGTGACCACCTGAGCAACTCGCTCAAATTGTACGATGCGGCGCGTCACGGATCTCTTGCTCCGATTTTTTCCCAGACTTATCTGGCACTTGCGTCTGTTGTGCTGGGGGACATCGATGGCGGGTTGGTATATGGCCGGGACGCGATGCACCTCGCGGAACAGTTGCGGCATCCGCACAGCATCTGTAATGCACTTGCGTTCTTGGCGGGGGCGCACGTGCTATGTGGCGACGCAGAGGCGGCTTATCCAGTCGCCGAGCGAACGATCACATTGGCCTCCGAGTATGGCTTTCCGCTTTGGTTGGCTGGCGGCCATATGCTGCGAGGTTGGGCAAGGTCCAATCTCGGGGATGTGGAGCCGGGACTCACTGAGATTCGCAAAAGTGTAAAGGCGCTGGAAGCAACTGGGGCGTTGATCTGGGTTCAGTTCGCTCGCTATCTCTTGGCCCAGGCGTTAGCCAAAGCGGAGCAACTCACTGATGCTGGGAAGCTGGTCGATCAATTATTAATGATGGTAGCTGGGACCAGCGGGCGCTGGTACGAAGCCGAGCTTCATCGTCTTAAAGGCGACTTGCTGCTCCACGGAGGCGACCCTACAGCGGCCGCGGAGGTCTGCTACGAAAGAGCCATGGCTGTTGCGGCGCGGCAAGGGGCGCGCCTTTGGCAACTCCGCGCCGCCAATGCCCTCGCCTCGATATGGAGCGCTCAGGGAAGACTCCCAGAAGTGCACTCTTGCTTAGCTTCGCTTTGTGCCACCTTTGGCGAAACGGTTATCAGCGTCGATCTGCGTCAGGCAAAAGCTCTGCTCGCCAGCATTACCTAATACCAATCCTCATAAAGAGTGACCGACGACTGCTCAATCGCGGTGAGAGTTAGTTCCTAGCACCTACATCGGAACGGTCTGGCCCGGTTCTCCCGTCCAAGGCTGTCCGTGATCTCCCGAATGTCAATCAAGGAAGCCGGGAGAGCAGTTCAAAGCCGTTTCCCTCGGCTTTGTCCCTTATTGCGAGACTAGTCGCAGCGACGAATGTGCGTCACGCTGCTGTCGTCTCTGCTGATGGTTACGTCACGACAGCCGTAATCGCGGTCGTATCCGTACCCATGCCGCCTGGATCGCCAATCGCGGTCTTGGTCACGTCCAACGCACCCAGGACCGACGCAGAACTGGCCGCCCGCCAGCACAACCGGCTTATCGGTAGTGCTCAGGGAATCCGCAAGCGCAGGAAATGCCGTGACGCAGGGTGAGAGGCGGGCGCGAGACAAGTGCTTTTGGCGGCTTCCCATCGTTGCCAAAGCCCTCAGTGCGAGCAGCGCGAGCGCTCGCACCGACCCCTATGTCCGGCAGCCCCTCGCCTCGAGCTCGAGCCTACTCACGAGACGTCTGAGCGCCGCGAGCCCTCCGAATGCGCGCCAGCCGCTCCGAAACCGACCAGCACACGTCCGCCGGCCCCGCCACCATCACGTCGAGCCCCGCCAGCCGCAGCGCGCGCCGGAGGTGCTCATTGACCTCCGTCAACATCCGCATTTGCGCCCTCAAAGCCGACAGCTTCCGCAGCGCCGGCCACGAACTGCCGCCCGCGCCCTCGATGTACTCGCCGGCCGGCTTGCACTTGGCAAGCAGCGCGTGCAGCAGCGTGAATTCCTCGGTGTCAAGCTTGGCGAGGTCGTAACCGTCGTCAGGCCGCTCACTGGGCCCTCCGGCGAGCGCCGGCAGGGCAGCGCGCAGCTCGGAAACAATCCTTGGGTCGGGCCGGTCGCTGGCCAGCTCGATTGCCAAGCTGCGCGCCAAGGCCCGATCCGCGCGGGCCGTCAGGGCGTGCTGCTGGCAAACCTCGTCGAAGATCGCCTTAGCGTCGTCGATGTCGATGTCGTCGGTCATTTGAGCACCGTCCGCAACTTGGCGGGCTCAACCGCCACGGGATTCCGGCGCCGCCGCTTATCGGCGAGACCAATCTGAGCAAGGATCTTCGAGATGGTGTTGGCGACGCGGACCGCGTCCTCGGCTCGGTTTGGTCGACGCAGCGCCAGCGCCGCAGCCTGATACGCCAGCAGCCGCTCGGCCGGATTCAACTTCGCCACACCACCAAACGGCTCGCACCACTCGGTGACTAGCGCGTCCAGCCGCGCTTGCCGAGCTGCCTTCGACTTGCCGTCAGGGTTGCCAGACTGGCCGGGCCGCCAACGTGTGGCGCCACCACGACCGTGTTCGGCCCTCTGCTCCAAAACCTGCATTATTTGACCCCTTCCAACGCCGCTTATCGATCATGCGTTGGACACGAAAGTCAAGCGCAATAGAAAGTGCCTGCAGCACAGCTGTTAATGCGTGTCTATGACAATGTTTTGCCGCTCTGCTAGAGCAATATCGGGCTTGGATCAGACGGACGGCCGCGGCCGCGGATGGCGGGTGCTAATGCATGCAATCGGGAAAGAATAGCACTTGGTGGTGGAATGCCCAGTCTACCCTGGCCAATTTCACCTTGGGGCGCTGGCACGGGCGGGCTACGATAAGCCTGACTAGCCCGCACTAAGCCGGCCCCCGTTAAAATGGGCCTCGAAATCGCCCCTCAATCCGCCCCGAGGCTCTTGATCGGGAATGTGCTGGCGCAGTTTGAGTTGAATTGCCAATTGGCCCGGATACGCACTCATGCGCATTATTGGGTACTAAATGAACTTTGATCCCGTTCAATCTGATCTAATTGCCGCAGAAGTTCAAAGCGCCGTCGAAGTGCTGCTAGATGGGATAGAAGGAACTTGTGGAAGCCGCAAAAAACGACGGTCTTAGTTGCTTTGGGCACGTCATGACTCTTCTATGGGGCGCTTCATAACCGCGATCCACATCGGAGATGCAGGGTGTGTGTATTCACCTAGCTCCGCTCCTAGTGAAGATTTCTCTTGCGCACTCATAACATAATTTGCGGAAACCGCTTCCCAGCCTTCCGCCCCCAGCTTTTTGAGCCAAAACTCAAAGCCCTCAAGGTCGTCTGCCCTTATGACCTCGTACTCCCATTTCATATTTTTTTTCGCTTTGGCCCGTTGCCGCTTTGCACGCTTCGGAGGCATATTTTTCATCGGCTGGCGGCCGACTTTCCTAGAACCGCGTAGAGCAGCCTCAAAACGCCGTTGCGTCTCTTCGGCGCTGTATTCGTCGTCAGAACGCTTGGTGGCCATTTAGGAAATGTACCATGACTAATGCTGCAATCGAAAGTCCGAATTTTCCGCCGGATTTTCACGTTCTATCCGCGTTGCTGTCCTCAAGTCTGCAAAAAAACGATTCATGACGCCACGGCGTTCGGGCAGGGATTGATCTGCGGCAATCCTTATCATCGACCAGATCCAGCAGCGCGGCGGGGGTCGATCCGGAGCAGACATTGATGTTCTGGCGCACGCGCTGCGCCGATCACCACCAAGCGGGCTCCGCCCTTGCACCATGGGGCTCATCGCCGTCGGAGCACTGCGACGGTGCCGGCCGCTGCCGCGAGACTGCGCTTCCAAGCGGTCCTTGGCAACGTCGATGCCGAAAAGGAACGCTGTGCCATCTTCGTATCCCTTCCTTGCTGATGCGGGCTCGTGCCTAGGCAACTGTTCGGGTATGGAAGAAACGACTGGAGCACCAAGCTCATTCGCGGTCGGACAACCGAGGCGGCGACGGGCTTCCAGTCGCGGCGGGAGTCGGCTCATGACCGAACCTCCGTCACCCCTCACAATGCTCCTTTTCCGTCATACAAGGCGGCGGACGGCCCCGCAAAAAATGTGCTAACGCCTCGTATCGGGTTAGCGTGGACGGGTCTTGAATCGGGGATCAAGGGGAGTAGAGTTCCAATTGCCGTCCCCGCCGCGAGCCGCTTTCGAGGCACCGGTCCAGGGGAAGAACTGGACGGCCTTGGCTGCTGAATCCGAAGCCAAGGCCGTTCCGTTCATGAGGCGCTCTTTTGCAAAACTTCGTCGCCCGGCACTTGCGCGCAGGGAGGAAGAGAAATGGTTCGAATCATCGCAACTGCAATCCTCGTATCACTTATCGGGCTCGGCTCGGCAGTCGCCCAAAACTCCTGCGCGACGAAGGCGGTCAGCAAGGACGGCAAACCGCTTGCCGGCGCGGCGCGAACCAGTTCCATAAAAAAATGCTGCGAAGACAGCGCACTCAGCGCGGACGGTAAAAAGCTTTCCGGCGCTGCAAAGGCAAGCTTTGTGAAAAAGTGCCAGACTGACGCGGGCTAGGCACGCCTGATTTTCGTCACGGGTGGAAAGGGAGATTCCA